>Ga0302267_10001267_pt1 | contig 32412 bp, 38 predicted proteins | sample III_Bog_E1_3_FD_194555 | JGI IMG/M metagenome (GOLD analysis project Ga0302267, IMG submission 194555) | Peat permafrost microbial communities from Stordalen Mire near Abisko, Sweden - III_Bog_E1_3 | ecosystem: Environmental > Terrestrial > Soil > Wetlands > Peat | place: Sweden: Abisko...
TCGCCCGGGGTCCGCCCTTGCGGTGATCGCGGTGGGGTCGAGCGGTGGACTTCGCGTCGCGTCCGAGGAACCCCGTGCTTCGTCGCCACGCGCCCATCCTCGGGTCTCGCGTCGCTCGCCACGGCTCGTCTTTGTGTGGACCGCGGGCGGTGGTGGTCTGCACCTGGACGGGGCTTCCCTTGGCCTCGGCACGATCTCTTTCCTCCACGCGCTCCTCGGCCCCAGCACTCCTCCGGTGCGGGAAAGTGCCAGCCGCTTCGCTGCCTCGACGTCGTTCTTCGGAACCCCAATCCCCTCCAAGAAGAGCGTGCCGAGGCTCCAGCATGCCTCGGGCTCCCCACCGCGGCATGCCCGACGGAAGAGCGCCACGACCTCACCGTGACCGTGCTGGCTGTGGCGCTCGGTGCCCGCGAGGTCTCCGCTCGCCACGAGGTCCACATGCGTCGCGCGGCCAAGGCGAGGGCGGAGAGGAAGCTCGTCATCTCATCGGCTGTTCGGGGTACGGGTTGCGCAAATCGACGTGAGCGGTCGAACGCTCGAGCCATGCAGTTGACGACATATGCATCGTGTGACATGCTAACCTCATGTCGGACGCGGTCTTCGGCAACTTCGAGTGGGACACCGTCAAGTCCGAGGCGAACGTCCTCAAGCACGGGGTCACGTTCGAAGCAGCAACGGTCGCGCTCATGGATCCGAACAACGTGCTCGTCAGGTTGACGACCGTGACGGCGAGGAGCGCGAGGTCATCATCGGAATGGCCGTGAACGGCCTGCTGACCGTAGTGGTCACCGAGCGCGGCAACCACGACCGCATCATCAGCGCATGGCGCGCGACGAAGGCAGAAGCGAAGTTCTATACAGACAGGTGAACATCATGGGAGCGAGCACAAGGGTAGTGACGAAGAAGCGGGCGGCACGAAAGGATCCGGAGCGGGTTCTCGGACCGGAGGATCTCGACCTCGGCACGGCGAGAGTCGTGCGGCGCGGGCCGCGCGTTCGGTCACCGCGTGCGATGACTCTGAGCGAACTTCGCCGGGCAGCGGACAAGACGCAGGTCGAAGTGGCTGAGGCGATGAGTAGCGGGCAGGACGAAGTGTCGAAGCTCGAGAAGCGCGCGGACTTCAAACTATCGACCCTTCGTGCCTACGTGGAGGCCCTTGGGTTTCGGGTGGAAGTGGCTGCCGTATTGGAGGCGACGGGCATGCGGGTCCTATTGTCGCTGCCGAAGTAGGCAGTGCTCCCCCGCCTCTGCGCCATCCGCACTGGTCACGAAGCCACGTGCGACCGCTGCCTCACGATGGTGAGTGCGGCGTGGACCGAGGAGGACGGCACGACGCCATGCCGCCTCGTCCATGCTTCGACGCTCACGCCGCGGGCGTAGAGCCGTCGAGGCGACGGTGCGCGCTTCCGGCGATGGACGGCCAGCCGTCGAGTGAGGGGGAGCTTCACGCCGCCCCCGAGGCCCGCGCTCGCGAGTCGAGCCGCGCCTGCACGGCACCGGGGAGCCCACGACGTGCGGCGAGGCGCCTGGTGCCGCAGCGGGCCAGGAAGGGGGGCCGCGGACGCGCTCACCGTCATCACCACCTGCAAGAAGCTCGGCGTCAATCCGCGGCGGTAGAGCGTAGGACAAGCTAGCGGCACGGGCGCGAGAACCAAGCGTTCACATCAGCTTACATAAGTCTTCTTACGGGAAAAACGCCCCTTCCGTCCACCCCTACCGGACGAGCGACACCACGGTGGGACGAGCGCCACCACGGTGAGGCCATCGAGATCGCCCGGCAGATCCTCGAGGGGCTCGAGGCGGCGCACACGTCGGGCGTCGTTCACCGGGACCTCAAGCCGGACAACATCTTCCTCTGCGAAGGGCAGGGGGTGAACGCGAAGATCCTCGACTTCGGGATGTCGAAGATTCAGCCACCCGGGACGACGATCCCCCTCTCCCTCACCCGCAGCGGCGTCGCGGTGGGGACGCCGCTCTACATGTCCCCCGAGCAGGCGTCGGCTCGCTCCGACGTCGACGCGAAGAGCGACCTCTACAGCGTCGGTGCGATCCTCTTCGAGTGCCTTACGGGGCGCCCACCGCACGTGGGCGAGACCAGCGACGCCGTGATCCATCTGATCCGGACGCGGCGGGCGCCGCGAGTGCGGGACGTGTCCTCGCGGGTCGCCAAGGACGTTGCCGCCGTCGTCGACAAGGCGCTCTCCTTCGAACGCGCCGAGCGCTTCGCGTCGGCGACCGAGATGCGCGCCGCGCTCGCCGCGGCGAGCCTTGAGACGCGAGGGAGAGGGCGCGCCCGCCGGACGCTTTGGCTCGCGGGAGCGAGCGCCATCGCGATCGGGGCGATGCTCGCCGTCGCAGCCGCCACGTTCCTGCGAGGGGCGAACCGCGCCGCCACCGGCGTAGAAGTCGCACCGAAGGGCGCGTCGCGGGGGCGCTGAGTAGCTCTGACCTCCCGCGCTGTCTGGTCAGGCGCTTTCGGCGGCCGCCGCTCGGTCGCGCCTCTTCTTCTTCGGGGCGTGGTCGTGGCCCCCGCTCTCTGGGTCGAGTTGCGTGATGATCTCGATCCCGCCTTGCTTGACGCCGCGCGTGGCGAGCAGCTTCTCTGCGATGCTCTGAAGCTCGTCGGACCGTCCGCGGAGAATGATGACCTCGAGGCAGCGGTCATGGTCCAGGTGGACGTGCATTGTGGAGCGGACGCGCTCTCCGAGGTCGTGTTGAATCTCGGTCAGGCGCTCCGTCAGGTCACGCACGTGGTGGTCGTAGACGAGGGTAAGCGCGGCGACGGCCGGGACCCGACTCCTTACCTGCGTGCGGACGACCTCGGCTCGCACGAGATCGCGGAGGATCTCCGACCGCGTGACCCCGCGGTCCGTGGCGATGACATCCAAGTGGTCGAGGAGCGGCCGCTCCATGGCGACGCCGAATCGGGCGAGCTCTGTTTTCATGGCGTCACTCTACCAGGCGGCCAGGGAGGGCGAGGCGAACGGTGCAGCCTCCTCCGCCTGGCCGTCGCGCATGACTCAGCGCGAGCCTTGCGGGGGGACCGCCAGCCTCGTCAGGGTCGCTTTCTGGGTGACGGTGCAGCCGTTCGTTTCCGAGCCGTGGATCGAGGCCATGATGGTGCTGTCGTTCAGCGTGGCGCTTCCTTGCGTGAACGTAACACTCACGCTGGACCCATGGAGGGCCACGGCGCAGGGTGCTCCAGGGGCGAGCGTCGCCGAATCATTGCTCGCACCGCCTACGGGCCACTCGAGGCCGCATGTCGGGGACATCGTGAAGCTAGCGCCCGACGTCTCCAGCGCGATGCTCACCGTGCCGCCTAGGGCCGTGGAGGTGGACGACCCGTTGCAACTCTCCACCTGAGTGCCGGTTCGGGCCCACGAACCAGCCCAGCTCTGGGCTGCGGAGCTGTCCGAGGAGCAGGCCGCCGAGACGAGGAGGCTCAAGACGGCGGTGGAACGACGCATCGTGCTCATGAACGCGAGAGTGCTCGAAGGGGGTACCGCCGGCAAGTCCGATTGCACAAGGAACGACGGAAACGTGTCACGAGAAGCCAAGGTGATGAAGGAGAGCCCTCCTTCGCCTTGTTTACCCCGATCTCGACGCCTAGTTGCCCCGTCCGCGAACTTTTGTTGGTGACACGTTTTTTCAAAGATGCGATCTAACGCGTCGGCTTGCGCGTTGCTGCGACGGGTCCGGAACACAGGGATGCGAGGGCGAGGAATGCGGAGACTCCGAACGACGACGTCATGCAGCGCGGTCACCTTTGCCTGCGTAGCGTCGATGCACGCAGCCCACGCGCAGCCTGCCGCTCCTCCTCCGGACGCGCCGGCAACGAGCGCTCCTCCAGCGGCCCCTCCGGCAGCCGCGGCCCCACCCACGCCTGCAACGCCTCCCGCGCCCGAGCCCCCCGCGCTCGTCGCGCCGAGCCTTCGGTCGATGGTGCAGGCCCCGTACCCCGAAGAGGCAAAGAGAGCAGGACTCGAGGGATCGGTGGGGCTCGAGCTCTCGATCGACGAGGGAGGGAGGGTCGTCGGGGTCCGCATCACTAGCCCCGCAGGACATGGCTTCGACCAGGCGGCGCTCGCGGCGGTGACCCAGTTCGTATTCGAGCCAGCGAAGCAGAAGGGCGTGCCCATTCCGGCGAAGGTGCAGTTCGCGTACGACTTCCATCTGCCGAATCCACCTGCGCCTGCGGCGCCCACGCCACCACCCGTCGCACCCGTCGCACCTCCACCGGTCGCACCTCCACCGGTCGCACCGCCGGTGCAGACGGGAGCCGATCAAACGACGCTGGTCATCGCCAAGCGCCCCGCCGACCAGGCGCTCGAGCACATCGCAGCGTCCGACTCGCAGACCAATCGCACCGAGCTCTCCCTCATCCCGAAGATGCGCGCCGAGTCGATGCTCGAGGCCGTGCCTGGGCTCTTCTCAGTGCAGCACGCGGGGGGTGGAAAGTCGCAGCAGTACTTCCTTCGTGGCTTCGACGAGGACCACGGGACCGACCTGGCGTTCTCGGTCGACGGGCAGCCCGTGAACGCCGTGAGCCACGGGCACGGTCAGGGGTACTCGGACCTCCACTTTCTGATTCCGGAGACTGTGGACTCGATCGACGCGACCAAAGGGCCGTACTCGCTTCGCGTCGGCGACTTCGCGACGTCGGGGTCGGTGTCCTTTCACATGGCAGATCAGCTCGACCAGAGCGTCGGGAAGGTCGAGATCGGTAGCACGGGGCACCAGAGGGTCGTCGTCGCCGAGTCGCCGAACCTTGGTGACGACTGGCGCATGCTCCTCGCGGCGGAGGCCTTCCACGAAGACGGCCCTTTCATCCACCCCGAGGAGTACGACCGCCTGAACGGCTACATGAAGGTGACCCGCAAGCTCGATGAGCACAGCGAAGCGTCGATGATGCTGATGGCGTACGGGGGCTCGTGGAACATGTCCGGCGTGCTCCCTGCGCGTGCCGTCTGCGGCGAGGGGGATGGCACGCCGACGCCTGCGGCCTACGCGGGCTCGCGGTGCATCAACCGGTTCGACTCGATCGACCCCAGTCAGGGGGGTGAGAGCCAGCGCGGCGAGATCCTCGTCTCGTACCGACGATGGAGTGGCACGAGCGAGCTCGAAGGGACGCTGTTCGCGCTCCGCTCGAGCCTCCAGCTGTTTCCGAACGACGGCATCGCGTCGTCGGTGCTCCAACCGGAGGGGATCCGGTACGGCTCGCAGGTCGAGCAGGACGACGGGCGCTGGGAGACCGGCGCGAAGGTCCACGTCACGCACCTCTCGAAGCTCGGCGGCATGGAGGTCCGCTCCACCGTCGGGCTCGACCTCCGAAACGACACGATCGTGAGCGAGCTCCATCGTGACGAGGACCGGCATCGCCTCGACGGTGCCCCTGGGATCCCTGGCCCGATCACAGACTCGGGGATCAACGAGACGGAGACGGGCGCCTACCTGGAGGAGGACTTCCGACCAGCCAAGTGGCTCCGCTTCGTGACGGGCGCGCGGTTCGACCGCGTCGACGTCAACGTCAGCAACTTGAGCCCGATCGCCGTCGACAGAGTTCAGGGCTACGAGGGGGCGCAGCAGGTGTCGCCCAAGGCGACGATGATCGTCTCGCCCTTGAAGGAGCTCGATCTGTTTGCGAATTACGGGCGCGGCTTTCACTCGAACGACGCTCGCACCATCCTCGAGGGAGCGTCCACCACCCTGATGTCGACCGCGACGGGCTACGAGGTCGGGACGACGATCAAGCCCATCAAGGGGCTCTCGCTGTCCGCGGTCGGGTACCTGCTCGACATCCAGTCCGAGCTCACGATCGACGGCGACACGGCGTCGACCACCCCCTCGGGGCCGACAGAGCGATACGGAGGGGAGCTCAACGGCCGCTACAACTTCAAGAACCACATCTTCGCCGATGCATCGTTCAGCGTCTCCCACGCGCGCTATACGGACGCCGCCGACATCGCGGCGGGGACGACCTACGTTACCCTCGCACCGCGCCGCTTCTTCAGCGCAGGGGCAGGTATCAAGCAGCCGGTGAAGGAGTTCACGATCATCGGCTCGGTCCACGTGCGATCGATGGCCGACCGCCCGGCGACGCAGAACTGGAGTCCCGATGGAGGCGTCGGGCTGACCGCGACCGGCTTCACGATGGTCGACATAGAAGCCGGGCTCCGTTGGCGGAACGTAGAGCTCGTCGGATCCATCTTCAACCTCGCGAACGTCGACTGGCGAGAGGGGCAGTTCGCGGTCGACTCGCGGCTCCCGGGCGAGGGGCCTCATCCGGCCACGGGGATGAGCTTCACCCCTGGCATTCCGCGTACGTATCTTGGCCACCTGGCGGTGTACTGGTGAGCACGAGGAAGGCTCTCCTGGAGGTTCGTTCGATGAGAAAACGAGTTCTCGGCGCGCAGGTCGCTCTCTTTCTGTCCGCAGTGAGCCTTCCGAGGGCCGCGCATGCAGACGAGCCGCCTCCGACGGGCGGGGCGAACCTCGTGCCCCCCGAGGCGCAGCACCGTCCTCCTCCGTCGGTCGAGCCGTCGAACCAGTCGTCCGGGCCGGTCGAGGTGCTGCCAACGAAGCACCCGCAGAGGGTCGCCGCCTACATCTTCGCGGGCACAGCCGTCGCCGGGATCGCCGTGGGTGCGGCGTTCGGAGCGCTCGCGCTCACCAACACGAACAGCTGGAACTCCTCGAACCAGACGTCTCCCGCGGCGGCGAGCTACCGGGGCCTTGCGAACCAGGACTCTGTCGCGTCCGACGTGGGCTTCGGCGTCGCCGTCATCGCAGGCGTCACGAGCGTCGTGCTCTTTCTCAAGCCAGAAGAGCCCCCCCCTCCCGTCAGCGCGCCTCCCAGCGGAGCTCCGCCCGTGAGCTTTTCAGTGGCGCCCATCCTCACTGCCCACACGGCGGGCGCGGGCGCGCTCGTGCGCTTCTGAGGGACGCATGAAACTTCGACGCCGCTACGCCATCACGCTCCCGATCATGCTTCTCCCCATCACGGCGACCGTCGCTATCGGAACGGCGTGCGAGCTCGTGACCAACCTCAGCGCTCCGCTCGACGGCGCCGTGAGCGACGTCCTTGACTGCGGCATCTGCGCAGACGTGTCGGTGGATGCGGACTATGACGCCGCCGATGTCAGCATCTTCGGGCTTCCTCCGTCGCCGCCCGAAGCTGGGTTGGACTCCGGGCAGACGGCTCCGGGCGACTCCGGCAAGCGCGACTGATCCGCAGCCATCTCGCCTATGCTCCTGGCCTGTCGATGGGCACCTTCAGCGCGACGTTCCTAGGTCACCAGGGGTGGCTTCTCGCCTCCGCCCGGACCACGTGGCTCGTCGACCCTCTCCTCCGCGAGGAGCTCGGGGACGTACATGCCCTGGGCTACGTCGTGTACCCACCGCGCGCCCTCGACCTCTCCGCCTTCCCCCAGGTGGACGCCGTGTTTCTAACCCACGAGCACGACGACCACTTCGACATCCCGTCCCTCGCCAAGCTCGATCGCACGATCCCCATCTTTCTCTCCGCACGCTCGTCGTCTGCCGCCTTCCGAATTCTCGAGACGATGGGGTTCAAGGTAGTGCCACTGGCCCCGGGTGTGGTCGTCGAGCAGGGAGACCTCGAGATGGTCCCGCTCGCAGGAGATCACATCGCGACGAACCTTGGTGACGAGTGGGATGCCCTGCCGGTCTCCGTACGTCAGAGAGACGGTGCGGGCAGCTTCTTCTCCATGGTCGACGTGACGCTCACGGAGCGCCACGTGGCCTGGGCCAAACACCATGTGAAGGCGCCGGGCCTCGTGACCTGGTCCAACAACACGATCGACCTCAGCGACATGGCCCCCTACCTTCCCGACGGAAGCAACACCACCGAGCGCTCCCTTGCAGCCGTGCGAGCCAGCGATGAGATGATCGTGCGAGCGTGGGGAGCGCCTGCGGCGACGCTCCTCTGCGCCGGGGGGTTCGCCTTCACGGGCGAGCGGGCATGGCTCAACGAGAGAGTCTTCACCGTCGACCCCGAGGCCATCTGCGAGGCGATGGCTCGCGGTCGGCCTGGAGTCTTTGCAGTAGCTCTACCTGGACAGACGTTCGCAATGAAGGACGGACGGCTCCTCGGGGTGGACGAGGCGACACCGTTCGTTCGCACACGGCCTCGCGAAGAGTGGCCGCCGCGGAAGCGGAGGCCGGGCGTTGCCACTGTCGACTACGCCCCGGCGAGCGGGCGACGCGTTTGCTCGTCCGACGACCGACGCGAGCTCGAGACAACGCTCGATGCGTTTGCCGGGACGCTCGTCGGCGGTGCGACCTTTCGGAGTCTCCACTCCCTCTTGTGTGGCGAGGCGCGGGGCCGTCGGGTCACCTTTGCCTTCGCGCTTCGGCATGATGGGGGCGAGCGGCTCGTCTTCGAGTACGAGCCGTCGGGCTGCCGCTTCCGCTCGGTCGACTGCCCTGATCCCGAAGGGACGTATCTCGCGGGCCTGTCGTGCTGGGCCAGCGACCTCCTCTCCATCCTCCGCGGCGAGCTTGGCCCGATCGCGATCCAGCTCGGTCGTGCGACGCTCTGGAACGCGCTGCCTCAGCGCTTTCGCTTCGAGATCTTCGATGACCTGTACCGAGAGAGCCATCCTCTGCGACGGCCCACCGCATTCCTGCGGACGTACGAGGGTCTGTGGAAGAGCGTCGCGTCGACGGAGGTCGTCATCCGCGGCCGATAGGCATCCCTCAGGTCTGCTCCAGGAAGCCCTCGGTCTCGAGGAACTGCACGAACGCCAGGGCTCCGCGCTCGTCGAGGTGCCCCGGGACGTCTGCGATGTCCGCGAGCGTGAACGTCTGTCGAGCACGGATCGCTTCAAGCGTGGGGCGAACACCGCCGGGCAGCCGAAGCGTTCGCCCGTCGAGCGTCAGCGTCATGACTCCAGCGTCCATGTCCACGCGATAACGCGCAGCCTCCGCGACGCGTAGCACCGTCCGGGGCCCGATCACGCGAACGTCCGCGCGGAAGGTCGTGGGCGACCGCGGCTGCGCCGCTTGGACTCGGTGCTGCATGCTCCTCGCGACGGCCTCCCAGTCCGTTGTGCTCCGAAGCGTCTCGATGCGGTCCCTGAGCCCTTCGCAGAGAGCTCGTAGGCCAGCATCACCGCTCGCGAACCCAGGCGGGAGCGCCTCGCGAAACCGTACGTCATCCTTGCTCGACTGCACCCACTCGGAGAGAAGCTCGATCCACGTGTAGACAGTGACGCCGATCGTGATGTGCACCGAATGAGTGGCGGACGTGGCGGCGGCGTGAACGTAGCCCCGCGGCAGGTAGAGGAGGTCGCCAGGCTCGAGCGTCAGCTCGAGCTTCGGGGTCGGAGCCATGTAGCCAGCGCGGGCGAAGGGCTGGCTGCGATGGGGCAAGGGGAGGGGCGGGTCGAAGACCTGCCAACGCTTTCGCCCCTCGATCTGGAGCACGAAGACCTCGTGCGTGTCGTAGTGAGGGGTGAATCCCGTGGTGTTCCCGGCCGTGAGGTAGACGTTCGCGTGAACCGCATGGGACAGCGCGCGCTCGAGCTCAAAGCAGAGCTTCCGGAGGGGCTCCCACGTTCGATGCAATGCCGGGAAGACGAGCGTGGCACCGGAGCGGTACTCGGCCTGGATCTTCTCGACGTCGGGCACGCCGCTCCAGACCTCGGTCCCGTGCTTTACCGTGCGGGTGTACGCCTCCGGAGGGTAGTAGCCACCGCCTCGTGCCAGCTGGACCGCAGGGAAGCGCAGGTCGGACGAAGAGAGCATGCGCTCGAGGTCCGCTCTCGAGAGGAGGGTGGCGAACCTCCCAGGCCACCCGAGACGCAGGTGCAGGGGCTCCTTTTCCCAGTGCCGCACGAAGAAGTCCTCCGGTACGCCGAGCAGTGTGCCGAGGTCGGGATGTCCGGTCATGAGCGATCGCGAGCGTGGCGGCGTGCGGGGCGGTCCGCAACGAGAAATGGCGCGAAGGACGAGTGAATCGGAGGTGCCTGCTCGTAACACGTTTCGACCGAAATCGGCGCGGGCCCGCTGAATCGTGGTTGTCCTCGGGGCGTCCTTCGAGCAAGGTGTAGCCGTGCCCCGCCGCCCGTTGGTCCTACGTAGAACCGTTCCCCTGCGTCGCGCGTAGGATGGTCGTGCAGTCGGTCGAGACGCCTGGCCTTTCGTGGAGTAGCGCCCAAAGCATGGAGCCCGTATCGCCGCGGGTGCCTGCCACCGCAGAGCTTGGGACGCGGGCATGGCTCGTTTCCGCTCTCGTCCATGGGCTCATCGCTGGAGTGATCGCGGTCCATGTACGGGCGCCGACGCACGCCGCCGCTGCCATCGAGCCCCTCGAGATTGCGATCACCCCCATCGCGGACCCGTCTCCTCCGCCCACGCCCCCCCCTCCCGCGCCCTCACCCGTCGAGGAGGCACGCGTCGAGGCCACTCCGGTGCATGTAGCACCGTCCCAGGGATCGTTGGCACGCGTGGCCTCTACGCCGTCTCGGTCGCCCGTTGCGGTCTCCTCGGTGACGGGGGGCAGCGAGACGCCCGCCATCGTTGCTGCTGGCTCCGCCGCACCGACGTTCGTCATGGCGCTTCCTACTGGCTCGCGCAGCGGCATCGCAGTGCCCAACGCTCCGACGACCCGACCCGCGTCCGACGAAGTCGTCGACGAGAAGGGGGTGTCGACGCGCGCCCAGGTGGCCTACGGGCCGCTGCCCGTCTATCCGCGAGAGGCGCGGGCCGCCGAGATCGAGACGGACGTCCCGGTCGAGATCGTGGTCGACCCCACAGGCTCGGTGGTCGACGCGCGGCTAGAGCGATCGGTCGGCTACGGCATCGACGAGGCGACGCTCAGGGCGATCAAGAAGTACCGCTTCAAGCCTGCGTTGAAGGACGGGCGCGCCGTCGCCGTCCGCATGCAGTGGACGATGCAGTACCGGCTCGAGTAGGGCGTCGCGGCTCAGCTCTCGCAAGCGAATGGCGGGCACCGACGCGGCCGAGCTGATGAAGAACGCCCAGCGGTCACGTGAGCACTCGACTCGTGCCGCCAGCTGCGCAGACCTCGAGAGGCGTGCCGCGACTCATCCTCCTCGCGGCCCGAGCGGTCAGCCGGATGCCGGAAACCCCTGGCCCGACGTCGCGTACCCCTCGCCGGGCACCGCGGCGGTCCAGAAGGACCGCAGCGAACCAACCACGCGACATGGACGCCGAGCGCCCCACGTCGTGGATTTCGAGCCGCGTGTCGCGGACTTCGAGCCGCGTGTCGCGGATTTCGAGCCGCGTGTCGCGACGTTCCGTCCAAGCGCCGCGACGTTGGGGCCGCGTGCCAACCATCTATCGCCGAGACACGCGGCCTTCGAGCAGGAGGTCGGGACGTTCGAGCCGCGTCTCGCGGATCTACATCCACGACACTCGCCCTCAAAGCAGCGCGTCGCTACCAACGCGCCGAGTGTCACGTATCTATCGCCGACACCCTCGGCGGAGGAGAAGAGCGCCTCCTATCTCTCCCCGCGTGCCCCAGAAGTCCCTCCGAGGGCGCCGCCACGAAAGAAACGGCTCGCAGGGACAAAGCAGGGTGTCGCGGCGAATGCGCCGAGTGTCGCGGCAAAGGTTCCGAGGGCCGCGGCAAACATGCAACGTGCCGCGGCAAGACAGGAGCGACACGCGGAGATATCCCCGCGAGTCGCTCCCCTATCGCAGCGTCACGCGCCGAATGATTCGCGCGTCGCTACCGGAAAGCCGCGTGTCGCTGCCTTCGTCCATCGTCACGCGAAGAAGTGGCAGCGTGTCGGCGCCTTAGATCGGAGGATCGCGACTCTGTCGCAGCGCGACGCTGCCACAAATCCGCGACACGAGGATCTTGATCCCAGTGTCGCGGCGCGAAATCCGCGTGACGCGACAAGGTCGCCTCGACACGCGTCGAAACATAGAGCACCCGCGACCCGAAAGAAGCGTCACTCGGAAAGAAATCCGAGCAGCGCGGCGTGGCCCGCGAGGCACGCCGCGCCGCCGACCCGCGAGTGGAGGGCGTTCCGAAGCACCGAGGACTCGGACTTGGAAAGGTGCACCTCCGAGGTCAATGCGCCGGGACCGACACGAGAGGGCCCGGGCCGCCGCTGCTCCTGCTCAGCGCCAGAAGCACCTGGAGGACCGTGAACGCCAGCTTGCTGTCGAAGTCGTCATCCTCGATCCAGAACGTGTTGTCGCCATAGCGCGCGGATGTGAAGGTGACCGGCGGCTTCGTGTGCCCGCAGTGGACGACGACGACCGGGCGCCGCTCCATGCCGACGTTTCCTACGGTGGGAAGCGTCCGATGACGGGTGATGTCGTCCGCGGGGACCGATATCTGGATGGCGATCTGGCTCATCACTCCGAGCACGGAGCGAGTCACCATGGCCACTTGCCCTGGCTCCGGCGTGCGCCCGTACACGACCTCCGTGTCCGTCGCAGTGACCGGCATTCCCATGAGGAGCTTGGCCTCGTCGGAGGAGCGTAGGACAAGCTAGCGGCACGGGCGCGAGAACGAAGCGTTCACATCAGCTTACATAAGTCTTCTTACGGAAAAACGCCCCTTCCGTCCACCCCTACCGGACGAGCGACACCACGGTGGGACGAGCGCCACCACGGTGACCCCTTCCAAAGGCGCACCCGTCCCCGCTCGGACGCGCGCACGCGACCGACGACCCACGAGCACCGCTACCCGAGCGCGAGCTCGAGCTGCGCCTGGTCCGGTTCGCCCGCGACGTCGTCCGTCGGGTCACGCGCCCTGGCTACCTCGGGCGCCTCGGTCGGCACGCCGATGTGCGCCAGGATGCGTGACACTGACGCCCGCTCGGTGACCGCCGCAAGGACGCGGAGGCGCCCGTCGCACTTCGGGCACTTGAGCACGTCGACGTCGAGCGAGCGCCGGAGCAGGCGTGCCCAGTCCATGCGCGGCGTCGCCGCGTAGAGCACGCCGCCGAGCAGACGGTCCCAGTGGCGTACAGAGAGCACGTGCGCGGTCAGGCGATCCACGTCGCCCGGGGTGCGCCCTTGCGGTGATCGCGGTGGGGTCGAGCGGTGGACTTCGCGTCGCGTCCGAGGAACCCCGTGCTTCGTCGCCACGCGCCCGTCCTCGGGTCTCGCGTCACTCGCCACGGCTCGTCTTTGTGTGGACCGCGGGCGGTGGTGGTCTGCACCTGGACGGGGCTTCCCTTGGCCTCGGCACGATCTCTTTCCTCCACGCGCTCCTCGGCCCCAGCACTCCTGCATACCTCACGAGCGGATACCGCGGCGGGGGCACGAGCGCCGCGAGCCTCGCGAGGCACTCCATCGGGTCCATGATCCGGTGCTTCGCGCGGGGGCCGCGCACGTACTTGAGGTGATACGCGACGAGCCCGCCGCGCAGCCTCCGGAACCGCTGCATCGAGACGGCGGGCCTTGCGGCGTAACGGCACAGCTTCTCGTGTCCTTCGTCGTCGCCGGCCGGGATGCTCACGCCGGCGTGCAGGTTGAATCCCGCGCTCTCGACCGCACCGTCCATGCCTGGGCGCCCCGAACCGTGGTCGCTCTCGTCGCGCTCCTGGTCGGCGCCGAGGATCCGGGTCTGTCCGCGCGCCATCGCAATCGCGGCGCATGCCTCGAGAGCCGTCTGCGCCGTGGGCTCCTGCGATCGCTCCTCCGCAGGCAACTCGTCGATATGGCCATTGCCCCGTAACCATGCGAGCGCGCGAGCACGGACACGCTCGACGATTGCGGCGAGCTCGGCGTGGGACGGCGGCGCTGCCGCGTGGAACTGGACGCGGCTGTCCGTTGAGCGCGTCCACACCCCGTCGACCAAGATGACGTGAAAGTGCACATTGAGGTTGAGGCTCGAGCCGAAGCGCTGCACGAAGTTGATCGCCCCGCACTGTGTTCGTTCGAGACTGCGACGCCTGGCGCGCATCCGGTAGCTGGCGAAGATCGCCTCGACGAAGATCCGGCCGAGCGCGGTCAGGACTGGCGCCTCGACCGCGGCCAGGAGGCGCAGCTCCCACGGGAGCGAGAGGACATATTGCCGGACCGGCACGTCTGGCAGGACTCCGTCGACCACCGCAGCCGCGGTATTCGCCATTCGCCGGCCTGCGCAGCTCGGACAGAGCGTCCTCGACTTGCACGTGAACGCGACCAGGAGGTCATGGCCGCACGCGTCGCAGCGGGCTCGCACAATGCCGTGCGCGAAGACGCCGCACTTCAGGTACGCGCGCAGCTCCTCCTCGACGTAGCGAGGGAGCCCGCGCTCGTACCGCTCGCGGGCGTAGGCCAGGAACGTCTTGAGGTGGTCGCGGACGAGTGCGTAGAGGGCGGTCTCCGTCGGTCGACGCAAGGCGGCGTGCGCTCTGGGAGGCGACGACTGATGCATCTGGTGCCGTTTCGAACCGTTCGCGTCGTTTCGTGCCAAAATCCGGCGTGACGGGACCTGGGTAAGGGTTCTCGAAAAGGTCCGGCGCTGTGCCGGGTCGTTCGGGGGCCCAGTGAGGTGCTCCATGGCTGGTCGTTCAGTGGTTGTCTTGAAGCTGTCCCCGCGTGTGAAGAACGTGATCGCGTTCGCGCAGAACGTCGCGACGTCGATCAGCAGTAATCCACACTTCCCGTCTCCGACTCCCAGTCTTGCGACCTTTCAGGCCGACGTCGCCGCGCTCAATACGGCGGAGACGGCGGTCCTGTCGCGCTCGAAAGGGGCGGTCGAAACGCGGAACGCCAAGCTTGCGGTCGTGCGCACCGACCTCGATAACCTGAGAACCTACGTGCAGAGCGTGGCCGCAGTGGCCGCGCCGAGCGACGCGGAGGCGCTCATCGAGAGCGCAGGAATGACCAGCCGCAAGGTCACCCTGCACGACAAGCCGGCCGTTGCTGCAAAGCAGGGGTCGGTCACGGGCACCGTCAACCTCGCCGCGAAGGCTGCGGCGAAGAAGGCGGCGTACACCTGGCAGTACTCGACCGACCAGAAGACCTGGACCACCGTTCCTCAGACGATGCAGTCGAAGACGGGGATCTCGGGCCTGGTGGGCGGCACGACGTACTACTTCCGATTCCAGTCTGTGACCAAGGCTGGCGTCGGGGATTGGAGTCAAACGGTCGCGCTGATGGTGAAGTAGGCAGAGCGGAGCAGGGTGGCGGTGCAGCCCTCCCGGGGTCCCTTCGCGGGGCCCCGGGAGGGGGTTTGGCGGCGGCGAAAGAGACGAGAGCGTCCGTCGGAATGGGGAGAGACGCCGTCGATGCGGCGAGAGAGTCCCTCGGAGTGACGAGAGAGGCGCGAAATTCGACTCGGGCGTCCGTCGGTGTGGCGAGGGACTCCCTCGGTGTGAGGACGGCTTCCGTCGGTGTGACGATGGCGTCCCGCGAGACACCGAGAGTGGCGATCGGAAGATCGAGCGGGGTCCGTGGTTCTATCGAGAGACTCTGGAGGCGTGGCGCGGGTGTCTGTGGGCGTGACGACAGACTCCCTAATCAAAGCGAGGGACGCCGTCGGCGTGACACAGAGACTCCGTCGGTGCATGGAGAGCGGCCTTCGGCACGACGAGGGAGGCCATCGGCACTGCGACGGAGTCCGTCGGTACGGCGAGAGACTCCATCGGAGAGGCGAGCGACGCTCTCGTCGCGACCTGGGCGTCTGTCGGCACAGCGAGGGCGCCCCTCGGCGTGGCTCGGGCGGCTGTCGGCACACCGAGAGACCTCTTTCGAGGTACCGAGAGCGTCAATCGTTGAACCGAGGGACGCCCTGGTCGAAACTTGCGGGTCGCTCGGCATTCCTCGGGAGTCTCTCGGTACACCGAGGGAGGCTCAGGGAATTCGTCGCGCGCAACTCGCGGGAATCGTTGAGTCGCGAGGTGGAGAGAGCGACTCTCGCGAGGTCGTGAGAGGCGCTCTCCGTGTACCGAGAGCGGCCCTCGGTGCGACTCGAGGCGCCCTCGATGCGCGCTGGGTCACTCTGCGAGCAGCTCGGGAAGCCGTCGGAGCACGTCGAGCGGCTCTTGCCACGTCGAGAGCTGCCCTCGGGAGTGTGCCGAGCCAGGACCGACCGCAATCAGCCGGTCGATGGCTTGCCAGTGTAGAGCGCCAGTTGAGCGTCGAAGGCTCGCTTGTACGCGGGCCGCGCTTCGCCGCGGGCGACATAAGCGGCCAGCTTTGGGTATCTGTCCAGAATGCCCGAGGGTTTCAACCTGAGCAGCACCGACGCCATCATCAAGTCGCCAGCGCTGAACGCACCGTCGAGCCAGTCGGCATCGCCCAGGCGAACGGAGAGTTGGTCCAGCCGATCGCCGAGGCGATCCTTGACAAGAGGCAGGCGCTCCGCAGACCAGGGCTTGTCGCCCTCCAGGAGTTTGGCGGTTGAGAGCTCAAGAATCGGTGGCTCCACCGTATTGAGAGCCGCAAACATCCACGTGATCGCGCGCGCCCGAGCATTGGCATCGTCCGGCAGCAAGCCTGCATGTCGCTCGGCGATGTGAAAGACGATCGCCCCTGACTCGAACAGCGCGAGGGCGCCTTCCTCGTAGGTCGGAATTTGGCCGAAAGGATGAAGCGCCAGATGCGCGGGTTCCTTCAACGCACGAAACGAAACCAGGCGAACCTGGTAGGGTTGGCCCACTTCCTCGAGCGCCCAGCGAACGCGCATGTCACGCGCGAGTCCCTGGCCTCCATCGGGCGAGCGTTCAAAGGCCGTAATGGTGACCGTCATCGAGAGGCGCCTCCTTGGCGACGATCATCGGCCGCGGAGGCAGACTCTGCAACCATCCCGGGTGCAGCTCGCGAGCGCGGCGACATGGATGGCCCTGGCCGCCGCGCTCCTCGCCTCGTGCTCCCGCACCGAGAGCCCCGCGCCCACGCCCGCGTCCCCTCCACCCGCGGAGTCCTCGCCGGCTTCCACCGCGCCACCCGACGCCGCCGGCCCCACCCCCTCCCCCGACGCGTCCCGCGCGCCGGACGCCGAGGTCGAGGACGACCCCGCGGTCACCGGAGTCCCCTCGCGGGGCCGGGTCGACGCGGAGCCGTCGAGGTGGGGGCGGTTCGTGATGCGCCGCTCGCCAGGGAAGAAGCGGCCGGGCGACCTGTTCGCTCTCGACCAGTGCGCGGTCTCCTTCAAGCCCGAGGTCGGCGCGGAGCAGCCCCTCTTCGTGGAGCCCGACTGCGCCTCCGGGCCTCCCGGGATCGGGGAGGTCGGCGCGGTCCGGCGCTACGGCTCGCTCGCGTTCCCCGTGCGAGCGCCGTGGGACGAGCTTCACCTCTTCCAGATCGCGCTCGCGAGGGGCGGCAACGGCGCCTACGGCTCCTCGTCGTGGTTCGTGCGCGTCGGCGAGGGGCGCGGGTGCGACGCGGGGTGCGCGAGCGCCAGCGTCCGCTCGTTCGTGGACCCCTGGAACGCGACGCTCTCGCTCGACGTCGCGCCGCCGCACTCGGCGGACGCGCCGCTGCTCGTCCTCGAGCGTGCGTCGACGCGGACCGAGAAGGGGATGCGCGTGGAGATCGCCACCGGGCCGGCGTTCGACCTGAAGAAGCGCGACCTGCCGCTGCTCCAGGTGGCGGTGGTGTCGAGGGTGCAGAGGGTCGTCGAGCACGCGGTGGTGTCCAGGGGGGGCCGCGCGGAGAACTTCCGCCTCACCCTCCGCGACGGGCCGCTGACGATGACGCTCGACGAGGGCGGCGCCTGCGACGTCGCCGTCTTCCAGGGGTTCGCGGGGCGCGTCACGATCGAGGTGACGGACTGGGCCAACGGGGACAGCTCGGTGAAGTGCCTCCGGGCCGACCACGTCGAACGCTGATCGCCGCTGCTCCCACCGCCGAACGAGGAGACCGCGAACCGCAGCTCCGGGCGCGGACCGCCCCGTGCCATGCTGGACGGATCGAGGGGGACGAATTAGGCGCCCGGTCGAAATTATCGCTCGGTTCATGGAAATAAGGCGCGTGCCGGAGCGGTTGCTCCTGCACGATGTGCGGAGTGGACGAGGTTCGAGCGAAGTACGAGCGGCTGCGGCGTGTCATGGACGAGCGCGTGACGCGCTTGTGGGCCGCGGCCGAGGCAGAGGCGTTCGGCTACGGGGGCGTGGCGGCGGTGCGGCACGCCACGGGTATCAGCGAGTCACGGATTCGCGCAGGTCTTCGAGACCTCGCCGAGCAAGCCGCGCATCCGCCGACCGCGCCACCGCGCGCCCAGAGAGTCCGCCGTGTGGGAGCGGGTAGGCCGCCCCTGACGGAAACGGATCCGACGTTGGTGGGGGACTTGGAGTCCCTGGTGGACCCGGTGACGCGCGGCGACCCCGAGTCGCCCCTGCGCTGGACGTGCAAGAGCAAGGACAAGCTCGCGGCGGAGCTTCGCGAGCGGGGACACAAGGTCAGTGCGAGCATGGTGGGACGGCTGCTGCACGAGCTCGACTACAGCCTCCAAGTCGTCCGCAAGACCCGAGAAGGCAGGCAGTCCCCTGACCGCAACGCTCAGTTCGAGCACATCAATCGGACCGCGAAGGCGTTCATGCGGCGTGGCCAGCCTGTCGTCTCTGTGGACACCAAGAAGAAGGAACTGGTGGGCGACTTCAAGAACGCGGGCCGTGAGTGGCAGCGCAAAGGTGAACCAGTGCCCGTTCGCGTGCACGACTTCATCGACAAGGAGTTGGGCAAGGTCATCCCGTACGGCGTCTACGACACCGCACGCGACGAGGCATGGGTCAGCGTTGGAGTCGACCACGACACCGCGGAGTTCGCCGTCGCGACCCTCGAACGGTGGTGGCGTGAGATGGGCAAGAAGGCGTACCCCGACGCGACCGAGCTGCTCGTCACCGCCGACGGCGGCGGAAGCAATGCGCCCCGCTCCCGTCTGTGGCGCGTGCAGTTGCAGCGCTTCGTCGACGCCACGGGCCTGGACGTGAGCGTCTGCCACTTCCCGCCCGGCACGAGCAAGTGGAACAAGATCGAGCACCGGCTCTTCTCGCACATCACCCAGAACTGGCGCGGTCGCCCACTCGTGAGCCGAGAGGCCGTCGTCGCCCTCATCCGGTCGACGACAACCAAGACCGGCCTACGCGTGCGAGCCAAGCTCGACAGACGAACCTACGAGGTCGGCAAGGACGTGCCCGCCGAGGCCGTCAAGCGCGTCAGGCTCAAGCCGCACCGGTTTCACGGGGAGTGGAACTACGCAGTTCGACGCGCCAAGACCGAGCGATAATATGGACCGGGCGCCTTAGTCCCCGAGGACGAGCGCTTGGAGGTCGAGACGTGGGCTACGGCAAGACGAGCCGCACTCCCTCTGCGTCCGACTGCTGGGCGTCACGGAAGGCGTTCGTTGCCTCAAGCTGCTCGTGTGCGCTGACGAGGGTCGAGAAGTCGATCGCCAGCGTGTAGCGCTGCAGGAAATCGAGCGAGCGAATCAGCGTGCGCGTGATCTCGTTGTGGCTGAGCGCTTTGAGTCCGGTGAGGTAGTTCGAGCGAAAGACGGTGGGGACGATGATCCGCCGCTCGCCCGCGGCGACCAGCTCTGCGTTCATCATGATCCGTGCGACGCGCCCGTTCCCATCGACGAAGGGATGCACTTCGCTCACGAGGAACATCATGAACACGGCGCGCTGAAAGGCGTCGGGGAGCGAACGATGGAGCTCGAAGCCGCGCGCCAACGTCCCGCGCACGAGCTCCGGCGTGACGAAGAGCGCGTCGCCGGCGCGGTTTTGGGTCTCCTTGAAGGCGCCGGGTGACTTGTCGGGACGGCCCTCCATGACGCGCCCATGGCGGCCTCGAAGGTCCGCGATGAGCTGCTCGAACGTCTTGGGCGTTCGCCTCATCTCCGACGGGTCGGAGACGACGCGGAACGTCCCGAGTACGTCGTGTGCGTCCTCCGGACGGTCCCGCGGAATTCGTCCGTCGAAGATGATCGCCGCGGCCTCGTCGACTTCGAACTCGGTGCCCTCGATGAAGTTCGAGAAGTAGGCCTCGAAGAATGGCAGGTATCGCTCCTCCCCGGGCCGCAGCGGCTCTAGTCGCTGCGCGGGCGCTTCCTTGAGCAGGTCGGTGTGAAGACGCCCGAACAGCTCGAGTCGCTTCTGGTCGTAGGGCATGCCAGCGGCACGCGCGCTGCCCCTTTCGGTGTGCAGGCGAGCGTCGCGCGTCCCGAGAAGTGCGCCGACGAGGGTGTCGAGCTCGTTGAGCTCGTCCACGAGGCCGAGCGAGGGTGCAAGCTTCCGTGCGTCGTCGCGGAGCGTGTTGATGTAGCTCTCTCCACGCATGCTGAGCTCCGCTTCGAGGCGTTGCTCGATCTCGGCGCGGGAGAGACGGCGCGCCACTCCTTTGCGCGCGCGCGCGCGCGGGAGGTTCTCGAGGTACGCGCGTGCTCGACTTGCCATATGGAGGCCAAGGAACGGGGTGTCGCCGGGGAGCGGCCCGATTCCTTCACGGGTACGAAGCGTTACGCCTGGAAGGGCGACGTCGCGGGCTGTCCTGGCGGCGAGGAACACGGACCCGTCGCTGGAGGGACCCGCTTCGAACGCGGTCCGGTCCGTGATGACGGCGCCAGGGAACACGAGGGACGCGACCTGCCATAGCTGGCGGCGGACGAGGCTCTCGGGAGCCTCCGTCACGTTTGTCGTGTAGAGCGAAGGCGCAAGCTTTCGGACGCGGCCCTCCTTCAGCGCGCGACTAACGCGTGAAGCGAGACGGGGCGTTGCGACGAAGATCTCCGGTAGAGGTGAAGGGATTCGGGGCAAGGTTTCGCTCGATAAGGAGAGGCTTGGGGCTACTTCTGGCATAAAATGACACTTAAGAGCTCCTTACCGCAAGGATTCACGAGATAAGAAGCCTTCACGCTCAGGCCGGGCCTAGATCAGGGGCGCCGTGGTCCAGTCGCAAGCGTCAACCTGACGGGACCACAACGAGGTTCGTCGCGACTACGCGGTGCCGTAGCCGCCCCTGACCCATCGGCTCCTCCGAGCGGGTGGAGATGTGTTGGTCAGACGCTGCCGTAGTGGCCGACCCCTGGCAGCCACATGACGCCGGCACACGCCCGCGCCCCGACGCTCGCTCTCCGCTGGAGCTATGCTTCGGCAGCGTTGAAGGTCGAGTTCGCGGACCCACCGGGCCGTCGCGTTCAGAGGCGGCCGAGCCACTCCAGAACTTCGTCAGCCCGAGCTTGCCCGGCTGCGTCCCCCTCGAAGTGACCGGGGACGGCGTCGATGAATCCCTCCGTCCGGGCCAGCTCTGCAAGCCCGCGTCGGACGGCGCCGCCAGCGACGGACGTGTCGGTCCGCACCTCCGCGCGGAGCGAGTCGAGCCCCGCGAGCACCGAGAGCACGTCCTCAAGGTCATGGCTCGCCTGGTAGTCCCCACGCCCCCTGCCCGCGAACGCTTCGAGCTTCGTGGCGACGAAATAGAGCGGCGTGATTGCGCGCACCTCGAGGTCAGCCGTCCACGTCGACGGTCGGCCGCACATCGACGCCGTGCGCGAGCGGGTACAACGCGGCGACGGTGCCGCCGACGAACACGACGCGGTTGCGCTCGTCGCCCAAGGCACGGGCGACCGCCGCGATGGCGGCCCGTGAGGCGTCACGGCGAGAGCTCACGCAGCCAGCCGCTTCGCCAGCTCGTCGCGCGCCATCGTCCGCTCGCGCGCGCGCCCCACGCGGAGGGTGTCGGCGAGAGCGAGGTACTCGTGGAGCAGCGGGTCCTCCGCCGCCGCGAGCGGAACCGTCGGGTAGAGAGGTTCGATTACTCGGCCTCTCACTCGTCCCGCCTTCTTCTTGCTCCCCTCCCACACGATGACGTCTTCGTCGCCGAGCCGCAGCTTCGCGGCGAGCGGTCCGATGCCGAAGGCCGTGGGCATGCCCTCCCCCACCAGACCGAGTGCCGCTGGAAAGACGTAGCGCAGCCCCCCCGCGAGAAACTCCAGGAGGCTCGCCCGGATGACGCGACGCTCCCGGGGGTTGAAGAGGTGGCAAGCAGCCAGTCGCTGGAGCCCGTGATTCACCTCGCTCGCGCTGATGTGAAGCGACCGCGCCAGCTCCGGCTGGGTCCAGCTGTTCGAGCCTTGGGCGACGAGCTTCAGCGCGAGCACGACATCCTGTGGCTTGAGGCGGACCTCCATGCGTTCACTCTACGCCGTCATTTGCGAATCGCAAATCCTTGACTGCACGCTCGCGGGCGCGAGCCTGCACCAGCATCGTCACGCGTTTGCCCACGGCGCCGGTGCAGACGTAACGTGGGCGGCGTGGTTCCGCTTCGCTTCGTCCAGGAGTACCGCGGACGGCGCATCGTCACCGATGGCAAGCTCTTCGGAGTCGAACGAGAGCAGCCTACCGACTTCCGGTACCTGAGCGTCTCCGCAGCCAAGGCCGCGGTCAACTCGCAGCTCGCCATCGAGGCCAAGAGGCGCGACGACGAGGACTGCAGGCGGTTCTCGGTCGAGTCCGCGGACTATTTCGGCGACTACACGACCCGCAGCTTCGCGTGCGAGTGCGGCTGGCGCGGTTGTTACAACGACCTGAAGCCGGCGCGGTCGTGCTGCAGCTTCGTGGTGACCTGCCCGACGTGCGCCGTTCCTCTACTGGTTGTCCATTCCCCGTCCGACGACGACATCAAGGCGGCCGCCGCGGGCGGGAACGCGGAGGCGATGGCCATGCTACCCGCCCTGCTTGAACGCGAGCGCGCCGACATGGCGTGGTGGGCCCAGGCGCTGAAGGACGTGTCGCAGCTCCCGGAGCTCGCCCGCGAGAGGTTCCCGTTCGTGCTCGACGTCGAACGCAGTGGTGAGAGCCATCTCGTCATCCGGTTCGGCGAGCACCGCGTCTGGCGTGAGCCCCTGCGCCCGGGAGACCGCCCGCGGTTCTACGAGCTGAAGCGGCTCCTGAAGAAGAAGAACAACGGCCGGTTCGTGAACCTCCGGCCGACAAAGGCCGCGGAACAGAGCCTGGACGACGGGGACACGCGGGCGAAGCTCAGCGTGACGTGAACCTGGGCCTACGCCGCGACGCCCGTGGTAGACGGCGGGCATGCTCGTGGTCGACCCCTGGCATTGGCTCACCGAGGACGGTGACTTCGTCCGCGACAAGCCGCGCCTTTATCGCAGGATGCTGCGCATCGCGCGGTTCATCGAGTACGGCGGCCAGCTCAAGAAGAACGAGACGCGCGAGACGCTCATGGAGTGCGCGCGCCGGCCGAAGAACAAGCAGTGCCCTGGCCTCATGTGGGTCACCAAGGCCGCCGACGACAGCATCCTGGCGCGGTGCCTCATCTGCCAGACCGACGAGGTCGTCATCCAGAACTGGCAGAAGACCGAGTGGGCGAACGGGATGATGCCGCCCGCGCCGGTCAACCTGGATGGGCCGACGGTGCACTGAGGCCTTCGGCGTCGATGCCACCGCGAGCATGGCGGACCTACCGGTGGGTTCGCGTACCCTCCGCGCCCTGTGACGCCGACGAGCGTGCCGACGTCGCGCTACGCTGACGGGCGTGAACTCGACCCGCGCCATCGAGCAGCTGCTGGCAATCGTCCACGCGGACCCGACCGACATGCGCGCGCGTCTCAAGCTCGGCGACGTCTACGCCCGCACCGGGAACCACCCGAACGCGCTCGAGATGTACGAGGAGGTCGGTCGGTACTACGCGCATGAGGGGTTCATGCTCAAGGCGGTGGCCGTCTACAAGCAGATGTGCGAGATGGTCGCGCGCGACGCACCGCACCTCAGGCAGCGTTACGCACACGTCCCGCCCCTCCTCGCGGGGCTCTTCCAGCAACTCGGGCTGAACAACGACGCGGTTGCCGCGCTCGATGCGCTCGGGGGGGACTGGCCTCGCGGAAAGTACGGGCCATCCTGACGCCGTCCCCACCCATGAAGCCCCGCCACCTCGAGCGCGTCGATTGGTCCCCGAACCCCACACGGCCACCGGACACGACGGCCTGGCCGTTCACCATCCCCGCCATCGCCCAGGTCATCGCCCAGGCCGGGCTCGACATCGCGCCCGGTGTGACGTTCCTCGTGGGCGAGAACGGCAGCGGGAAGAGTACGCTCGTCGAGGCGCTGGCGGGCGCCTACCTGTACCACCGGAAGGGCCACGTGACGCCCTTCGCGCGCACCACGGGCCCTGCGTCGAGCCGAGAAGACTCGGAGCTGTCGGCCCATCTCCGGGCGCGCGTGCATCGTCTGGCTTCCCCTGCCGGGTTCTTCCTCCGCGCCGAAGCAATGCACGAGTTCCTGTCCGAGGTCGACGCAGACCCAAGCGAGGCGCGCGCCTGGGGCAACGAGAAGATGCAGGCGAGGTCGCACGGTGAGTCGTTCCTCGCGGTCCTGCGCCATCGGTTCGACGAGGTCGGCGTCTATTTCCTCGACGAGCCCGAGGCGGCGCTCTCGTTCCACTCGTGCCTCGGCCTCGTCTCCCTGCTCGACACGATGCGCCGCGAGGGGAGCCAGGTCATCGTCGCGACGCACTCGCCGCTCCTCGTATCGTTGCCGGGGGCGACGCTCCTGCAGCTCGGCGAGCAGGGCATCACCAAGGTGGATACCTACGACGAGCTCGCCTTGGTGAAGGATTGGCGCGCGTTCCTCGCGGCACCGGGGAGGTATTTGCGGCACTTGGTGGAGGAGGCGGAATGAGCGGCGGTCGAGCTGGCGGGCATCGACGGTCGTCGTTTGCGTTCATCGACGGGATGGTGACCACGTTCGGTGAGCTGCCGGGATTCACCCCTTCCTGCTTCATGGCCGCGGCGAACCCGCCGTCCGTGCTCGACGGCGCGCCGAGGTGGGAGGGCGCTTCGAGGCAGTTTCGCTACGAGGGTAGCGACTAGGGAGATCAAGAGCGCCCGAGGTCGCGACAAGTGGGTCTACACGCTACAGCATCTCATTGCGGACACCGAGGGCTACACCGCTTTCGGGGACATGTTCATCGACCAGATCCACGTGCGTCACATCGAGGCGTGGAAGGCCCGCATGGCCAAGCTCGTACGAGCTAAGAAGTATTCGCCTCACACGGTGAACGGCTGGATCAACATCCTCTTCACGATCATGCGACAAGCCAAACGCGAGTTCGATCTGGAGCACGATGCCACGAAAGGTGTCCTCTTGCTCGACAGCTCGGAGCACGACACCTACTCGGAGGAGGAGCCGAACGCTCTGAACGAGGAGGAGGTCACGCTGTTCCTCAACTGCATGTTCGACAACTTCCCTCAGTTCTTCGCCCTCACCTACCTCGGCCTGACCACGGGTCTGCGTCCTTCCTCCATGCGTCCGCTGAGGCGCAAGGGGGAACACGCGGACATCCTCTGGGACAAGGGCGTCCTTCTGATCCGCCGTTCTCACTCCCTGGGCGATGAGGTCATGAACACGACCAAGACCGGGGTCAAGCGACGCATCCACGTGCCCGAGGAGCTGATGACGGTGCTGAAGTGGCACGTGGAGACGCAGCTGAAGACTCCCGAGCAGACGGACTCCGACTTGCTGTTCCCCGCAGAGCTAGGCGGTTTTCGAGGAGAGAACACGCTGCAGAAGCCGTTCAAGGCGTGCGCGAAAGCGGCGGGGTTCGGCAAGCGCTTCACGCCTCGTGGCATGCGCAGAACCTTCAATGACCTGGCTCGAAGGGCCAAGCTGGACGGCCTAGTCATCAAGAGCGTGTCGGGCCATCTGACGGACCGCATGAAGGAGCACTACTCCACGGTCGATGGGGACGAGCAACGAGAGGGACTGACCCGCGTGCTAGCTTCGGTGAAGGGGGAGAGCGTGGACCTGGCCAAGGTCAAGAAGGAGCCCGAGAAGCCGGAACCATCTCCACCTCGGCCTTGAGTTCGAGAAACGCATTCTCTCTGGCGTGAAGCTCGGGTCCTTCGAGGATGCCTTCCCCGCACTTCGAGCACCACCAGCCGAGCGTCTTCAGCGCTCGCGTGTGCCCGAGGTAGGTCACCTCGTCAGCACGCGTCTCGTAGAGCATCTCGCTCCCGCACTCGGGACAGGTCTGTGCCTGCAGCTTGCTCAAGCAGCTCGTTCGATCCAATCGAGGATCGCCTTCCGTAGAGCGGCATGCAGACTAAGCCCCTTCTTCTTGGCTCTTGCTTCGATGAGCTTCCAGACTTCATCCGGAAAGCGCACCGAGCGAGGAGACGTTCCGCCGACCTCCTCCAACTTCTTCGGCCGCCCCTTGCCGACTTGAACGGTGATGCCCTCCTTGGCGATGCGAGCTGCGTAGGGGTTCTTCCGTACGCGAGCCTTGGAGAAGTCCACCTCGGGGATCTCCTTGAGCGATGCCTTGGAAGGCTCTCGATGACTCGTCTGCTTCTTACTCGCCTTCTTCATAACGCCTCCGTTCAGGTCGGGTGGCCAGACGTGCGCTGATCAGCCGGACTTCTTCCTCGCTCTTCTCGATGAAGACGGTCACCAGAATGTTCGCCTCCTTGGACATACCGATGAGGAGAGCGCGTTCGGGATGCCCGAGGTCATCCACGATGATGGCCAGCGGGTCCGCAAACGACGTGACGGCTTGCTCGAAGGAGATGCCGTGCTTCTGCTCGTTGCTTCGAGCCTTCTTCGGGTCCCAGACATAGCGCACACAACCAAGTGTAATACACTTGCGTTAGATGACGACCCAGAAGGTAGGCTCGGTGGAGCCAGGATGGTTCGCCTCGCAGGGACCCCACCGGCCAAAGGGGGCGACTGGTGTGCATCGTGGTGCGCGCTCGATACGAGGCGTTACAAACTGGTGCGCCAAAAGAAAAAGGGCTGCGAACCGTCTCGCAACCCTTCGACATCTCTCGTCTTCTTGTAGGCGCGATTGGGATTGAACCAACGACCCCTACCGTGTCAACGTCAGTTCCGGCACCAGGCAAGTACTGGACCACGCAACAAAATCATATACTTGTCAACGCCGTGGGGGCGGTTCCGTGTGGCTGACGGTGGCCTCTCGTGGGGAACATCATGAGAAAAATCATGAGAAGGATTCGGCCGCCGGGCGAGCACGTCGTCGACCGTTGACGCTGAACACGCGGCCAGTTGCCCGGCGGGCATGGAGTCCGAGACCCCTGACCAACCGCCCGTAGAAGAACATCCCGGCAACGGCGTGAACGTGCTCGCCGCCGTCGCCGATGGGCTCGCAAACAACGGTGCCCCGGCGGGCTACCGCGTCGCCTACCGGACGAATCCTCGTGGCGAGCACGTCGTCGCGGCGGAAGCGCTCCGCGAATAATGCAGCGGCTCTCGACGGTTACGCCTCGACGACCTCGATCGGCTCCGACCGCGTGAGGGCGGGCCGGACCGCCGCCGACCACCGAACTCGCAACCGAAGCGGGGGAACTGTTGCGAGTGCTCCGGAGCCCCGTGATGTAAGCCTCCGGCTTCGTCTCCGCCTTCACCGTGCCACGCGTGTGCCGCGCCTACTCATGCCCCTTGGACCTCATCAAGATCGTGGCGAAGCGACTCTGGCGTGCCACCGTGCCGCGGATCGTGTGAAGCCACGCTGCGGGTGGGCGCCGGTCTCCGTGATGGATCCTCTGCAAGTCGTCAGCGCTCGATGCCTCCGCACGCGACCCAACGGAGGACCGCGTCGGCTTCGTCCTTCGGAATCGTGGGCTGAGACGCTGGCGGCATCGCGCACGCGGCGATCTGGTCGGCGACGGTGCTGCGTTGCGCGTGGAACGTGCCGAATCGCGAGAAATTGTGATCCTCGGCGGCGACGCCCTCTCCCGCGTGGCACTGGAAGCAGCGGTGCCGAAGAATCGGCAGGATGTCCTGGGCATAGGTCGGCGGCGTGCCGTCGCAGGAGCTCGGCGAGATGCGCGGACATGATGCTTGTGTTGCCGCCGACGGCGGCGTCGGGCCCGGTGAGCCCACCGCCGCGCAGGCCGCGATCGCGCCGATGAGTGCCAGACCGCCCCACGTAGCTGTGGCCCGCAGCCCCGTCATGGTGACGGACGAGCCGGGACAGCCACACCTGCGAAGGCGACCTCCGTGAACACCGGGCGCATGCGAGTGACCTGAATCGATCGATGCCCCAGGCCATGGTCGGGGCTGGCCGGATCCCAGGCAAGAGGCGCGCGCTTCGGTGTCGAACCGGGAGCCGGCATGGGGAAGACGAGCGACCGGGCCGAATGATGCGCGATGTTTCCGGTCATCTGGTGGTTCTCCTGGTGGATGTGCCCGTAGAAGACGGTCACGTTGTCGCGATGCGAGAGCGTCTCGATGGCGCGAGCGCCGTCCTTCGTCGCCCAGTCCCACGCCGGGTACAGGTCGAACAGGGGCCGATGCGCGAGCACGACCAGGGGCGCACCCGGGGGGACCCTCGCAACCTCCGCGGCGAGCCAGTCGAGCTGCGCCTCGCCCATGGCACCACCCGGCGCGGAGGCGTTGTCGAGCGCGATGAAATTCACCCCCTTGTGCTCGAACGCCTGGTGCAGGTCGCCGAACGCCTCATGATAAGCCTCCCCGCGATCGGGCGCCGCGTCGTGCTCACCCGGCAGAAAGATGAGCTTCTGAGCCTTGAGCCCGCTCACGATCTCGCGGAACTCGGCCATCCGCGTGCGTCGCTCCTTCGGGTCGTCGGTCGTGTGCGTGAGGTCGCCCGTGAACACGATGAAGTCGGGCTGGGTGTCGACGGCGTTGATCGCCGCGACAGTCTGCTTCAGGCACATGTCCGCCTGCGGATTCGGCGGACCCTTGAAGCCCCAGTGGGTGTCCGACAGCTGGAGGAAGAAGAAGTCTTCGGCCGGCGCCTTCAGGCTGCCCGGCGCCGGCGTCGCACCGGCTGGGCCGGAAGCAGAGGCTCCGCCGGAACAGATGACCCGAATACGGGTCGAGCGACAGCGTCTTGCCGACGAGCGCAGCGAGCCCGTCGTGGCCGCGTCGCAAGTCCACTGACTCGGTCGCGAGGTACACCTTCGTGCCCGGCGCAACGCTCAGCACGCGCGCAACGCCGCGACGAGCGCTGATACGTACGCGACGTCCGTCCCGACGTGCACGCGGACCAGGGCACCGGCGACGACGACCTCCACCGACGGCGAAGACGGCAGCGCGATGCGCACGAGCCGGGCCTCCGTCGGCGCCTCGCGACGCGCGACGACCGCAGCCTCCGCCCGTCGCGACCGCTTCAAGTGCCATTGCAGGGTGCTCAACGCGACGCGGTTCGCCTTGCAGAACGCGCTTTGCGTCTGGGGTCCACGCTGCTCGTACGCGCGAAGAACGCTACGCCACTCCGACGGGCTTCGATTCATGCGCGCAGTCGACGACCTCGCCGTCGTCGTGACCAGCCGTCCATTGCTGGACGGTTACATCTACACCGCCCATGAGGGACGGGCGCGCGGTTCCGGGACGGCCCGTCGCACGCGTGGCAAACCTCCCACGACAGCCGTGGCACAACCTCACGGCGAAGTGGAAATCAGGCCCCCCCAGCGAACTCGCAACACTTCGCGCCTTTCGTTGCGAGTTAGGAAGGAGCAGTCCGGAGGCAACGGCTCGAAGACGCAGGTCTCGCCTCGGCCGTCACCCAGGTCGAGAGACTGCCTCCTCGATGACCCCCGAGAGAACGTGGAGACCTCGGTTGACGTCTGCGCCCAAGTGAACGCGCAAGGCGCGGCGCCCGCGCCGCGCGAGAACGCGTAGGTCGCCGCGTGCCTGGGCTGCCTTGAGGACGCCGAACGTGAACCTGTGGCCGGGGATCGGCAGGTCAGGCACGTCGTCGTAAGTCAATTGCAGGAAGACGCCACTGTTCGGTCCTCCCTTGTAAGCCTGTCCGGTCGAGTGGAGGAAGCGAGGACCGAAGCCGACACAGGTGGCGACGCGGTGCGAGTCTCGAACCATCCGCCGAATCGTTTCTAGCTCGCGCTCGTACGCCTCGTTGCGCTCGACATACGCGAGAAGCGCGAAGTAGTCGCCTTTGACGAGGCGCGCCAGGTGGGCACGCAGATATCCGTGCAGTGTCTGGTCGGACGCAGCCGCGTGCTCGAGTGCGACGTGGTTCTTCTCGTCGGCGAACAGCGTCAGCGAGTCGTCTCGATAGAACGACCTCTCTCGCGGTAGAGCACCGGCCTTCTCGTACGCATCGGTCAGCTCTCGCGCGGCGACTTTGCTCGCTTCTACGTCCGGCTGATCGAACGGATCGATGCCGATGATCGCGCCCGCCACCGCGGTTGCGAATTCCCAACGGAAGAATTCTTGCCCGAGATCGTGCGGCTCGCCGAGCCCGATACGCACCACTGGTTGCCCTGCCTTTTCGAGCGCAATGATCGCGGCGTCTTGCTCGTTGTCCGGAGCATCGTCCACCCGAAGGTAGACGAACAGCCGGTCGGTGCCGTAGACATCGGGCGCTCCGAGGGGCTCGCGGTCCACGGGAATGATGCCCTTGCCCTCCTTGCCCGTGGATTCGGCGAGGAGCTGCTCCAACCATGCCCCTAGCTGCGCCACCGGGGGCGAGGCGATGAAGGTGACCTTGTCGCGGCCCAATCTGGCTGACGTTCCGAGGATCGTGCCGAGCAGTACTCCTGGGTTCTGCTCAGGGGGTACGCGCGACGCACATGCGCGCGCCATGATCGCCGCACGCGCTAGGAAGCGACGCACATCGATGCCCATGATCGCGGCTGGCACCATGCCGAAATTCGAGAGCGCGGAGTATCGACCTCCGATTCCAGGCAGCCCGAGGAACACATGAGCGAGATGCTGGCTACGGCGACATCCTCCAGATCGGAGCCTGGGTCCGTAACGACTACGAAGCGTGTCGACGCCTGATCCTTGCCAAGCCTCCGAGAAACGCGATCGTAGAAGTAGTCTTTGAAAACGTTAGGCTCGAGCGTCGTGCCGGACTTGCTCGAGACAACAAAGAGCGTCTTCGACAAGTCGAGACGTGCCTCGAGCGCACGGCTTTCTGCGGAATCGGTCGAGTCGAGGACGTGGAGCTCGGGCCAGCCCTGGATGTGGCCGAAAATGCGCGACAGGACTTCAGGGCTGAGGCTTGAGCCGCCCATTCCCAAGACCACCGCGTGCTTGAATTCATGCTGAGCGCCTTTGGCGAACTCCACTATCCCTTGGGCGGCTTCCTGTTCGCCATCGATGACGTCGAGCCAATCGAGCCATTGGCTCTCGTCGTGCGCCGTCCAGAGCGACGCATCGCGCGCCCAGAGCCGTGCGACTTTGCCGGTGGTGCGCCATGCCTCGAGCGTCGCCCTCACTTCTTCGTCCAGCGGAGCGGGCAAGCAATAGCTCATCGGGCCGACGGCTGAACGTTTGTCGTCGACGCGCAATTCGGTCATCGTGACTCTCGCTCCGACGGGGGACGGACGAGCGCAAGTGCTCGCTCGACGACATGCTCCACCGTGAACCCGTACTCCGTGAACAACGTCGCGCTGGGGGCCGAGGCGCCGAATCGGTCGATGCCGAGGATACCCCCTTGAAGGCCGGTCCAACGCTCCCAGCCGAGTGGCGAGGCCGCCTCGACAGCAAGTCGTGCCGTAACTGTCGTCGGCAGGACGCTCTCGCGATACACCGCCGACTGCTCTTCGAAGAGGCGCCAGGACGGCATCGAGACGAGGCGCGCGTTCACGTTCGCCTTCTGCAAAACGGCCTCCGCAGCCACGATGAGACCCACTTCGGAGCCGCTCGCGATCAAGATGACGTCCGGATCCCGCGGCCCATCGGAGGCGTTGAGGACGTAAGCTCCCCGCCGCAGGAGCTCTGCCGACGCGTAGCGCGTGCGATCGAGCGTCGGCACGTTCTGCCGGGTGAGGACAAGTGCGATCGGACGATCGCGCTCCTCGAGCGCAGTCTGCCATGCCCAGCTCGTCTCGTTTGCATCGCACGGGCGGAGGACGAGAAGGTTCGGGATCGCCCGGAGCGAGGCGAGCTGCTCGATGGGCTGATGGCTCGGCCCATCCTCCCCGACGCCGATGCTGTCGTGTGTGAACACGAACACCGTGTGCAGCGCGGCGAGCGCCGACAACCGGAGCGACGGACGCATGTAGTCCGAGAAGATGAGAAACGTCGATCCAAACGGGATGAATCCTCCGTGGTAGGCGAGACCGTTCACTGCAGCCGCCATCGCGTGCTCACGCACGCCGAAGTGAACGTTGCGCCCAGCGTAGTTCCACCCGCCAAGGCACCTTCCTTGCACGTCACGTGGCGACCGGAGCGGCGATTCGAAGTCGCCATCGTCCTTGAGCCAAGTAAACGTGGATGGATCGAGGTCCGCAGAGCCACCCACGAGAGCTGGGACCGTTCGAGCGAGTGCCTGCATCACGGCTTCGGATGCCTTCCGCGTGGCCAAGCCATTGGCATCAGCCGGAAAGACGGGCAGGTCGTCCGCCCATCCGGCCGGAAGTTCCTTTGCGAAGCGGCTCGCGATCTCCTGCGCGAGTGCGGGGAACGCGCGTTCGTAGGCGACGAAGATCTCGCGCCACGCGGCTTCGATCGCTCGGCCGCGGTCGAGGGCACCGCGGAGGTGCGTCAACGCGTCTCCTGGGATCGTGAA
>Ga0302267_10001281_pt1 | contig 32216 bp, 27 predicted proteins | sample III_Bog_E1_3_FD_194555 | JGI IMG/M metagenome (GOLD analysis project Ga0302267, IMG submission 194555) | Peat permafrost microbial communities from Stordalen Mire near Abisko, Sweden - III_Bog_E1_3 | ecosystem: Environmental > Terrestrial > Soil > Wetlands > Peat | place: Sweden: Abisko...
CGAGGTTCCGGCTCCAAAAATGACCCCGAGCCGGGCCCGAAACCCGGCTACGACCCAGCGACGTCAGACGGAACCACTGTCGATGCGGGGGCCAACGGTCCCGTTGCTGGTGTCAGCGGACCGGTGGGAGAACCGACGGAGCATCTCGAGCACCAACGATGGCGGCCGGGGCCGGCACGGTCGTGACCGCTGCCGGACCGGGCCGCCAATCGGATGGGGCAGTAGAGAGGCGTCCCGTCGTCCTTCCATCCGAGACCAGTCGGCGTCCAGTAGTAGGTGCCGAACTGCCGCCAGCAGATGACTCGGGGCGCCGGATCAAGGAGGCAATCCGGTGGGGATCGAGGCGGTGAATCTCGGATCCGACATCGACTTGACTAGGTAGAGAAACCCCTCACAGCTCCTGGTCCACAGCGCGGCCATGACATCGACGGGCATGACGTTGACGGTCACGCCCTCGACCCGGATTCTGGCGACGCCCTGCGTGGCCGGATCCCACCGAGCGTGGCCACCAGATGAAGAAATTCAGGGAAATTGTCCTTCCCGTCTTTCGTCATCGCTGTCCGTTGGTAACCGTCACTACCCGCTAGTGTCCGTCAGATACCGCCTCTGACCAGGGACGATGGTTGACAGGGTGATGGATCACCCCCATGCTCGCCAGCCATGGACCACGTCGATGGAGAACTACTGGACTCCCTCCTCTCGAGGCTCAGCTCTGGCCGGTGGGAGGAGTTCCTCGATGCCGGCAAGGGCTGCAACTGGTGCCGACACCCGGTCCGCATCCGAGGGGTGATCACCGAGGGAACGGGAGCCAACCGGTCGCTCAAGTTCTCGACGGACTCACTTCCGGATGGCGTGTTCCTGAAGGCCTGCGGTTCGAGACGCGAGACCCGCTGTCCGGCCTGTGCCCACACCTACCGGGCTGATGCCCGACACCTAGTGCGAGCCGGACTCATCGGCGGAAAAGGCATCGATCCATCGGTCGCACTCCACCCTGCAGTCTTCTTGACGCTCACGGCCCCGAGCTTCGGAGCCATCCACTCAGGTCGGCAGGGAGGACTCTGCCGGCCGGGATCGCCTGGCCCTCGGTGTCCCCACGGCCGACAGGTCGGCTGTCCAGTGCGCCACGCCGAGGATGACGAGCTGGTCGGCACTCCGATCTGTCCCGCCTGCTACGACTACCGAGGAGCGGTCCTCCACAACGCCCACACGCCCGAGCTGTGGCGCCGGACCACCATCTACCTCCAGCGCCAACTGGCGGCCGTCCTGGGGCTGACCCAGGTCGAGACCCGCAAAGTGGTGCGGCTGTCGTTCTGCCGAGTGGCCGAGTACCAACGTCGAGGTGTGGTCCACCTCCACGCCATCATCCGGGCCGACGGTCCCGAGGGAGCACTCCCTCCGGTCAGCACCGACGAGCTCAGCGTGGCCTGTCTCCGAGTGGCCCGAGCAGTTCGGGTCATCTATCCGATGGGCGAAGCCGCCTGGGGATCCGAGGTCGATGTGCAGGTCCTCGATCGAGACGACGGGCGGGCGGCCAAGGTGGCCTCGTATGTGGCCAAGTACGCCACCAAGTCCGCCGAGTCATCCGGAGTCCTCGACCGTCCGATCCAGACAACGGAGGATCTGGACAGCCGGCAACTCACGCCGCACCTACGCCGCATGGTCGAGGCGGCCTGGGATCTCGGGGACGATCCGGAGTTCGCCCACCTCCACCTCCGTCGCTACGCCCACGCTCTGGGCTACGGCGGTCAGTTTCTGACAAAATCACAGCGGTACTCGTCCACCTTCGCCAATCTGCGGGCCGAACGGGCCCAGTGGCGTGAAGCCCGACGACTTCGAGGTGTCGCACCTCCCGAGCAAGCTCCCTCTCCTGACGCGCCCACATCCGAGTGGGACGTGGTCGGCATCGGCTGGACCAGTCGCGGAGAGGCCAAGTTCGCCGACGACCGTTGGCAGCAACGCCTCGAGGAGATCCACCTGGCGAACGAGGACCGTTACTCCTCGTGACCTGGATCCTCAACAGACGGCAATCCGCCGCAGGCGGTGCGCCAGCAGCAGTCGATCGCAGCACCCGCGTGCTGCCCACGAAGTCACCCCCGCAGTGGCAAGGAACTGATCGATGAGCGTGCACAAGAGAACGGCGCAGTCAGGTGCGGTCACCTGGGTCGTCCGATTCCGGGACCCGATTCCGAGGGAGCGGACTTTCCGGCTGAAGGGCGACGCCGAGCGGTTCGAGCGGAGGACCATCCGGGAGATGGAGACCGGCGAATACCTCGACCCCTCGGCAAGGAGAATCACCTTCGGGCAGTGGCACGACCGATGGTGGCCGACCATCGAGACCAGTGATAGGGCCCCGAGCACCATCGCCGGCTACGAGTCGTCCCTCCGCATCCAGGTCCTGCCCTATCTGCGAGATGTCCCCATCAAGGACCTGCGGAAGATCCACCTGCAGGAGTGGCTGGGTCGGCTGCGCGCTGCCGGTTACTCGGGCTCGACCATCCACATCGCCAAGACGGCGGCCGGCATGGTGCTGACGTCCGCGGTCGACTCGGGGATCATCGCCGCCAACCCCATGACCGGGCTCCGCGTCGCCAAGGGAACGAGCAAGACGCGCCAGGCCCTGACCGCCGAGCAAGTCGAACTACTGGCCGATGCCGTCGGGCAATGGTGGCGACCGTTCGTCCTCGTACTCGCCTACTGCGGACTGCGACCGGGCGAGGCCATCGCTCTGCGCCGGCGTCACCTCGACGATCTCGGCAGGTTGACGATCGAGGGTGCGGTGACCGAGCACCGGGGTCGACTCGTCGAAGGGGACACCAAGACGCATCGCTCCCGACTGGTGCAGGTGCCTCAATCCGTGCTCGAGGAACTGAAGGCGCACATGAACGAGCACGTTCCCGACCGCTCCGACGCCACGATCTTCTCGGCGCCTGACGGTTCGATGGTCCGACTCTCCAACTGGCGCCACCGGGTCTGGCAACCGTCCGTCGAGCAGGCCGGACTTCCGCCCGGTGCGACGCCTTACGTGCTCCGGCACACGGCCGCCAGCCTCATGGCTCAACGAGGGGTGCCCGTCTCGACTGCTGCAGCTGCCCTCGGTCACGATCCGGCCATCTATCTCCGCACCTATGCCCACCTCTACCCGGGCGATCTTCGGTCGGCGGCCGACGCCATGGACGCAGTGCGAACGGAGGCCCGTGAAGGAAGGGAGAACGTCCTAACGGGCATGGCGCGATCCCGGCGAACGACGAGCAGCGGTGACGCCGGCCAAGAAGTCAACCCACATTCGCGCGGGGATAGCGCGGGGATGAGAATTTCGGAACTCGGTCCCGAGGCGCCCGCCAGCGCCTGACCTGCACTTACTCGGTGGAGGTAAGGGGATTCGAACCCCTGACCTCTTGACTGCCAGTCAAGCGCTCTACCAACTGAGCTATACCCCCGAAGGCCGGTTCAGATTAGCAGCACGGGCGGAAGTCCCCGGAATCGCATCGAGACGGCATACGGCCCGCCACGTGGTGCCATGCCGCCCTTGGCCGGCCGCCGATAATTCCGACAGCCCCCTCGGTACCATGGTGCGCCGGCGGACGACCGCAGGGCCGTATGACCGATGGTCCGGCCCGTGTCTCCGCCCACCACACACGACGAAGGGGCGCAGATGAATGAATCGGTGGAGTATCGCGACGGGGTCTTTGTGGCCACAGGACCGACGGCGGCGGGGGCGGACCCTGCTTCTGGTGCGGCCACGGCCACCGGTACCGCGCTGATGGTGCGACCCCGCGACCGTCTGGCCCCGATCGACGGACCGGGCCCGCTGATGAGCGCCGAGCTCCCGCCCGTCGGGCCCACGCCGCGCGGCGCCGGCGCCGTGCCGTCGGACGCCGGCGGCGCCCGTCGGATCGCCGTGGCCACCGTGGTGGCATCGCTGATCGCCGCCATGGCCCTGGGGGCAGCGGCATTCGGCGGCGCGTTCGGCGGTGGCGGCAGCACCCCGAATCCGGGTTCGGGCCGCTCGGCACTCGGCGCCTCGGCCGCCACGTCGGCAGCGGCCACGTCCGTCGGGTTCACGCTGTCGGCAACTCGGGCCACGTCGTCGACGACCACCACGCTGGTCACCGGCTCGGGCGCGGCCGACCTCACCGATCACACCGGCAGGCTGACCGCGTCGGTTCCCGGCCTCGCCGGGTACGTCGGCAGTGGCGACGACACCGTGAACGTCGTCACCGATGGCTCGTCGGTCTATCTGGGCTCGCCGGCGATCTCCTCGCTGACGGGTGGGACCACCTGGCTGAAGGCCGATCTCCCGCAGGACGGCTCGTCGTCCGACCTCTCGTCGCTCGCCGTCCTGTCCAACCCGTCCCAGCTGATCGGCCTGCTGTCGTCCGTGGGCGGTCAGGTGACCACCGTGGGCAGCGTCGACCTCCACGGCACCCAGACCACGGAGTACCGCACCACGGTCACCTTGTCCGAACTGGCGTCCCGGGCCGGCATCGGCTCCGGCAACGGCACGAGCCTCGGTGGGCAGGTGGCCAAGGTTCTCCAGCAGCTGGGCAGCACCTCGGTCCCGATCACGGCCTGGGTGGGCACGGACGGCTACCTGCGCCAGATCTCGGCGTCGATCGACCTGTCCCGGGCCACGATCGGCAGCATCGCCTCCGACGTCATCGGGGGTGCGCTGAACGGCTCCCTCCCGTCCGGGACATCCGGCCAGGCCACGACGGCCACGACGGTGACCGTCGGCTTGGACAACTACAACGCGCCGGTGTCGGTGACGGTCCCGCCCGCCTCGCAGACCACGGACGTCAGCTCGATCGTGAAGACGCTGCGAGGCGCGGTGTCCGACATTCAGCACACCGTGTCGAGCATCGCCTCGAAGTTCTGACCGTCCCCACCGCCTGAACGGTCGCCCGGCCCGGGACGGCTCCCGGAGTCCCTGACACCGGAGCCCCTGGTGCCAGCCGGGGTCAGGTGCTGCGCCCGGTACGATCGGCCCCCATGGCACGGGCCTATGACGTCATCGGCATCGAGAAGAAGTGGCAGCGTCGCTGGAGCGACGAGGGCACGTACGAGGTGGACGCCAGCGACCCGCGCCCGCCCTGGTACGTCCTCACCATGTACCCGTACCCGTCGGGTGCGGCCCATATGGGCCACGTGCGCAACTACACCTTCGGTGACCTCCTGGTCCGGCACCGCACCATGCTCGGCCATGCCGTGCTGTCACCGTTCGGCTTCGACTCGTTCGGACTGCCGGCGGAAAACGCCGCCATCAAGACCGGGACGCACCCCCGGGTGTTCACCGACGCCCGCATCGAGGAGCTGAAGGAGTCCATCACCTCGCTCGGTGCCGTCTACGACTGGCGACGGGAGATCCGGAGCCACGACCCCGAGTACATCAAGTGGAACCAGGTCATCTTCACCAAGCTGCTGAAGGCGGGACTGGCCTATCGTGCCAACGCACCGGTCAACTGGTGCCCCGGCTGTCAGACGGTGCTAGCGAATGAGCAGGTGCTGGCTGACGGTACCTGTGAGCGTTCGGGCGACCTGGTCATCAAACGGGACCTGGAGCAGTGGTTCTTCCGGATCACGCAGTACGCCGACGAGCTGCTCGCCGGGCTCGAGGAGCTGGAATGGCCCGAACGGGTCAAGACCATGCAACGCAATTGGATCGGGCGATCCGAGGGCTCGGAGTTCGATCTGGTGGTCGAGGGCCGCGACGGGTCGGACGGACGGGAGCCCCTGGCCCTGCGGGTCTTTACCACCCGCCCCGACACCTCCTTCGGCATGACCTACGCCGTGGTCGCTCCCGAGCATCCGCTGGTCGACGAGCTGACGACCCCGGAGCACGCAGTGGGGGTCGCCGAGCTGCGAGCTCGTGCCGCGGCGTCCACCGACATCGAGCGACTGTCCGAGTCGAGCTCGGCCGGCCTGGCCAAGCGCGGCGCGTTCACGGGGTCGTCGGTCGTCAATCCCTTCACGGGTTCCGTGGTGCCGGTGTACGTCGCCGACTACGTGCTCATGGGCTACGGGACCGGAGCGATCATGGCCGTTCCCGCCGAAGACACCCGGGACTGGGACTTCGCCCAGGCCTACGGCCTGCCGTTCGTCCGGACGGTGCAGCCTCCCGAGGGCTGGGACGAGCACGGCGGCCCGGACGGCGGCCCCGGCGGGGCGTACACGGGCCCGGGCGGCAAGATCAACAGTGCCTGGCTCGACGGCCTGGACATCCCCACGGCCAAGGAGCGCGCCACCGAGTGGCTCGAGGAGCAGGGCATCGGGGTCCGCAAGGTCAACTACCGGCTGCGTGACTGGCTGGTGTCGCGCCAGAGGTTCTGGGGTTGCCCGATCCCGATCGTCTACTGCGCCGATCACGGCATCGTGCCGGTGCCGGAGGACCAACTACCGGTGCTCGCCCCTGACGACGTCGAGTTCCTGCCGACGGGTGAGTCACCACTCGCCACCCACCCAGGGTTCCTGAACACGACGTGCCCGATCTGCGGCGGCCCCGCCACCCGGGAGACCGACACCATGGACACGTTCGTCGACTCCTCCTGGTACTTCCTGCGCTTCACCGACCCGTGGACTCCGGACGCCCCGTTCGACAAGGACATCGCCCGCCACTGGATGCCCGTCGACCAGTACATCGGGGGCATCGAGCACGCCATCCTCCACCTGCTCTACGCCCGCTTCTTCACCAAGGCCCTGGTCGACGTGGGACTCGCCCCCGAGGGACTGCGCGAGCCGTTCGCCCGCCTGTTCACCCAGGGGATGATCCGGATGGACGGCAAGAAGATGTCGAAGTCCAAAGGCAACCTGGTGGCACCGTCGAGCTACCTCACGACGGTGGGGGCGGACGCACTGCGGCTCTTCCACCTGTTCGTCGGGCCGCCCGCGGACGACGTCGACTGGTCGGCCCAGACGGACTCGGTCATCGAGGGCTGTGCGCGTTACCTCGACCGGGTCTGGCGCCTCGCCGTCCCCGACGAGCCACGACCGACGGCCGACGGGACGGACGAGCCAGGGGATGCCGACCTCACCATCCGTCGCGCCTCCCACAAGCTGATCGACCGGGTGTCCCGTGACTACGAGCGCTGGTCCTACAACACGGCGGTCGCCGCCTGCATGGAGTTCGTGAACCTCCTCGCGCCCTATGCCAAGTCCGGGGGCCGGCCCGAGGTCATCGACGAAGCTGTCGACACCCTGCTCCTCCTGCTCGCCCCCATGACCCCGCACGTGGCCGCCGAGGCCTGGGAGCGGCGCCACGGCAACCACATCCACCTGGCGAAGTGGCCGGTGGCCGATCCGGCGTTGTTGGTGGAGGACACCGTGACGATGGTCGTCCAGGTCAACGGCAAGGTGCGCGACCGGATCGAGGTCGTGCCCGACGTATCGGAGGCCGAGGCGGAGGCACTGGCCCTTGCGTCACCGGCGGTCATCGATGCGCTCGGTGGCGGCACGGCCAAGCGGGTCATCGTGCGACCGCCGAAGCTGGTCAACGTCGTCGTCTGACGCCGGGACGGCACGAGCATGACGAGCGCGTCGTCCGAGGAGCGGCTCCGCCGGCGCCGGCTGCGGTCACAGCGGCTGTCGGGGTCACCGGCTGCATCACCCGACGACGTCGTCGGCCACCTGCTGGCCGTGCAGGCCCAGGACGGGCGCGGGTTCCGGTTAGCGGTGCGCAGCCGGAGTCGGCGACTGACCGTCCGGGACGTCGACGCCGCGTTGAACGAGGGGCGGATGCTCGTGACCTGGCTCAACCGGGGCACGCTGCACCTGGTGCGCTCGGAGGACTAGCGCTGGTTGCACCGGCTGACCGCCCATCGGGTGCTTCCCGGCGTGCAGACCCGCCTGCGCACCCTGGGGGTGACGATGGGCGATGAGGAGCGTGGCGTGGTGATCGTGGTCGACGCGCTGGAGGACGACGGGCCGCTCACGCGCCTGCAGTTGCGGGACCGGCTCGACCACGCCGGCATCACCACTGGCGGCCAGGCGCTCGTGCACGTGCTGACGGCTGCCAGCCTCCGGGGGCTGGTCGTCCGTGGGCCGCTGGTCGACGGTCAGCACGCCTTCGTGTCAACCGAGCGGTGGCTGGGACCGGAGCCGGTGGCTACGGACCGGGACGACGACCTCCATCGGCTGGCCCGTCGCTACCTGGTCGGTCATGGACCGGCCACGCCCGCCGACCTGGCCTACTGGACGGGCATCACCCTCGGTGACGCCCGGCGAGCCGTCGACACCTTGGCCGACGAGGTGCGCGAGGTGGACGGCGGCGTCATGCTCGCCGCCTCGCCGACCACGTCCTCCGCACAGCCACGGGTCCGCCTGCTCGGGGCGTTCGACCCGCTGCTCCACGGCTGGTCCTCACGAACACCGTTCCTCGGCGTCCACCGTTCGGTCGTGACGACCAACGGGATCTTCCGGGCGTCGTGCCTCGTGGGCGGCCGGGCGGTGGGCACGTGGACGCTGCCGGCCACTGGTCCGGTCATCGAGCTGTTGGAAGAGGTGGATGACGAAGGACGCGACGCCCTCGTCGCTGATGCCGCAGACGTCACGCGCTTCCTCGGGCACGGCGGTGGGCCCGCGACGTTCAGGACCGGAAGTCGGCCAGGACCTCCGCCCAGCGCTCCGGGCTGATGCCCGACGGGGCGTAGACGTTGAACCGGTCGACGAGGTCGCCGTACCGGGAGCGGACCTCGGTCGCGATGGAGTCGAGCTCGCCGACCACGGCGAAGGCGTTCAGCACGTCGTCATCGATCAGCTCGGCCATGGCGTCCCATTCGCCGCGCTTGGAGAGCGTGTTGAGCTCCTTCTGCAGGTCGCCCCAACCGTGGAGTTCGAGCACCGGTCGGTAGGCGGGTGTCGAGCCGTAGAAGGCGAGTTGCTTGCGTGTCGCCGCCGCCGAGGCCACCATCGACTGCTCGTCGACGCCGGTCACCACCATGCCGGGGAACGAGACCTGGACTGCCGAGCGGTCACGCCCGCTCGTGGCGAGGCCCCGTCCGAGGGCGGGCAGCGTCACCTCGCGCAGGTACTTCTCGGTGGTGAAGGCATGGGCCAGGAGTCCGTCCGCCACCTCACCGGCCACCTCGGTCATGAGGCGGCCCACGCCGGCGAGGAAGATGGGCGGATTGCCGGAGGGATTCGGTCCGGGGTCGAACATCGGGGTCATGAGGGTGTGGCGGTAGAACTCGCCCCGGAACGCCAACCTGCTCCCGTCGGCCCACGAGGCCCAGATGGCCCGGATGGCGAGGATCAGTTCCCGCATCCGGGGTGCGGGGTGTGACCATGGCATCGAAAAGCGCTTCTCGATGTGGGGCTTGATCTGGGACCCGAGGCCGAGCATGAACCGGCCCCCCGACACGGTCTGGAGGTCGTTCGCGGTCACGGCGAGCGTCATCGGATTGCGGGCGAACGCCACGGCGATGCCGGTCCCGACCTGGATCCGCTCGGTGTGCTCGGCCGCGAGGACCAGCGGGAGGAACGGGTCGTGGCTCACCTCGGCCGACCAGATGCCGTCGTACCCGGCGGCCTCGGCGGCCACTGCGTGGGCCACGACGCCCGAGGGATCGAATCCGATGGTGCCGTCGACGAGCATGGGCAACGGTAGCAATCCAGCTGGTCGTCCCCGCCCGGTGTGCGCCGTTCCCGGACCGGTGATGTTCGGTAGTTGCATAACCACGCTCCGTGGCATCACAATTGGCAGCGTGACGACGAACGGCCAGGGGACGACGGCGCCGCGCCCGGTACCGGAGTTACACGACGGACCCGGGAGTGGGACCCCGCCGGTGACGGATGACGACCGCAACCGCTTCGGCGCGCTGCTCGATGCAGGTGCCGAGCGGGGTCTACTGTCGCCGCCCGAGTACCAGGCCCGCCTGGTCGAAGTGGCCGAGGCCACCTCGGTCGCCGAGCTGCAGCGCATCGTCACCGAATTGCCGGCGTTCAGTTCCCTTAGCGGAGGGGGGTCCACCGCTCCATCTGTCGTCTCGGATCCGGCTATGGGCCAGCCGGCGACCGGCGGCGCACCTTCCGCTCCGGATCTCGACGCCATCCTGTGGGCGGGACGCACACCGGCGGTGGGCCGCCGCAACGGGAACACTCACTGGGTGCTCTTGGCGATCGTCGTTGCCGTCCTGCTGATCGCCCTGGTGGCGCTGGGCCTCGTAGCCGCCCATCTGGTCCAGACCCACGGCGCCGGCACCGCGTCCGCCGTGTTCGGCCGGCTCAGTTCCCCTCGCCCCTGAGGAACTGCTCGAGTTCCTCGGCGATCTCGTCGCCACTCGGCAGGTCCGAGGCGAATCCCATTGGCGTGCCCTCCTCGGAGTCGATGGCCGATTCCAGCCGCCGGACCATCTCGATGTGGTCGGGATTGGCGCCGATCAACTCGTCTACCTGGGTGCGTGACGTCTCGCCCGCCGTTCGTAGCTCCACGGTGTCGAGCACGGTGCCCGTCACCGCACAGAGCCCTTCGATGAGGGCCGCACTCGCTTCGGGGTAGGGCATGGCCGACACGTAGTGGGGCACCCGGGCCCACAGGCCGATGACGGGAACTCCGGCCTCGCCCAGCGCGACCTCGAGCGCGGCCTGGACGCCGGCGGGCACCTCGAGCGTGCCGTGCACCGTGCCGACACGGCCGGCGAGGTCCGAGGACTCAGGAGGCACGGTGGACGCCAGCCGCACCGGCCGGGTATGAGGCGTCGGGGCGGGAAACGCGCCGAGACCGACGACGGTCCGCACGTTCATCACCCGGGTGAGACCGACGACGGCCCGGATGAAGGTGGGCCAGCAGAAGTCCGGTTCGGGGCCGGTCAGATAGAGGATGTCGGCGCCGACCCGGTCCTTGCCGGCCAGGAGGCGGATTGTCGGCCACGTCAGTTCGGTGGTGACGCCGTCCTCGAGGCGGGCGATCGGGCGGCGGGCCCGCTGGTCGATCAGGGGCTCGGTGTCGAAGGTCGCCACCACTGCGGTGGGGGAATCGGTGAGCAGGTGGGCGATGGCCGCCGAGGCGCCCATGCCGGCGTCGACCCATCCCTCGAGAGCCACGACCATGACCGGCCGGTCGAGCCGGATTCCCGACGGATCGCCCCACCCGGGCTCGATGGCGTAGAGCTCCTCCGGTTCGAGGCGGCTCACAGTGCCTCCACGTCGGCCAGCGCACGCTCGCCGAGGCGAATGACGGTGTCGGCAAACTGGTCCACCCCGCTGCGGTCGCCCGCCGCCGCGCCGCCGGCGTACCGGACGTAGACGCCCTGGAGGATGCAGGCCAGCTTCCAGATCCCGAACGCGCAGTAGTAGGGGACGTGCGACACGTCGAGCCCGCTCGCCGCCGCGTAGCGCTCGGTCAGCTGAGTCCTCGTGGCGAATCCCGGCAGTGCCGTCGGAGCGACGCCGAGCACCGAGTGCTCGTTCTCGCCGGCCTCCGCCCAGTAGACGAGCAGGAGACCGAGGTCGGCCAGCGGGTCACCCAGCGTGCAGATCTCCCAGTCGAGGATGGCGGTGACGTTGCCGTCGTCATCGAGCACCGTGTTGTCGAGCCGGTAGTCACCGTGCACGATGGCCACACCCTGCTGCTCGGGGATCTTGGCCGACAGTTCCTCCCACGCCCGGTCGATGACCGCAGGACCTGGGGCGCCATCGAGGGTGGACTGCTCGAACTGACCGTGCCACCGCTTCAGCTGGCGGGCGATGTAGCCCTCGCGTCGTGCGAAGTCGCCGAGACCGACGGCGTCCACGTCGACAGCGTGGAGACGGGCCAGGGTGTCGACGAGCGAGTTGCTGGCCTGGGTCCGGACGGCCTCGGACACCGCCGATGATGCCCGCTCGTCCCGGAGGATGTGGCCCTCCACGAACGACATCACGTAGAAGGGTGCGCCGTTCACCTCGGTGTCGGTGCAGAGGCCGAGCGTGCGGGGCACGGGGACGTCCGTCGGCTGCAGGGCGCTGATCACCGTGTGCTCCCGGGCCATGTCGTGGGCGGTGGCCAGGACATGGCTGACCGGGGGACGACGCAGCGCGTAGGCATGACCGGCGGCGTCGGTCACCCGGTACGTCAGGTTGGACCGCCCGCCGGCGATGAGCTCGAACCGGTACGGGGGAACCGATCCGGCCACGTTGGCGGCGAGCCAGTCGGAGACAGGGTCCCGGTCGATGCCCTCCACGGCGGGCTCGTCGGTCGCAGGTGTCGCAGTGGTGTCCGGCGCGGCGTCCATTCCCCGACGCTACCCGCGCCGACGCCCCCGTCCGCCCCCCGGGGGTCGGCGCCGACCCGGCGCCCGGTAACGTCGGAGACCATGGTCGACGTCACCGATGTCACATTCGAGGAGGCGGTGCTCAAGCGCTCCTTCGAGGTCCCCGTCGTGGTGGACCTGTGGGCACCCTGGTGCGGTCCCTGCACGACGCTGGGCCCGCTCCTGGAGCAGGCGGTGGCCGCTACGGACGGCGCCGTCGAGCTTGCCAAGGTCAACGTGGACGAGAACCCGACGGTTTCCGCCAGCTTCCAGGTCAAGTCGATCCCCGCCGTGTTCGCCGTCCGCGACGGTGCGGTCGTCGACCAATTCATCGGCGCCCGTCCCGACGCCGAGGTGCGGGCGTTCGTCGAGGCCCTGACCCCGGTGCAGTCCGAGGCGGACCTCCTGGCCGCGGCAGGGGCCGATGCCGGTGCCGAGGAGCCGCTGCGGCGGGCGCTCCAGCTCGAGGCCGACCATCCCGTGGCCGTGCCCGCACTGGCGGCGCTGCTGATCGCCCGGGGTGACACCGAGGAGGCGATCACCCTGCTCGGCCGTGTCCCCGAGACGGTGGACACCAGACGCCTGTTGGCGGAGGCGCGACTGGCCGAACGGGATGACGTGGCCGGCACCGACATCGCGACGCTGCTCGACGGTCTGCTCGGGCGGGTCAAGGACGACCCGGACGCCCGCCAGGAGTTCCTCGACCTGCTCGAGACACTGGGACCGGACGACCCCCGAACCCTGCAGTACCGCAAGGCGCTGTCGTCCCGGTTGTTCTGACCCCGGCCGCGCCCGCGGCGGTGGCTCCTGTCGCGCGTGCCTCAGGTAGCGTCAGCCCCGTGCACGTCACCACCCTCCGGCTCGGGAGCCGGACCGTCGACCTCGAGCACCGACCGCTGGTGATGGGCATCCTCGACGTGGCACCCCCGGCCGCCGACGGTCGCCCGGCGCTCGATCGTCTCGTGCGCCGGGCCGAAGCCCTGATCGCCCAGGGTGCCGATCTCCTCGACGTGGGCGCGTCCGGGCGCGCCGACGGTGCCGGTCCCGCCGCCGGCCCGGGCACCGTGGAGGACGAGGAGCTCGAGTCGGTGGTCCGGGCACTCGAGGCCCTGTCCGGGCGGTTCGAGGTGACGCTGTCCGTCGCCACCTCCCGTGCGTCGGTCGCCCGGGCGGCCTTCGGCGCTGGTGCAGTCGTGGGGAACGATCCGAGCGGGTTCGCCGATCCCGACTACCTGGCCGTCGCCGCCGAGTGCGGGGCGACCGTGGTCGCCGGTCATCCGGGGCCGGTCGCCGGTCCGCTCGACACGGGAGCAGTCGGCGTTGACGACGTGGTCGGCGTAGTGCGGGATTTCCTGGTCGGGTGCATCGGGCGCGCCCTCGCCGCCGGCGTGACAGCGGACCGCATCGTGGTCGATGCCGGCCTCGGTCGGGGCAAGACACCCCGCCAGGCACTCGCCCTGCTTCGGGGATCGGACCAGCTCGCCGACCTGGGCCATGCGCTGCTCCTTTCCGTGGAGGACGGAACGTTCGCCGATGGAGCGCCGGGACGGAGGGACGACCCGTGTCCCGGTGCCACCTCGCTGGGCGTCACCTCGTTGGGCGGGATCCTCGGATGTCGGGTGGTCCGCGTGCGCGATGTCGCGGCCCACCGCCAGGCCTGCGCCGTCCTGGCCGCAGTCGACAGGGTGGCGCGGAGTTGAGCGCGGCCACGACCACGGCCCATCGGCCTGGCTACCTCGTCAAGGGACCCGACCCGTCGCTCGTGGCCCAGGCCGCCCACGCCCTCGTCGAGCGACTGGTCGATGGCGGCGACCCGTCGATGATGGTCGAGGAGTTCGGTGGCCCCGGCGTGGATCAGTTCGACGTCGGTGCCGTCATCGACGCGTGCACCACGCCGCCGTTCCTGGTCGACCGCCGGGTGGTCGTCGTGCGCGAGGCGGGACAGATCGGGACCGGCGACGCCAAGCGCATCGTCGCCTACCTGGCCGACCCGCTCGACACCACGGCGCTCGTGCTCATCGCCGGCGGCGGGGCACTGGCCCCGGCGTTGACCAAGGCGGTGGGGGCGACGGGAGAAGTGGTCGACACCGCGGTGGGCACCGGCAAGGCGCGGTCACAGTGGCTCACCGATCACCTCCGTGGTGGCCCCGTCCGTCTCGACGGGTCGGCCCAGGTCCGGTTGGGTGAGCACCTCGGGTCGGACATGGGTCGACTCGCCGGTCTGCTCGACACGCTCTCCGCCGCCTACGGCCAAGGCGCACTGGTCACGGCCGATGACCTCGAGCCGTTCCTGGGTGAGGCCGGGTCACTGGCGCCGTGGGACCTGACTGACGCCATCGACGCCGGCCGGACCGCTCCTGCGCTCGAGGTACTCCACCGGATGCTGACGGCGGGGGAGTCGCACCCACTCGTCATCCTGGCCTTGCTCCACAAGCACTACCGCCAGATGCTGCGCCTCGACGGCTCGGGCGTCACGTCACCCGAACGGGCCGCTGAGGTGCTGGGCATCAAGAGTGCCTTCCCGGCCAAGAAGGCACTGGCCCAGGCCAACCGCATGGGGAGCGCCCGGATCGCTCGGGCGGTCCAGCTGTTGGCGGAGGCCGACCTCGACCTGCGCGGCACGACCGGGTTGTCGGGGGAACTGGTGATGGAGGTGCTGGTGGCCCGGCTCAGCCGCCTGGTCCGCCAGCGCTGAGCGGACCCGCCACACGATCAGCCGGAGGTCGGGTCCCGGGACTCGACGCCGGCGTCGTAGACGTTCTCGGTCCAGTTGGCGCCGTCCCAGTAGCGGTACTGGTGCCGACCGGTGGGGTCGTTCATCCACCGGGCGGCCAGGGTGGCCATCAGGGCGGTGGACGTGCCGGATCCGGCGATGGGCGCCACGGCCTGGGGCTTCGGGCGGAAGATCTCCGGTGAGGAGGTTCCGACCCGGGGGGCGGCCAGGGTCGTGAGCGCGCCACCGACCGACGCGACCGACGTGACCGGCCCTGCTGCTCCGGACGGCCCAGCGGGCATCGTTGGTGTGGCGATCGCCCGGGCGGCGGCGCCGGAGGGGGATCCGGGCCGTTCGAGAGGTCCCTCGTCGAGCGACTCCCGCTGGCGGGGGTTGTAGGGGCGGCCGGCACTACCCGGGATGTGGAGGTCGGGTGCGGGAGCCGGGTCGTCGACGATCTCGGCGGCGACCGTCGTGGGGGGTGTCATGGCACCCCGCTCGAAGAAGCTGGCTGCGGCGCCGACCGACAGCACGTCCGGGTCGTCGAAGAATCCACCTCCGGGTGCCGAGCCGAAGGTCGGTACCGGCGACGGCGCCGGAACCCGGGACGGAGCCGGGTCCGTTGCCGCCTCGACCGGGGTGGTGGCTCGGATGGGGCGGGTGACGGCCTCGCCGAAGCTGCCGCGCATCGTGGGCAGCGACAGGGCACCGATCGCTGCGTCGTTGTCGGCGATGGACTCGGCCCGGTCGGCGAACCGCTCGAAGGGAAGGGCGGCGGCACGTCCGCTGGAGGTCACGGCGACCACCTTGGGGCGGGCCCCGAAGACGTAGATGGCCAGGCCGACGACCGGCAGGACGATGACGAGGGCCAGACAGAGGAGCCGCGGCTCGCCGGCCGCCTTCCACGCCCAGCCTGGCTTGCGGACGATGTCGACGACGCCGATGAGCACGGCGACGACGACCAGGCCGATCGCCACGCCGACGGCCGGGGTGAGGGTGCCGGTCATCGATGGCACCCCCCGGAGACTGCCTGCTGGTCGAGAGGTCTGCCCGACCCGTCCGGTGGACGAGGTCCCGTGCCCTCCCAGCTCGCGATTCCCCGGTTCGTGATCCCCTGCCCCATGCGGTTCACCTGCGCTCCTCAGTAGTGCGATTACCACTATCAGTGTTTACTAGAACACGCACAGTAGTCAAGTGACCAGCGCCATGTTCCCGGCTCCTCGAACATCGGCACCAGGGGTGGCCGACTTCAGTGGAGATCGTCGGTCGGGCGGGGTGGTGGGCGACCCAGGGAGGGTGGGGGTCGGCGTCCGTGAGGCAGGGAAGACCGGAGGTCAGCGGAAGTCGCGCGACCCGGGCACGGGTCCGAGCGGGAGCGGCTCGAACCGTTCGGCCACGAGGGTCATCGACCCCTCGGACCGCTCCACCCGACCCCGCACCAGGAGAGCCGGACACGCACGGGCCACGGGCTTCCAGCGGATCCACGCCCCGCGCGAGCAGACGATGTTGACCATCCCGGTCTCGTCCTCGAGGTTGAGGAACACCGCGCCGTGGGCGCTCTCGGGAGCCTGCCGGTGGGTGACCACCCCGCCGACGGTCACCCGGTCGCCGGCGGGGCGACCGTCCAGCGCCGCGGCCCGCACCACACCACGCCGGTCCAGCCCGCCCCGCGCCAGTTCCATGGCGGTGGTGTCGGGCGCCATGCCGAGTGACCACAGGTCGTCGGCCACCTCCTCCCATGCGGTGGGCGTCGGGAGGGGCGGCGGCTCGGCCCCGGTGACCACGCCCGGCAGCCGGTCGGCCGTGGCCTGGGAGGCCGCCCCGGCGCCCCACACCAACGACCGGCGCCCCGCCCCGCCAGAGCGGCCCGCCCGCCCGAGGCCGTCGAGGGCACCCGCGGTGGCCAGCGCCTCGAGCTGTGCCCGGGAGGTCCCGGCCCGGCGCACGAGATCCTCCATGCCCGCCCACGGCGCCCCCGCCTCGATCCGGGCGGCGGCGTCCGATCCGAGGCCGCGCACCGAGGACAGGCCGAGCCGCACCGCTGTGGCCTCCGGCGCCGTGGGGCCCGTGCCGTCCACCGGTTCGAGGGATGCGTCCGCCCGCCCGAGGTTGACGTCCGGGCGCCGCACCACCACTCCGTGGCGCTTGGCATCGGCGACCAGGCTCTGGGGTGACCAGAAGCCCATGGGCTGGGCGTTGAGCAGTCCAGCGGTGAAGGCGGGGGGGTAGTACACCTTGCACCACGCGGTGGAATAGACCAGATGCGCGAAGGCGACCGAGTGGCTCTCGGGGAAGCCGAAGTTCGCGAAGGCGGCCAGCGCCGTGTACACCTGCTCCGACACCGCCTCGGACACACCCCGCGCAGCCATGCCGGCAAAGAGCCGGTCGCGCAGGGCGGCCATCCGCTCACCCGACCGCTTGGCGCTCATGGCTTGACGCAGCTCGTCCGCCTCGGTGGGGGAGAACCCGGCCACGTCGATGGCGATCTGCATGAGCTGTTCCTGGAAGAGCGGCACCCCGAGGGTGCGTTCCAGGGCCGGTTGCATCAACGGGTGGAGGTAGGTGACGGGCTCGGTCCCGTTGCGGCGCCGGATGTAGGGGTGGACGGCGTTGCCCTGGATCGGTCCGGGCCGGATGAGCGCGACCTCGATGGCCAGGTCGTAGAAGCAGCGGGGCTGCACCCGGGGCAACGTGTTCATCTGTGCCCGCGACTCGACCTGGAACACACCGACCGTGTCGGCCCGGCACAGCAGGTCGTAGACCTCGTCCTCCTGCTCGAGGCGGGCCAGGTCGATGGTGTCCCCGTGGAAGTCGGCCACGAGGTCGACCATGTGGTGGAGCGCGGTCAGCATGCCCAGCCCGAGCAGATCGAACTTGACCAGGCCGGCCGCCGCGCAGTCGTCCTTGTCCCACTGCAGCACGCTGCGGCCCGGCATCCGGCCCCACTCCACCGGACAGACCTCGACCACCGGCCGGTCGCAGATGACCATGCCTCCCGAGTGGATGCCGAGGTGTCGGGGGAAGCCGAGCAGCTCGGAGGCCAGCTGTCGCACGAGCGGCGGTAGGTCGTCGCGCTCGCCCAACAGCTGGCCGCGCTCGGTCGACCCCGACCAGGCGTCGGCCTCCTCGGTGGTGTGTCCGAGGGCTTTCCCCACATCCCGCAGCGCGGAGCGGGGGCGGTAGGTGATGACGTTGGCCACCTGGGCGGCGTGCAACCGCCCGTACCGCCCGTAGACGTACTGGATGACCTCCTCGCGTCGCCCGGACTCGATGTCGATGTCGATGTCCGGGGGGCCGTCGCGGGCCGGTGACAGGAACCGCTCGAAGAGCAGGCCGAGTGAGACGGCATCGACGTTGGTGATGCCGAGCGCGTAACAGACGGCGGACGTGGCGGCCGAGCCCCGGCCCTGGCAGAAGATGTCCTGGCGCTTGCAGAACTGGACGATGTCCCACACGGTCAGGAAGTACCCCGGGAACCCGAGGGCGCCGATCACCCCGAGCTCGTGGTCGATCTGGGCGTAGGCGCCGGGCACCCGCTCGGACCCCCGCGGTCCGTAGCGCTCGGCCGCCCCCCGCCGGGTCAGCTCAGCCAGCCAGGTCTGTTCGGTGTGGCTCTCCGGCACGGGGAAGTCGGGGAGTCGGGGAGCTACCAGGCGGAGGTCGAAGGCGCACTCGGCGGCCAGCTCGCCGGCCCGCTCGACGGCTCCCGGCCAACGGGCGAACCGTCGGAGTTGCTCGGCCTCGCCCCGCAGGCAGGCCGTTGCCGAGGACGGCAGCCAGCCCTCCAGGTCCTCGAGTGTCCTCCGGGCCCGCACGGCCGAGAGCGTGGTGGCCAGGGGGAAGCGGGCCGGGGTGGCGTAGTGGACGTTGTTGGTGGCGACCGGCGACACCCCGCGGCCGGCAGCCAACACGGCCAGGGCATCGTTGCGGGGACCGTCGATGGGCGTGCCGTGGTCCCACAGCTCGACGGCCAGCTGTTCGGCGCCGAAACGGTCGATCAGATGGTCCAGGGCCCGGGCGGCGGCGGTCGGGCCCTCGTCGGTCAGGGCCGAGGCCAGCGGTCCCTTGCGGCAACCGGTCAGGATCTGCCAGTGACCGCCGTGGCGGTCGGCCAGGGCGTCGAGGGTGAGGATGGGCCGACCCTTCTCACCGCCCTCCAGGTGGGCCTCGGCGATGGCCCGGCTGAGCCGGGCGTAGCCCTCGGGGTCGCGGGCCAGCACCACCAGGTGGGTCCCGTCCGGGTCGGGCATCCCGGTGCGGAGGTGGGGGCCGTCGCGGTCGGACAGGGTGAGTTCGGTGCCGAACACGGTGGGCAGGCCGAACGCCCGGGCCGCCACCGCGAACCGCACCGCCCCGTAGAGGCCGTTGTGGTCGGTGAGGGCCACCGCCGACAGGCCGAGTCGGACCGCTTCGGCGGCCAGTTCCTCGGGATGGCTGGCGCCGTCGAGGAAGGAGAAGTTGGAGTGGGCGTGGAGCTCTGCGTAGGGCATCGTCGTTCCGCCTGCCTCAGCCGTAGGTCGCTTCGACCCACCACCGGCCGCGCTCGGCCAGGAGCAGGTGGGCCGAGCGTGCGGTGACCGCCTGCAGCCGGGCAGCGCGCCGTCGCGACCGCGACCACCAGCGCTCGTCGGCCGGCCACGGCCCTGCCCAGCCGGACAACGGCTCCCATGGGCCGCCCTCGACCGACAGCCGGTCGGGGGCCGTGGTCAGCAGGCCCCTGGCCGACACCCGCACGGGCTCCCCCCGGTTGTCGGCCAGGTCCGCCCGGACCGGGTCGGGATGGACCACGGCCGGGGCCGGCGGTGGGATCCGACCGGGCCACGGGGCGCCGGACTCCGGTACGGGGCGCACACCACCGTCCCCGGGCCGGTTCCCGGTTGTCCAGGTGACGAGACGGGACTGCTCGGCCGGGCTGCGCCCTCCCTGGAGGTGGGCGACCACCACGCCGTCCGGTCCGAGGAGCTCCTGGGCGGCGGCCAGGCACCGGGTGGCCCGGGCATCCGCATCACTGACGCCGCCCCAGAACCCGGGTTCGGCCACCACCGGCGCGTCCGGCGCGCCGTCGGTGCCCAGCAGGCGGGAGATCCGGGGCTGACGGAGATCGGCCAACTCGCCGCTACGACCGCCGGCCACCCGGTGCCCGTGGGCACCGTCGGCACCGAACCGGCCGAGGATGTCGGCATCGGGCAGTGCCGCGAACTCGCCGAGGGTGCGGACGCCCAGACGGTCGAGCAGCTCGGCCAGGTCCGCCTGTCCGAGGATGCCCACCGGCAAGGGGGCCAGGAACGCCGGCGTCCCCCCGGCGGGGACGACCACCCTCCGGCGGGCGGCCAGCACGGCGGCGAACAGCCCGTCGGCGATACCGACCTCGGCCGGGACGACCTCGGACGCCGCCTCGTGGACCAGGTCGACCAGGGCCTCCTCGCCCCCGAAGTAACGGGCCGGCCCCCGGGACGGCAGCGAGCAGATGCCGGGGCGGACCGGGGTCACCCAGGGGCAGTACCCCTCGACGGCGGCGAGCACCTCGGCGAAGGTGCGGAGCGCCGCCCCGCCCTCGTCCTCCACCAGGAGCCCGGGGCACCGCACGACCAGGAGGCGGTCCACCTCAGTCCGCCGCCCCGGCGTGTCCGGCCGGTGCGGCGGTCCCGTCGGCATCGGGCAGCCACAGCGCCCGGCGGGTCGGTCGGGCCGCCGACCTGCGTCCGGTGGCGGTGACTGTCATCCGCCGCCGGCGGAGGTGGCCCTCGCCATCACCGGTCCCCTCCCAGGTGGCGTCGTCGATCCGCAGATGCAGGTCGGCCGGCTCCGGCCACCCCGCCCGGCCCGGGACGATCACCAGGACGGCCCGTCGCTCACGGGTCCGGGCCACCAGGCGCCGGGCCATGTCCCGGCGGGGTGGGAACGGCGGGCACAGCACGACCAGGTCGACCCCCTCCAGCACGGCGGCGGTGGCCTCGGCCCACGCCGCCCCGGGCCGGGGGAGCAGGGCCAGGCGGCCGAGGTCGACGCCGAGATCGCCGGCGGCCACCGCTCCGAGACCGGGATGGCCGACCAGCGCGCACCACGACCCGGACGTCGAGGCCGCGGCCACCAGGGCCAGGGCCATGCTGAGGGCACCGTCGTCGCCGGGGTCCCCGACGGTCAGGGTGCTCCCGCGCCGCAGCGCCCCGTCGGGCAGCAGCTCGGCCAGCGCCGGGACGACCGGGAGGAGCCGGGTGCGGCTGGCGGACACCGGCCGGGTGCGCTCGGCCAGGGCGGCCAGGGCCGCGAGGGCGGCCGGGTCCCGCTCCCGGGTAAGACGCCGATCCGGCGCAGATACGAACATACGTTCGATAGTACCGAGAGGCTGCATCGGCGGCCAACGCGATCCGGGCCGCCCGGCAGGCGCCGCCCCGGTGTGCTTGTGTGGGGTGATGGACTACCGCACCCTCGGGACCACCGGCGTACAGGTCAGCCGGCTCTGCCTCGGCGCAATGATGTTCGGTGCCTGGGGCAACCCGGACCACGACGACTCGATCCGCATCATCCACCGGGCCGTCGACGCCGGGATCAATTTCATCGACACCGCCGACATGTACTCCTTCGGCGAGTCCGAGGTCATCGTGGGCAAGGCGTTGAAGGGCCTCGACCGCGACAGCATCGTGCTCGCCACCAAGGTGCACGGCGCCATGACCGGGGACCCGAACGCACAGGGAAACTCGCGCCGATGGGTGATCGCCGAGTGCGAGCACAGCCTGAAGCGCCTCGGCACCGATCACCTCGACCTCTACCAGATCCATCGACCGTCGCCCGAGACCGACATCGACGACACGCTCGGTGCACTGAGCGATCTGATCCACGCCGGCAAGATCCGCTACGCCGGCTGTTCGACGTTCCCCGCCCACCAGGTGGTCGAGTCGCACTGGGTGGCTGAGCGCCGGGGACGTGAGCGGTTCCGGACCGAGCAGCCCCAGTACTCGATCCTCGCCCGCGGCATCGAGGCCGATCTGCTCCCGGTCTGCCAGCAGTACGGGATGGGCGTGCTCAGCTGGAGTCCCCTGGCCGGGGGCTGGCTGTCCGGAGCGTTCGGCGAGGGCAAGCAGAACACCTCCCGACGCTCGGCCATGCTGCCGGACCGCTACGACCTGTCACTGCCCGTGAACAAGGCCAAGCTGGACGCGGTCATCGAACTCGAGAAGGTGGCCGAGGAGGCCGGTCACTCGCTGCTCGAGCTGGCACTGGCCTTCGTGCAGGCCCACCCGGCCGTGACGTGCCCGATCATCGGGCCGCGCACCATGGGCCAGCTCGAGTCCCAGCTGGTCACCGCGGAGATCACTCTCGACGGGGACGTGCTCGACCGTATCGACGACATCGCGCCACCCGGTCAGAACGTCGGTGGAGCGGATCCGGGTTGGGCGCCCCCGTCGGTGACCGACGCAGCCCTCCGCCGCCGGTAGGTCGCGGCCCGCATCCGTCCGGACACGCGGCCCCTACTCAGGGGCGGTGGCGCCGGTTGCGTTCGCGGCGGCCCAGCCGGTCAGCGGCCGCCCGGGCCTCCACCTGAGCAACGTGGCCTTCGAGGTACGCCAGGTAGTCGCGCAGCCGGATCGGGTCCACATCGCCGTCGGCCACCGCCCGGGCGAGGGCGCACCCCGGCGTCCCGTCGTGGGCGCAGTCCGAGAAGCGGCACTCCTCCGCCAGTTCGTCCATGTCCGGGAAAGGGGACGGTGCCACTTCCTCGTCGGGGTCGTCCCAGGTCGAGGCGGCCCGGATGCCCGGGGTGTCGATGATGGCGCCACCACCCGGTAGCGGCAGCAGCTCCCGACGGGTGGTGGTGTGGCGACCCTCGCCGGTCCGGCCCACGTCGCCCGTCTCCTGCGCGTCGGCGCCGAGCAGGACATTGGTCAGCGTCGACTTGCCCGCCCCGGATGCACCGAGCAGCACCACGGTGCACCCTGTGGTGAGCTCGCGCAGCCGATCGAGCCCCTCGCCCGTCACGGTGCTGGTGGTCACCACCTCGACCCCTTCGAGCTCGTCGCCGAGCTCCTCGAGCAGCTCCTCGCCGGAGTCGGACGTGTCGACCTTGGAGAGCACCAGGACCGGCACGGCGCCCGAATCGCGGGCCAGGGCGAGCATGTCCTTGAGGCGGGAGCTCCCGACACGGGTGTCGAGGGCCCAGGTGACGACGACGACGTCGACGTTGGCCGCCATGTGCTGGGGCTCGTCCCGTCCCGACACCGAGCGGCGCACCAGCAGGCTCCGCCGTTCGAGCCGCTGGAGTTCCCCCAGCCCGTCCGGAACCAACCAGTCGCCCACGACGATCTGCGGGCATTCCCGGAGCGGCACCCGACGGACCTTGTGCGTCCCCTGGAGCGTGGACCAGCCGCGGTCGATGCGGACGACCCGGGCCGCCAGGCCGGGAGCCCAGCCCGCGGCCACGGTCTCCTCCACCCGGGCGCGGTCGAAGCCGAGGGCTGCGAGAGGGTGGACCCCCAGATCGTCCGTCGGCGTCACCGCTCCGAGTGTACGGCTACAGGCGACCCGTCTCCCGGCCGCCGGGTGGGATGCCGTTGCCGACCTCGTGGCCCGGGCGCCCGGAGAGTTGGGTCAGGTGGTCGGCGGGGCCAGAGCGTCGATCTCGGCCACCTCGTCGGCGGTGAGCACCCAGTCGGCGGCGGCGGCGTTGGCGCGCACCTGCTCGGGCTTCGTGGCCCCGGCGATGACCGATGCCACCACCGGCTTGGCGGCCAACCAGGCGAGCGCGAGCTCGAGGACGGAGTGCCCGCGCTCGGCGGCCCAGGCCCCAGCCGCCTCGACGATGTCGAAGTTCCGATCGGACAGGATGCCGCCCCCGCTCTCGCCGAAGTGGACCAGGCGCGTTCCGGCGGGCGCCCCCTCGCCGCGGGTGTACTTGCCCGAGAGCATTCCGCTCGCCAGCGGGTAGAAGGGGAGATACCCGATCCCGAGACGCTCGGCCTCGGGCACCGCCTCGGCCTCGTCCTCCCGCTGGAGCAGGTTCCACTGGTTCTGGACGCTGACGAAGCGGGCGCCTCCGGCTGCCGCCTCCTCGGCTTCACGCAACTGGGCTGCACTGAAGTTGGAGCAGCCGATCTCCCGCACCTTGCCCTCGCGCACCAACTCGTCGAGCACGCCGAGCGTGTCGGCGATGGGCGTGGCGTCGTCCGGACGGTGCAGTTGGTAGAGGTCGATCCGGTCGGTTCCGAGCTTCGCCAGACTGCGCTCCACCGCGGTGCGGACGTACCTGGGGGCGGCACCGCCCGGGCCCCCGTCGACCGGGCTGGCGAACTTGGTGCCGATGACCACGTCGTCGCGTCGCGATCCGAGCGCCGCGGCGAGGCGCGACTCGCTGTCGAGGTACGAGTCGGCGGTGTCGAAGAAGTTGATGCCGACCTCGATGGCGGCGTCCACCACCGCAGGCACGGCGTCTGCCTCCATGAAGAATCCGAAGTTGTTGGTGCCGAGCCCGATGACGGAGACCTCGAGTGAGCCGATCTGTCGTGTGTCCATGCACACGTACTACCAGGAGGGGCACCGCGATGCGCCGTCGGCGCCGAGCCGGCTGTGGCGGCCCGTGCCAGTCTGGGCCGATGATCACCACATTGGGGACCGATCGCCTCCTCCTGCGTCCGTTCCGCCCGGACGACATCGACCGGCTCGCAGCACTCCAAGCTGATGAGAGCTTCTGGTGGTACCCGCTGCGCCGGGGAATGACGGACGCGGAGACGGTGGACTTTCTCGATCGGGTGATCTCACTACACGACGACCCCGACAGGCCGGTGTTCCATGCCGTGGTCGAACGGGAGAGCGGCGTGCTCATCGGCTGGGCCGGGCTGTCGGTCCCGGACTTCCTCCCGGAGATCCTGCCCGCAATCGAGGTGGGTTGGCGGCTCGGCCTCGAGTACCGCGGAATGGGCTACGCCACCGAGGCGGCGGCGGAGGCACTGCGCTGGGGCTTCGAGGACCTGGGCCTCAGTGCGGTCGTGGCGATCTACGAGCCGGAGAACGTGGCCTCGGGGCGGGTCATGGACCGACTCGGGTTCGCAGCCGGCGCGTCCACGGTGGACCCGAAGCGGGATCTCCCATTGCTGGTCCGGACACTCACTGCGGACGACTGGCGCACGCGGTCCCGCTGACGGCGGCGTCCGGTCACGCGAGGACGAAATCGTCGAGGTCGGGAACCCTGGTCCAGGTCCAGTAGTCGACCAGTCGCCACGGGCTCAGAACGTGGATCTCACCGGCCGAGTTCTTGAAGAACGAGTGCCTGATCGACGGCTGTGCCCACACCAGACCCTGGAGCTCGCGTTGCGACCGTTCGTGCCAGTCCTGGTACCGCTCCACGAGCGGCTCCATCGTCCGGTGACCCCCGGCGATGATCGCCTCGATGCACTGGGTGATGTAGCGCATCTGGCACTCGGAGTGGAAGATCAGGCTCCCGCCGTGGGCCAGGTTGGTGCCGGGCCCGTACATGCAGAAGAAGTTGGGGAATCCGGGCACGGTGATCCCGAGGTAGGCGGCCGGCCGCTCACCCCACATCTCGCGCAGATCGCCGCCGTCCCGGCCGACAATGGCCATCGGCGCCAGGACCTTCGTGGCCTGGAACCCGGTGGCGTAGACGAGGACGTCAGCCGGATACCGCACGCCGTCCACGGTGACGACCGCGTCGGGCTCGATGTGATCGATCCCGGTGCGCACCAGCTCGACGTTGTCCCGGGTCAGTGCGCCGAGCCACGCGCCGTTGTCCTGCAGGGTCCGCTTGCCGGTCGCCGGGTAGTCGGGCACGACCTTGGCGATGAGCTCGGGATCGTCACCTACCTGACCGACGATCCAGTCGGTGAACATCTGACGGGTCAGCTCGTTCATCTCGCTGACCGCCGTCTGCTGGTCCGGGTAGTCCGGATCCACGCGGGCGGCCTCGAGTCCCTTGTCGCAACCGGGCCACAGGATGAGGAACCGGTACCAACGGCCGTAGAACGGGAGATGGCGCAACGCCCACTTCACTCCGGGACCCACGGTGGCGTGGTAGTTGGGGTTGGGGAACATCCACTGGGCCGTCCGTTGGAACACGGTCAGCTGTGCGACCTCGGGGGCGATGGTGGGCGCGATCTGGAAGCCGCTCGCCCCAGCACCGATCATGGCCACCCGTTTGTCGGCCAGGTCGACGTCGTGGTCCCATCGGGCCGAGTGGAACGCGGGCCCGGAAAACGTGTCGGCCCCGTCGATCTCGGGGACGTTCGGCCGGTTCAGCTGGCCCACCGCGGAGATGACGGCCCGCGCTTCCAGTACCTCCTCGGTGCCGTCGAGCGAACGGGTCCGGACGGACCAGGTGGCGCTGTCCTCGTCCCAGGTGGCACCGAGCACCTCGGTCTCCCAACGGACGTGGGGGCTGATGTCGTGCTTGTCCATCACCGACTGGAAGTAACGCTGGAGCTCGGGCTGTCGGGCGAAGTACTCGGTCCAGTGGTCGCTCGGCTCGAACGAGTAGCAGTAGAAGTGGTTGCCCACGTCGACACGGGCGCCCGGATACGAATTCTCCCACCAGGTGCCGCCTACACCTGCGTTCTTCTCCACGATGGTGAACGGGATCCCCGCCTCCGTCAGTCGGATGCCGGCCAGGAGGCCGGACTGTCCGCAACCGATCACCAGCACCGGGAAGGCCGCCCGGTCGACCGCGTCGCCGACCGGCTCGACCCGCCGGGAATCGCGACCGTCGAGCTCCATCTCCTCGAGGAGCAGCGGCACGTACTCCTCCGGCACGTCCTCGCACACGAGCCACGTCATCATCTCGTGGAGCAACTCGGACGAGATCGGCTCCGGCTCGGGGCAGCCGCGGTCGCGATAGTCGCGGATCACCTCGAGGGCGAGCGCACGCGCCTCCTCCTTGTCCTCCTCGGACATGTACCCCTGGACCTCGTTGAGAAAGAGCCCGGCCGGACGGAGCCGCCCCCGGATGATCGACGGGTCGCCCGACATGTGGACGAGGGAGAGGAGGAGAGTCGGGACGGATACGTCGAGGAGCGCCTCGGCGATCGCCTCGTCCGTGGAGTCGAACGGCTCGCCGGCGTGTGGATTGCGCATGTGGTGACCTCTCGTACGTCGACCCGGGGCCGTGACCGCCCACACCCGTGGCGGGGTGTGCCACAGTAGCCAACGGTCCGGCACGACGACCGGTCCGGCGACAGGGGGAACCGTGCGGCACGTGATGATCGAGGGACCGGGGCGGGTACTGGTGGCGGAGGCACCCGACCCTGTGCCCCCCGGGCCGGACGGAGCAGTCGTTTCCGTCGACGCAACGGCCATCTGTGGCTCCGACATGCACTTCTACGACGGTGACCTGGATCTGGGCATGGCCATTCCCGTGGGCCACGAATTCCTCGGCACGGTGCTGGAGGTGGGACCCGAGGTGCGCCACGTCCGACCGGGTGACCGTGTGCTCACGGCGTCCGTCGCTGGGTGTGGCAGATGTGCCGGGTGTGCCACCGGCGATCCTGTGCGGTGTGTCGAGGGGCCCAAGGTGTTCGGCTCGGGAATGCTGCCCGGCGGCCAGGCCACCGCGGTCGCCGTACCCGCTGCCGACTTCCAGATGCTGCGCATCCCGGAAGGGGTGGACGACGAGGCCGCCCTGCTGCTGACCGACAACCTCTCCACCGGATGGGCCGGTGCACAGCGGGCCGACGTACCCCCCGGCGGCACGGTCGCCGTGATCGGTCTCGGCGCAGTCGGCCTCTGTGCCGTCCGCTCGGCACTGACCCTCGGGGCAGCCAGGGTGCTGGCCGTCGACCCCGTCGCGGGCCGGCGGGACCGGGCGGTGGAGTCGGGCGCCGAGGCCATGGAGGGCCCGACGGTCGAGGCACTGCTGGAAGCGACTGACGGGCGCGGGCCCGACGCGGTGATCGACGCGGTGGCGAAGGACGTGACGCTTGACGCGGCATTGGCCGCCGTGCGCGCCGGAGGGACGGTGTCGGTCATCGGCGTGCACGACCTCGAGCCCTATCCGCTCCCGGCGCTCATGACGCTGTTCCGGAGTGTGACGCTGCGGATGACCACGGCGCCCGTTCATCGCACCTGGTCCGAACTCGTGCCTCTCGTGCAGGCCGGGCGGTTGCGCACCGACGGGATCTTCACGCACGAGTTCGCACTCGCCGACGCGGTCGCCGCCTATGCCGCGGTGGCCGAGCGGAGCCCGGAATGCATCAAGGTGCTGCTCCGACCCTGATCCGATCGCTTGTCCGCGAGTGGCCTCATCGGTGGTCGAGGCGCCAGACGATCCGGAGTGCCGTCCAGGTGGCGTCGACAGCGCAGACCTTGTTGTCGACCAGGCCGCGTCCCAACGCCAGGTCACGCACGAGATGGTCGCTCATGTCACTGGCGATACCGGAGGACCGCTTCGGCCTGGCGATCCACAGACCGCCTGCGGGACGGACCATGCCCGCCAGCCCATCGATCCGCGGCTCGAGGTCACCGGCCCGGGTCACGAGGTACACGACGACGTCGGCAGAACCGACCGCCCGACGCTTCACGGTGATGCCGGGAGGGAGGTCGAAGTCCACCCCGTCCGGCGCCCGGAGGAGTGCCACCACTGAGCCGGTGCGGATGCCGACCTTCATCGCCAGTGGCCGGGGAGAAGTGGCGGTTACTTCCGGAGCCTCAGCCGGCGGAGCCCCCGGCAACTTCGTAGGACCACAACTCGGAGCCGACCGAGACCGGACCGCCGTGGGGTGCGGGGCGGTTCGCTCCGGCGTGACCGTGTGCGAACGCCGGGGACTGGACCCACGCGTCGAACGACGCCTGGTCCCGCCAACGGGTGACGACCAGCCATTGGTTGCGTCCGTCGGTGGGTTGGAGGAGCTCGAACCCCTCGAACCCCTCCTGGCCGTCGACGGCCCCGGCGCGGGCGGCAAACCGTGTCGCCAATTCGTCGCCGGCATCGTCCGGCACGGTGATGGCATTGATCTTGATGAGCGTCATGGGTCCATCACAGCACAATGACGATGCGTCCGAGCCTCACCTCGATCCCGTCAACGGCCAGCCGTTCACACGCCGTTAACGGAGCGAATTGCATGAACCGATCCGGACCCGCGCGACTGTACGATGAGCGGACCAGAGAGAGGAGGTGGTCCAACTGAGCAATCAACGTTTCGGGACCCTGGAGGTGGCTGGCCGCTAAGGCGGCTCGCTGTACTACCTGGCGAATCCCAGCCAGACACCCACCGGGCGACCTAGCCGGACCGTGGTCCCATCCGGCGCCTCACGGGCTTTCCGGTGTACACGCAGCAACCAGTACCCGAAGGGCGCCTCTCCGGAGGCGCCCTTCGGCGTTCCCCGGTGACGGGTCGGACTGGTCAGGGCCGCATCGTCGTTTCGTCGACGTCCAGTGCGGCCCGCACCTCCGCGGCCACCGGCCGGGACACTCTGCGGTGCGCAACCATGCGGTCGAGCTCGTCCCGTTCCGTTTCGATGACCAGGCGGCGCAGCGCGATTTCGGACTCGATCGCTCCCGTGTCCCCGTCGTCGCCGGCGCCCCCGTTGTCAGGATCCCCGCTGTCGACTCCGGCATCGGCGAAGAGTTCGATCCGCCGGTCCACCTGGGCAAGGAGCGCCTCGTAGCCGGTGCGCACCCGCTCGGTGACTCCTTCGGGGGTGCCGGTGGCCGCGGCCAGGTCGTCGATCCGGGTCAGGGCCAGCACCACCAGGCGCCGACGCGCATCTGCCGCCAGCACCTGGTCCTGCTCGCTCTCGGTCACGAGTCCGAGCCGCCGGATGAGCGGAGGAAGGGTCAGCCCTTGGCCGACGAGAGTGGCCAGGATGACGGCGAAGGTGAGGAACAGCACGAGGTCCCGTTCGGCGAACGACGTGGGCAGTGCGAGCGCGGCGGCCAGGCTGATGGCACCCCGCATGCCTGCCCAGCCCACCACCGTGGTCTCCCGCCAAGTGGAAGGTGTCCCCTGGTTGGTGCTGAAAAGGTGACGCCCACCGGGTAGCGCCGTCACCCCGAACATCCACGCCATCCGCAACGCGATCACCACACCCACGACGGCAAGGGACTCGACGAGCAGCGAGTTCGAATCCCGCGCGGTCAGCGTCTCGAGCACTGGGCGCAGCTCGAGACCGACGAGCAGGAAGGAAAGTCCGGTCAACAGGAAGACGACGAGCTCCCAGATCTGGCGCTGCTGGAGGCGCGCTGCGGCTGTCAGCGACCGTGAGCCGTAGCGGCCGAAATAGAGGCCGGTTGCCACCACGGCCAGCACGCCGGAGGCGTCGAGTTTGTCCGAAGGGAGGTAGGCGGCGAACGGCAGGATCAGCAACATCGTGTTCTCGATGACGGGCGTCTCCACCCGCCGGAGAAGCTGGGTGCCGATCCAGCCGACGACCAGGCCGATCCCCACGCCGACCACGACCGCGTAGATGAACCGGGCGGCCACGTCGACGACGGTCAGGGAGGTGGCGACCGATACCACGGCGACCTGGTAGGCGGTCAGCGCGGTGGCGTCGTTCATGAGCCCCTCGCCGCCGAGGATCGTTACCAGCCTGCGTGGGAGCCCGAGCTTGCCGGCGATCTGGGTGGCGGCGACCGAGTCGGGTGGCGAGACGATGGCTCCCAACGCGAAGGCCTCGCCCCAGCTCGACTGGGGGACCAGGAGGTGGAATACGACCGCGACCGCGGCCATGGTGGCCAGGACCAGGCCCACTGCGAGCAGGAGGATCGGTCGCCAGTGCGTACTCAACTCCCTGGCCGACGTGTCGAGCGACGCGTCGTAGATCAGCGGAGGGAGGAAGACGAGGAGGATGAGGTCGGGTTGGAGGGTGACGCGATGGGCGACCGGGAGGATGGCCACCACCAGACCGGCGACCACGAGGAGGATCGGGTAGGCGACGCGCAGCCGGTCAGCGATCGTGGCCACGGCCACGACGGCGATGAGCAGTCCGAGGATCTCCGCGATGTTCACGTCTGGGAGCGATGCCGCGGCTGGTCGCCGTCGGTTGCCCAACGGTCCGCCGACGTCATGACCACGGGCCGAGAACGGGGAGGCCGTCCCGCTCGAGGCGTCCGTAGAGCCACGCCAGCTCGTCCTTGGGATCGAGGACTCCGGGAGCGGGCAGCACGGCACCGGGTGCCAGGCGGTCGGCGGCGCCGGCCCGCATCTCGGGCAGCCGGGCATCGACGAATGTGTCGGGCCAGTCCCGGTGGGTGCGGCCACAGCCCAGATCGACGAGATGGACCTCCACCTCGAGCCATCTGCGGGTGGGCAGCTCGTCGAGGCGACGCTCACGGCCCGACGCATCGCGGGTCACATTGGCCCACGCATGTTCCGGGACGTCGGCCCAGGCCTCCAGTAGGCGCCGACTCGACTCGGTGAGGTCATCACTGAGGGCGCGGGCGTTGCGCCCGGCACCTGCCTCGATCTCACTCGTCCGGGCCGTCATTCCTCCTGGGTACTGGTCGATCACGACCCCTTCGACGGAGGCTGCGGTGCGGCGGACTTGGCTGTCCGCGTTGCGGGCGAGGTGGGTGATCAGGTGGCCGACGGTCCAACCGGGAAGTTGGGACGGCCCGGCGACGAACGTGTCTTCGAACTCCGCCACGACCCCCACCAGGCGACCTTCGGATTCGCGCACGGCGGCCAGCGCTTCGACGGGGGCAGCGGAACTCGTCGCCATGCAGGACAACCTACCGGTCCATTCACCAGCCGTCTGTGCCCGGGCCCCCCTTGAACGGACCGGTGACGGCATCGGTGATCCATCCGCCGTAGAACCCACCCGGTTGGGGAACGACCAACTCGTAGTCGATCGTGCAGGCGTCCATCGGCCCTGCGTAGAAGGCCACATACCCGCTGATCGCTGCGAACCCGGCCGTCGGGTGGTCGTAGCCCCACGCTGCCTCCGGCGCGGTGCGGTCGCCCGCCGTAACGTCGAAGTAGTGGGCTTCCCCCTTCCACTCGCACCAGGAGCCCCGGCCGGTGCGAGTCAGGACACCATCGCTGATGTCGCCGGGTGGCAGGTAGTAATTCGGCGGGTGGCTGGTCTCGAGGACGCGGTAGGCCCCGCTGGTGTCCGCGATCGTCACGCCCCCCAGCACGATCCTGATCCGGGCATGCACGGGTTCGAGGCGCGGCGGGCGGGGGTAGTCCCAGACAGATTCCTTGCCATCGACGCGCTCGACGCTGCGTGGTCCGGGTGGTCGGAGGAAGCGCATCTCCTCAGCATGCCGTGATGTGCTCACCGTTCGACCGTTCGACCGTTCGACCGTTCGACCGTTCGACCGTTCGACCGCTCACCCGTCCTCCCTC
>Ga0302267_10001299_pt1 | contig 32065 bp, 28 predicted proteins | sample III_Bog_E1_3_FD_194555 | JGI IMG/M metagenome (GOLD analysis project Ga0302267, IMG submission 194555) | Peat permafrost microbial communities from Stordalen Mire near Abisko, Sweden - III_Bog_E1_3 | ecosystem: Environmental > Terrestrial > Soil > Wetlands > Peat | place: Sweden: Abisko...
GATTTCGTCAGAAAATCGAAGGTAGAATCCGCTTAACTAACCCCGATTCAACGAGTTACAAAAACCGCCTGTTTACCTATCGGTAAACACACCCCCCCGTTTTCAGGCAAAAAAACGCCAAAAACACCATCGAAACTGGCACTTTAGAGCAAAAAATGGCACTTTTCGCACATCGAACTTCGCGTACCCAAACCATCCCAAGGCGCTCTGTTTTCCACCCCGATTCGACCCGCAAAAGCATCTCCCTCACAAGGTCAAGAGCTTGCGGTTCCAAATGCGTTTGCCCTGGGACACATCGGGCAACTCGTTTCATCCATTCAACCAATCCATCCCCATTGCTTCTTCTGATTCTTGCTTTTCAGGGCACATCCGCCGACCCGCAGTCACCAAATCCACCCACTCCGGCGCTAATCTTACACTTGGAAGAGTCGGCTTTGAAGATTCGGCGCCCCAGCATTTGCTGCCTTCACCCGAAACTCTTCAGCCTTTATCGGGTTCATACCAGTAAGCCGATTTCCGCCCTCAATCACGGGGCGAATCAGGATGGAGTATCGAATGAGACGATCGGTCGTTGTCCTCAGTCTGCTGTCAGGTTTGCTGGTAGTTGCTTCCTCCGCCCTGCGCGCACAAGATGCAACCCAGGCCGGCGCGCAAAACGATCCCTACGCCGGCGTCTCGCACCCCCCGTCCGACGATGTCATCCTCACCACCACCATTCCCGCGCCCAAGCCGCCTGCGGGTCATCCCATCGCGCCAAGCTCCCTCTCCGTGCAGGCAGACACATCCATACAAACCCCCATGCCAGCCTCGGTGCAAGGCCAACCCCGGCCCACCTCCGTTGATCCGTCCGTCAACTTCCCGGCTCCGCAGGCCGGCGATGGAACCGACGACGGTATTGTCCAGGTTGCCCCATCCGGGCCTCCGGTACTGAGCCAGCGCTATCCCAATCAGAATGCCTACACTTCTGACCCCGACGGCGACATCGTCCATGCCAGCCCCCTTCAGCCTGGCGAACTCCAGTCCGGAAGCAAAATCTGGGTCCACCTCCTCAACCGGCTCTCCACCGTTGACTCCGAAAAAGGAGACGGCTTCCGCAGCACCGTCGCCATGGATGTCTTTCAGGGCGGTCAGGTCCTCATCCCCGCCGGCTCTGAGATCGATGGCCGCGTGGTCGATGTCTCCACCGGCCACCTTGGCGGTCGCGGCACCATGCGCCTCCAGCCTGAAGTCGTAATACTGGCCGACGGCACCCGCTACCGGCTCCATGCCGACGTTAGCGGCACCCTCGGTTCCAAAACACACGTAGTCGGCGAGGGAACCATCCGCCCTGACTCCCGCATCAAGCGCGACGGCATCGAATACGGCGGCGGCGTTGGTGTCGGAGTCGTTACCGGCGCGGTGCTCGGCGGTCCCGTCGGCGCTCTCACCGGCGGCCTCATCGGCGCGGGAGCAGTCACCGTTCATCTCCTCGTCAACCACCCGCAGGCCACCCTCGAATCAGGCACCACCCTCATCTTCGAACTCACTGACCCGCTCTTCCTCAGCCCCGCCATCGCCTCCGGCAACTAAGAACTCATCTGCAAACGAGTAGCGCCGACCTCCCGGTCGGCTGTCGCGAGGGCCTCCCGGCCCACGCATTTTTACCTTGACCTTCGAAATTCCCGGTTCTCACCGTTTTACCTCTCCCTGCTAAACTCCCAATTGCACTGGGAGGTTCTTACAATGTCCGACATCCAAACCATCGCCGTCGTCGGCGCAGGCACCATGGGCTCCGGAATCGCCCACGTCTTCGCCCGCTCCAACTTCCGCGTCCTCCTCTGCGACGTCGACCAGCGCTTCCTCGACCGCGCCCTCTCCCAGATCCGCACAAACCTGGGCCGCGAAGCCGCCAAAGGCAAGCTCCCCGAGTCCGAAATCGAGCCAACCCTCGCCCGCATCCTCCCCACCATCGACCGAGAATCCCTCAGCACCGCCGATTTCGCCGTAGAAGCCGCCTCCGAGCGCTTCGAGCTCAAATCCGAGATCTTCCGCGCCCTCGCCCGCATCCTCCCCAAAACCGCCATCCTCGCCACCAACACCTCCTCCATCTCCATCACCAAGCTCGCCGCCCAAACCGCTCGTCCGCAGCAGGTCATCGGCATGCACTTCTTCAATCCAGTACCGGTCATGGCACTGGTTGAAATCGTGCGCGGCCTCGCCACCAGCGACACCACCTTCGCCGCCGTCCATGCCCTCGCGCTCCAACTCGGCAAAACCCCCGTCGCAGTCAACGACGCTCCCGGCTTCGTCTCCAACCGCGTCCTCATGCCGCTCATCAACGAAGCCGCCTTCGCCGTCATGGAAGGCGTCGCCACCCCCCAAGCCGTCGATCAGGTCTTCAAGCTCGGCATGGCCCACCCCATGGGCCCGCTCACTCTCGCCGACTTCATCGGCCTCGACGTCTGCGTTGATATTCTCCGCGTCCTCCAGGAAGGCTTCGGCGACCCCAGGTACCGCCCCTGCCCGCTCCTGGTCCGCATGGTCGACGCCGGCTGGCTAGGCCGAAAATCCGGCCGCGGCTTCTACACCTATGAGAAGTAAGAATGGATTCCTTACTGAAAGTAAGGAATTTGGGTTACACTACGGCTTGAGGATATCAATAATGGCGAGTACATCGTTAACGTCAAAAGGCCAAATCACACTCCCTATCTCGGTCCGCAGAAAGCTCCGCCTCCAAACAGGAGATATAGTAGATTTCATTGAGCGGGAAGACGGCGAATTCACTGTCAGGGCCAAAAAAGGCAACTTGATGGACCTCTATGGCTTTCTTAAGTCCAACGAAAAGCCACTTACTGATGAGGAAATTAAAGACTCAATTGGCGCCGCCCTCGGAGAAGATGACGCGCGAATTAAGAGGGAATATGCCGCACACCGGGATCGCGGTGAACGATGACAGGGCTCGATACCAACATCCTTCTCCGCTTTTGCATGAAGGACCATGCTGATCAGAGTGCACGAGCCGCGGCGTTAATCCAATCCTTTTCTCCTCCTGATGTGGGCCTGGTATCTCTGGTCACGCTAGCGGAGCTCTTTTGGGTTTTGGATCGTACTTACCGCAAGACAAGAAGCGAGATCAGCACCATAATCAGGGGCTTGCTTGAATCGAGGCAGGTGGTCGTCGAGAACTCGGATGCCGTTGATCAAGCCCTTCGCAGGTTTGACTCATCCAACGCAGACTTCTCCGATTGCCTCATCGAACGGCTCTGCGCTTCGGCCGGATGCTCGCAGACAATGACCTTCGATGTTGGAGCGGCCAAGTCCGCTGGAATGGTCTTGTTGTAACGCGATTGGCCCCTCACACCGGCGGCGCCGCATCCACCACCGGCACCCCCGCAGGCGCGCTAAACCGGAACGCATCCGCACTCACCGGCACATTCGCCACCTCGCCCGTGAACACAAACCGCGTAATCGCCCCGTCCGCTTCTTCAATCTCAATGCCGTCAATCGTCCCATCCGCCGTCACCGTCAGCGACAACCGGCTCACCCGCTGCTCCTGCCCTTTCGGCTGCCCTGAGAGCACATACCGCCCCGCCTTGCCCGGCGTCAGCGTCAGCGTGTCCATCTCTTTTTCAAGCTGTGTATGCCCCAGCAAAAACCGCAGCGGCGACCGCAAATCATCCAGTTGCTTCGCCTGAATCCGCTGCACCTGCGGGTCGCCCTTCGAGTAGAACCACGCATATTTGCCGTCCAGCAAAAACAGCTTTCCCGCCGGAGAACTGTAGTCCCAGCGCATCCGCCCCGGCTTCAGCAGCAGCAGCGTTCCGCTCTCTGTCCGCTGCATCCCCAGGCCCTCGTAGCTCTCAGTAAATCCGGACTTGAGCGAATGCAGCCCGTTGTAGTGGTGATCCACCCTCTGCGCCAGCTCATGGGCTGTGAGCGCACCCTGCTGTGCGTGCAGCCCCGCGCACAACACCATAGCGGCCACCGCCAGGCAGCCGCCCATTGTCAGTTTTTTCATCCTCATTGCAGCGGCTGTGTGCAGTTGGTGCCGCCCGCCGGGTCAACCTTGATGGTGCCAAACTGGTCGGTGCAGAAAGCGCGATCCCCGGTCTTGCCCACCGTCTGCGGAACCGCCGTCAGCGTATACCCGTTCACATGGTCCGTCCCGCCGTTGGTCACCTTCACGCAGTTGCTGATGGTGAACACATACCCGGACTTGTACCCCGAAGCCAGGTCAGGCTGCAAAAGCTGCGCCGCCTGCGGTGAAGGCGCGCCTCCGCTCGGGTCGCCGCCCAAAGCAGACAACGAGCAGGCAAACCCGTTCGCCCCATAGGTGGAATCGTACTGCTCTTCCGCCTGCAGAACGGACTGCACCGACTTGATCGCCGAAAGATCGTTGGCCTTCTTCTTCAAGCTGCCCACGGTGGGAATTGCAATCAGCATCAGGATCGCGATAATCGCCATCACAATCAGCAATTCCATCAGCGTAAAGCCGTTGACCTCACGACCGTTGGATCGGTCTCCAGAGCCGTCATTGAACTCAGCGCGACGCACGTAGTGGCCAAAACAGAGAGCAAGCTTGCGATTCATGCAGTTACCTAGCCTCATGGATCTCCTGGAACAGGCCCGCTATCCCTGGCCCCTTCGAGAAAATCCTACAACGTGCAGACGCAGAAGGGAAATCAACCGCTCAGAAAAGCAGATTGCAGAGGACAGATTACAGATGACAGTTTTCCGTTGCCAATGCGCGCCTGGTCAAAGTCGGGCCTTGAAAGGGCACGGCTTCAGCCGTGCCGCAAATGGTTAACGCAAAATGTTGGGCTTTAGCCCCTGAGGGACGGCTTTCGGCAACTCTCAATTTTGGCACCGGCTGTGACGCAATCCAGTGATCCTTTCGAAAATTGCAAAGGAGCGTCCGCCAGCTTGCTCCGCGCTCTTAACTGTCATCTGTAATCTGCCTCTCAACACACCAGCCGCTCCCGCCCCAGCTTCACCCCATCCAGCCGCCCCAGCAGCGTCACCGCGATCCGCGCCGGGTCAAACAGCCGCTGCGCCATCGTCTGCACCTGCTCTGCCGTCACCTCGTCGATCCGCGCTATCACCTCGTCCACCGTCACAAAATTGCGGAAATACATCTCCTGCCTCGCCAGGTTCGCCATCCGCGAGTTCGAGCTCTCCAGCCCCATCAGAATGTTGCCTTTCACCTGATCTTTGGCCCGCTTCAACTCTTCCTCGCTCAGCGGCTCCTGCTTCAGCTTGGCAAACTCGCCCAATATCAGGTCCACAACCTCCAGCGATTTCGCCGCTGAAGTCCCCGCATACACCAGCAGCGTTCCCGTATCGCGATAAGGGCTCAGGTCGGAGTAGATCGAGTACACCATCCCCCGCTCCTCGCGAATCGTCTGGAACAGCCTTGAACTCATCCCGCCGCCCAGCACCGTGTTCAAAATCAGCGTCGCATAGCGGTTTTCATCGGTTATCGGCGGGGCCGGCACGCCCATGCAGATCTGCACCTGCTCCAGCGACCGCTTGTTCCGCCTCACAATCTTCGCGCTTGCGTCCGGAGCCCCCAGCTCGTGCAGCGTCGCGCCCCCCGGCAGCCCGGAAAACTTCCCCCCAACCGCCTCCACAAACTGGTCGTGATCCAGGTTCCCCGCTGCGGAAAACACCATGTTTCCGCCGTGAAACCTGTCCCCGTGATAGTCGAAAAGGCTCTTCTGGTTCAGCCTGGTCACCGTCTCCGTCGTCCCCAGAATCGGCCAGCCCAGCGGATGGTCCTTCCAAAAGCTCTGCGTAAACAGCTCGTGCACCAGCACGTCCGGATTGTCCTCGTCGATCTTGATCTCTTCCAGAATCACCCCGCGCTCGCGCTCAATGTCCTCCCCGGCAAACACCGGGTGCAGCACCAGGTCGCTCAGCACGTCCAGCGCGATCGGCACATGGTCCGAAAGCGACTTCACGTTGAAGCAGATCGTCTCCTTGCCCGTAAACGCGTCCAGGTTGCCGCCAATCGAGTCCATCTCACGTGCGATGTGCTGCGCCGACCGCGACCGCGTCCCCTTGAACAGCATATGTTCCACAAAATGGCTGATGCCGTTGGTCTCCGCCGGCTCGCAGCGCGAACCCGACTTGATCCACACTCCCATCGCCACCGAACGCAGATACTCCATCTGTTCAGTCAGCACTATCAGGCCGCTCGGCAATACGGTGCGTCGAATATTTCTCTCAGGACTATTCATCATGGTTTCCATTCGATTGTAGGCCACGCGGGTTCAAGCAGCCTATTCGATACCGCTTTCGTCAGATCGCCTCAGACAGCGCCTTTGCATGGAAACGTGCGGGCTTTGCTCCCTGCGGAAAACTCATTGGCGCCCATGCCCCAAGGTTTAGTAGCAAGGGCACGACTTCAGTCGGGCCGCTAAAGCCCATCAAATCAACGTTGGGCTTCAGCCCCTGCAAAAGCCAATGGAGGAATCCTCCCCAAACGGGGCCTTTTTTCGCCGCCACCTTAGCTCCCGAGGGAACGCCTCCTCAATCTGATCCACACCCCTCATTTCCCATCTCTCCCCAATCCATACTCCAACCGCCAGTCCGCTGAATGTCCCATTCAACACATCTTCGTCCTCGGCTCTCCTCGCCAAATGCACTATCCTGAACCCAGCCGTGACCGAAATCCCACCCCAGCTCGTTCAATTGGACGCAAACCAGCCAACCCTGGCGAGCGCGTTTCCCAGTCAAAAACAACTCTTTGGACTGGACTTCGCATCCATCTCTGCTCTCATGGTCAGCCTAGATCAGCCCGCCTGGCGCGCCAAGCAGATCGCCGAAGCCTTGTATCAACAACGAGTTACCGACTTAAGTGAAATCACCACATTATCCAAATCCCTGCGCGCAAAACTCGCCAATGAAGCCTGGCAAATCGGCCGCCCCACCATCGCCCAGGTCTTCAAGTCCGTCGACGGCACCGAACGCTACCTCGTCCAATGCGGCAGTCCCCAAGGCGCCTCCATCCAGACCGTCGAAACTGTCTGGATGCCGGAAGGCGACGACGGCGAATCCGGCGACAGCACCGACTCCGAGAGATTCGAAAAGCTGCGTGCCCCATCCATTCGCCAACTTTCCGGCGAATGGGTGGGAAGCAACAAATCTCAGCTCCCCAACCTTCAAGGCCCCGCCCGTCATCGCGCAACCATCTGCGTCTCCAGCCAGGTCGGCTGCGCCGTCAACTGCCAGTTCTGCCTCACCGCCAAGCTCGGCCTCCAGCGCAACCTCACCCCCGGAGAGATCGCCGGCCAGGTCATCGCCGTCCTCGACCGCCAAAAAGTCGAAGTCGGCCGCGACCGCGTAAACCTGGTCTTCATGGGCATGGGCGAGCCGTTCCTCAACTACGACTCTTTCATCGCCGCCGTTCGCCTGCTGGTCCACGAAGCCGGCCTCAGCCCCCAGCGTATGACCGTTTCCACCTCCGGCATCGTCCCCGGAATCGACCGCTTCGCCCAGGAACCAGCCGGAACCCGTCCCAAGCTCGCCATCAGTCTCAACGCCCCTAACGACGAAATCCGTCAGCAACTTATGCCCATCAACCATAAGTGGAACATTGAGTCTGTGGTCGACGCCGTTCGCCAGGTCAAGCTCCGTCCCCGCGAGCGCATCACCTTTGAATACGTTCTGCTCGGCGGCGTCACTGACCAGCCGGCCCACGCCCGCGAAGTCGCCCGCCTCGTCCGCCGCACCGGCCTTCCCGCCAAGGTCAACCTCATCGCCTGGAACCCCGGCCCCGGCATCCCCTACTCCATGCCCCAGCCCGGCGCCGTAGAAGCCTTCCGCCAAATCCTGGTTGACGCCGGAATCCCCGCCTACCTCCGCCGTCCCCGTGGCCGCGACATCTACGCCGCCTGCGGCCAACTCAAGCGCACTGTGGAGGCAAATTGAATTCTGTATTTGTAATTGGGATATACTGTGGCCAACCTCGGAAGGTGTAGGGCCTTCCGGGGGGTTGGCTACCTTACCAGTAGCGCCAGGACGAGGATTACGTGTGCAACCACGAACCGCCAGTCTATTGCGATAGTGACTGCAACTCTCATCCAGGACGATTTCTCATCCAATCGCCCTCACCTCCTTTGCGTTGGCACGGCCCGCAGGTCGGTTCCACGGCCTGCGGACCGACGGCTCACTCTTCCGAGCCGATCTTCCACCGCCGCTCCCACACACGCAAAAGAAGCTCAAACAGACTGCTGCCAGACTTTCAACCGGCACGGCGACCTGCATCACACAGCGCCCACATTCTTTTGGCCGCCGTCCCGCCCCTACTTGCTCACCGGCATATCCAGCGGCTTCACGCTCCCGCAATCCGGCCCCTTGTAAACCGAAGTCGCATGCATCGTGATGTCCATCTGCCGCGAGTTCGGCCCCATCTGCATGGTGCCCGTCAAGTGCATCGTGGTCTGCGAGGTAGTCCCGTCCGTCCACGTCGACACCACCGTCCCCGTCGAATTCATCTGCCCCGTGCAGGTCAGGTTCGCCGTCATTCCGTCCGGCTTCACTGACACGGCGCTCACCTGGCAATCGCCATGCTGCGGGTTCTGGTACGGCCCGCCATATTTGTCGATCATCTCCTGCGTCACGCAAACCTGCGTCGTGTGGGGTCCGCCCATCCCGCCTGGGTGACCGCCCATCGGTGCGCCCTGCGGCATTTGTGGCATGCCAGCCATGGTCATGGTGCTGGTCGTCTCCCACAGCCCGGGTTTTTGTTTTGACTGCGCCTGCGCCAGCGGGGCAAGGCTCATCAGGCACACGCCCACCGCGATTGAAATTCCGGTCTTGCTCATTCATCCTCCATGTTGACTGCGCACGCTCTCGTCCGGTGCAAAACTACTCTAAAGCAACGCAAGAACAGCAGGGAAGTGAAAACTGGAGGCGCTAGCTCGGCAAGCCAGGCCGCAAGCCAGACAGGGTCTGCCCCAGCGCCAGCAGCGCCCCCGTCACCCGGCCCGGCGCATGGCGCACCACGCTGTCTACGCTGGCAAAGTTCCCCGCAATGCAGCGCACGCCCAGCGCCTCAATCCGCTCAATATCCGGCAAAATCGGCGAAGCCCCTTCCGCCGCATATCTCGCCAGTGTCTCCGCCGAGAAAGGTGCCGTATTGATCAGCGCGCAGTCGAAAATCGGTGCATGCGTATGCTCGTAAATCCGCTCAATGTGCTGGCTCGCCGTCAGCCCCACGCTCTCGTTGGCCTGCGTCATCAGGTTGCACACATACACCCGAACCCCCCGCGCGCTCTTCAGCGCCTCCGGAATCCCCTCCACCAGCAGGTTCGTAATCAGCGAGGTATACAGCGACCCCGGCCCCACCGTAATCAGGTCGGCCCGCTCAATCGCATCTAGCGTCTCCTGCAACGGCGCCGAATCCGGCGGGTCCAGCATCAGTTCAATAATGCGTCTGCGGCTGGCGGTAATATTCGTCTCCCCGCGCACCACGGTCCCATCGTCCATCCGCGCCACCAGCGTCGCATTGGCCGTCGTTACCGGATAAATGCGTCCCCGCGTGGCCAGAATCTTCGACGCCAGTTGAATCGCATGAGCAAAATCCCCGGTAATCTCCGTCAGCGCCGCAACAAACAAATTGCCGAAATTATGGCCCTTCAGCGCATCTCCGCCCACAAACCGGTGCGCAAAAAGCTTCGCCAGCAAGTCTTCTTCTTCGCTCAGAGCTACCATGCAGTTGCGCAGGTCCCCCGGCGGAAGCATGTTGAACCCCTTGCGCAGCCTGCCTGACGAGCCCCCGTCGTCGGTCACCGTAACCACCGCGGCCAGATCCGAGATCAGCCCCGGCTTCGCCATTGGTCCCGCTGCCGTCACATGCTGGCGCAGCCCGCGCAGCAGCGTCGATAGCCCCGTCCCGCCGCCTATCGCCACCACGCGCATCGCGCCCTTTGCCGCCGGCGCTACCGTCCGCTCGGGAGCTTCCCGCCGACCCATTCCGTTTTCTGGCGCTGAAGAATTCAAAAGATGACCTTAAGGTATCTCAGGATACAGCAGCTCAGTAAAGCGAGGATCGTCCGCCATGCTCTGGAAGTCGTTATCCACCCGCGCCTGCAACCGGTTCCGGGGGTTCAGCTCGATCGCCCGAGTCAGGTTGCCCAGGCAATCCTGCGTCCGCCCGGTGATCGCATCCAGCAAGGCCAGCCCATAGAACGCGTAGTCCGCCCCCGGATGGCCCCCAAGAATCCCCTCAAACTGCTCCCGCGCCTCTTCGTAGTAGCCCGTATTCAGCTTCGAAATTGCGTAATCGTAGTGCTCTTCGGGAGTCAGAAAGCTCAGCTTGTGCTTGTCCAGTTGCCGCTGGCAGGTGCTGATGTACATCTTGCACCGGTCCAGCAACTCCATCGGCGCCGAGGGCAGCATCTTCTCAAAAGCCGCCAGGGCTTTCTCAAACTTGCCCTGCTGCAGCAGTTGCACCGCCGCCATGTAATGCTGATACGCCGGTCCGCTGGTCGTGGGGGCGTGACCGCCAGATTTGCCTGAGGGAGTGGGTTCTTTTTTACGATCGTGCGCCACAGATCGGGCCTCTTGCATCATGAGTTTGCCACGAGCTTCCATCCCCTCGGCCTTCGTCGTTACCGGTAGTTCGCCATAAAGACAACCGCTTCAGGGAATAACGCTGCTCAGGCCATCTTTATACGCATTACCCCGCTTCACGTCAATGGGCTGCCAGCAAACCGGCACTATCGTCCCGGCTCCTTCACGAGTTTACGGTACACGGCCGGGTTCAGCGAAGGGTCGTTGTACATCTTCAACTGGCGATAGAGTTTAAAACGCCGCGACCCCTTCTCCGCTGCCTTCCACAGCGAATCCAGGCAGTCCCGCAGATCGCCCCGCTGCTCCTCCAAGATCGCCAGCCGCTCCCGATTCCGCTCCACATGCCCCTCCGGAGCATCCGCTCGCCCCGCCTCTTCCCGCGTGTGATAAATCTTCAGCGCCAGAATCGACAGCCGGTCAATCATCAGCCCCGGCGACTCGGAATTGAGCGGCGCCTCCGCATTCGGCAGCCCCTGCGCCTCCAGCCACGCCAGCAGTGCCCGGTCCAGCTCCTCTGCCAGGTCATTCCGCCGCTGGTTGGTCCGGTCCACCCGCCGCTTCACCCCGGCCAGCTCCGCATCCGTAGCTCCCGGAACCCGCGCCTCGTCCTCCGTGTGCCAAAGCTCAAAGTTCGCCCGATGCTGGGCGGCTACCCTCTTTAGCCAATCCCCACTCAATGGCTCATCCACATTCCCAGTGTCCGTGTGCCAATGAGTTGTTAGGTCGTCCTGCAACTCGACGATCTCTTTTGCGGAAACCATGGCGAACAGTCCTTTGCGCACCCAAGACTGCTGGGCTACTCGCACTATGGTAGAACTATCCTCACCCGGTCTCCAAACTTGGACACCAAACGGGACACACCCATCTCAACCAGCGGGAGCAGCAATGGTCGACACAACAGAACGCATCTTGTGCATCGCCAGCTACGAAAAAGGCCAGGACTTCCTGCGCCAATGCGCCGAGCTCGGCGTAAAACCCACCCTGCTCACCGTTGACAAACTCCGCGACGCCGACTGGCCCTTCGATGCCCTCGAAGAAGTTGTCACCATGCCCCCCGGCCTCACCGTCGAGCAAATCCTCAACACCGTCTCGTACCTGGCGCGCGGCCGCCGCTTCGACCGCATCGTCGCCCTCGACGAATTCGACCTCGAAACCGCCGCCCTCGTTCGCGAGCACATGCGCATCCGCGGCATGGGTGTCACCGCCTCCGCCTACTACCGCGACAAGCTCGCCATGCGCATCGGCGCCCAGGACTCCGGCTTCCTCGTCCCCGAGTTCTGCCGCGTCCTCAACTACGACGAACTCCGCGCCTACATGGCCCATGTCCCCGCGCCCTGGCTGCTCAAGCCCCGTTCCGAGGCTTCCGCTCTCGGCATCCGCAAAATCCAAGAGCCTGAGCAGCTCTGGCGCGCCCTCGACGAGCTCGGCGACCGCCAGTCCCGCTTCCTCCTCGAACAATTCGTCCCCGGCGACATCTACCACGTCGACTCCATCGTCTCCGAAGGCAAAGTCGTCTTCTCCGTCGCCCATCAGTACGGCCGCCCGCCCATGCAGGTCATGCATGAGGGCGGAGTATTCACCACCCGCACCGTCGACCGCACCAGCAGCGACTGGGCCGCCCTCACCGAACTCAACGCCCACCTCGCCCCCGCCCTCGGCATGGTCCGCGGAGTCACCCACGGCGAATACATCAAGGCCCACGCCGACGGCCGCTTCTACTTCCTTGAAATTGCCGCCCGCGTCGGCGGAGCCTTCATCGCCGACCTTGTCCAAACCTCCACCGGAGTCAATCTCTGGCGCGAGTGGGCCCGCCTCGAAGTCGCCAATCTTCGCGGCGACACCTACACCCTCCCGCCCACCTTCGAGAGCTATTCCGGCAGCGTCCTCTGCCTCGCCCAGACCGCCGAGCCAGACACTTCAGCATTCGACGCTCCCGAAATCGTCTACCGCATGAAAAAGCACCACCACGCCGGCATGATCGTAAAATCCGACGACCCCAACCGGGTGAGGGAACTGCTGGAAACCTACAGCGAAGAGTTTGCCCGCCGCTTCCTGGCCTCCATGCCCCCACCCGATAAACCCACCGCGTAGCCTTCTCGCCATACTCCCCAAAACCTGTCATCCTGAGCGAACGGGGCCCCAAACGCTTTTCAGTTCCGGGGTCCCCAACGACAGGTCTTCGTCGTTGGGGTGGAGGTTGGGGGTGGTGAGTCGAAGGACCTGCATTTTTTCGTCTAACCAAAAATGCCGGGTGCCCCATTCTTGCGACACGCTTTTGGTCGCAAGGGTGGGAAAGCAACCCTCTCAAGCAGCCGGCCGAAACAAACCCTTTCATCTACAGAGACAAGGCGAACAATGACCCCCACCTTCCTCACCGCCGAGTGGCTCAACCTCGTCATGCTTAACTACGCGGTCGATCCCGCCCTCCTGCTCCCCCGTGTCCCCGCCGGCACCGAACTCGACTTCTTCGCCGGTAAAACCTGGCTCAGCCTGATCGGATTCCAGTTCAACCGCACCCGCGTCCTCGGCTTCGCCATCCCCTTCCACCAGAACTTCGAAGAGGTCAACATCCGCTTCTACGTCCGCCGCGGCCACAAGCGCGGAGCCGTCTTCATCAGCGAACTCGTCCCCAAACGCGCCGTCGCCGCCGTGGCCCGCCTCGCCTTCAACGAGAACTACTCCCGCGTCCCCATGGCCCACACCATCCAGCCCCGCCCCGACGGCCAAATCGCCACTGCCGAATATGCCTGGGGTTCCGGACCCTCCCGCTGTCAGATGTCCATAGAAACCACCGGCGAAGCCTTCCTTCCAAGCGAAGGGTCCGAGGCCGAATTCATCACCGAGCACTACTGGGGCTATGCCGCGCAGAAAGACGGCGGTTGCTTAGAATACGAGGTCAAGCACCCCCAATGGCGTGTCTGGATGCCCTCCCAGGCCGCATTCACCGGCAACGCCGCCCACCACTACGGCCCCGAATTCGCCCGGATCCTCGCCCGCCAGCCTGACTCAGCCTTCCTCGCCGAAGGCTCCCCCGTCTCCGTCTCCAAAGGAACAAGAATTGCCTGACAGCCCCGCCCCTTACCCCGGGCTCACTGCAATCTCAAATTCCCCGCGCCCACATGCACCACCAGCTTGTACTTCCCGCCCCCCGACTTCTCAAACGACCGGAACAGCCCGTCCCGCCTTTCCCCAAACACCTGAGCATCGATATTCCCCGTCGTAACCGACGCCTGGACATGGAAATAATCCGCCGGATCGCCCACCCCAACAGTCAAATTCCCCGCGTTCAACTCAACGTTTTTATTCCCCTTGACGTCCTTGATCTCCACCTCGCCGGCAAAAATGCGCACCACCAGGTCGGACTTCTTCGGCACCAGCACGGTCATCGTCACCTCGTTCGACGGCCCGCCCTCAACGCTCAGTTTGCCCATCCGGTCGAAGCTCTCAAAATGAGCCCGAATATCATCGGAATCGGCCCCATTTTTTCCGCCAGCCCGAACAACAATCTTGCTCTCATCGCTGCCAATGATATGAATCTCCCCGGAGCGTAGATGCAGCTCAAGCTGTCCGGCCGAAGGAAAGTTCGCCTCGATCGGGTGATGCGCCAGGTCCTTGACGTCTAACTTGTTTTGCGCAACTCCCGGCCCCGGCAAAAGAAATAGCGCGGAGAGGAAAACCCCAGCAAATCGCATAAGTACACCTCAGCAGTCTCAAGATCTACGCGACGACGAGCAAAGAAGTTCCTTGAATCCAACGGGGCCGGCAGCATTCCCACACAGTTTCCGGGCATAGGGAAAAAGATGTTGACACAATACCAACTAATCGGTATGTTAAATACCAACCAGGCGGTACCCCATGATCTCCACCGAAACACGCCACGAATCCAAGACCAAAATCCTCAACGCCGCCCTCCACGTCATCCGCGCCAAAGGCTACTCCGCCACCCGCATTGAAGACATCTGTGCCGCCGCCAGCCTCACCAAAGGCAGCTTCTTCCACCACTTCGACAGCAAGGAATCTCTCGCCCTCGCTGCTGCCGAGCACTGGTCTGAAGTCACCAGCCAGTTCTTCGCCTCCGCCCCCTACCAGGCGCAAACTGACCCGCTGGCCCGCCTGCTCGCCTACATCGACTTCCGCCAATCCATCCTCCACGGAGATCTCCCTGACTTCACCTGCCTCGTCGGAACCATGGTCCAGGAGGTCTATGACACCCACCCCGCACTCCGCGACGCCTGCAATCACAGCATCACCACTCACGCCGCCACCCTCGTCCCCGACATTGAGGCCGCCATCCGCCAGCGCGGCATGACCCCCGATTGGACCCCCGAAAGCCTCGCCCTCTACACCCAGGCAAGCATCCAGGGCGCCTTCATCCTCGCCAAAGCCCAGCACAGCCGCGAAACAGCCGTCACCGCAATCGCCCATCTCCGCCGCTACATCGAACTCCTCTTCAACCAACCCCGCTTGTCTGAATGAGTTCCAACCAACCCTCCAGAATCCAACCCCAGGAGACAGAAATGCGCGCAAAGATATTCACTCCCGCCATCCTGGCAATCTCAATGCTCAGTCTAGATCCCACCGCCGGCAGCCTCGCCCAGGCCCAACAACCCGCCGCCCCCTATCCCGCCATGGCGCCTCTCGACAAATACCTCATCCCCGACCGCGACGCCGAAATCGCCCTGGCCAAAAGCGCAGCCCCACCTGCCCTCTCCAGCGATGCTGAAGTCCTGGTCCTCGCCAGCGACGGTTACCACTCCACGATCCCAGGCAAAAACGGCTTTACCTGCCTGGTCGAGCGCGGCTGGATGTCGCCCCTCGACGCCCCGGATTTCTGGAATCCCAAACTGCGCGGACCCGTCTGCTACAACCCGCCCGCCGTCCGAACCATCCTCCCCTACACAATCCTCAGAACAAAACTCATCCTCAGCGGAAAATCAAAAGCTCAGATGAATCAAACCATCCTGGCCTTGCTCGCCGCCGGCCAGCTTCCCCCGCCCGAACCCGGAGCCATGTCCTACATGATGTCCAAAGACGGCTACCTCGGCGATGGAGCCGGCCACTGGCACCCGCACTTGATGTTTCACCTGGCCAGAATGAGCGCCGCCACCTGGGGCGCAAACCTGCCCGGCTCCCCCGTCATCCTGAACACCGACTTCCCCGAAGGTCCCGAGCCGGAATCCATCTTCATGGTCCCCATCGACCACTGGTCCGACGGTTCGCCCGCCCATGAAGCATCCGAAACCCACCAGCATTGAGAGTTCCTCCAGTGCCCTGTCTCTGAAGTTCACAACAAGAAAAAGCCTGTCATTCTGAGCGAACGGGGCCCCGAACGTTTTTCAGTTCGGGGGTGGTGAGTCGAAGAATCCGCAGTTGTTCTTTTGAGCGTTTTGCCAAGGACTTTAGAGACGCCACACCAACCACTGGCAACCCAAACCCTCCAACCGCAAAGGAGACTCCATGAACCTCACCGAAACGCCAGAAACCTCCCAATGGCCCCCAACCCACTACGTCTTTACCGAGAAAACCGGCCCCTTCATGAACACCGCCCCTGAAGCCTGGGGCCTCGCTCACTCCCTCGTCCCCCTCCTCCAGCAGCACAACCAGATCACTGGCTACACGACCCTTTATAAAATGAGCCCCAACGTCTACCGCGCCGGCTTTGCCCTCGCTGCCCCGCCCGTCAAGCTGCCTCCAGAGCTCTCATACGAGCTCTTTGAAGGCGGCAAGTACAGCCGCTTCGTTCTCACCGGCCGTTTTTCCGACCTCCCCGCCGCCACTGGCCGCGTCTTTGAACTCGCCTCAAAAAACGACTGGATGCTGCGCTCCGACTGGTGCATCGAGAACTACGTCACCGATCCCCGCATCACTCCCGAAGACAAGAACGTCATCGAGATCCTCATCCCCACCGCCTGAACCCTTTCCAAATCCAACCCAAAGGAGGTCCCTTCATGTCCACCGCAGCCGTAACCGTCCCCGCAGCCACCGACCAGGCCGCCATCCTCGCCGTCCTTGACAGCCTCAGCCACGCCCACTTCACCAAAAACACCGCCCTCTTCGCCGCCCAGTTCACCCCCGGCGCATCCATCTTCAACCTCGCCCCGCCGCTCATCCATCACGGCGTAAACCCAGTCGAAAAACAAGCCTGGTTCGACTCCTGGGCCACCCCCATCATCATCGAGCCGCGAGATTTCCATGTCACCGTCTCTGGCGACCTCGCCTTCTGCCACGGCTATCTCCGCCTGGCCGGCACCAAAAAAGGCCCCGAAGGCGCCGTGAACTTCTGGATGCGCGAAACCCTCTGCCTCGAACGGCAGGGAACTGACTGGAAGATCGTCCACGAGCACACCTCGGTCCCGTTCTACATGGACGCGACCCTCCGCCCCGCCTTCGACCTGCATCCGTAACCCAAAGCTTGACCACCGGCCCGCGGACTCGCTGGGAGACTTTACAATCAACTGCGGGAGCAACCATGGAAAGCAATCAGTCCCCGCACCGCCGCTGGAACCCCCTCCGCCAGTCCTGGGTCCTCGTCTCGCCTCACCGCACCCAGCGCCCCTGGCAGGGCGAAGTCGGCCAGAAAACCGCACCCGCCGGCGTCGATTACGACCCCTCCTGCTACCTCTGCCCCGGAAACCACCGCGCCGGTGGAGCCACCAACCCCGCCTACGACGGCATCTTCACCTTTGTAAACGATTACGCCGCACTGCTCCCAGACTCCCCGGCTCCGGCCCAGCTCTCCGATTCGCCCCTCATCAAGGCCGAACCCGCCCGCGGCCTCTGCAAGGTCCTCTGCTACCACCCAAACCACTCCCTCACCCTCGCCCGCATGACCCCCGCCGAGATTCGCCCCGTCGTCGACGCCTGGACCGCCGAATACGAATCCCTCGCCGCCCTCGGCTGGCTCAAATACATCCAGATCTTCGAGAATCGCGGCGCCATGATGGGCGCCAGCAACCCCCACCCTCACGGCCAGATCTGGTCAACCAGCTTCGTCCCCGACGAGCCCGCCGCCGAAACCAAAGCCCAGCGCGAACACCTCTCCCTCACCGGCCACTGCCTCCTCTGCGAATACCTCGCCGCCGAGCAATCCGCCCAGTCCGCCGCCCACCGCATCATCTTTGAAAACGACCACTTCGCCGCCCTGGTGCCCTTCTGGGCCGTCTGGCCCTTCGAGGTCCTGCTCCTCAGCAAACGCCACGCCGCGGCCCTCCCCGAGTTCACCCCCGCCGAGCGCGACGCCCTCGCCCAGGCCCTCAATCGCATCGCCATCCGCTTTGACAACCTCTTCGAGACCAGCTTCCCCTACACCATGGGCTTCCACCAGTCCCCCACCGACGGCGCATCCCACCCCGAATGGCACTTCCACGCCCACTTCTATCCGCCGCTGCTGCGCTCCGCAACGGTTCGCAAATTCATGGTCGGCTTTGAAATGCTGGGCATGCCCCAGCGCGACATTACCCCGGAAGACGCAGCAAAGCGCCTCCGCGAAGCCAGCGAAACCCACTTCTGGCCCCGCCAATAGCCACGTTTCAAGGGCTTTGTATCAGGGCATGACTTCAGTCATGCCGATAAAGCCAATCAAATCATTGTTGGGCTTTACAGGCTCCGGAAAAACCCGTTCGTGCGGTAGGCCGGGGATTCATCCCCGGCATAAAGCCAATAGAAACAGTCCGGCTTTCGCCGCTGAGGTATGCTGTTCGGGCATTTCGTGCGCAAAACGCGCCTTTTTCCGCAGCCTGTTCAGCCCTGCGTGCCTGGTTTCAATGCAACCCAACAATCAGGGCCGGAAAGGGAAGGGAAGCGGCCGCCTGTGGGTGTGGTGAGCTCGCTGGGGCTCGAACCCAGGACCCACGCCTTAAAAGGGCGTTATTGGTAGCTCTGCATTGATCTGCACGCGATTGCGGAAAATTGCAAATCCCCAGTATCCATGCGGTGTTTAGTTCCTCATTTAGCGCAAAACCATTGCAGCTAGTTGCACGGGATACGGCTCTAGTGTATCACATATGTATCACAGTTGATCGGGCAGAGGGCAAGGCAAAAGCGCCAAGAGGACCCTCGCCCGTGGGAGAACACCACCACCAGCATGTGATACAGGAGTGTGATACATGGCCCGGAAACCTGCACCCGTAAGCGGAGTATATGAAAGAATCCCTGGCGGTGACATCTGGTCCGCCCGAATCCGGGTTACTGGGAAACTGGTCCGAAAGAGTTTCGGGCGAGGGCCGAAGGGACGGGCCGACGCAATTGCCTGGGTGGAGAAGGCACGGACGATAAAGCGCACAGGAGAGGGCGTGTTGCCCGCGACGGCCAAGCGGCCTGTTCTGACTACCGCCGAGGTCGCTGTTCTAGGTGACGCCAATGCGATGACCGTTGCAAAGCTATGCGATGAGTTCGAACGGTATGTGAAGGCCCACCCTGAGGAGTACCGGGACCAGATGAACCCGCCTAAGAGAATCGCCGAAATCAAGGCGATGTTCGGCGACCGCGACGCGACAAAGCTGAAGTCATCGGAGATTGAGGACTGGCTCGACGAGATTCAGGAAGAGCGGGACCTGGCCAATGCGACCATCAACAAAATGCGCGGCACTTTTTCCATGGTCTTCAAGCATGGAAAGCGGAAGGACCTCGTCAATGTGAATCCGGCGGCAGATGTCCCACTCCGCGATGTGGGCCAAGGGATCATCGAGCGTTTCCTCGGTGCCGATGAGGAAAAACGGCTACGAAAAGTACTACAGCAGAAGATTGATTCCCACGATCCCATCAAGCAGCCTGAACTGCGCAAGCAGGCGATTCACAGGCTCCTGGAGTTCGAGGTGTCCCTGAAGTCTGGGATGCGCAGGTCAGAGCAATACAACCTGCGGTGGGGTGACGTCGATTTTGAGCGGCGCATTTTGCGCCTCCGAAAGACCAAGAATGGAAAGCCCCGCAATGCATTCATCATCGATGACGCGGCAAAGGCGCTAAAGCAGTTGCGCGAACTTGACCTCGAACGCAGGGACCGGTCCGGGAACCAGCCGAACAAGTCGCCGCAGGATGTGGTGTTCGCCAAAGCTGACAACAAAAAGTGGTGGCAGGCCGCACTGGACGAAGCAAAGATTACGAATTACCGGTGGCACGATAATCGGCATACGTTTTGCTCACGATTGGTGCAGGCCGGCGTGCACCTGAAGGTAGTCCAGGAAGCTGCGGGCCACTTATCAATCGCCTCGACTATGCGATATGCGCATTTCGCGCCATCGCAAGTAGTGGATGCGATGGCTGTCCTGAACGCGAAGCGGTGAGAACAACCAGCAGAACTTTGGCTGGAGCTTATAAAAACTGGAACTTCGGAGTGATTAACCAGCCATCCGTTCGGGATGGTCGGAACGTGCGAACTTACGGATTTCCTCGATTGGAATAAGAACTCGATTGGCGATTCTTCTGGTCGAGAGGCGCTTGGTAGCAATGTAGTAGTCCACGCCGCGGACGCTGATTGAGAGCATTGCTGCAGCCTCTTCGCGGCTTAACAGCAGCTTGTTGTCAACCAGCACTGTCGCTTTTGCAGGCGGCTTTCGTTCCCGGCTCTTGCGCAAGGGGCTGCATGGCGGCGAATGCTTCGAGTCCTCTGTGTCCGGGTTTAAGGCAGATGAGGCTTTTTCAGCAGTTCGGAAAGGCGGGGTCTCTGCCAGAGTGCCTTGCGAAAGCGTTTCACTTTGAAGATCGGTTTCAAGAGCAGGGTTCGGGACCGCCGACTCGACTATGAAGGGCAGATAAAACTGCGCGGTCCGGTCGATGGGCAGGCGGCGCGGGGAAGGGGAAGAAGGACGCAAAGGACACCTCGCCGATCTTGCTTGGGTTGACAATAGCGCAGAGGTAGCCATAAAGTCAATCGTGTATCGTTACAGAATGTTGGTCTGTAATCATTTGTCGAAGGAGCCTCATGGCTGACCGATCCCAACAGCATCAACCGGTCATTTCGATTCGCATCTCCGAGGAGCTTCGCGAGCGGCTCGATAAGCTTAAGCAGATGATGGCGCTGAGGTCCGGGGAGAGTGTCTCCACTTCAGAAGCCGCGAACCAGCTTCTTGAGTCCGCCAAAGACGACCGCATCGAAGTGGTGGGTCTGCTCCTTCAGCCAACGGAATCACTACTCAGAGTGCGCAAGAAATTAGAAGCAAGGCTGACGCTTTCGCAGGCTGAGTGGGCGCTCATCGCATATTACTGCACACAGGGTGCAGAGTCCTTCGCGAGTACCGAACAAGGCCAGCTCTCCTATGAGTCCCTGGCCGATATGCTTGAAGCCTTTCTTGCAGCTCATACCGTCACCCGCAAACCGTCGAGAGTGTCCCTGGAATGGGTATACTTGCAGACCCTTCCAGAGGACAAGCAGGCGGCGCTGAAGGAGCCTGAAGAGGTAGCGAAAGACGACGTTCGGCGAGTGGTGAAGCGCACGATTCAGATGCTGAGGAACCCGACTCAACTGAGGCGCAGGCCGATTCTGGCCGTTCGCAATCTCTACACGATGTTGGACGATGAGAAGTTCTCCAATGCCGAGAAGCTGAACGATGCGCTTTGGCCACACTGGAAGGCCCTATGGCGGGTCTGCGCACGGGGCCATTATGCCATGCACAGAAAACCCCTAAGAGAAAAGCCCCGCGCAGAGACAGACGACGGGGATTTTGAGTTTCCCGTCCAGCGTGGATTGCCCTCGTTCGAAGAGGGCGGATTCCAACTCGATTTGGTGCGAGACGAAGGGAACGATTTCATCCCTCGACTGCTCTTTCCGGGCACCCTTATGCCTCGTTATCCGGTGTTCGGATACCCCAGGATTGCGGAGTTCCGAAGGATGCTGGAACTGCTCGACCTGGAACCGGCGATGACTCAGTGGAAGGGTTACTATTTCATCGCCTGGACTGGGATCATGGAGAACGAAGAGCGCGGCGTGTCCTTCCGTTCGAGTGAGAACGGAATCAGTTTCAATTTTTCCATGGATCAATGGAAGTCGATTCAAAGCTTGTTTCGCCGCGCGTGGCAGTCGCCCGAAGTTGCCAGCGCGTGGGAAGCTTTGGTGCTCGAATACGGCGAGCTATAAGTACTCGGTGCTACGCACCGGCTGTATTTCGACACTCCACCCCTGAAAAGGTTGCGGATGCAACCAAGCGTTTCTATTTGTTAACGCGTTGAAACATTGCAACTTGTGAACACCGCGTAATTTTGGCGGTTGCGTCTGGAAACGGCCGTGGAGAGATGCAAAGGAGGCGATGATATGACAACCGAAACCGTTCGAATCGAAGACCGTTTCGCCCGGCTGCGGGGCAGAGAGACCCGCACTCGGAGTATTGCAACACGGTTCACTCCGACCGAAGAAAGGGCATTGTTAAAAGCCGCCGAAGCAAGTGGGAAGAACCTTCGCGAATGGGCTCGTGAGGTGCTGCTGGGAGGCACCAATTTGGCCAACCAGCCTGAAATGCCCATGCACATCTTCACGGAACTCGTCGCAATCCAAATGCTGCTGATGAACGCGCTTGAACCGCTCCTGCGTGGAGACAGGATACAAACAGAACAGATCAAACTTCTCTTCCGCCAAGTACAAACTACCAAGGCTGCTCAAGCTCAGGAACTTCTTGAGATGCGCGCCAAAAGGCGGCCCGCAGGAGTCGTGCAACCAAAGAGATGACCTTCCCTGGATAGCAGCAACCAAGCCGAGAGGCCCTGCCGCTGTCAGGATAGCGCGAGAAGACCGACAGGGAGTCCGCGTAAGCTTCCCTAATCGCGCTGTTGCCCGGAGGGGGTTCGAATTGAACAGAGCTGTACGGATCGATCCCGGCGACCGGAAGAGCCACTGTTGTGGTCTGAACGAGGACGGAGTCGTAATCGAGGAAGGTTTGATAAAGAGCTCGCCGGCAGCATTCAAAACGCACTTGGGAGTATTGGGTTCGTGCTTGATTGCGATAGGAGTGGGCGTTCATTAGCGGTGGGCGAGCCGCGTTCTCGGCGAGTTTCGTCAGCAGGTGATCGTGGCGAATCCGATTCGGCTCAAGCTGATCCACAAGAGCAGCCAGAAAAAGCGATCTTGTGAATGCTTGCGCACTCGCGCGCCTGGTGAGAGTCGATCCCCAATTACCCAGCCGGATGCAGCATCGCAATGAGGAGCACTTGCGGCCAATGACTATCAATAGCGGGCTGCACGGGCAGCAAAGGTCTCTCTTTTTTGCTGGCCGCCGTGTGTAGCGCGTTGCACAGAACCCGTCAAGGGTTCGCTCCGCCGCATACAGAGCATGCGCCCTTGACTGAACCTGCGCAACGCACGGAGACAACCTATGCCAGCAAAAAAGAAAATTAGTTGACTCTTACCGGGTCTCTCATGGATCGCCGCGAAGCGCAAAAATCAAAAGTTGGCGAAACTGACTATGACCTCTCGCTGTTCGGCAATGGGTTGACCCTTCTTGGTGGCTGGTAGGAACTTGTAACGCCAGACAGCGGCCTCCGCTTTCTTGTCCAACCCAAACCCGAGACCGCGCCTCACCCTGACATCTTTCGGCAATCCGTCCACGCCCACCATTACCGTTACGACAGCTGCTTGTTCAAACGGGTGGCTGACAAACGGATCGACGAAGTCCGCATCGACCGTATGAACCGGAATGGGTTCTGTATACGAAAGCGGGTTTCGATGCTTGTCTTCAAACTGTGACTCATCTGGAGGCGGCAGATCTCTTTCCGTTATGAGAACTTGAGGTGTTGCCGAGGACCGGTTTGCGCGGAACACAACGCGCACGTCGATCCAGACGGGAACCGGCTTATCTCCCAGTCTTCCCGGCTCAAACGTGGACTGTTTCACGGCGGCAATTGCGAGCCGATCAAACGCGTCGCCGTGGCTGCGCAGTACTTGAATCGGTGCTGGAATTCCGTCCGCTTGGATGATCATGGCCAGCACAGTCATCCCTTGCACGTTCTTGCCGGAAAGTCCATCAGGGTATGGCACGTATGCAGTGCGAACCAGCCTCGGTGAAGTAACCTCTGGACCCACATAGTAGACGCCACTCTGGTCCGGGACCTGATGGACCTGCCAAAGCGGAGACGCAGCGCTGTGCGTCCAAGCCCCGATGGCCACCAACGCCGTGAGCACGCATTTATCTCTTGCCTGCCGCATGCACTCCTCCAATCCCGCGAATCGTCGCGTCTTCAGTCTGTGCCAGGTGAATCCCGCCCCGTTGGTTCAAGCGCAGACCCGTCCCAGTTCGAGTAACATCAATCGAAATATTAGCCCGAAAATCGTAAAGATTAAATCAGGGAATTTCAGGACTAAGTTTCCTATCCATGACAAGCGGCTAGGGACCGCGCGCCGACGCGATGACATGCGGCGATTCAATACTCATTACTTACTTATCGAATACTTATAAGACGTTCATAACTTTTTTCAAGTCACATACGCAATCTTTACGCCCGCACCATTATTGATTAAGACTGTCTCCGCTTCATGCGTACATGTGGAGTGGGATATACATGGCAATCGAGTTCATGATTTTCCAATGTAGGCAGAAGTTTCGAGCGTATTCACTATGCAATTTTGTGTGACTCTTCATGCGGCACTCATGCGTATCGATGAATACTCGGAGGATCGTTGGTCAATTTGAAAAATAACTAGCCGCTTTCTCCACGCGAGTAAGTGGCGCTAGGGACACTTTGTGCCAAGAGGCGCCATACCTTGCTGCCCTATCGAAATCACTTCATTTTCCTTGCGGAAACTTTACACCGCTCGCATAAGACTTGGGATGAGGGAACTGAATCTCTATGCTAGTTATCCCTCACAGAGAGCCAACGTTGTTCTAGCCCGCCGACGTCAAGCGTCGTGGAGGTCAGATAGAGATGAAGAATCACTTCAGGATCGTCATTTCAACAGGAATAATATTTTGCGGCATAACTGCGCAGGTTGCTTGTCAGGCTCAAAACACGCCGGCGCCGCCGGGCAAGGTAGACTTCGCTTCGCTCGCGAACTCGCCGAAGAAGACGGGGGGCTCTGCGGAACTGATCGCTTCGGCGAAGGATGAGGACCCGGCGACGCCGCCTGCTCACACGGCAAATGTCGCGACCCCTGCCCCAACGCCCGCTTCGCCGTCAACGCCTAGTTCGACAGCAATACCAGCTTCGGTCGCCGCGCCGCTCAATAACGAAGCGGTTATCAAAGAGCTTGCAGAGATGAAAGCTCGCATCGCTCAACTCGAAGCCGAACTCAAAACGCGCAGCGGCTCAGATGACGCCGCCAGTGCGGAGCGGGACGTAAATGCCCTTCGCTCGGCGGAAGGAACAACCTCGGCGGTACCAGAAATGCAGGCTGCGCCTGCGCCTCCTGCGGCCGCTGCTCCCGCCACACCCGAGATCGACGCGCAGGTCACGAAGAAGGGCGAACCATTTCCCGGCGACTGGACATGGCTCAACAGCAATGGTCATGCGGTTGACAGTCCGATGAGCACGAAGTACTTCACGCCGGAATTTCGTGCGGACGCGAATTATACGCTCGATTACAACCATCCCCACGACGACAGCTTGGGTGGATCGACCGAGACGTTTCGCTCCGACGAGTGGCAACTCGAACAGATCAGCGCCGGCGGCGACATCCGCATCAATAATGTACGTGGGCGCATCCTTACCATGGATGGCCTGTTCGCCACGACTACGGTTCGCAATGACGCCAGTCCGAGCCGCGGTCAATGGGATTTGGCGGGCGCGTACAAGTACGTCTCTGAGGCATGGGGGGGCTATCATTGGGATGTGGCTCACGGTCTCAACGTGGACGCCGGCATCTTCGTCTCATACATCGGCCTGTTCAGCTACTACAACTTCGATAACTGGACCTATCAGCCTTCGTTTGTCTCATCAAACACGCCGTGGTTTTTCAACGGCCTGCGGATACAGTATTTCCCAACCGCGAAACTGAAGATCGAGCCCTGGATCATCAATGGCTGGCAGACCTATGCACGCCCAAACGGCAAGCCTGGACTCGGCGGACAGATCCTGTGGCGCCCCAAGCCCTACCTGGATTTTGTTTGGAACAACTATGGCCTGGGCGAAGACGATATCGGCTACCCCGGTCGTTCGCGCGTTCATGCTGACTATAGCGCGCAGGTCAAGTATTACGACAAGCCGAGCAATTTCTTTGACAAGGCTGCATTCACCATTACTGGCGATGCCGGTTGCGAATATGGCGGCGGCCCTTCCACCGGACCGTATGATCCGCACGGTCTCTCTCCTGAGATGGGATCTAACTCCACCTATGCGGGCGGAGTGAACTGCCACAACAGCAAGAATGGCAGACCAAAGCAGGCCTTTGTAGGCTGGATGGCCTACCAGCGTTTCTGGTTCAAGAAGGATCTTTACGCTGTGACTTTGGGCGGAGGCCAGATGAGCAATCCGGGGCGCTACCTCACCCTGTTGCCTCCCATCAACGGCGCCACCGCAATCACCGGAACCCCGTACTATACCGAGAATGGTGGGGATCGCGCCCAGATGCATGACGGGACCGTCACATTCGACTACATGCCCAGCCAGTTCATCACCTTCCGGCTTGAGACTGGTTATCGCTACTCGGATACGCCGTACTGGACTGGCCGCGGCGGAATCACGCCTCCGGCATTCGCGGGCGGTCCTCCTCTCAACAATGGTCAGCCTGGCCAGTATGCCTGTGCCAGTGGAGCTCCATCCGGCTACGGCTATGGAAGTCTTAGCCTAGCCGAAAGCACATGCTACGGCGCAGGGAACGGGAACGGAGCCAACACAAGCGCAATCTGGTGGCCCGATTTGCGCAAAGACCAAACCGTCAGCACCATTGCAATTATGGTCCGTTTTTAATCGCCTGGTGCAGCAGGCCGGGCACGATTATGTCCGCGAACCGAATGAGCAGCGCTGGAGATACCGTAATCTTCGGCGCTGTCTCAGGACATCGATACATTCGGCGCATGAATCATCGACTCACCACTTGATTGGTGGGGATGAGTTGTCGTGCCGTGTCGTGCCGTGCCGTGTAAAGGAATGGTTCAGAACAATAGAAGGTGCAGGAAATCACATGAACAGCAAAGCAGTTGGTATTTGCTTGTTGCCGATAGCTCTGGCCGTATTTCTCTCCGCTGGCGGTTGCAAGAGCGATAAGGTAAATGCGGATGCGGAGGCGCCGCCACCGGCCAAGGTGGTTTCCGGAGTGGACGTCTCCTTCTTCGCAGTCGAGCATCCGGAGCAATATCCGATCGCAACATCAACCGAATACCAGGCCCCGTCGCAATTGTTCGTGACGGGAACAGTAATTCCGGACATCGCGCGAAATGTTCCGGTAATTTCGCTTGCCTCCGGCCGCATTGTGGACATTCGCGCTCGCCTTGGCGACACAGTAAAGAAGGGTCAGCTCTTGCTGCGTGTTCGCAGCGACGACATTTCGGGAGGCTTCGACGCCTACCGCAAGGCCATCTCCGATGAGCTGCTTGCGCGCAAGCAATTGGATAGAGCGAAAATACTGTACGAGCACGGGGCCATAGCGCAGGGAGACCTGGAGGTCGCGCAAGACACAGAGGACGACGCCAAGACCACCCTTGATACTTCCACCGAGCATCTTCACCTCCTCGGCAGTGATCCGGATAACCCGAAGGGAATTGTCGATATTGTCGCTCCGGTTTCCGGTGTGATCACCGATCAGGAAGTGACGAACGGGGCGGCTGTGCAGGCTTACGCTACACCGAACCCATTCACTATTTCGGATCTGTCCTCCGTGTGGATCGTCTGTGATGTTTATGAAAGCGACATGGCCAACGTGCGCGTCGGGCAGCCGGCCGAGATCAAGCTGAACGCCTATCCGGACAAAGTCCTCAAGGGCACGATCAGCAACATTGGCTCGATTCTCGATCCGAATATCCGCACAGCGAAGGTCCGTATCGAACTGGCGAATCCGGGCGGGATGATGCGGCCGGGTATGTACGGCACGGCCACTTTGTTCGGCAAGGAGAAGCTGGCTTACACGGCTGTCCCGTCGTCAGCGATCGTGCATCTGCACGACCGCGATTGGGTATTCGTCCCTGTGCAAGAGAAGTTCAAGCGGATTCAGGTCGTCAGTGGCGATCAGTTGCCGAACAATATGCAGGAGATTCTATCCGGGTTGCGGCCTGGCCAGCAGGTCGTGACAAATGCGATCAATCTCCAAAATGTCATCGACAATGAATGACGCTCAACTTCGAGGCCTGAGGAAGAAAGCATGATTCGCAATCTTGTAGATTTTGCTCTCAATAACCGGTACGTAGTGCTGGCAGTGGGGTTGCTATTGCTCCTCTGGGGGGCGGTGTCGTTTCACAACATGCCCGTTGAGGTCTATCCGGACATCGCCGATAATTACGTGAACATCATCAGCCAGTGGCCAGGGCATTCCGCAGAAGAAATGGAACAGCAAGTATCGGTTCCCGTCGAAATTCAAGTGTTTGGGATTCCGCATCTCACGACCGTGCGGTCAGAATCAATTTTTGGCCTTTCCCTGATGACGTTGATCTTCGACGATTCATCCGTCAACGATTGGAACCGCCAGAAGGTTCTCGAAAGGCTCACACAGGTCAGTATGCCGGCTGGCGTGGTGCCTCAAATCGGCACGGACTGGAGCCCCACCGGCCAGATTTATTGGTACACGATCCGGAGCTCGAATCCGGCGTACGATTTGATGAATTTGAGGAGCATCGAAGACTGGACTCTGTACAAGGAATTCAGGAAAGTTCCGAACATTGTGGACGTGAGCGACTTTGGCGGCACCGCGCGCGAATATCAGGTGCGCGTCGACCCGAATAAGCTCATCACCTACGGCTTGAGCATCAGCCAGGTGGAGAACCAGTTGACCAACAACAACGTGAACGCCGGCGGCAGCTTCGTCGAAGAGGGCTTGCAGCAACTGAACGTCCGCGCACTCGGACTCTTCCGCAGTGTGCAGGATATCGAAAACACCGTGCTGACGACTTCGAATGGGGCTCCAGTTCGCGTAAAGGACATCGCGGTCGTCGAATGGGGCCCGAGAATTCGGCTGGGGCATATGGCCAGGGCCGATCATCGTCCGGACGGCGTCGTTGTAGATGAGCCCGACGTCATCCAGGGCGGCGTATTGATGCGCAAGGGGGCCGAAGAAGGCCCCACGCTTGAAGAGATTCACAAGAAGGTGGACGAGCTTAACAATCACATCCTGCCCGAGGGTGTGAAGGTCATTCCCATGCTCGACCGCAGCGACCTGCTTCATTACACGCTGCACACGGTGCTGCACAACCTCAGCGAGGGGATGATCCTGGTAACGATCATTCTGTTTCTCTTCCTCGGCAATGTTCGCGGAGCCTTTATCGTTGCGCTCACCATTCCGTTTGCGTTGCTTTTCGCGTCCATATTTCTCAACCTGAGCCATATCCCCGCAAACCTGATTTCGCTTGGCGCGCTCGACTTCGGAATGGTTGTGGATGGCGCGGTCGTCATGATGGAAAACATCATGCGGCATCTGGGCCACCACAGAAGCGACTCAACGCCGGAAGCGAGCCACATGCCGGAAGCGGGCCGCATTACGATGAGCATGAAGACGCCGGTGGAGATGATCCGTGACGCCGCTCACGAGGTCCAGCGGCCGGTTTTCTACGCCATCGCCATCATCATCACCGCGTACATGCCGATCTTCACGCTGCAACGAGTCGAAGGACGTTTGTTCCGGCCTATGGCCTGGACAGTAGCCTTCGCGCTGCTCGGCGCCATCGTATTCTCCATTTTCATTGTGCCAGTGCTTGCTGCCCTGTTATTCCCGCATGGTGTCAAGGAATGGCGCAACCCGGTAATGGAGTTTCTGAAGGATCGGTATCGGAGCGCGGTGAAGTGGGCCATCGAAAATCGCTGGATCACCTTTGGCGTTGGCCTGGCTTCAATGGCCGTCGCTCTCTTTCTGGCGTTCAGTGGCGTGATTGGCTCAGAGTTCCTGCCCCATTTGGACGAAGGAGCGATCTGGGCGCGCGGCGCGATGGCCAACAGCGTAGGCGAGACGGAGGGCACGCTCTTCACCCAGCAAAACCGCTATATCTTCGCTTCGTTCCCCGAGGTCAACAAAGTCGTCTCGCAAGCCGGCGCGCCCGACGATGGAACCGACACGGGAGGGTTCGGCAACACGGAATACTTCATCGACTTGAAGCCGAAAGACCAATGGCGGCCCATTTTTCATCAGAATAAGGAGGAACTGATCGCCGCGATGGATCGCGAAGTGGAGAAAAACCCAGGGGCGTTCTGGAATTTCTCCCAGCCCATTGAAGATAACGTGGATGAAACGATGACCGGCACGAAAGGCGGGCTGTGCGCCAAGCTTTACGGGCCGGAGTTGGACGTTCTCGAGGAAAAGGGCGAACAGATCAAAGAAGTCATGGCCAACATTGACGGGATCAAGGATTTGGGAATTCAACGCGATACGGGCCAGCCAAATATCGATCTAACCGTTGACCGCCTGGCGGCTGCGCGCTTCGGCATCAACGTGGCCGATGTGCAAGACGCAATTCAGACCGCGGTCGGCGGTAACCCTGTCAGCCAGGTGTTGCAGGGAGAAGCGGTCTACAACGTGGTCGTGCGCTATCAGAAACCTTATCGCGATACCAAGGAGGCTATCCAGAATATTCGACTCCTCTCTCCCTCGGGAGAACGCGTCTCGCTGGCTCAGTTGACCAAAGTCCAGGTTCGCGATGATGCATACGACATTTACCGGGAAGACGGTTCCCGCTATGTGGCCATCCGTTTTGAGGTTCGCGGGCGCGATCTGGGCACCACGGTCCGGGAAGCCATCGATAAGATCGGCAAGAATGTGCAGATACCGCGTGGCTATCACCTCGAGTGGTCGGGAGAATACGATAGCGAAAAGCGAGCCGAAGCAAGGCTGGCCCTCATCGTTCCCTTGACCATCTTTTTTATCTTCATCATTCTCTACGCCATGTTTCGTTCCTTCAAGTGGGCGCTGCTGCTTATCGGCAACGTGGCCATGGCTCCCGTTGGAGGCTTGCTCGCTCTCTATGTGACCGGCACATTCTTCAGCGTATCTTCCGGTGTCGGCTTCCTGGCGCTGTTTGGAGTTTCGGTTCAGACGGGCGTCATCATGCTTGAATACATCAATCAGCTTCGAGCCCGAGGGTACACTCCGGAGGGCGCTGCGATCGAAGGCGCCGTCCTGCGGCTTCGCCCCATCATGATGACAATGCTGGTGGCAACCTTGGGCCTGCTTCCCGCCGCCATGTCGCACGCCATCGGCTCCGACTCGCAGCGCCCATTTGCCATTGTCATTGTGGGCGGACTCATGGCAGCTCTCGTGTTGAGCATCTTCATTCTGCCGACGCTTTATGTCTGGGTCGCGAGAGATGGGGATACGCTGCCGAAACCGGAGGTGGCATTTGAAGGCTAATACGAAATACTTCTTAAAGCGGAACATTGGTGGTTGTGCTTTTGTCTTCGCATTCCTGACGACTGTCGCGAGTGCTCAGAGCGCGCTTTCATGGGAGCAGGTGAAGGCAAAGTTTGAGGCGGTAAATCCGGTGTTGAAGGCGGATGCGGCCAACGTGGATGAGATGAAAGCCGAGGAAATCACAGCATTTCTCCGGCCCAATCCGCAGTTCACGGTCGCGGTGGACGGCACGCAGATCGCACCACATGATGGAGTTTGGACTCCCGTCAAGGGCACGACCGAACAGCCCAATTTCAGTTACCTGCACGAAAGGGAACACAAGCGCGAACTTCGCTTGGAGAGCGCCAGGGAAGGCACGGAGATTACCCAATCTCAACATGTAGACCTGGAACGCAACCTGGTGTTCGGACTGCGTTCCGCTTTCGTTCAAACACTTCAGGCCAAGGCGGTATTGGAACTGGCGAAGGCTGATCTGGAGTATTACGACAAGATCATCGACATTAGCCGGGCCCGCTTCAATGCCGGCGATCTTGCGAAGATCGACCTGGCACGGATCGAACTTCAGCGTGTGCAATATGAGTCTGAAATCGAGACCGCAATCGTTAATTTGCGTACGCAGAAAATTCAGCTCCTGCTGCTGCTCGACGATCGCACTCCGGTCGACCAGTTCGACGTGACTGGAACCTTCGATCTGGGACCAGAACTCCAGCCTCTGAGCGATTACCACCAGATTGCGATGGACAACAGGCCGGACCTCCGGGCGGCGATTCAGACCATTCAGCAATCGCAAACCAATCATAAGCTCGCGATCTCCAATGGTTCCACGGATCCCACCTTCGGCGCGTGGTACACCTATAACTCTTCGACCAATAACCCGAACGCCAACCAGACACTCGGTTTCAGCGTCAGCATTCCAATGCGCATCTTCGACAAGAACCAGGGCGAGAAGAAACGCACCCTGATCGATATCGATAGAAGCCAGCAGGCTGCCGAAGCAGCCAAGGCGCAGGTCTTCAGCGACGTTGACGATGCCTACGAATTGGTGTGCAGCAATATTGCGTTGATTAAGCCATACAAAGCGCAATATCTCGATCAGTCGGTTTATGT
>Ga0302267_10001304_pt1 | contig 32028 bp, 23 predicted proteins | sample III_Bog_E1_3_FD_194555 | JGI IMG/M metagenome (GOLD analysis project Ga0302267, IMG submission 194555) | Peat permafrost microbial communities from Stordalen Mire near Abisko, Sweden - III_Bog_E1_3 | ecosystem: Environmental > Terrestrial > Soil > Wetlands > Peat | place: Sweden: Abisko...
AACTTACCGTCTTGTAGGAAGTATTCGTGCTTGTTTCCACAGCCGTAACTTGCGCACCAATTACTACCGCGCCCGATTGGTCGGTCACCGTGCCGCTGATGCCGCCACGAAACGTCTGTCCAATGCTGGTGGCCGGCAGGGCGACAAGCACCGCCAGAGCCAGAAAGAATGCGCCGAATACACTTCGAGTAAGTCGATTCATCATTGCGTTGTTCCTCCAGAGACTGCAGGTAGAGTTGTACTGTCACGCGCCCCGTAAAGTTTGAAAAATGAGTGCAGACGAGCGGGCGCTCATGTACGCACAAGTGATTATTTTTTCTTGGGGTGTCTACAAGGATGGAATGTTGGTATGTGAGCTTCCATTCCCAAATATACCGTTCATGCTCATAAAGATTCAATAAAGAAAGCCGTGATCGATCTCCCGATTTGGACGATCGTTATTCGTTCAGCCTGATGGTGAGCCAAATCACCCCGGCAGGTGAGCGCTGGCACATCTCCATCCTTCCATCGGTGGCACCCTTTCGAGTACAAGGAGTATGCAATGGAGGATTCTGCCCTCGATGCGAGTGGCAATTCCTGGACCCATCCGTCTTTGATCCTCGTCGCCACCGACCTTACCGACCTTGAGCGCCTGATGCCGTTTGCCCTGGATCAGGCGTCGGATACCGGGGCGAGGCTTATTCTGTTGCATTCCCTTGCCCCCTCCGCCGCATTGTCGATGGATCCAGCCGGCATTTCCTATTACGATCCATCGAGCGCGGTGCAATTTGCCACCAACACACTGGAACCCTGGTGCGTCTTTGCCCGGCGCCACCACATCGTATGCGACGCCTTGATCCGCGAGGGGAATCCGGCGCAGCAAATTGCAACCGCCCTGGTCCAATTCCAGGTGGATCGCATTCTTCTCGGCACCCGGAGCCGCGGCAGGCTCGGGAAGCTGCTGCTTGGCTCCGTGGCGGAACAAGTGCTGCGCTCGGTCAACCTCCCGGTCATCACCGTGGGACCCGAGGCTCATCTCTCGGTGGACAAGCACGAGCGTGTCGTGCTGCATGCCACCATGCTTAGAGAGGCCTCTCGCCCGAGCGCCGCACTTGCCTGCCAAATCGCAGCCAGTCAACGGGCAAAGCTCGTGCTTCTCCATGTGCTGCCGCCCATCGACCCCCCGCTAGTCACCGGGATGGCAGGCAGTGAACGCAGCGGCCTCGACTCCAATGCGCTGCATGTGCTCAGAGTCCTTGGCGCCGAATCCGGCGCCGGCTGCTGCGCCGACATAGAGCCCATAGTTGTGCATGGAAACCCGGCCATCGAAATTCTGGCGGAAGCCTCGGAGCGCCGTGCGGACCTGATCGTTCTGGGCGCAACCCATCGATCAGCCTTCGAAAACCTTACCCGCGACCGCACCATCCACCGCATTCTGGCTCACGCACGCTGCCCGGTCCTCACCCTGCGCGAGCCGCCGGCCGCTCAGCAAGCCGCCGCGTGGGCGCATCGAATTGCGATGCACCTGTGAGCAACAGGGCTGCAGCCTTCTGAACAGTACCGGCGGGATCGATGCCTGTGCAATGCCTACGCGGTAAGCCGCTCCAACTGATCGGGCTTCACGATGGTCATGCTGGCGCCTCGGATGGTGATCCACTGGTCGCGCCGAAACTGGTTGAGCAGCCGCGTGACGGTTTCGCGCGAAGTTCCGGCCATATTGGCTATCTCCTCGTGCGTCAACGCCATGGTAAAGCGCATTTCAGGCTTGCCATTGGCGTTCGACCGTCCCCAATCCAGCAGAAGCCGAGCCAGCCGTCCGGCAGCCGAGCCGGACAACGCCAGCCTTTTGGCGTCGTGAAAAACCGTGAGATATTCGCCTGAAAGCGATTGCGCGGCATGCATGCTGGCAATGCCGTGGCGGCCCAGGAAGTCGACAAACTCCTGCTTGCGAACCGTCTTCACCTGGCAGGGCTCAATGGCTTCGGCGGTCACCTCGTGCGGAACATTCGCCAGCACGGCGCTTAATCCCATCACATCGCCGGGGCCGGCGATCTTTAGAATCATCGTCTTACCGTCACGAGAAGTGGCGGAAACCTTCACCTGGCCAAAACAGATTACGAAGACATTGCGCGCCGCATCGCCCTCGCTGAACAGCTTGGCGCCCCGCGCATGGCTCATCATGATCCCAATCCCGTCGTAATCCCGGAGCGCCTCGGGCGTCAGATTGCAGAACACGCGCAAATGGCGATGCTCACAGTTGATGCAATCTTCTGGCGGGTGATGCGAGTGAAATGAAGCCATAGTTTTGCTGACGATCTAATTGGAGTATAGCGCACTTCGACGGTACACAAGGGAGGGATTTTCCATCAAGCCTCGTTTCTCGTGAGCCCCTCGCGGAGACGGAACCCGTCCACGCAAACCTGCCCGTTCCCTAGAGTTCCACGGCGGAGCCGCGCCGCCGGGTCTTCTCCACTCGATTCATGCGGCTCGCGTAGTAGGCGCGCGAAACCTCGCGGGCCAACTCCTCCAGCAACTTCATCCTCAGCGGCGGATAGCCCTGAAAGGCACGGTTCAGCGCGTCAGTGGGCAGCAGCAAAGCCGATCCGGGAGTTTGCGCCGTCAGAGTGTAAGTATGCGTGCCGTCTCCCAAAGTGGCCGCCAGTTCCACAAGGTCCCCGGGCCGCGCCCATCCAAGACTGAGCCGCGTCTCCATCCGTTCTGTCCTGCGCAGAAATTGCCCTGAAACCAAAAGGTAGAGTCCCTGACAGGCTCCAGACTGGCGAAAGACCACTGTCCCCGCATCGAAGTCGAAGCTCCGCGCCGATTCCGTCAACAAATTCCCGGTCGTGGGAGGACACGTCAACAACTCAGCCAGAGGGCGCGCTGCTAACGCGTCCATGCGCCCGGATCTCGCTTCAGGTTGCATGATTGCATCTCCCTTTACCCCCCTGCTGTCCGGTCCCGCGGTGAAGGAAGTTCCCAGTCCACCTGCAGGACGAACCCCGGCGAGCGCATTTGGTCGTGCGGATTTGCGGAGAAAAAATCTCCAGGGGCGGCAAATCGCTACCCATGCGGCAAATCCAGAAAAACAACTCAATGAGATGTGGTTGCGGAACCCTCGTTCCGCCTTCCCATCTCCAGCGTAAAAATGCAAATTTCTACCGCTGCGCCTGGTTGGCGCTAGTCGGCTTGCACAGGCGTACACAACTCCGGCTCCGCCATGGCCACTACCGGCTCCGGCGGAACACAAATTACAGGCACCCGAGAGCGGGCCAGCAGCGCGAATGCGGTCCCATGCGGTCCAGGTGTATTGCTGGCGCGCTTTACTCCCGCCACCAGCAGGCTCGGACGATACTGGGCAATCGCCTCAACGATTGCGTCCGCCGCGTTGCCGTCCTTCACCATGCAGCGCACAGGGCAGCGCCCGCTCGGCTTGATGCCAAACTCCTCCAGAGTGGTTCCGCGGGGATTCAGGAATGCCGACGCCTCTGCCGGCCCGCGCGCATGCAAAACCAGCAGCGTGCGATGAAATGTCTCCGCCAGCGAATGAGCCGTGGCCACCGCGGCCGCCGTAGCCTCATTGCGCTCCATCGCCAGCAGCACCGGGCCACCCGGCGTGGGCCTGAACTCGCCCGCATTCCAATCCGCCGCAACCGCCATCACGGGGCAAGGCGCCATCCGCACCAGTTGCTCCGCCACCGCGCCCACCAGCACTGGACCGGCGCCCCGCATTCCCTGCGTCCCAATCACGATCAATCCTGCCTGGTATTGCCGCGCCACATCCACCAGCATTTGCGCTACCGCGCCCTGGCGAATCTCGGAATGGCTGTAAATCCCTTCCTGCAAAAGCTCGCCGGCCATCTTTTCCAGTGCCGCGCGCGCCTCTTCCGTAAGCCCCTTCAGCACTCGTCCCGGAACCGACGCAACCGCCGCGTAATCCCTCGGGTCAACTCCGTGTGCCAGCACAATCCGGGCTCCATACCCAGCGGCGAGCTTGCGCGCATACTCCAGCGCCGCCTCCGACTGGCCCGTCAAATCCGTCGCAACTACGATCGTCTTCATGCCGGATGCAAAACTCATCGGTGCCTCCCAACGCCAAATGACGTCCCAATCGTTTCTTCCCCATTGGACTCCGAGTCTGCGCTTCCGATCATGATCCAATCTGTGACACCATTCACCCCGCGCAGTGACACGGGTCACATAATTGGCCTGAATATGCTGGCTAACTTGTTGATAATCATTGTCCAGGCGGCGATGGCGCTCGGAGACCCGGCGTCGCCGCGAAGCAGTACCCTGGCAGTTTTGGGGCTGTTGGCACGCTGGCAGCGGACACCGCCCGACCTCCCGTAGCTCCCGCGCGGACAGTGACTATACATCTCCAAGTCAAATGCGTTAGCCTTCTCCGGGTCATGAAAAACATACTGAAATCCGCTACGCAATCGTTTTTGTCGATTGCCTGTGCATGTCTGTTGCCGGTCGTGCCAGGTTCCGTTCTCACCTCGGCCATCCAGGCTCATGCGCAGGCTCCCGCGCCCGACTCGCCCGCCATCGAAGCCAAGGCCCAGGCAATGATCGCCCGCCTCACCCTCGAACAGAAAATCGAGTTGCTCGGCGGCGTCGACAGCATGTTCACCCACTCCATTTCCGACATCGCCCTGCCTCGATTCAAAATGTCAGACGCCTCGGTAGGCGTGCGCACCTGGGGACCCAATACCGCGTATGCAGGCGGCGTCTCGCTGGCCGCAACGTGGGACCGGAAATTCGCACGCAGGCTCGGCGAGTCGCTCGGCAAAGATGCCCGCGCGCGCAATGTCAACTTCCTGCTCGGCCCCGGCGTCAACATTGCCCGCTCTCCGCTGGCAGGCCGCAACTTCGAATATCTCTCCGAAGATCCGTTCCTGAATGGCGACGTGGTCGTGCCATATATTCAGGGCGTTCAGTCCCAGGGCGTCATCGCCACGGTAAAGCACTACGCAGTAAACAGCCAGGAATACAACCGGCACAACGTAAGCGCCGACCTGGACGAGCGCACCCTGCGCGAAATCTACCTGCCCGCTTTCGAAGCGGCCGTGACCAAAGGCCATGTGGACGCTGTCATGAACTCCTACAACCTGATCAACGGCGTTCACGCTACGCAGAATGAGTTCCTCAACCTGAAAGTACTCAAGGGCGAGTGGGCATTCCAGGGCATCCTCATGTCCGACTGGGACGCCACCTACGACTCCGTTGGCGCGGCCAACAATGGCCTCGATCTCGAGATGCCCAGCGCCCGCTTCATGAATGCAAAGGGGCTCACTGACGCCGTCAACAATGGAACAGTTACTGAGGCTACCCTCAACGACAAGCTTCTGCGCCTCTTCCGAACCAGCCTCCGGTACGGTTTTCTCGACCGCCCCCAGTTTGACCCCGCCGATTCCACTTACTCCGTTTCCGCTCGCGCCGTCGCCCTCGACGGCGCCCTGGAGAGCATCACGCTGCTCAAGAACGACGGCAACTTGCTCCCGCTCGATGCCTCCAAGATCAAGACCATCGCCATCATCGGCCCCAACGCCTATCCCGCGGTCACCGGCGGCGGGGGCTCCTCGCAGGCACAAGCCTTCGAGCCTGTCAGCACCCTCACCGGTATCGCCAACCTGGCGGGGCCCAATGTCCACGTCCTTTACAGCCGCGGCCTGCCCGACTCCATCACTGTTTTCCGCAATACTCACTGGGAAGGCCCTGTCACCGCAACCACCTATCCCAGCAAAGACTTCACCGGTACGCCGGAAACTGCCACGCAGCCGTTCTTCGGCGACACCGGCGGGGGCAGGCGCGCGCCTGCGCAGCCGGGCAATCCTGGGAGCAGCATCCGCTACACCGCGAGCTACAAGCCTGCCAAAGACGGCAAGTTCCTGATTCTCACCTCATCGGGAGGCTGGGGAACCAGCGTCAAAGTGCTCGCCGACGGCAAAGAGCTTTGGACCCCACCCCACGCCGAAGGCATGGTGCCCCCGTTCTGGACCCTCGATCTGAAAGCCGGCCAAACGGTGAACGTCGAGGCCGACTACGTACCCGGCTACGGCGCGCGCTTTGGCCTTGGCATTGCCTATGAGCCGGAACTGGTGATGGGAGAAGCCTCGGAACTCGCCAAAATAGCAGATGTGGTTGTGGTGGCGGTCGGCTTCGGCCCCGAAACCGAGGGCGAGGGCAGCGACCGTTCCTTCAACCTGCCCTGGGGCCAGGACGCTCTCATTCAGGCGGTTGCCGCCGCCAACCCCCATACCATCGTCACCCTCACAGGAGGCGGCAGCACGGACACCCGCCAATGGCTCGACAAGGTTCCCGCGCTGCTTCACCTCTACTATCCCGGCCAGGAAGGCGGCACAGCCGTCGCCGAAGTCCTCTTCGGCAAGCACGACCCCGAGGGCAAGCTGCCCTTCACCTTCGACCGCAGTTGGGAAGAGAATCCTTCCTACAACTTCTATTACCCCATCAAGGGCGCCGACACTTCGCTCCACGTCCTCGAACCCGGCAAGCCTCCCGTCGATTACGTAATTCCCCACGTGAAATACGACGACGGCCTTATGGTTGGCTACCGCTATTGGACCACCACCGGCAAGCATCCGCTCTACCCGTTCGGATACGGCCTCAGCTACACCACGTTCAGCTTCTCCAAGCTACAGGTTCCAGCCAGCGCTGCCTCCGGCTCAACCGTTGCGGTCAGCTTCGACGTAACCAACACCGGCAGCGTGGAAGGCGCTGAAGTGGCTCAACTCTACGTCTCCGACCCGTCAGCGAAAGCAACCCGGCCCGAGCGCGAACTCAAGGGCTTTGAGAAGGTGCGCCTGGCTCCCGGCGAAACCAAACACCTAACGCTAAACCTCGACGCCCGCTCCTTCAGCTACTGGGACACGCCCAACCACAAATGGACCATCGACCCCGGCAAGTTCGTAATCCGCCTGGGCGACTCCAGCGAAAACACCCCGCTGCACGCGGATTTGACTATCGACTAACCCGCAATTCCGACCCGTCAAAACGGCCCGTCGTTTCTATGCGGCGGGCTGTTTTGCATTACCTTGCACTCCGTCTCCTGCGGTCCTCTTAAACTCAAGCTGGCATGTCTATGGACCCGCATCCGAAATGGCCGAAAAGGAAATCGAGCCCGGAAGAACCTAACCGTGCCGCCACTCTCACTGTCGAATGCAGCAGATTGCCTTGATCGCCTCTTGACAGGTTCGAGGCCAGTTTTCCGCATCGAACCTCTGCACGGGATATAGAGAGAAAATTCGTCATGCATCGATCGTTGCGCGTAGTATCGGCCATCCTCCTTTGCCTGCCCGCCGCTCGGTCCGCGCCGCAAAGCGCCGCGCCACAGCCGCAAGCGACCCCTGACGAAATTCCCCCTGCCCTGGGAAGCCTGCAGATCCCTTCAGCCACAGAGGATGGCGCAGGCAGCCGCATCTTTCTCGATGTTGTGGTGACGGACAAGTCTGGCAAACCGGTAACCGGACTCGAAGCCAAAGATTTCACCTTGCTCGACAACAATCAGGCGGGCAAAGTTCTCTCGTTCCAGGCATTCGACGCGGCTGAGGCCATGCCGGATCCGCCAGTCGAAGTGATTTTGTTTGTCGACACCATCAACATGAGCCCCGGCGAGATTTCTCTTGCGCAGGAAGAAGTAAGGAAGTTCCTGTTGCAAAACGGCGGCCAACTAGCCCAGCCTGTTTCGATCTACCAGTTCAACCAGGATGGATTGTCTGTTACTCCTCAGGCTTCCACCGACGGCAATGCGTTGGTTGCCGAGATTACTCAGAAGAGCCAAATCCGCCTGATTTGGCACGATCCCGCAGAGAACGAGCCGGACAGCAATTCACCGCGCGCGGTCGATTCGGCCGTCCGATTTCCGACAACCTATCCTGCAGAGAGCGGAATGAACAGCGATCCACAGTTCCACTCACTGGGCGACCCGTCCCCCAATGTTCGCAGCAAAAGTCCGTCCAGTCAGGACAACTTATCTCTGGATGTGCTCGGCTCTATTGCGATCGAAGAGAGGTGGAAACCGGGCAGGAAGTTGCTGCTCTGGATCGGCAAAGGCTGGCCCGTTACGGAGAACTGGGATTCATTCGATTCGATCACCGAGTTCTCAACGCGGCTGCGCGAGGCCCGCATTGAGCTTTCGAACGTGACCTTCGGGAAGGATGGCAAGCAGGGGCTGGACTATCGGGATTCTGTGAAGGGGGTGGGGTCGGCCAGGCAGGCGAAATCTGCCAGCCTGGCTCTGCAGGTGATTGCAACGCAAAGCGGCGGCCGCGTAGTGGAGGCGGATCGTGATTTGGTGAGCCAGATCGAAACTTGCATCGCAGGTGCAAGCGCCTTCTACACAATTTCGTTTGACCCTCCGAAGGCGAAACAGCCGGATGAGTATCACGACCTGAACATCCAGGTGAACCCACCGGAGCTTGTGGCCCGCACCAATACCGGCTACTACGATGAGCCGACGTATTACGATCAGCCCAATCTGGCGCCAGAGCGCGTGAGTGTGGAGCAGTTGGAGCAACTGCTGGCAAAGGGCGGCTCGGATGAGAAGATGGCGCGGCGTCTCTATGCCATGGAGCTGACCGAGCGGATGAGCAGCACGCGGTTGGCATCCTGGAAGGCCCGTTTGCCGGGAGCAAAGGCCTGGATTGCGCTCGTGGCGCTGGCCGATACGTCGGCCTTCCTGGATCGTCCGCCGGCAGAGATTCCACCCATTGCGAAACCGAGCCTCGACGAACTGAATTCGATACTGTCGCGGACCACGGACTATCTGAACGACACGCTGCCGAGACTGCCGAACTTCTTTGCGACGCGGACAACGGTTCTCTATGCTGAACCGCCATTCAAGAACGATCGGACATGGAAGATCGACACAGCCGATCATTCCCTGCATCCTGCCGACAGCGTCCATGCGACTGTTTTTTATCGCGATGGGGCCGAGGTGGTGGATGCGGAAACGAGGACGGGAAAGCAGCCGAATGGGCGAGAGATGACCTTATCCACAACCGGTACCTTCGGCCCGATGCAGAGCCTGGTGTTCTTTGATGCCATGCGCGGCAATTTGCAGTGGAGCTTCTGGGAGCAGGATGCGGGTGGCCCGAGGGCGGTCTTCCGTTATGCGGTGCCGGAGAAGGAGTCGCATTACGAGGTCTCCTACTGCTGCTCGCTCGAAGAAAACGGAACCAATCTCTTCCGGCGCACGGCGGGTTATCACGGAGAGCTTGCCATCGATCCGCCAAGTGGAGCGATTCTTCGCCTGACCGCGGTTTCCGACCTGGAACCAAATCTGCCGCTGAGGGTGTCACGGATCATGCTTGAATACGGCCCGGTTGAGATCGGAGAGAGAACATACATCTGTCCTTTGAGAAGCATCGCCATTCTCAAAGGCCGAACTTCGCTCGGAGTTCATGAATGGGGTGAAAGCTTCAAGACCTACGGTCCATTGCATACGGCCGTGAACGATGTTTCCTTTGGGGACTATCACCTGTTCCGGTCCGAAGTGCGGGTACTGGCCGGGGACAATCCGGCGCCCGAGCCATAGAGCCCGGCAGAGCCGAAAGCGACGGATAGTTCCGGCATGTCTTTGGTTGGCTTCGAGGCTCGCCGCAGCCACCAGGCAGGTCAGATTGGAGATCGCATTGTCTATCTCAATTGCGCTTCCCCTTGCGTGCGCGATGTTGCTTGGCGGCTAATGGCCCTGGCATTCGCCCACGGAAACGGACGCAAACTGCAATTGTGCCTTTTGGAACAGAAAGCTAAAGTCTCACCCTGTTAAGTTTCTCAACGGTCTGGATTCTTTTCGAGAACATAGTTGCAGCGAATCGGATTTAGAAAATGGAAATCTCAAGTTCGCCGACCCATGCGCTGCATCGGTCCATTCCATCGAGCTTTCCATGCAAGGGAGACTTCATCATGGTCATTCATCTTCGCAATATCGTTCTTGCAACACTGGCGCTCATCTGCTTCATTCCGCCTCCGGTCTCGACAGCGCAAGCACCTGAGGCAACAGTCTCAGCCGCTCCAGGCACGCTGGTTCGCTGGCGGGTTCCGGGCGCAACGCGCTGCAGCATGAGAGCGCGCTCCTGGGCCGCCTTGGAGGGTACTTGCTACTACCCCATCGACCTGCTCGACAAGCCGGGACCAATCGCCATCGCGCTCTGGGGCACGGGGCCAAACCCAACGCCAAAGAAACTCGCCCGCATCACAGTGGAGGCCTACGACTACGGGACCGAGGAAATTACCCTTCCCGACATTCCCCAGGCCAACCCTTCGCCGCAGAACCTGAAGCAAGATGAAGCCGACCGGGTAGTGCTCGGCAAAGTGTGGAGGGCAAAAGAGGGGCCGGCGCAGTTTACGCTGCCTCTCGGGCCGCCGGTAAGCCCCATGAGCGTGGGCAAGTCGTTCGGAGCCAAGCGGGTTTACAACGGCAAATTGGCCGAACAGGCCCACATGGGGTCCGACTACGATTCCCCGGTAGGCTCTCCAATTCTGGCGGTTGCGGCGGGAACAGTAGTCTTCGCCGATGAAATGTTCTTCGAGGGCAACGCCGTCTTTATCGACCACGGCGATGGGCTCATCAGCATGTACTTCCATCTCTCGGATATCAAGGTCACAGCTGGGCAGGAAGTCAGGAAGGGCGAGACGCTGGGCCGCGAGGGAGCTACCGGCCGCGCAACAGGCCCGCACCTGTGGTTCGGCGTCCGCTGGCACGACGCCCGCATCGACCCAAAGTTCCTCCTTGAGGCGCGCGACAAGATTCCCGCTGTAAACTGAGCGAGGGGCCAGCGCAGGGCGCGCTTGGGTATACTCACTCCAAATGGAAATCACGCCTCAATTCGATGACGATCCGGAATTCATCCGCCAGGTCGATCTGGCGGTGAATGGAGTTCTTTGCCGCTGCTTGCCTGCATCGTTGGCACTCGTGAAGATCGATAACTGGTTCGGTGCCAGATGGCTCGGCTTCGCCGGAAAAGTCATGGGAGCCTTCGGTTTAACGATCATTCCTCCCTATCGCAACCAAAAGCATTTGAGAGTTCCACCCTTCGTGCCCGAAAGGGTCGTATCGCAGCGGAGGTTTGCCGGTCCTGAATTCCATGAGATCGATCCAGGCAAGCCGGTGCATAAGCACGTCTCAAGCGAGGCAGCCCTCCGGCGCATGGTGGCCATCGAAGAGCCCGACGTGGCTTTCGCGTGGTTCAGCGGCAAGACAAAGACCAACGACCGCGGCGCGCTGATGATGTACATTCCGGCAGGAGACGCGTACTGGGCGTGGTACGCCGAACTGCAGCGCGGAGAACCTTGGCGCATTACCAAGGCCTGGGAAATTAAGCACGAGGATCTTTCGCATCTTATGGAAGAAACTTCGGAATTGCAAACCCGCTGACCTACTGCAACAGAAGCAGCGGCAAGCTCACATGCCGCCCCAAAACTCTGTAGAAATCACAGAACCAGATGCAGTATCGAGATGACAGCATGGTGATCGACAAGGATGACAAGCCGGTGGACGAGGAGTTGCTCGCTCGCATTCGAGAGATGCGTGAGCGTTTCGGTGAGTTGAGCAGCCGGATTGCCCTGGATTACGCGAATGTGCCCGAAGATGAGGGCATGGCGGAGATCGATGCGGCTGTTGCGCACGAACGGGGACGCTGATCCGGGCCGCTCTCTCCACGCCAGCGTTATCATCAAACCATGAAGCGCGTCCTCTTATCCTGGAGCAGCGGCAAAGACAGCGCCTGGACGCTCCACATCCTGCGCCAGCAGCCCGATATCGAATTGGTCGGCCTGCTCACCACCCTCAACTCGGAGTTTCAGCGTGTGGCAATGCACGGCACCCGCCGCTCCGTCCTCGAAGCACAGGCCGATGCCGCCGAACTCCCGCTGTGGACCGTCCCGCTCCCATGGCCTTGCCCCAACGAGATTTATGAGCAGCTCATGGCCGATGTCTGCACGCGAGCCGTTGCCGAGCACATCGACGCAATCGCATTTGGCGACCTGTTCCTGCCCGACGTTCGCGCCTATCGTGAGAAGCAGTTGGAGCCCACCGGCCTCGAGCCCCTGTTTCCCCTATGGCAGATTCCGACCGGGGAACTGGCGCGCACCATGATCGCCGGCGGTCTGCGCGCCAAACTGGCCTGCATCGATACCAACCAGCTGCCTGCGTCCTTCGCCGGCCGCGACTTCGATGCCGCTCTGCTCGATGACTTTCCCCCGGAAACCGACCCCTGCGGCGAGCGGGGCGAGTTCCACACCTGCGTCTACGCCGGCCCCATGTTCAAGGCCCCGCTCAATCTGCAACCAGGAGAAATCGTCAACCGCGACGGCTTCGTCTTCGCCGATTTCCAATAGCCGCTCGTTCTCTATTCCATATTCCTTTAGTCCCTAGTCCCTTAGTCCCTAGTCCCTAGTCCCTTAGTCCCTAGTCCCTTAGTCCCTAGTCCCTTAGTCCCTAGTCCCTTAGTCCCTAGTCCCTTAGTCCCTAGTCCCTAGTCCCACCTCCGCCGCCGGCGTCAGCGTATGCGTATCCCACCAGTGCTGCACCACCTGGTTCCAGCGGTCGCTGCGTCCAACCCACAACTGCGTGGCCAGGTCGTAGTGCGCCAGGTTGTTCTGTAACCAATAGGCCCTGTTGTCTCTGAGCCAGGCAGCCTCATACAGCCCGCGCAACAGCGCATACCCGTCGCGAATATCCTCAAGCCGCCCGTTGTTTGAGCCGATCGTCTCCAGCATCCCTGATATTTCGTTCCACCGGCTCTTGTCCGCAACCAGCCCCTGCGCCTGGCTGTAGAGCGCCGCGGACTCATCCGCCGCCTGAAACTTCAGCCCCACAAAGTCGATCCGCCGCGCGCCCAGTTCCAGCGCATCCAGCGCCTCCGGATTTTCCAGCTTCGCGTCCTCCAACTTGGCCGCGGCCCGCGCCTCGGCAACCAGCGTAATCGCCTTCTCCGCGTGCAGCCGCAATTCGCTCAGTGCTGGCCGAATCTTTGCCCCCACTCGCTGACCCTCCGCCGAAAACGGATCCACCCAGAACAAGCTGTCCTGCGCGTCTTGGAGTCCAGCCTTCTTCAGTACCGCGTGCGCCGCCATCAGCTCCCGCTGCGCCTGGCTTATCTTTCCCGTCTGGTCCCTGTGAAACGCCAGCCCGTACGAATCGGTAAACGCGTCCTCGGAGCTTTCGCCCGCCTGCCATCCCGCCGCCGCGCCAAACAGCACGCCAAACCAGTTCTCGTCGAAGATCCCCTCGCCGTCGTCGTTCCACACCGTGTTCAGCTCGCCGGTCGAGCCCAGCTTCTGTCCGTCCCGCACAAACGCCCGAATGTTGCCCAGAGCCTCATTGTTGTTGGGATAAAGCCGGTTCCAGTTGTTCACTCCCGGCGCAACCCAGGTCTCCAGGCCGGCCTTGGTAAACGGCAAAATCAGCGGCGTAAAGTCCGGCGCGGCGTCGTAGTTCCAAGGCGCGGCAATCATGTCTTTGGGCAGCGTCCCCACCAGCTCCGGCGAGTTCACCGCCACGTCTCCCCAAAAAATGAGCCGCTTGTGAGTTGGCTCCAGCTGGGTGTGAATCCTGGTCAGGAACTCCAGGTAGACCGCGCCCAGCCCGCGATTCTTCACCTCATCGTGCGTTCTCCCCGTTCCCAGATCGAAGGTCTCATCGGCCCCGATCAGCGAATACGGCCCTGGAAAAACCTTGGCCAGCTCGCCAAACCAACTGCCGATCAGCGGCAGCGTAGCCGGGTCCCCGGGAGCGAGCACCGCCCCATGCGGAGTCTCCGCCAGCCCCGTGTACTGCTCAAACTTCAGCACATGATGCAGATGTCCAAACGACTCCTGCTCGGGAATGATGGTGATGTGATATTTATCCGCATACTCCACCAGTTCGCGCGCCTCGTCCGGCGTCATCGCCCCGCCCGGAAACGCCGCCACCGGCGTGCTGTCATAGGCAAACGTATGCTCAAAATAAGGCGAAAAGATGTTGACCTTATAGGCCGCCAGCGTGCGAATCTCGCGCTTCAGAAAGTCCATGTTCGGCAGCGGCCCACGCGACCAGTCGTCGGAAAGGCCACGATGCGCCATAGCCGGCCAGTCGCGCACAGTCGGAGCCAGCAACACAGCGGTCTTTCCGCTGCCGCGAATTAATTGCTTCACGGTCTGCGCGCCGTAAAAAAGACCCTCCGCCGTCTCAGCAATGATGTGCAGGGCGTTTCCCTCTGCCGGAACAAGGATGTACCCCTCGTCGTGCATCGCCGCATCGAACGCCAGGTGATGTTTGGCGAGCAACTCCTTCGCCTGGCCCGATTCATCAAGCCTCTCAAACCGAATAAAAACGGCGGCGTCTGTTCCGTTTTTTGCCCCTGAAGCCTGGAACAGATCCTGGGCCGCAAAATTGTCGTCGGCATGTTTTCCAACAGAAATGATAAGGCCCGCGCTCCCAATCGGAAGCGTGACAAATCTGGAGCACTCCCGCACCGCAGGCACCAGGTGCAAATCCGCGCAAGCGGGCGCGCTAACCGGCGCAGCCTGCGAAACCGCGCCCGCAGCCCCGCACAAAACCAGCAACGAAATCAAAGCGGATCGAAGAACCATACACACCCTCTCTTAAGATACGGAGTCGGATGTCAGCCTATCGCACCGCCGCTTTCCCTGTACACCGCATTCGGAAACTCGCAGTGGTACCGTTTCCTGCAGCGTGTTTCGAAAGCATGCCTTGTATCAGGGCATGACTTTAGTCGTGCCGAAAAGCGCCAGAATATTGAGGGGTTTTAACCCCTGCGGGATCATCTCTTCGACGGCCGCAGCCATTTGTGAAACACGCGCTAGATTCTCGTGACGGTCATCGACAGCTTATATTCGAAGAGTTCAACGTCAGGGACGGCTCTCGAGGCAATGCGCACTTCGTCGCTAATTTCGCGTGCAATGATGAAGGTCCTTACTTTGGGCGCATTTAGTTTCTCCTTAATGCACTCTCGATAATATAGGGCTTGGCCAATTACCCTTTCGTGCCCCCTGCTTGCCTTCAGCTCGATAACCACTGGGATCCCTTCCTTATCCTTGCCCAGAATATCGATTCTCCTGCCACTCTCGTCTACCTGAAACTCAACAGGGCTTTGGCCGTCAGCAGCCTTCCAAAGTGTCATCCCTGCCTCTAATAAGCCAGGGTTCTTCGCAAGGTAATTCTGCAACTCCTTTTCAAGGATTTGAAATTCCTCGGCATCTGAGAACTGCTCTTCAGGCTCATCCACGTCATCGTCTACGTCAGGACCAAGGCTCTCCGAACCAAAACGCTCCACCCATTTCAGATAACCGAGATCATACCAATTCATTTTTCTCTTGCCAGTCGGAGTTGCACCGTCCGGCCAGCACTCAGAGATGAACCTTTCAAGAAGACGCTCCGCGCGCAGGATTTTGAGAGCCTTCCCCTTCTTAGCCCTGCGTTTGAACTTATCTGCTCCCGGGTCATCGTCCAAGCCTTTTGCTTCGGCCCCAAATCCGTGCGCTTCGAGGAAAGCGGACACGGATGCGAGTGGCATACCCGGATTAGGAACCTTAGTCATAAGGATTCACCAGCCTGACGCAAGTAGACTACCACCCAAGCTTTTACCGTAAGCTCCTCAACGCCGGATAAAGCCGAACCCACTTGGCATACCCAGCCTTATAAGCCTCCAAATCCCCAGCATCCGGCTCAATCCGCTCCGCAACCTCGATAGCCTGCCCGCAAGCCTCATCCAGATTGGCCCAGTGCCCCGCGCCCACCCCTGCCATCAGCGCCGAGCCAAACGCGCCACCCTCCTCGGCCGTAAGCACCTCCACGGCGTGCCCATACACCCCAGCCTGAATCTTCCTCCACAGCGGCCCGCGCGCCCCGCCGCCGCCCAGCCGGATTCCGCTCACCGGAATCCCCAGCTCTGCAAACAGCGTAAACGTGTCCTCCAGCGAATAAGCCACACCCTCGAGCACCGCCCGCACAAAATGCGCAGCCGTATGCACCGTCGAGATGCCCGCAAACGCCGCCCGCACCTCCGGATCGAGATGCGGCGTCCGCTCGCCCAGCAGATACGGCGCCCACTCCAACCCATCGCTGCCCGCCGGAACCTCCGCCGCCGCGGCCGTCAAGTCGTCATAGCCCCGCCCCGCAAAGAACGTCTCCTTCAACCAGCGAAAGCTCAGTCCCGCCGACTGCGTCACGCCCATCACATGCCACAACCCAGGAACCGCATGGCAGAAGGTATGCAGCCGTCCCTTTGGATCCTTGGTCGGCGCGGCCGTAGCCGCAAACACCACCCCTGAGGTCCCAATCGTTGCCGAAACCGATCCCGGCTGCAAGATGCCCATGCCCACCGCGCCGGCTCCCTGGTCGCCCGCGCCGGCCACCACCGGCGTGCCGGCAACCAGGCCCGTCAACCCCGCCGACGTCTCGCTGATCCGCGCGCAAACCTCCGGCGACTCATACACCGTCGGTAGCCAGCTCTCGGCAATCCCCGCGGCCTCCGCCACCTCCCGCGACCAGCGCCGATGCGTCACATCCAGCAGCAGCGTGCCCGAAGCCTCCTGCACGTCGATGGCGAACTCGCCCGTCAGCCGGTAGCGCACGTAATCCTTGGGACACAGAATGTAGCGAATCTTGGCGAAGATCTCCGGCTCGTGCGTCTTTACCCAAAGCACCTTGGTGACCGTAAAGTTGGGCAGCGCAGGGTTGCAGGTCAGCTCGATCAGCCGGTCGTAGCCGATCTTCGCCGTCAGCCAGTCGCACTCCGGCTGGGTGCGCGTGTCGCACCAAATCATCGCGGGCCGCAGCACCGCGCCGTCCTCATCCAGCAGCACCGCTCCGTGCATCTGCCCCGTCAGCCCAATGGCCGCAATCGGCTCGCGCGGCTGGGGTGCGGCAGCCAGCGCTCCATGAATCGCCTCCTGCGCCGCCCGCCACCAGTCTTCAGGATCCTGCTCCGCCCACCCAGGGTGAGCCGTCTTGAACGGAGCATGTTCGCTCGACGCTCCTGCAATCAGTTTGCCCGCCGCATCCACCACCACAGCCCGCGTTCCGCCCGTGCCCACATCCATTCCAAGAAACCACATAAACGTTCTCTCCCTCTTGCGTAAATCGCTTTTCCCGGCGAGGGAAGCATAGCAGCGCGGGGCTTTGCGCGAAAAGGGGCCTGCGCAGAAGAGCCCCATGCGGGTAGCAGCGCGGGGCTTTGCGCGAAAAGGGGCCTGCGCTGAAGAGCCCCATGCGGGTAGCAGCTCGTAGCTCCGCGCCGTAGGCGCAGTGGTTGTTAGCCCCGCGCTTCAGCGTGGGGAAAAGGGATTCCACAAGTTCGCTTCGGATTCCCGTAGGGACGGCGCAAGGACATCATTTATGCAAGGACCGATAGTCTCTGAGGGACGCATTGAGCTCACCCGGCCCCTACCCCTCCAGCAACAGCAACCGCCCTGCATCCAGCTTCAGCCCCCATGGCTGCGGCAGCACGCTCAGCGCGCGCCAAACATCCTTCGGAACATCGGCTTGCAGATGCGCCAAATCCCCCTCGCGCGGAGCCGAATGAAGTCGCAGGTACAGCGTCATCTCATGCGGCGCCTCGCTGGTGCTCACCAACCAGCACGGAAACGCATTCTCACCGCTCGCCGTCCCCGCCAAGCCAATCTGGTGCGATCGAACTCCCACATGCGTCAGCGTGTCGGGCGCCGGCGCAGCGGTCTCAAGCTCGCAATCCCAAGCCGCCACAGCGATCCGATTCGCCCCAATCCGCCCGGCCGCGACAATGTTTTTGCAACCGGTCAGCCGCGCCGCAGCCACGGTTCGCGGCCGCTCGAACAATTCGTGCTTATCCCCGCTCGCAATCACGCGCCCGCTGTCCAGCACCAGCAAGTCCCTGCAAAAGCGAAAAGCCTCTTCCATGTCGTGCGTGATAAAAACCACCGCGCCGGTGTATCCCGCCAGCGTCTCGCGAAGCTGCTCCTCGGTCTGCCGCCGCAGGTGCGGATCGAGCGCCGCAAACGGTTCGTCGAACAGCAGCGCATCCGGCCGAATGGCCATGCATCGCGCGATGGCAACCCGCTGCCGCTGCCCGCCAGAAATCTCCGCCGGATAGCGATCGGCCAGCTCGGCAATAGCCATCCGCTCCAGTTGCTTCTGCACCATCGCCTGCCGCTCGCCCGCCGAAAGCGCACTCAAACCGAAGCCAACATTCCCGGCCACCGTCATGTTCGGAAACAAGGCGTAGTCCTGAAACACAACGCCGATTCTACGTTGCGCCGCGGCAATGTTTGTCCGGGCCGCGCTGTCGAATAGCACCCGCCCATTCAACACAACGCGCCCTCGATCCGGAGTAAACACCCCGGCAATCATGCGCAGCGTCATCGACTTTCCCGCACCCGATGCGCCCAGCAACCCAACCGCGCCCTTGCCGTTGCGGAAGGCTATCCGCAAGTTGAAACTCTCAAGCGCCTTCTCCAACTCGACATCGAGCAGTGCGGGGACCGAGATACCCTCCACCGGCCGCGAACGCGCGGAAGGCCCAAGATCCGGCTCCAGTCCCCAAACAGCGCGAGGCAACGCTAAACCCGGCGCGACGTGCCTTTTCCTGCCTTTCCCGGTTCCCACCTGCCAATTCAGCAGCCGGATAATGCCCAGAGAGAGCACAACAATCAGGCTCACCCACAGCAGCGCGACCCTCATATCGCCGTCCTCAACGGCCGAGAAGATTGCCATCGGCATAGTCTGAGTGCGGCCTGGAATATTCCCTGCCAGCATGAGCGTCGCCCCAAATTCCCCCAGCGCCCGCGCAAAGGCCAGCACCGTTCCAGCCACCACGCCCGGCGCGGCCAGCGGCAACAGCACCCTGCGAAACACTGCGGATTCCGACGCCCCCAGCGTGCGCGCCGCATCAAGAAGCGTGGGATTCACCTGCTCAAACGCGCCCAATGTAGTGCGGTACATCAGCGGAAATGCAACCACGGTTGCCGCAATCACCGTTGCCGGCCAGGAGAATACGATGGTGATTCCAATCTGCCCCAGCGCGTGGCCGATAAGGCTCCGGCGTCCCAGCAGCAGCAGCAGAAAGAACCCGACCACCGTGGGCGGAAGCACCAGCGGAAGCGTCAAAATGCCATCGATCCAGGCGCGAAAGCTGCCGCGCAAGCCGTACATCGCCCGCGCCGCAAACAACCCAAGAAAGAACGTGGCTACCGTTGCGGCGCAGGTCGTGGCCAGCGAAATATAAATGGGCGAAGCATCGAATTGCGGCGTCACGGTGCCGCTATTGTAAATCCATACCGCGCAAAGACTGCCTGGGCGGCTGGACTGGCCAGGTAGTCCACAAAGCCGCGCGCCACTTCTGCATTGCGGCTCCCTTTGATCACCGCCGCGGGATACACAATCGCATCGTGCGTGGCCTCAGGCGCGGTCGCCACAACGCGAACCTTGCTGGAAGCCTTCGCGTCGGTCGCATACACCAGCCCAGCATCGGCATTGCCGGTTTCAACATAAGTCAGAACCTGCCGCACATCCTTCGCCAGCACAAACTTGCTCTCCAACTTATCCCACAGATGAAGCGCCGTCAGAGTCTGCCGCCCGTATTGCCCCGCCGGAACGCTCCCCGGATCGCCCACCGCAATCACCCGCACACCCGTCGCCGTCAGCCCATCAAAATCCTTGAGCTTCGAGTCCAGCGGCGCAATCAAAACCAACGTATTTCGCAACAAATTGCGCCTCGTGCCATGCACCACAAGCCCCTTCGCTTCCAGATCGTCCATCTGCTTCGCAGCCGCCGAGAGAAACACATCCACCGGCGCGCCCTGGTCAATCTGCGCAGCCAGCGTTCCCGATGAGCCGAAGTTGTTCGTGAATGCAATGTTCGGGTGGCTCTTGCTGTAAGCAGCCTCATTCTCCACAATCGATTCCTTCAGGCTGGCCGCCGCGGAGATGGTCAGCGTAACTACCGTCTGGCCGTAACCAGCGCCTGACGCCAAACACAGCCCAATCAGAGCCGCGGCCAGTACGCGCCGCGTGAAACGGCAATCGCGTTGTCTCAGAAACCTCATTTCAGTCTTTCTTTCCATCTGCGGTCCTCACACCCCAACCGGCACACTGAACATGTCGCCGTGATTGCGCTGTCCATCCATCGTACCCTGCGCTAAACTAACCCTTCACCCGCCCAGGATCTCCGGCACATCGAATCTGCCGGCCCACCCACCCTCCAGAGGTCGAAAAATGCCCGGCCACAACATTGAAACTCCGGCGCTGCCCAGGGACCCAAAAGAGATGCAGGCCGCGCAATTCGCCATGCGCCTCTCCCTCATCTTCGGCTTTGCCATGCTTGCCGGGAAATCCGCAGCCTGGTTCCTCACCCATTCTTCCGCCATCTTCTCAGACGCGGCTGAATCGGTCATCCACGTCATCGCGGTCGGTTTTGCCAGTTTCAGCCTCCGCCTCAGCGCCAAGCCGGCTTCCCATCAATTCCTCTATGGCTACGAGCGCATTGCTTTTTTTTCCGCCGGATTTGAAGGCGCCATGATCGTCGTGGCCGCCATCGCCATCCTCTTCGAGTCCATCCGCGAGTGGCTGGCCGGCCTGCAACTCGAGCGCCTGGGCTCCGGCGTCGCGCTCATCCTAATGGCCGGAATCCTGAACGCGGGCCTCGGCTACTACCTCATCCGCACCGGCCGCCGCACCAATTCCCTCATCCTTGAAGCCAACGGCAAACACGTCGTGACTGACAGCTTGACCAGCTTTGGCGTAGTCGCCGGCCTGGGCCTGGTGATGATGACACATTGGAAGCCGTTCGACCCGCTGGTGGCCATCGTGGTCGCGGTCAACATCCTCTGGTCGGGAGGGCGTCTGGTCTGGCGATCCGCCGTCGGCCTGCTCGATTACTCCGACCCCGAAACCGGCCGGCGGATTCGCGAGCGCCTCGATGCCATCTGCTCCGAACTCGACGTGCAATACCATGGCGTCCGTTTCCGAACCACCGGCTACCGCCAGATAATCGAGGTTCACCTGCTGTTTCCGCGCCTGACTTCGGTGAGCGACGCCCACGCCCTGGCCACCACCATCGAGGAACGCCTCCCGGCCGAACTCGGAATGCCAGCCGAGATCATCACGCACCTGGAAGCGCTGGAAGATCACGCCGAAGTCCACCGCCGCCAGCACTACACCGGCAAGCCGGAGTAGATTGCGTGGAGGCCGCTACGGATTCAATTGGAATGCCGCAAATGCTCTAACTTCAGCCTGTTTCAAGAAGGCTTTGTAACAGGGCACGACTTCAGTCGTGCCGAAAATGGCCGAAAAAATCTGCGGGCTTTAGCCCCTGCGGGGATTTATTTTCAATGACTTGCATCCCGATAAATAGCAGTTTCTTATGGTGCGCCCGGAGAGATTCGAACTCCCGACCTAACGCTCCGGAGGCGTTCGCTCTATCCAGCTGAGCTACGGGCGCGCATATCCAGCATATCGCACTTTGCTTTCAATCGGCTCTTTCACCCCGCCGGCTCAGTAGTCCCTAAGTCCCTCAGTCCCTTAGTCCCTCGCTTTTCTCAGCTCTTCCATAACCGACTGTATCAGCGCCTTCGCCCCCTCCATCCCGCCCAGAACCGCCTGCAAATCCAGCGCCGGCTTGGCCGGGTTGCGCGTGGAAGCGCAGTAAACCCCGTGCTGCCCCACCATGATCAGCGAATCCGTCAGCAGGTCCAGCGCCACCGCCAGCCTGCCCCGTTCCAAGCCCATCATGAACTCATGCCGCTCCAGTTCTTCCCTTTTTTCGTCGAATACGCTCATACACAAAGCCTACTCGAAAAATGCGCCGGAACATCGCAACCGCCGGATGCGTAACCCACCCATCGGCTCGGCGCGAGCGAACTCGCTAAACCACACCGGGCTCGTTTAGGGAACTTCTGAATAAGTTGATGTTTTGAAAGGGCACGACTTTAGTCGTGCCGTAACTGCCGCAAAATGAATGCGGGCTTTAGCCCCTGAGGGATTTTCGGTAGCCAATAGCAACTTGTTCAGAGGTTCACTTCGCTTGACCAAGAATCCAGAATGCAAAACTGGGAGGCATCCGTGAACAAAACCGCTCTCGTATTGATTTGGCTCCCGGCACTCTGCGTTCTGGCAGTGCCGGCCTCGGCGCAGAACCAGCGCCTGCCCGACATCGTCTACATGGACCAGCCCAATGGCATCGAGTATTCCGTGTACGCTTCGACCTGGCCTTCGTTGTCGCCTTACATCGACCGCCTCAAAGCCTCGCAATCCGCGGCCGTGGAAGCCAACCTTCAGCGCCGCGCCGCCGCCGCCGATGTCTCGGACGGCGAATTAAACTTGCTGGCTCAATTGGAATGGCAGCGCGGCGCTCTGGACGAAGCCGACGTCGCGGTTGCCCGGGCAGTCGCGCTTCGGCCAAGCCAATCGCTTAACGCATTCCAGCAAGCCATGGTGACCTTCGCGCATTTGCGGCGTGCCTCCGGCGCGCTCGAGCAATGGAAATGGCAGCAGCGAACCCGCGATGCCTACCAGCGCACCTTCGACCTCGATCCCCATAACCTATCGGCCCGTTACTACCTTGCGTATACCTACATGAATACACCGTGGATCGGTGGAGGAGACAAGAAGAAGGCTCTGCAGTTAAGCGAAGGTGGAATTGCACTTGGCCAGAATGGTTTCTATGTCGTCCGCGCCGACGCTCACAGGCTGCTCGGCGACCTGGATGCGGCAAACGCGGACTACGACCGAGCCATCGTATTAAAGGTCTTCAAACTGAGCGGCTTTCTCGATGCGGCCAACGAGGAGATGAGCCGCAACCAGTGGGACCGCGCCAAGCGCTACCTTGACTGGGCCGTGCATTGCCGCCCCGACGCAACCAAGGCGCACGAGGGCCTCGGCGATTACTACCTTGCCAGGAACGATCGTCAGCATGCACGCCAATCGTATCAAACAGCGGTCGATAGAGATCCCAACAACGAATCCGCGAAGAAGAAACTCGCACAACTCGCCGGGAGCGGCTAGGAAATCGCTTGCGCCAATATAGCGCCGACCTCGCCGTACTGGCGCGAGTAACGGAAGCGCTGAAGGCATTGGAGGGAACACATGGGGCGTGAAGCAATCTGCAAATGCGACTGGGCCGGAACCACCGCGGAGGTCAAGGCGCTGCTCGAATCCACAGAAGTGATTCTGCGCGGCGGCCTTCGCAAGCGCATCCCGTTCAACGAAATCAAGCAGGTGAAGGCGCTTTCCGATCGCCTTCGCTTCATCGTCGGCGGCGAAACGGTTGAGCTTTTTCTCTCGTCGAAAGCCGCAGCCAGTTGGGCCGCCGTACTAACCAGCCCGCCGCCATCGCTGGCTCGAAAGCTCGGCATCACCAGCACCACAATCGTGCGAACCATCGGTGACATCGCAGACCGTGCTCTCATCTCGGCTCTCGCGGAAGCCGCCGAAATCTCGGCCCAAAATGCCGCCCTCATCGTGGCCCATGTCGATTCGCCGGAATCCTTGCACCAAACTCTCAACCAGGCCCGCGCTCAGCTTAGCAAAGCTGTGCCCATCTGGATCGTATACGCCAAAGGCAAGGGCCACGCCATCGACGAATCCGCCATTCGCTCCCTGCTCCGCGCCAACGGCATGATGGACACCAAAATTGCCTCCGTCTCCGCCACGCTCACGGCCATCCGTTTCAACCTGCAAAAATCCGGCTGAGCCTCAACCTACAGTCATCACAAGCTCAGCTTGCGCATATACTCCGCGTCCAGCCGCAGCGCCTCGAACGCGTCGATGTCGAATTCCTCCTGCTCGACAAAGTAGTGTTTCAGCCCCGTCGCCGCCCTCAGAATCGGACGGTAATCCACCACTCCCCGCCCCATCACAGTCGACACAAACTCCCCTGACGCCTTCTTCGCCATATCCTTCACGTGCAACAGCGGAAACCGTTCAGGCGTCTTGCTCAGGTAGTCCACCGGGTTGCGCCCGGCAGCCACCACCCAGCCGCAATCCATCTCGAAGAACACCAGCTTGGGGTCGGTCAGCCGCAGCAGTTCGTCGTAGAACACCACCCCCTTTTCCACGCCAAACTCTGGCGTGTGGTTGTGATACCCGAAGCTCATGCCCGCGGCCTTCACCTTTTCGCCAATGTGGTTCAGTTCATCGGCAGTCCAACGCCAATCTTCCAATGTCAGCGGCCCTCTGGCAGTTGGGTCCTTGTGCATCGGCGAGGGGCAAACAATGTAACTCAGCCCCAGCACATGCCCGTACTCAATCAGCTCGTCCAGCCGCGGCTTCAGCACAGCCATCGGATGATGCGTGCTGATACAGCGCAGCCCCGCTGCGTCCATCGCCTTGCGAAACTCCGGCGCGGTGCGGTCGTAGTATCCCGCCGCCTCAACCTCTGTGTACCCTGCCGCCCGAACCTTGCTCAGAGTCCCGTCAAAGTCCTTCGGCAGAAATTCACGCACGCTGTAGAGTTGCAGCCCGATGGGCAAACCAAGCGGTGCCGCCTCAAGCCTACCGGCGCTCACACATGTTGCAGCCACAGCCGCACCGGAAGCCTTCAAAAACGTCCTGCGCGAAGCAACACTCATATCATCCTTCTCCCTAAAAGCGCGTCTCGAAAACATGCTGTGGATAGAGCGAGTTTCAAAAGCATGCTTTGTGTCAGGGCACGATTCTAATCGTCCCGTGTTTCCTAAGCATGCTTTGTATCAGGGCACGACTTCAGTCGTGCCGAAAAAGCGCCAGAATAACAAGGGGTTTTAACCCCTGTGAGATGACCGCTGAGCTGCCAGGGCCAAGTTTGAAACACGCTGATAATACCCCAGCTCACCCCTTGATCGTCTTCGTTCCCGCATCCCAAGTCGCAACCCCGCGATGAAAATACGAATGATTCGCCATGTGGCACGCAATGGCCGCGTTGTTGCCAAACACCTCGTCCTCCACCACATGCTCGCGCGTCTCAACGGCGTGGAAAAATGCCGCAATGTGGTCGGCAGTATCGTCGTATCCCTGCGGAGGACCGTATCTCTCCGCGTCCCCCAGCTTTGCCTGCGGCTCAGGATGCGCCGCGTGCCAATCGTCCAGATACTGCTTCTTCGCCGCCGCCGTCCATCCGTCCAGGCTGTACCCCTCCGGCCGCAGCCTGGTGTCCTGCGGCTCAAAGGTCAGCGTATTGCCATTCAGCGTCATCGTGGCCTGGGAGCCGTGGAAGATAATCACATCGCCCGACGCATTGTTCTGGTTGCAGTGCATGCTCACCGTCACACCCGGATAGTCATAGAGCGTAGCCAGCAGGTCGGGAAAATCGCGTCCGTCGGCAAAATGCGTCAGGCTCCCGGTAGAATAAGCGCGGCTGGGAACAGCGTTGATCCCGCTGATGGATTGGATGCCCGAGAGCAGGTGGACGAACAGGTCGCCAGCCATGCCCTCGCCGTATTCCTTGAAGCGGCGCCACTGGAAGAACCGCGCCGCGTCGAACGGCCGCTCCGGCGCATCGCGCAACCACGTCTTCCAGTCGATCGTCGCCGGGCTCGCGTCCGGCGCAATGGGATAAACCCACGCTCCCGAAGGCCCATTGCGATCGGTGCGCGCCTCAATCAGATGCACATCGCCCAGCCGCCCGGCCGCGTAAATCTCCCCGGCCTTCTTGTACACCACATTGCTTACCCGCTGGCTCCCGGCTTGGAAGATGCGCTTGCCCGCCTCCACCGCCGCCACCATCGCCAGCCCATCGGCCACGGTGTGGCTCATCGGCTTTTCGCAATACACGTCTTTGCCCGCCGCCACGCAATCCAGAACCACCCGGCGATGCTGAAAATCAGCCACCGCCACAATCACCGCGTCCACGTCTTTCCTATCGAGCAGCGTCCGGTAGTCCTTCGTCGTGGGAACCTCAGCGCCCCACGCCTCAATGCCGGCTCGCTGGTGCATGTCGTACAAGTCCGCCGTGCCCACGCACTCGCCCGTTGGTACCTGGCGCGCCGACCGCAGCAAATCGCACCCGCGAATCCCCGTGCCGATCGAAACAAAGCGAATCTTGCGTCCGCCCGTATCTTGAGCCGCCCCGCCCGCCAATACTTGCACCGGCAGCGATTGCGCTGAAACCAGCCCCGCCTTAACCGCCGCCGCCGCGCCTAATCCAAGCCGCGCAAAATCCCGCCTTGTAATGGAATGCATGTTTTTAATGCCTCTCGCGTGAAGCGCAATTCTCGCTCCCTACCCCACCCGGTGTCCACCAGCGCTCTTGAAGTCCCGCCGACGCGGATAGCCCGCACGCCACCGAATGTCTCTTCTCCCTGACGAGCGTCAGGGACCGCAAGTCTCAGCCAGTCTTCTCCCTTGCAGCCAGCATCTTCAGCAGCACCGCTTCAGCCCGCTCAAGATCGGCCTCAGTGTCCACCCCGATGGTGTCGCGCGGCGCAGGGGCCACGTAGATATCGATCCCATTGTCCAGCAATCGCAGCTGCTCCAGCCGCTCCACATGTTCTATCCACGATGGCTCCAGCGCCGCAAACTTCTCCAGGGCGTACTTTCGGTACGCATAGATCCCCAGGTGCTTCCGATAGCCGCCAAACCCAGTCTTGTCGCGGTCGAATGGGATGGCCGCCCGTGAAAAATAAAGCGCCCGCCCGTCCAGCGCCGTCACCACCTTCACCGCATTGGGATCGGCAATCTCCAGCGCCGGGCACCGAACCGCCAGCGTGCCCACCTCCACCTCCGGCCGCTCAAACAATGCCAGCAGAGGCGGGAAAAAATCCGGCGTCAGCGTCGGCTCATCCCCCTGGATATTTACATAAAGATCGGCGTCGATCTGCCGCGCCACCTCCCGCACCCGATCCGACCCGCTGGCGCATTCCACCGACGTCATCGCCACCGGAATCCCGCGCTCCCGGCAAACCAACGCCACTTCTTCTGAATCGGTAGCCACCACCACCGGGTCCATCAGCCCGCTGCCGGCCGCGGCCCTCCAAACCCACTCCACCATGGGCCGCCCGGCAACCTCGCGCAGCACCTTGCGGCTGAGCCGCGTGGAGCTGAGCCGCGCCGGAATTACCGCGGCAATTCGCAACGTATTCATGCAGCCGAGTTTACAGAAAAACTCACATCGGCGGTAGGCTTGGGTTTCAACTCCGATACAAAGCCCCATCCGAAGGAAGGCGACGGTTATTCCTCCGCTACCCCCCAACGTCGGTGGAGTTCCTCGAGAGGGGTGCACCTATGCGCCTTTTCTATTTCCATAACTTCAGCTTCGTTCCTCCCTCGGGCAATCGTCTGAAAGCATTGCAGGCAAACCGATTCAATACTGGAATCCGGCATCGTTCGATGGAAGAATTTACCCAATGTGTCCATAGGAATCCTCCAAAATACTCACTGCGCTCCAAAATCGAGCCCTCCCTGCTCCACAAGTGAACGAACCTGCAAGTCTCGTGCCGAAGTAGCTGGTTCGCGCTCTTATTAAAAGCTGCAAGCTATCTTCGCCTATAATCCCTGCACCAGCGAGATGAAGCGAGCCGCGAAACGCAACCAATTCGGCCAAACAGGCATCTTTCCAAGTCGTGTGAACATTGCGGAAACCAAGTCGGTTGAAGAGATTGAGCGCCTTTTAGAGGAGTATGGATTTCTCGCAAAGCGCCAATATGAAGTCTTGCAAAAGTCTTCTTACGCGCAGTTGTCGCGAAGGGATGCCGCCGCATATGACGTCAGGTTTCTGCGCATTCAAGAGATTTCTATGGAAATCGTAAGACTGCGGTCTGAGGGCTCCTAAACTTGTCTTGAGACCTTTCCATCCGCCGCCGTTGCTTTCGGGCGTGTCACCGCCAATCCGAAAGCAACTCCCATTACCCAAGCCCTTATTCGGGTTTTAACCCCCATAATGCCGGCAGAATCAACGAGTCCTTCCGCCCCGGACGGATTGTCCCCCAAACTGACCCTCGCCCGGCAACGTTTGACCTGCAATCCACCCGCCCGTATCATCTAAATGGACGCAGCAACCCCGGCGTCACCCATTCCGGCGGAGTAGCTCAGATGGTTAGAGCGTGGGATTCATAACCCCAAGGTCGACGGTTCGATCCCGTCCTCCGCCACCAAACGAATCGGCAATATACAAAGCTGATAGAAGTTCGACCTTCCAGGATGCCCGTCCCTGAATTCCCCGGCGATCCTCCGGCTTTCTCTCAGCGCGATCACTGAAATTGAGAGCCGTCCATGACCTTCTCCCAGCGTTTCTTCGTTGCCGCCCTCGTCGCTGCTTCCATGCCCTTGTTGCTCCACGCGCAGCAACCGCCCGCAGCCGGAGACATTCCTGCCAAATTTGCCCCACCCAACGCCGGCTACGACTACGTCAAGCGCGTCGAGATGATTCCCATGCGCGATGGCGTCAAGCTCTACACTTCAATCGTGATTCCAAACGGCGCAGCCCACGCCCCAATTCTGCTCACGCGCACCCCGTACAATGCCGCCGGCCGCACGGCGCGCAACGAGTCGCCGCACATGCTCGACGAGTTGCCGCAGGGCGACGATGTCTTCGTCAAGGCGGGCTACATCCGCGTGTTTCAGGATGTGCGCGGAAAATATGGTTCCGAGGGCGCATACCTCATGACTCCGCCTCCCATCGGCCCGCTCAACTCAACCGGAATCGACGACACAACCGATGCCTGGGACACCATCGATTGGCTGGTGAAGAACCTGCCGCAGTCCAATGGCCGCGTCGGAATGCTCGGCTCGTCCTACGAGGGATTCACAGTTGTGATGGCATTGCTCAACCCCCACCCGGCGCTGAAAGTGGCCGCGCCCGAAAGCCCAATGGTCGATGGCTGGATGGGCGACGACTGGTTCCACTACGGCGCGTTTCGCCAGGTAAATCTCGACTACTTTGCAGAACAGACTGAAGTTCGCGGCGCAGGCAAAGCCATACCGCGCCAGGGATACGACGATTATGCCAACTTCCTCGCCCTCGGTTCGGCCGGCGACATAGCGCGCTACGGTGGACTCGATCAGCTTGCCTTTTGGCGCAAGGTCGACCAGCACCCGGCCTACGATCCTTTCTGGCAGGGCCAGGCGCTCGATAAACTCGTCGCGAAAAAGCCCATAACCGTGCCCACCATGTGGCTCCAGGGCCTCTGGGACCAGGAAGACATGTGGGGCGCGATCCATAGCTATGAAGCTCTCGAGCCCAAAGATACGGCAAACGATAAGAACTATCTGGTCATGGGCCCTTGGCGGCATAGCCAGGTTAACTATGAGGGCTCGTCGCTCGGCGCATTGCATTGGGAAGGAGATACAACGCTTCAGTTCCGGCGCGATGTATTGCTCCCATTCTTCAATCAGTATCTTGTCGAAGGCGCGCCCAAAGCTAATACGCCTCCCGTGTTCATCTATAACACTGGCGAAAATCATTGGGACCGGTTTCAGTCCTGGCCGCTAAGTTGCGATGCTAACTGCCTCAATAAGTCGCGGCCTCTGTATCTCACCTCAGGTGGTGTCTTGTCGTTTCAAGCCTCGGACGCTGCCGCCAATCAATTCGACGAATATATCTCCGATCCCGCAAAGCCGGTTCCCTACCGTCCGCGCCCAGTCTTCAGCGGCGACGGCGATGCGTGGAGAACATGGCTGGTCAACGATCAGCGCTTTGTCGATGGCCGTCCCGACGTGCTCACCTATGTAAGTGAACCGCTCGCCTCCCCGCTTCATCTCGGTGGGGCTCCGGTTGTGAATTTGTATGCCTCAACCAGCGGCAGTGACAGCGATTGGGTGGTCAAGCTAATCGATGTCTATCCTGACTCGGTCCCTTCCAACCCCGCCATGGGCGGTTACGAGTTATCCATCTCGCTCGACATTTTTCGCGGCCGTTATCGCAACAGCTTTGAGCATCCTGAAGCTATCTCGCCAGACAAGCCGCTGCTCTACACATTCGCACTGCCCACGGTCAATCATGTTTTCCTCCCTGGGCATCGCGTGATGATGCAGGTGCAATCCAGCCTGTTTCCGCTCTACGACCGCAACCCGCAGACCTATGTCCCCAACATATTCGAAGCCAAGCCTGGAGACTACACCAAGGCGACGCAGCGTGTGTACCACACCCCAGGCCAGGCAAGTTTCATCAGCCTCCCCGTTGTGCCATAGGCAGTTCTAGTGTCCCGGGGCTGGAATACGAAATACAAAACTGGCTGTCATCCTGAGCGAAAGGGGCCCCAAACGCTTTTCAGTTTGGGGGTGGTGAGTCGAAGGATCTGCGGTTGTTCTTCCATGAACTTTAGACTCGCCATACTAGCGGATTTCGGAGTAAATCTGCTTTGAAAGGGCACGACTTTAGTCGTGCCGCAATTGCCGCAAAATCAACCGGGCTTTATTGAGGACTGCATCAGTAATGTCCGGAAAACGCGCCGGAGGCGCAGAGTTAGCTAGCCCCGCGCTTCAGCGTGGGGAAAAGGGACTTCACAATTTCGATACGGAGTCCCGTAGGGACGGCGCAAGGACACTATTTATGCAGGAGCCAATAGCCCCTGAGGGATCGGTTATCCAGGAGGATCAAATCAATGCGGATCGAGCGTCTGCGAATCACTGCATGCAGTCTCACACTGGCCATCATAGGCGCTTGTTTCCCGCAGCACGCCTCAGCGCAAGCCAACGCCCCCAGCTACGACTATCGCCAGACCTTCGCACCCCTTACCTTACCCGATCCGGTGAATGCTTACCGTTCCAGCAATGGCGCGCCCGGACCCGCCTACTGGCAGAACCAAGCCGACTATGAGATGCACGCCGACCTCGACACCAAAGCGAAGATTCTCCACAACGATGAAGTCATCACCTATACCAACAACAGTCCCGACGCGCTGACCAGCCTCTGGATTCAGATGGAGCAGAACATCTATCGCACCGACGCGCGCGCCCGTATCGTCAACGGTATGTTACTCCGGCGCAAGCCCGTCCCCGACGACGAAATGAACTCGAACGGCCGCACCAGCCAGGGCTTCGAGCTTGAGTCCGTTGAAATTGAGCGCGGCGGCATGAACGTCAAAGCCGACTACCTCATCGACGATACGCGTATGCAAGTCCGCCTCGGCGAACCCATGCCGCCCAGGGGTGGCGTTCTCAAACTGCACATCAAATACCACTACCAGATTCCCGGCGTATGGGGCGGGCGCACGTCTTGGGGCATGTCCAAACAAGGCGAGATTTACGACATGGCGCAATGGTACCCCCGCATGTGCGTTTACGACGACCTGCGCGGCTGGGATACGCTGCCCTATCTCGGCAGTGAGTTCTATCTCGAATACGGCCACTTCGATTACTACGTCACAGTCCCCAGCGAGATGATCGTCGCCGGCTCCGGCGAGTTAGTCAACGCAAAGGAAGTACTCACAAAAACCCAGTTAGCCCGCCTCGATCAAGCCCGCGGCAGCGATAAGACGATAGTTATCCGTTCCGCCGCGGAAGTTAGCGACCCAGCAAGCCGCCCAAAGGTTGGCGGCACGCTCACATGGCATTTTCAAATGGATCGCACCCGCGACGCCGTGTGGAGCGCAAGCCCCGTCTTCGTGTGGGACGCGGCCCGCATCAATCTTCCCGATGGCAAGACAAGCCTGGCCGAAAGCGTCTATCCACCTGAGAGCGTGGGCGACGATGCATGGTCGCGTTCCACTGAATATGTGAAGGATACGGTGGAGCGCTTCTCGCGCCAATGGTACCCCTATCCGTGGCCCGCGGCCATCAACGTTGCCGGCTTCTCCACGGGCATGGAGTATCCCGGAATGGTCTTCGACGGCATCGACGACAAAGGCAAAGTGCTGTTCTGGATCACGGCCCATGAGATCGGGCATACATGGTTTCCCATGATCGTCGGCTCCAATGAACGGCGAAATGCATTCATGGACGAAGGCTTCAACACCTTCATCGACATCGGTGAATCGGCCGAGTTCAATGGCGGTGTATACGGGCCAAAGCGCGATGGGGAATACTCCGCCGGCGGCGAACCGCCAGATACAATTCTCAAGGTGCTGGATAACTCCGATGCGCCCTCGATCCTGATGCCCGCCGATGCTATCCCATGGTCCATCGGTCATCCGGTGAGT
>Ga0302267_10001312_pt1 | contig 31892 bp, 27 predicted proteins | sample III_Bog_E1_3_FD_194555 | JGI IMG/M metagenome (GOLD analysis project Ga0302267, IMG submission 194555) | Peat permafrost microbial communities from Stordalen Mire near Abisko, Sweden - III_Bog_E1_3 | ecosystem: Environmental > Terrestrial > Soil > Wetlands > Peat | place: Sweden: Abisko...
TGGCAGCCAACCCGACATTGCCGACATATCCTTCGTAGTAGTTCACATACAGCCCCGAGATATAATGGGTTTCATACCAACCTTCCGTTGCGGCTCCAAAATTGAGCTGGGCGCTGGTCAATCCTTGCCAGCCGGTTTGAAAATTTGTCAGCAATAAAACACCATCAAAGGACAGCGCCAACGTGCCGTCGCGTTGCAAATTAATGTCCACCGGCGCCCAATGTCCGTCCGCACTGGTAATTGGAGGAATACCATTCAGGCTCGTGAAATTGGTGCCCGCCAGGATGTTGGTCAACACCTGGCCATTCAAAGCCACGCCAATTTCCACCGGATTTTCCAATCCGTTGGGGCGGGCGTTAAAATAAACGGTGAATTGGGGATTTACAACCGGTGGCGAATAGCCAAATTGTGGATTGATAAAGGTTCCGAGCGGAAGATTGGCCGAAAGATTGACGCTAAAACCATCGCCGCCATCCGACCCAAGCGTGGCCGTGTTATAGGATGAGCCGATGCTGGTATTAAATTTGATATGTGCCTCATCTATATTATTACGCGGCGTTAAAAGAACAGCTCCATTTTCGTTGACCGCGGCGTCCGTCAAAGCGACATATCCTCCAATGCTTGGATTAGGACTAGTTTCAATCGAAGCATTACCGAAAATCCGCACGCCGCTTGGCAGTCCGGAATTAAAGTTATAAGTCGTTCCCAGGGGCGCGCTCAAAGTGAACGGTGCCGCCGTCGGATTCGGACTTAGTGTATTTGGCGTTGTAGCTTGGTCTTTTACATTTGAAACCGTCAGGGTATAATTGGTGCCGACGCCAAAATTAAACGTTCCAATAAAGGTAACGGTCTGTTGGTCAGCAGAGAGACTGACATTGGTAACCGTTACTGGAAAGGAGCCGCCACCAGTGATGCTCACTTGATAATTGGCCAGATTGGTGGCGCTTGCGGGATTCACCGGTTTGCTATAAACCACCTCTAGGAGATTAGGGCTGCCGGCTGTGTCCACACTCACAACAGTTGGCGGGGTTGTATCTGGTGTGACATAAACACTGGCCACCGAACTCGTGAGACTACCAAACGCATTGCTCACTATAGCTTGGACTTGAACATTATTGTAGTAAGCCGGCGTCCGGGAGATGTCAAAATAGGAGAGATTCTGACCGGGAACAATTACCCCATTAGTTTTCCAAACAAAGGTCGTCGGCTGGGCGGCGATAACATCCAACTGCAACAACAGTTCCTGGCCTTCCGTCAAATTCGCCTGATTAGTGATGTCGCCGCCGTTCAGTCCGCCGTGATTACCGTTACCCGCCACGTTGAAAACAGGTGCCGTCACTGCGGCGGCTCCGTTATAAAAGTTCTGGCCTTCATACTGGGCAAGATGTAATGCGGGTATGAGTTCTTGCACACCGTCAGGGCGAACCCAGCCTACTTGGACATATCCCGGTCCAGGGCCTACCTGCTGGAATACGTCAAAATAGTATTTCTGTCCCTGCACCAGGCTGATTGGTGCAGATTGTCTCGTGGCAAGGTTGTTGCCGGTAAACAGTGGATCGCCGGAGCCCGGTTCATAGGCAATTTCCACTTCGTTGGCAGGATTATAGTTAGTGCTCAATAATAGAACCGAGTTGTCAGCGCTGCCGATGTAAAACGTATATTGCCCGGTAAGCGGTGCCTCGATATAACCAAAAAGCCAAGTTCCATAATCGGTGCCGTTCTGCGGTCCTTCGATTTGGGATGAACCTTGCAGGCCAAAAGTCGGCGTGGTGCCAGCAAAGACATACCAATCATCCAACTGCTGGCCAAATTGCGGGTTGTCCGGGAAGAGATAGTAGCTTGAATTGTTGGTCAACGTGGATACACTCTCGCGGAATTGCAACGGCTGCGAACCGATGGAATCACCTGTGTAGAGATATTGATAGGCTGAACCCGCGTGGCTTTTGTCCGCAGAAATTAAAAGCGGTGCCAAAGTCAAGAGCAGCGTGCGAAATAAATTTTTTTTCATTAAAAATAGATTTTCTGCGATTTATTCAGGCTAGTATTTTTTGGGGATTTATTCTGACCGGATCCACGCCGGCAAAACATAGTTGTTAGCCTGATAACCTTGATCCCAACTACGATTCCATTTAAGTCCCCATAAATCTTTGATCTTAATGGGGCTCACGGAACCGTCAAAATAGACAATCTGGGTGCGCTTGCCCGATCCGTGGCGTGGAACATTGAAATGCTCCATCTCATAGCCAGCATTGCCGGAAGAGACGCCTGGACCTGTTGCTGCTTGATAAGTCGTCCGGTCAGCACCATACCAGGGGCCGCCGCCGCGCCACATACTGTCGGCTATTAAAGGAGTTTGTGTTGGAACTGGCGATGATTGCAGTTTGCCCCAATGGTCGGCTACATCACGGTTTTGAATGGGAACCGAGGTGTGATAAATCCATAAGTTGGCCCCGTAACTTCCCGGCTCCCCATTTTCATAGGCGTCGCCCGTGGTGGTCGTCGGAAAGGCAAAGGCTGTCGCCAGGCCACCGAACTGCCCCTGCCCCGCAGGCGTGGTCAGATCCCAATTAGTCGAAACTGCCGCCGGGCAAGTGGCAATTTGTCTGCGTTGGGAATTGTTCAACTGAAGTGAGTTGAACCAGGCCGAACGAGCATTAGGATCCGGCTGGCCATCCGTGCCCAGGCCGGTGGGAAAAGAGTCCGCGTTGTCACCCGCATAGATATTCCATTGGATGCCCCACTGATGCAGGTTGGATACACAATTGATTGCTCTGGCCTTATCCTTCGCCTTGGCCAGAGCGGGCAATAACAACGCCGCAAGTATCGCAATGATCGCGATGACCACCAACAGTTCAATTAGCGTGAACCCGCTTTGGCGGCTCCGTCGGCCGGGTGCGAAGGCGTGCCGCCGAAATTCTGAAGGTTCAACAATGGCGGATTTTGGAGCGGCTCCAAAAGCTTTGCTATTAAAAGCATCTTCGATAATTTGCGCTGTATTCATAGTTCAAATGTGGGTTGATTATGTCCTGCAAACACAAAGTGGCACTTCCTGCTCTGCGCCAATACAATCGGCGCGAGCATGGTCAGCCCGGATAAAGACACCGGTTTTGTCGTCGGGAAACTATTCCCGGCGCCGGGTGACTGGACTTGATAGATTAAAGTCACTCTGGTTATTGCCTGTATTCATGGTTAATGAACCTCCAGAAGGACTGGTCAGCTCTGGTAGATCTCCCGAAGACGGGTCGAGCTGGATTCTCTTGCCAGCCAGGCTTTAAACCTGGCACCAATAGGCTGCGAGCTTGAGAATCAGCGGCTCGCAAAACCGTATCAAATATTGACGAAACACGACTATCTTGGTCGTATAATAAATCATGTCGGCGGCCTGTCAACCTTTTTTAGAAGTTTTTTTGCAAAAAATGTTTGGCCGGTTACGCGTGGTTTTCCACTCTTTATCATATAATTTAGGCACTGAATGGTTGCTTTAGTGTTTTTTTGGCGGACGATTGATTTTTTATCAAATTTGACGGGGCGAATGAAACAGATACTATTACGACTCTCCTAGTAGTGTAATTTGAAAAACTAGGGCTTTGAGAGTTTTTTCAGAAATCCTGTCGGCACGCATGGCTAACGACGGAATGAAAAAGAAAATTGGAAAAGCTTACATCTTTCAAGCGAACCAGAGCCACATGCTGACTAACGTAAGCATCCTCAATCGCCTTTTCTACCAACGCAGATTTCGTCACGTTCGCACGGCTTAGTCGAACAAGATGCCAACTTTTGGCCGGTTGCTGGCGACTACAATTTGGCTCGGGTTGGGATTACTCTGCCAGCCGCGCGGGGCAGTGATTTCTTCATCCACCAAGCTGGCCGGTAGAAATATGCCGTCGCCGCATTCTGAGATTCCGCCTTAACGGACGGATTGATGGCATGGGTGGCAAAACTGCGACGGCTGATAATCAGCTCGTCCTTGGCGCGGGTCAACGCGACATAGAGGACGCGCCGTTCTTCTTCAATGTCGTCAACATTACCGAACGCGCCTTTCACTGCGATGGTATTTTCCGACAACGCTGCGCCGTTCGGGGATTTGCAAAAATTCAAGGATCAGAACGTGGAGATCAGCGGCAACATCACCGAGTATCGCAACAAACCAAAGATCATCTTGGAAAACTCGGGGCAGTGTAAGGTCCTGGATGGAAAATGATGGCATCTGACCAAGATTGAAAGGCAATGACCGTTGACACTGGCCGCGATTCCACCCAGGTTTGACGCCGATGTTTGATCGAGTTCAAATGACGGAAAAGCTGGCCGACTTGGCCGCCCAAGGTGTGTTCATCGGCACTTCATCGTGGAAATATCCCGGCTGGCGCGGGATGCTCTACGACGAAGCGCGTTACGTTTATCGCGGCAAATTCGCCGAGTCCCGGTTTGAGAAGAATTGCCTCAGCGAATACAGCGAGGTGTTCAAGACCGTGTGCGTGGACGCTGCGTTTTATAAATTCCCGGATGAAAAATATCTGACCGGCTTGGTGTCGCAGGTGCCAGCGGATTTTCAATTTGCTTTTAAGGTGACGGATGAAATCACGATCAAAAGATTTCACAATCTCCCACGTCACGGCCACCGCGCCGGGCAGGCCAACGAACATTTTCTGAACGCCGAAACCTTCGCCAACGGATTTCTCAACCCCTGCGGGCCGTTCCGCAAAAACATCGGGCTACTCATGTTTGAATTCTCGCGGTTTTATCCGAGCGACTATGAACATGGCCGCGACTTCGTTGCTGAACTTGACAAGTTTTTCGGCGCACTTCCAAAAGGCTGGCCATACGGCGTGGAGATGCGAAATAAAAATTGGCTCCGGCCGGATTATTTCGATTGCCTGGCCCGGCACGGCGTCACGCACGTTTTTAATTCGTGGGAGGCGATGCCGCCGGTCAGTGAACAGATGGCGCTGGCTGGCAGCCGGACCAACCCGGCACTCACCGCCGCGCGCTTCCTGCTGAAGCCGGGCCGAAAATATGAAGAAGCGGTGAAAACTTTTCAACCTTACGCCAAGGTGCAGGAGCCGAACCCGGATGCGCGAGCGGCAGGCATGGCGTTGATCGCCGAGGGCAAAGCCGCCGGACCAACGCGCAAGACTTACGTTTACGTCAACAATCGGCTCGAAGGCAATGCACTGGAAACGATTGAGGCGATGATTGAAGGCGCTGAATAAAACAGCTTCAGAGCAACGCCATTTGCCGTCGGCATTTTGCATCCGGCTTCGGCTTCAGCCCAAATTCCTTGAGGCTTTCCAGTTCCGTTTCAATGATGCGGCGCTCGAAGGGAACAATGCGATGTGTAAACCGCGCCCCGAGCCACAAAATAAATTCATGCGCACTTTGCCAGAAGAAATTTTCCAAGGCACCGCCGGCCTCCCCGGCCGCGCCGCCGCATTTGAGCGAGACGGTCTCCATGAAGTCCCCGCGCAGCCAGCCGGCCGGCAATTCCGTCACCGGGCGTGCGGGATTCAGAGCCAGCCAGAGCAGCCGCGCAAGGATGCGCTGCAAATGGGCCGCCTCTCCGCCCAACGGCCCGAAGCGTTGCCAGCCCGCCGCCGGTGTCTCCATGACGCTGATTTTTAGGTGATCGCTTTCGACCCGCCACACGATGAATCTCGGCTTGGCCGGCCACACCCCGGCCCGGTTGAACTTCGGCTTGAGCGAACGGATCAATTTCTTTTCGTGCCGCAGCGCCGCCGCTTCGGTGGGACAAAACTGAAAATCAATGCGGGCGACCGCGTTCACCATTTTCAGATGACGGCGCGGCATCCGGTCGGGATTGGCCACCCGGTAATTGCCTAGCCGTTGTTTCAAATCCTTGGCCTTGCCGACATAAAGAATCTGGTCCTGCGCGTCCTTCATCAAATAAACGCCGGGACGACGGGGAGCATTGCGGAAAAACTTTCCGCCCAGCCGCCGGACAAGCGGTCGGGGATCGGGCAGGAGAAGCAGTTGCGCCATGCGGGTTGCATGTTTAATCCAGCCGGTTCCGAATTGCCAGCCCAACCGGATTTTTTGTGAACAATTCCGGTTTGACACCCAGGTTTTCGGATATAGTGTCTAAAGAGTCACTATGAAAACGTTGACCAGACCGCAGCAGCAGATTTTGGATTTTTTGCAAAAGTTCCAGCAGGCCAATGGAGCCATGCCCACGCGCCAGGAAATTGCCGCGCGCTTCGGTTTCCGCAGCCCCAATGCCGTCACCGGCCATCTCCGGCTGATGCGCAAAAAAGGCGTCATCACGAGCGAACCGGGCAAGGCTCGTTCACTGCGAATCACGTCACCATTGGCCAAGCTGCGGAGCCGCATCGTGGACATCCCCCTCTACGGCTCGATTCCCGCCGGTTTCGCCGAACCGCGCGAGCAGGACGCCGAGGGCTGTGTCACGGTGGACGTGGCCAGCATCGGTTACAAACCCACCCGCAATGCCTTCGCCTTGCGCGTGACGGGTGATTCAATGATTGGAAAACATATTCTCAACGGTGACTTTGTCGTGCTGGAACACGGGCCGGAGCCACGCAACGGCCAGATCGTCGCGGCGCTCATTGATGGAGCCAGCACGCTTAAAACTTTCGTTCTTAAAAACGGCAAGCCGTTTCTGCGCGCCGAGAATCCGAAATATCCCGACCTGATCCCGGCGCAGGAATTGATGATCCAAGGCGTGTTCAAGGCGCTCATCCGCCGGGCCAAAGACTAGCTGGCTCGGACAGCGATTGTCCCAGCCGGTTTGATAGAAGTCATGTCATGCGGACCATCATTCATCTGGACGCCGATGCGTTCTTCGCGTCCGTTGAACAATCGGCGGACACACGGCTGCGCGGCAAACCCATCGCTGTCGGTGGCGAGAGCCGGGGCATCATCGCGTCGGCCTCCTACGAGGCGCGGAAATTTGGCATCTACACGCCGATGCCCACGGCGCGGGCCCGCAAGTTGTGTCCGAAGCTCATCGTGCTGCCGGGCGATTACGACCGTTACGAACAGTTTTCCAACTGGATGTTTGGCTATGCCTACGACTTCACGCCGGACGTGGAGCGGACTTCGATTGATGAAGGTTATTTTGACATCACGGCCAACCGCAGCCAACCATCCGTTGAAATTGCGCGGACGATCAGCCACGCCATCCGGCAATCGTTGAAGATCAACGTCAGCGAAGGCATCGCGTCCAACAAACTCATCAGCCAGATCGCGTCGAAGCTCAACAAACCCGCCGCGTTTCAATCCGTCGCCGCCGGTGACGAAAAACTGTTCCTGCATCCGCTGCCGAACAAATGGCTGCCGGGCGTCGGTCCGAAAACGGCCCTGCGTTTGAACGCGGCGGGACTGGCCGACATCGGGCAGATCGCCGCGACGCCGACCGACCTGCTGGCGCTGCTGCTGGGCGGTCAGGCACCGCTCGTGCGGCAGTTCGCCAACGGGATTGACGAACGGCCGCTGCTGCCGGCCAGCGAGCCGCAGAAGTCATTCAGCCAGCAGGAGACGTTCAACGAGGATGTGACCGACGAGGAATATGTCGAAGCGGTCATGCGCCGGATGGCCGATCATCTGTTTGCCGACGTGCGCGCCGAAGGCCGCAGCGTGCGGACGTTGACCGTGAAAGTGCGCTACAATGACCGCGATGAAAACCAGCGGGCGGAAAGTTTGCGGGAGCCGACCGATTTGGAAACGGACGTTTACGGACGCCTGCGCGGATTGCTGCGCGAAGCGTGGCAGCGGCGCGTGAGCCTGCGGATGGTGTCGCTAAAATTATCCAACGTCTATGCCGGGGTGTTTCGCAGCGAACTGGCGCTGGAAAGCAACGCCCGGAACCATGAAGCCCGCGAACGGCTGGCCGTGGTGTTGGATGATTTGCGCCGGACGAAAGGCTGGTCAACGGTCATGCGCGGGCACGACTTGCGATTGCGGGATGCGCCAAGAGACATCGTGAAGGAACGCGCAAAACCGCAGATCAAGATCGTAGTGAAAGCACTGCCGTCGTTGAGCCGGCCGAACAAAATCACCACTTACGTTCCGCTGCGGTGCCGGAGCTATTTCACGTTTCTGGATTCGACGCTCTCGCCGACGGCGCTGGTGCATCTGGCGAAGCAGAACGGCATGAGCGCGGTGGCGTTGACCGACCTCGGCAATCTGCACGGCGCGGTGGAGTTCGTGCAGGCGGCGAAGCGCGCGGGCATCAAACCCATCTTCGGCACTGAACTAAACACGGGCGAGCATCCGCTGCTGTTGTTCGTGGAGTCAGCGCGCGGTTATCACAATTTGAACCGCGTGCTGTCGGCCAAAGCACAAGCCGCCAGCGACGACGACGGCGCGGTGGCGGATCAAGAACGCCGGCCCATTGCACTGGAAAAACTGGATGGCTTTACGGACGGCTTGATCGCGGTCAGTCCCGACGTGAGCATTGCTGAATTGTTTCCCGGTCGCTTTTATCAGATGGCGACGAAGCAAATCGACACTGGCCACTCGCCGGTCGTGGCGTGCCCGGCGATTCATTACGGGCTGCCCGGCGATCGGCTGAAATATGACATCGTGCAATCCATCCGCACGTTGACGCTGCTGCGTCAGGAACACCCGGAGAAACGATTGGACGGACGGCTGCACTTTCGCACGCCTGCCGAGATGATTGCCGCCTGCAAAGGCCATCCCGAATGGCTGGCGCACTCGCTGGAAATTGCCGACCGCTGCAACTTCGAGTTGCCGTTTGGCAAACCGCAGTTTCCGGCGTTCGTGCCGCCGGACGGCTCGACGCCACACGAGTATTTGCACCGGCTGGTCGCGGATGGATTGCAACGTCGTTACGGCGAACGGGCCAAGGCCATGCGTCCGCAGATCGAACAGGAATTAAAAATCATCACGGCGGTCGGCTACGAAGAATACTTTCTCGTCGTGTGGAACATTCTGCAAGACTGCCGCGCGAACGGCATTGAATGGATCACGCGCGGCAGTGCGGCGGATTCGTTGGTGTGTTATTGCTTGGGCATTAGTGATGTCTGTCCGATCCGCTTCGGCCTCTACTTCCGGCGGTTTCTGAATGAGGAACGCATGGCGCTGAACAAACTGCCGGACATTGACATTGATTTTCCGCACGACCGCAAAGATGACGTGGTGAATATCATCTTCGCCAAGTATGGCCGCGAGCATTGCGCTGTGGTCGGCGGCTTCTCGACGTTTCAAGCACGCAGCGCCTTTGCGGACGTGGCCAAGGTGCTGGGCGTCGGCGAACGTGAAGTCAGACGGTTTACGGATCACTTTCCGTGGAGTTTTGGCGGCGGCTGGGTGCCGGATGAACCCACGCCGAGCGGCGGGGCCAAGTTGCGCGACCTGCTTGCGGCCAGCCCGGAAAACCGTGACCTGCCGTTGAACGAAGAGCCGTTCAAGACGGCGCTGGACATGGCGGAGTTTCTGGACGGTTTCCCGCGTTATCCAAAGATGCACCCGTGCGGCGTGGTGGTGTCGCGCCAGCCGATGCACGAACTAACCCCGACGTTTATTTCCAACAAAGGTTATCCGACGACGCACTTTGACATGGACGCCGTCGAAGTCATCGGCCTGGTCAAGATGGATATTCTGGCGCAAGGCGGGCTGGCCGCGATGCGCGACGTGAAAGAGATGTTGGCCAAGCGCGGCGTCACGGTGGACTTGAATGCGCTCGAACCGTGGCAAGACCCGGACGTGTGGGAATTGATCTCCGGCGGCGCGCGGGCGGTGCATCACATCGAAAGCCCGGCCATGACCGGCCTGTGCCGCCAATGCAACGTGCGGGACATTGACACGCTCATCGCCATCGTGAGCGTCATCCGGCCCGGTGCGGCCAACGAGGGCAAGAAACTGGCGTTCACGCGCCGCTATCAAGGGCTGGAGCCGATCACTTATCCGCATCCGTCGCTGGAACCCGTGTTGAACGACACGTTCGGGCTGGTGGTGTATGAGGAACATATTTTGCAAATCTGCGAGGCCTTTGCCGGACTGCCTCCGGGTCGCGCGGACGTGTTGCGCCGGGCGTTGAACAAACAGAAGCGCGGCGTCATTGCGGAAATTCAAAAGGAGTTTGTCGCCTCGGCCACGGCGCGCGGCCACACGCCAGAAAAGATTGAAGAAGTATGGGGCTTGGTCACGGGCTTCGCGGGCTACGCGTTCTGCAAGGCGCACTCAACCGCGTATGGGGTGGAAGCGTATCAATCGGCGTGGCTCAAGCGAAACTACCCGGCGGAGTTCATGGCCGCCGTGCTGACCAACGGCAAAGGTTTTTATGATCCGCTCGTGTATGTGCTGGAAAGTTACCGGCTGGGTTTGAAATTTTTGCCGCCGACGGTCAACGAACCCGGCCCAGCGTTCACCGTGCATGGCAATGCCATTCGCGTTCCGCTGACGCGTGCCAAAGGGCTGGCGGAACGCACCGTTAAACGACTGCTGGCCGAGCGCGAGCGCGGGCCGTTTGTTTCGCTGGCGGACTTTCACCGGCGGGTGCAGCCGTCACCGGAGGAATTGGAAACAATGATTCGTGCAGGCGGCTTCGATGAATTTGGCGAGACTCGCACGCGCCAATTTTGGGAAGCACAATATCTGCACCGCGCCTTTGGCAGCGGGCAGGATTCAAATCAGGGCTGGCTGCTGGCACCGCCGTCGCTGGATCGTTTTCCCGGCGTGCCGATGCGCGAGCCGACGCGCCGGGAACGGCTCGAAGCCGAAACCGAATTGTTCGGCTACGCCGTCAGCGGGCATCCGTTGGAATTGTTCGACGACATCGCGTGGGACACCTATTGCCCCGTCGCACGCCTCGCCGAACACGTCGGCGAAACGGTGATGGCCTGCGGGTTGGTCGTGGAGCAGCGCACGCATCATCAGATCACCGGCGAACCGATGAAGTTCCTCACGCTGGCCGACTGGACGGGCATCGTGGAGACTGAGTTGTTTGCGCAGACCTACAAGAACTATGGGCTGGCGACGGTGCGTTATCCCGTGCTTGAGGTGATGGCGACGGTGGAGCCGTTTGAGAATGGACGAGGGTTTTCGTTGCGCGTGTTGCGCGCGGGGAAACCGCGAGCGGCACTCACGAGTCGTTGCTGAAGGCGGGATTTCGCGACAAATAGGGATTGGCCTCAGTGCTTAAATAAGGTTTTCCAAAATTAAAAATTTAAATCGGGAAATCACCTAATTATATAATTTGTTGTATTTCTAAGGCAATCGTGCTTAATTCAAAGTAGAGTCACTTAGCAGCCAAGGAATCCACCATGAAAAAATTCTATCGCAAAATGTTTTTACGGCTGGGATTGCTTTTATTGCTGGCCGCACCCCAATCCTCCGTCTTTGGCCAAGGTGCCCTGACACCGCCGGCCGCGCCCGCGCCGACGATGCTGACGCTCAATCAAATCGAGCCGCGCACGCCCATCAGCAGCCTGCCCTACACCATCACCAATCCCGGTTCTTACTATCTCGCGGGGAACCTGACCGGGATCGCCGGTTCTGACGGCATTGTTATAAAGACCAATGACGTGACCTTGGACTTGAAGGGGTTCACCCTGCGTGGAGTGGCCGGCTCGGACAACGGAATCAATGTATTGAATCCCGTGAGGAATTTGGCGATCCGCAACGGTGTCGTGGAAACTTGGGGCGCATACGGCGTGAATGCCGTCAATGGCAACAGTGGCGAATTGGAACGCCTCCGCGCCTCTAACTGCTCATCATTGGGTTTAGTCGTCGGTGATAATTGGACCGTGCTTGGCTGTTCCGCCAGCGGCAACACATACCAAGGCATCTATGTTGGAAATAATTGCACCATCAAGGATTGCAACGCCAAAAACAATGGGAACGCCGGAATAGTTGCTGGTGGACTCAATTGCGTCATCAGCGGTTGCGTCGCCAGTGGCAGCCTCGGTGGTTTCAGTCTCGCAAGCTACTCCATAATCGAAGATTGTGTGGCAACAGGTAACACGAATGGCATCTCTGTGCTTACCGCCTGCACCATCAAGAACTGCAACACTTGTGGCAATACTAATGATGGCATTATTATGCTTGGTCAGGATTGCCAGGTCGTTGGCAATACCGCCAGCGGGAATGGCAAGTATGGGATCGAAATTTTTGGCTACCCCGATCGCGTTGATGACAACGTCGTCAGCGATAATGCTTCCTATGGCATCAATGCGGATAATTTGAACGTCACCAACTGTATCACCCGCAATTTCTCAGCCGGCCCCGGTTACGGCGGTTTTCCCGGCAATAAAGACTACGCCCCCATCCAGTCTCCCACCAACACGGTCGCCAGTCCCTGGGCTAATTTCCAATAGGCATACAAATGAAAACCAGACACAATCGCAAACTAATCGCCCTGACTTTGCTGGCGCTTGCAACATTCAGCCAGCATCTTTCGATCATCTTCGCCCAAGGTGCCCTGACACCGCCGGGCGCACCGGCACCGACGATGAAGACGCTCGATCAAATTGAACCGCGCACGCCCATTAGCAGCCTGCCCTATAGCATCACCAATCCCGGTTCTTATTATCTCACGGCAAGCTTGACCGGGATCGCCGGTTCCGACGGCATTGACATCACGACCAATGACGTCATTCTGGACTTGAACGGATTCACGCTCCATGGAGCAGCTGGGCCCGGGGCAGGGATTAATGTTGTGAATCCGGCAAAAAATTTGGCCATTCGCAACGGGACATTGGATTCCTGGGCGGGAGTCGGAGTTGTCGCGGTGAATGCTTACAACAGCCAGTTTGAACACCTTTGTTCCTCTGCAAATCTGGATGGCCTTTATGTTGGTTCTAATTGTGTTGTATTAAGCTGCACGGCCTGCCAGAATCGATTTATTGGCATTAGTGGCGGCATCAACAATATCATTAAAGACAGTCTTGCCAGTGCCAACAGTAGTGGTGGCATCGGAGTTGGAAACAATAGCACGGTTATCAGTTGCACCGCGAGCGGCAATGCTAGCGGCTTTGCAGCGGGGAACAATTGCACCCTCAAGGATTGCAATGCCGGCGGCAACAATGGCGGCTTTTCCACCGGGAACAATTGCACCCTTCAGGATTGCAATGCCAGCGGCAATAGCACCATTGGCATTTATCCCGGGAATAACTGCGCCGTGAGGGATTGCATCGCGAGTGGTAACGGCACCTATGGCATTTATGTGCCAAATTATAACTGCCAGATCATTGGGGATGATTGCAGCGGCAACAATAGTCACGGCATTTATATTTTGGGAAACTATAACCTGGTAAAAGATTGCACCGCCAATGCCAACTTGAACGATGGTATTTACGTCCCGGGATATGACTGTCAGTTGCTTGGCAACACCTGCAGCGGCAACAGCGCTTATGGTATCTATCTTTTAGGAAACCAGAATCGCGTTGATGGCAACAATGCCGCCAATAATAACTCATACGGCATCGGTGTGGCCACGAACAATGTTGATAATAACATCACCCGTAATTTTGCCCCCGGCAATATTCTCGGCGGTTACTACAACTTTACTGGCAACAACGACTATGCGCCCTTGGGCTCACCCAATACATCCACCAATCCTTGGCAGAATTTCCAATAGGCATCCAAATGAAAATCATCATCTTGGCGGTTATTGCATCGTCTAGTTTGGTCTTTTCGCCCGCCCACGCTGGCACGACCATTGACGCGGTGAACAAATATGCTTATGGCGCGAACCTCGGCTGGATGGATTGGTCCGGCGGGACCGGCCAGAGCGCCAGCGGCGCGGTAATCGGCGAATATGTCTGCTCCGGCTACATCTATTCCGCGAACGTCGGCTGGATCAATCTCGGCAGCGGCGCACCCGCCAACCAGATCCAGTATCAGAATAATTCGGCCACCGACTATGGCGTGAACCAGGATGGCTTGGGCAATCTACGCGGCTATGCCTACTCCGCGAATGTAGGCTGGATCAATTTTGAGAACACCGGCGCACCGGCGGTCAATCTGCTCACCGGCCAGCTCAGCGGTTACGTGTGGAGCGCCAACTGCGGCTGGATTTCCTTGAGCAACTCCATGGCTTCGGTGCAGACGGACACCATCCAGCCCGGCGCGCTTGCGCCCGACGGCCTGCCCATCGCCTGGCTGCTGACTTACTTCGGCACCACCAACGTGAGTGCCTATGCCGATGCGGACGGCGACGGTTATCCCAACTGGGCGGAATACGAAGCGGGGACTAATCCGACCAACGCGAGCAGCAATCTGAAAATCACCGCCTACAACTTTGCGCGCGGTGGCACGAATGTTTCAGTGACATGGAGCAGTGTGAATACCCGCTATTATTATCTTCAAAAAACTCTTAGGTTGAACACCAACGTCTGGACCGACAGCGGACTCGGATTGATCCCGCCGGCGGGCAGCGCGACCAGCGGCAGTTTCATCGATACGAATGCGCCGATCCGTTTCTACCGCGTGGAAGCGGTGCGACCTTTGTTTCCCTAAACTTGAGCCTTGTTGAATCTTCCAGTAATTCCCGCCGAGGGTCTGGAACAATGGCCGCACCACCGTCTGATAATCCGCCGCCGTCTGCGCCGCCCCATCGAAGTCCCCGCGCAACAACTGCGGCCCGGTCTGGTGATAGAGGGAGTCCACCGCCTTGTAAGTATTCTCCAGGGTGTTCAGGAAGAATACTCGGGAGTCCAGCGACATCGGCCGCACATTGTCATCGTTCAAGAACGTGTTCGCACCTTCACCAATCAGCCCGAACGTCCCGACGCGACTCGCATTGTCCAGCGCGGTCAGCAGCCCGGACTTCACGTCATGGATGTTGCTCAGGTCGGAGATGTTCTGTTTCCGGCCAAGGACATCCTCATCAAACTTATTACGGAGCCACGCGACCGCCATGCCCACCGGCAGGATGGCTAGATACGCCGCCAGTCCGTTCCGCATCGCCTTGCTGGTGGCTTCCCCGTTCGGCTCCCGCAACTGGCGCAACACCTGATAGGTCTTTTGCAGCGGCCAGCCGAGGAAGGGATTCATGGCCACACCTAGCCCGCTCGTCTGCAACGCCGGCATACGACTCGTCAGGCTGCTCTCCAGCGTGATTTCGTTCAGCGTGAGCTGTTGGATGGCCTTGTCCACTTCCGGCCGCAGGATGGGCTTGTCCGTCCCCTTGTTGGCGTGGGCCTCCCTCACCAGTTGTTCGAGGCTGAACCCAAAATCATTCATGCGCTGCGACAGGAAGTTGAACTCACGTTCACCCGCGCCGAAGCCGCCCAACATTTCCCGTGTCACTTTAAAATTCTTGTCGTCCACCAGATCGGGATGCAGCTCCAGATGTTGCGCCCCGCCCGTCACCATGCCTTCGATGTGTCGTTGCCAGGTGATGAAGTTCGAGATTTGCAGGCACTCCGCCACAAAATGGAAGGGGGAGAGCACCTTGAGTGTCGGCGCAATGGGTTTGCCGGCGGCTTGGTTCGCCAGCGCCTTGTCCCGCGCCCCCGGCGCGAACACATCCGTCTGCAACGCCGCCCCCGCGACATCCGCCGTGCGACCTACCGCCCGCCCCACACGGTTGGAACTCTGATACGCGACGTTCGCATGGCTCCACGCCGACGTCCACCGCTGCCGGTTGGTGTTGATGGCGTCAAACAGCCCGGCATTGTTCGCGGCCAACATGCGGTCAGACTCAAAAGCCACCTCCCGCCCGAACGCCTGAAGCATCGAGTTGGCCATGACCTTGCCCAAGTCCACCACCGACCGTCCCGTCATCGCCAGCGACCGTGAATTTAGCCCCAGCAACCGCACAGGCTGTTCCAGGAACACGGAATGCGCCGTGAGCGCGGTTCCCGCCCCCGACACCGTCCAGCCGCCAATGGACCGCAATAACCGGGCCCAGGGCAACAGTTCCGGAATCTTCCCCGAATTATTCATGGATTTGATGGCCGAGAAACTTTGCGCCACGCTGTTCAAGTTCATCAGATGACCGCGCGCCTCTTTCAACCCGGTGTAGCTCACACCTTCACGGTCAGCCCGCTCCTTGATCTGCTGTTGCATCAACTTCTCCTTGATGCCGGGATTCTCTTTTAAAATTTCCGCCCGCCAGCCGGCCATCGTGTCCGCCGCCCGTTGCTGTTCGTTGATGGCCGTGGCCAGATTCTTATCCATCGTGGCTCCGTTCCGACCGAACCCGGCCTCAAACGCCTGCCCATGGATGATCTTCTCCATCGTGTATTGATCGTTCTGGAGATATTCCAGCCATTCCTTGGGCGCCGCTTCGATGTGACGCGCATCCACGATGAACCGCTTGGGAGCCGGTGAACCGCCACGGATGGCTTCGGCTTCATCCCCCACCATCGTCCGCAGCAGGTTATGGAAGTTCTGGATGGTGTCCAGCGTGTCACCCACGAACGCGCCATCGGCCTTGCCGCCTTCGAGGTGGGCCAGTGTCTCCGCGAATGTCACCGGGTCATTGGATGCCTGAAACGCTTTGATGACGTTCCCACGGCTCGCCAGCGGCTTGATGTCGCCCTGGGCCGGTGCGTAGAAGTGGGACCGGTCATTGAACGCCAGGGACTTCATGAACCAGTTCCAGACTTCCGGCGTGAAGCGGTTGGTCAGGGACTGGCGCAGGGTGGATGGGTCGGTCGCGTAACACTTGCAGACTTTTTTTCGTGTAAATCGTTGATAATCAATAAAGCAACAAGCATCGCGCTAAAAGCAGTGGTTTTCACCATATGGTCCAAGCTCGTGGCGTGAATGATAACGACTTAAGTATGCCCGTAACACTCCCTAATAAGGGTGTCACCACGGTGTAACCTTTTGAGCATTGGCGCTCAAGTGTGACAGGTAGATCGTCTGAAACAGAAAGTTCAACCGGATGGAGGCTGGTCAAGGTAGCCCTCCAGCACGAAATCTTTTACCAAAAATGCGTGACCCACGGTGTGTCATTTTGAAATGAATCCTCAGGCCACCATCCCACCATGCTGATCCGCGCCAATTGCTATCGGTGGCCGTCACTTTTCTGCGAAAGGGTGACAGACAGCGACAGACATATTGATTCTATTGGACCCGAGTAAATTGATAGTGTGGAAACTGCGGTTTTTCCGGTCATTTCCGGTGAGGCTGGCCTTGCATTACCTGGGCTGGTTTGGTTGCGGCACCAAGTTGTCAAATCAGACGCCAATTTGGTGAGTGTGACCGTTGGAATGGTGATCTATCCTGCTGAGCCAAGGAGCATGCCGCCAACGTCAAGACAGGGGACCGACCATTCGACGAAGGCTCTAAAAGCTGACGATATGTTTTTGGCAAACGGTGCGACCAACTGCCGCTAGGCTCGAACGGCAACACTAGGCCGCGTCACCATCGCTTTGATCACGCCACATGCTATTGTGCGCTGTCACTCTCTTGTGAAGGAGATACAGCCTGCAACAAACATATTGATTGTATCGGACTTGAGCAGTGTGGTGGAACGAAGACTACGTTTTTGCGACTTGTTTCCGGTGAGGCTCGACCTCAGTTCGTGGCCCGGGTTGGCTGTGGCAACCAGTCGTCCCATCGAGGTGCCTTCGTAGAGGTTTGACCGCTGGAGCGGTGAACGGGCCAGTGGGGCACAGTTCAAAATTAACTCTCGGACAAAACGGACGCATCTATCACACTTCTTAACATAAATTTAAAAAATAATATAATCTCCAAGGTATAGAAAAGATGTGTCCGTATTGTCCGAGAAACCATTTTATGGTCCTTGGCAAGATCAATCTCAGAGTGGGAATTCTGGCAAGCAGATATTACAGTTTTCAGCCAACCATATTTTACAATATTGAGCCCGTTTAATAACGAATTTAATTGCCATTAAAATTACCTGCTGCTACGATTTTTAGAATCGAACAGGCGGATTGAATCCAAGATTAAAAATTGACTTCCTCGTCCGATCCATAGCCTGCCAAAAACCATTATGCATAGAAAAAAAATTCCCCGTGCACGCCGCTTCGCCGGTGGCGGTAGAGTTGCTGTGCCTTTGCTCGCAGCGCTGTTGATTCAACTGCTGTGTAGTAGCTACAGCATAGCCCAAAACATCACCAACGTCGTCGCGCCTGGCGGCTCGGTGGACATCCAGAACAACAGTGGCAGCGATTGGTATTTTTTCAGTGCCCCGACGCCAGCCGGCTCATCGATGGCGCGCGTGTCCTCCGACTTGGTCAGCGTTTATACCTGGCCCGACGCGGCAAATTTCACTGCGGATCCGAATTACAGCATTGATCGGATTTATCCGGATGAATACCTCCGTGTCTTTGCCGGCTCCCTGCCCGTCAACACTTTGATCACGGTCCAATATGCCGTCGGTCTGCCCGGGAATGGCCCCTACTACTTTTATATCACCGTGGCTAACGCGCCTTACGTGACCGCCCTCAACATCACCGACCCTTCGCCAACGGTAGCGGCCACAGTGCATTGGTCAGTAACATTCAGCGCGGCCATCTCTGGCGTCACGGCGGCTAACTTTATATTGACCAATCCCGATGGTCTGTCGGGGGCCACCATCACCAGCGTGACTGGTTCCGGTTCCAACTGGGTAGTGGCCGCCAGCACCGGCACCGGCACAGGTTTGTTGGGTTGCAGCTATGTCGGCCATGTGAGCGAATCGCCTGCCGTGCCAGCTTCGTTTACGGGACAGCAATATACCTTCAGCACGTATCCGCTCATTACAGTCGAACCGGCCAGTAGCAACATTGTTGCCGGCAGCAGTTATACGATGTCCATCGCGGCCACGATTCGCGGCGGCGGCGGGGTGAACTATCAATGGTATGCCGGAACGAGTGTGAATCCGGGCGCGGCCACCGCGATTTCCGGTGCAACCTCCGCGTCCTACACCGTCAGCGGTCTGGCAGCCGGCTCAACGCACCAGTATTTTTGCCGGGCCATCAGCTCGACCAACACGTCCTACACGACCGATTCCACGACCGCGACGGTCAGCGCATTCACACCCGTTGCAATCCTGACCAGTCCAACCAGCAGCGTGATTGCCTCAGGCCAAACCAAATTGCTCACCGTCAGCGTGTCGGGCACATCGCCAAACTTCCAGTGGTATCAAGGTGTTGCCGGCGACACAAGCACGCCAGTGGGCAGTGATTCTTCCAGCTTCACCACCCCCGTTTTGAGCGCGAACACGAGCTACTGGGTCCTCGTTTATAACGGACTTCCGGCGACCTACAATCAAAATTCTGCCACGGCAACCATTCGCGTCGTCACCAGTCTCACCGGCAACGGGCCGCTGGCGGTGCTGGTGAACGAAGCCTTCCTGCCAGCCCCGGCTTTCACCGTGTTGGATTCCGCCGGCGTGCCCGTCACTAATTACCCGGTGGCGCTAAAAGTTAATGCGTCTTCCGGCGGCGGCAGCTTTGGCGGCTTGTCCAGCACGAATGTGAACTCGGATGGCACCGGCACGGCAAGCGCCGTGTTGACGGCCAATGGCACTGCCGGCGCTTATTCAGTCACGGCGTCCATAGCCCCGGTCGTGACCGATACCATTTCGCTGGTTAATGTGGCGCTACTCGCCGTCAGCACCACGGTGGACGAAGACAACGGCACCATTGATCCCACCGTCGGCGCGGGTTTGAGTTTACGGGAAGCGGTGAATTACGCCGCAACGCATCCCGGTGCGCACACCATCAGTTTTGCATCCGCACTTTCGAGCGGCGGTCCGGCGACATTTATTATTACCAACGGTTCGCTCTCCGTTGCCGGCACCACCACGGTCATCAGCCCCGGGACTGGTTCAGTGGTCTTGAACGGCAGTTTTGCCTCGCGAATATTCACCATCGCAGGTGGTGCGAATGTGGTGTTGAATTCGCTCACACTGACGAACGCGCACAGCGATGCCAATGACTGGGGTGGTGCCATCATTAACAGCGGCACGCTCGCGCTGACCAATTGCACGCTGGTGGGCAATGTGGTGGACGGCAGCGGGGCCGGCGGAGCTATTGAGAATGAGGGAACTTTGACCCTGACGGGCTGCACGCTGTCCGGCAATTCCGCCGGGTTTGCGGGTGCCATTCGCAACGATTCCATCTGCACGCTACAGAACTGCACCCTTTACGGCAACACCGCGCCGGACAACGGCGGGGCTGTTGATAATGTCTTCGGTGCCACATTGAACCTGCTTTATTGCACTTTTTCCGGCAACAGTGCCGGTGGCTTGGGCGGCGGAATTGACAATTACTTAAGCACGTTGAACCTCACCAACAGCATCATTGCCGTGAACGCCTACCAGGATATTTACAATTGGGGCAGCAGCACTATCAACGCCGGCAGATCGAACATAGTGGAGTCGTTGGTGAATGGCGGCGGCACCAATAACGGTTCAGCTACCGTGCTTTCCGCCAATCCACTGCTGGCTCCGTTTGGCAATTACGGCGGTCCAACTGAGACCATGCCACCGATGCCCGGTTCGCCCGCCATTGATGCCGGCGGTTTAACCTCCCTCACCACCGACCAGCGTGGGTCTGGTTTCCCGCGTGTAATGAATTTTTATGCGGACCTCGGCGCGGTCGAAGCTTTAGTGCCTTCCATTCCCAATGCCAGCTTTGAGGTGGACACTTATACCAACGGGGTAGGCTATGCCAGCCAGAATGGCGGTGGCATCACCGGCTGGACGGTATCGCCCTCCAATTACATCGGCTTGAATCCCGCCGCCGGCTCCAACCCGTTTGCAGATAATGGCGCGATTCCGCAAGGTGCCAACGTGGCGTTCATTCAGAGTCCGGGCCAGTCCAACACCCTTGCCACTACCATCTCGGGCTTGACCCCGGGCGTGGCCTATGAGGTGAGTTTCTACGCTAACTGCCGAAAAAACTATGGGAGTTATCCAAATGCCTCGTGGTCGCTCAATGGAGGTCCGTTCATTCCCTTCACTGCCAGCCCAGGCGTGGGTGGTTCGAACTCGTATTATCCCAACTCCGGCATCTTCACAGCCAGCGGGACCACCGCCGCCTTGGTCTTGGCTAACCTAACTCCCGGTCAGGACAGCACGGTGCTGGTGGATGCGTTCACGATCACAACGAACCTTTTCATTATTACCAACCATCCGCCCGTGTTGGCCGCGCTGACCCAGAAAACCAACCACGTGTTTGGATTTAATTTCACCAACCTTACGGGTGCCAGCTTCTCGGTGCTGACGAGCACCAACGTGGCGTTGCCACCCGATTTATGGTCTAATCTTGGTCGCATCACCGAATTTCCCTCGGGGTCTGGCCGGTTCCCGTTCTCCGATCTGGCCACCAACATCGCCAACCGCTTCTACCGCGTCCGTTCCCCCTGACAACACTTGGAGCGATCTTAAGGACGAAACCGGAGTCGGGATGATGAAACAGAACTTGGGTGCAGCTTTGCACTGATTGCTTTTTCCAATTGCTACCCGTTTCATAGGCATCTAATTCCCTTCCAGCCGCGCTGCGCTTTGCCATGTTCATCAGCAATATCGTTGCGCTGTGCCAGCCCAAATTGCCGTGTGATCATTTCTGTGATGCTGGTCGCAAATATCTTCTTCGGCAACACCGTCCAGTTCCGTGAGTCACAGAAATTTACATAGCCCTGATGGCATTGCGCAGCAGAAAGCGATGCGGCTTCATCCTTACGCAGGTGCTCTTTTGCAAAGACGGCCACCGCGTCGGATTCCTGCAACAGATCGTCCACTAGCTTTTGTTGCGCTGCTGTCAAACGGAGTTGCCAGTCGTCTGCACGGATTTTTTCCAGTCCTTCCAGCATCCAGTTCAGCACACCAGCACCTTCATCGGATAGGATTCGCTCGCTTAGATCAGGAATTACTTGCGCAGGTTTTGCCTTTTGATATTTAAAAATTATCAAACGACGATTCCACGCATCCGTGTCTCCCTCCAAGTGAACGGTCAGCCGCGAATTGCATGTCACGATCGCATTAAACCGGCAAATTATCTCCGGTCGTTCATTACTGCCCTTGAACTCCAGCGTCACTGGATCACCGCCTGTCAGCGCTTTGAGCACCGACGCGCCTTTGCCATTCAGAAAGTTTTCTGGCACATCTGCGCCATACAGCAGAGACTTGCCGAGCAGCCGCCCTAGCTCAAAGCGCTCTCCCAAATAATCCGGTCGTATTGTGCCGACGTTTGCCGCTCCAATGATACCATTCAACACCCGCACGAAAGTCCCCTTTCCGCCGCCGGCCGTGCCGGTGAGGATGATCAGCCGTTGCGCCAGATTAGTGCCGATCAAGGCCAACCCGCACCACCGTTGTAATAATTCAACGTCATCGGGGTCCAAGGCAGGGCGGAGCAACCCATCAAGAAACATTGGAGACGTAGCGGTTGGATCATAAGCCACCGCCAGCTTGTTTCGCCGCCGATGAATGGGGCTGAATGGTAGCAGAACCTTGTCCGCTAGCCGTAACATACCATTATTACACGGCACAAACTTCATCAGATCTGTCTCAAAATAACCAGGCGGGACTTCCAACAGACCGCGTGCGCGCGAAAGAACGCCTTTGAGACTGGAAGAATCCCGGAACTGAAACTCCAGACTGCGAGTGTCAAATTTCACCTCGCAGGCACGCGCACACTTCAGAAGTAATTCGCTCAACATTGTGGCCAATGTCGCTTCCCGCCTTTCGCTGAATATCCCATTCTCTTGTGAATATGTGTAAAAGCGATTCTCCTCGGTCACAAACACCGTTGGAGCTTCCGGCGAGCCGGCCTCTCCAAGCGTTGCCGCCAGAAAATCTTCGGACAGGTCTTTGACAAAAGGACGATCTTCCTTCTTATTCCCCGCCGACACTTCCTGCACCGGGTCGCCGTGCCTCTCTTTCAAGCCTGGAAACCTTGCATCAAACCAAGCAACTGGCGTATCTGGTGTGGGCGTGACCAGCGCAGTCGCTGGTGCGATAACAACACCGTTGGTTTGCGACCATGCTTTCATAATGCCAATTTCTGTTTCACTCATATCGTTGATCCCTTCAGGTCCACTGGTTGCACCGGCGGCTGATAAATCGGCTTTGCACTTGGTTGCGGATTTAAATACAGCAGCCCTTGCCGGCGTTCACCGCGCATGGCTTGTGGTAGTCGTGACAACCGGATGGCCGTCAAAGTCCCCGGGTCAGCTCCCAGCGTGATGAGCACCGGCTTGATTTTGCCCATGAGATAGTCCCAATCTGCCTTACTCGCCGCATCCACCCGCACCAGCGCATGGACGGAACGGCCACCAGACTCACAGATCGATGCGATGGGCAGCGGCATCTGCACCAGACACCGCAGCCAGTCATCGGCGTCCGCCTCGTCACTTTCCAGCACCGCATAGCGCCACGCCGTCACCGCTTCTTCTGAACGGCGGGACATTTTGCCGCCCAAACGTGGGTTTGGATAATATTCTCCGCAGACCGGTTGCGGCAAAAACCACACGCCGTCCGCGCCGGTTGGCAAGTGTTCCTGCATCGGGTTGCTATCGGCCTCCCAAAGCAATTGACCTTGCGATTTCATGTCGTTAAACACCAAAACTTTTTCACCAGTGCCGTGTGGGTAGAGATGCCGCAACACATCCGCCGAATCCAAGCTGGCCACGCTTATCGGTGAAACTTGGGCAAGGAAACTCACCGCGTCCGTGATGGCCGAGCCTACCTTCGCAACGCGCTTCAGAACATCCTTCTGAAACTTTGGTTTCGGTGGTGGCGGGGCAAGCCATTTTGTCGGCGTCAGATTGTTACTGTTCGCCTTGGCACCCAACAAGTGGCCGTATGGCTTCAGCGGCACGGAGTGGGATGCCGATATGATTTTGTGAACCAGTTCACCATCCTTCCACGGCGGCTCACATCGCTGATTGAACTCACGCAGCAGAGGTAGCGCGTCGGCATCACCAAGCGCGAAACCATGAACCAGCGACGACGCGACATAAATCGTCGCATTATGACCACCCTGCCCACTGATCGCCGGCGGACACTTGGCCATGTAGGCGCGGGCGCGGTTTAAGGTGTGATTATTCATGGAGAAACCCCTCCAAGTTTTTGGTTTAAGGTGGGCGCAGAAACGAATGGAAAGTCGAACTGAATACTTTCAATTTTCTGTTTGGTCCTCTTGATGACCGCCGCCGGCTTAAGTTTCGCGCCAAGGTTGGATTTTATTTTGACCGCCGACTGCTTTGTCGGCACGGGCCGTGAGTTTGAGGTTGTGACGGGTGCCAAAACCACAGCGGCGAGCACTGGGACTTGAGCTGGCACTTCGATTGCCACTTCATTGGGTCGAGCCGGCTGGTAATCACGATTGGGATTAAATCCCCAAATAGTCTCACAATACTCCGCGCAACTCCCAAATCCGCGTTCACGGTATAGCTGTCGCTTCATGACTTGGTCAAGCGCGTCGCGAGCTTCAGGCCGACTTGGCTCCCCGCGTCTGATGACCTTTTCGAGGTCGGTTAAGGTGCTCATTGGATGGCTTCCTGCTCACATTTGGCGATGAAATCCAAGATTGACTGAAGATGGAACAACCTTGTCCCCTTGATCTGACCAGGCTGACGGATGGAAACGCTCCTGAAATGCCCTTTGCCCGCGCCTTCGTATAGTTTGGCCCGGCTGAAGCCGCAGTAGAACTCTACACCCGACTTGGGTGGTCGAATCCATACTGGAAGACCGTTGGATTGATCTTGCAGAAGTTCGCGCGCCCTGGCTTGCACGGGCCTCGTAGTTTGGTGAGATTTAGGAATCTCAAAGATTGCGCGGGTCCGATTGGACACGGGCTGCATTGCGTTGTGAGCCAACTTGGCCGGGTTGGAAACCGGGGCATCGCTGCCTTTTTGTTTTATGTTAATCATGTGAGCGGAGGCTGCTGACCTCGGCCCACAAGATTTACCACGAACGTTTTTCTTTATTCCCCTTTCGTGATTTGCACCACGAACAAAAAGCCGCGATAAAAGAGCACAATTTGAACAAAAAACAAAGGCCGCCAAACGAAAAGCAAGGCGGCGTGAACGGTGGGCAAGTTTTAATTTCGTTAATCTAAAGTCAAGAGGACATTTTTAAATTGGTCGAATGGCGGGCGGGCCTTGCGAGTTTTTTTAGGTTTGGGAGAAGTTGTTGCACCATTCGCATTCTTAGATTTTTTCTCAGCTCTGGCTGCTGCAGAAAGTTTTCCCGCGAAACGTTTGTTGTTAATTTTGTATTGTTTAAACCATGACGTAAATTCTCTTGCAAATGCTTCAGCGTTCTCAATCTTTTCAAACGTTTTCCATTTGGTATAGGCTGCTTCGACTTTGTCTTGAGTTACATCCTTCCTATTTTTGGCTCGTAGATAATCTCCAATAAATATTAGTGCAAAGCGCTTGAGCTCATCTGGCCGGTCCGCCCATTGTGGCAGCACTGTTTCCAAGAACTTATCACGAGTAATCACTGGAATAGTTGATTCGCCTTGGATCGGCGGGAAAAAAAGTGGTTCACTTGGAGCAAATGGACAGTTATCATCATTGGGAATCGGGGGCAGCTCTTGTTCTTCAAAGAGAATTTCACCGATATGGTTTAGGTGAATTGTTTTTTCTGCTGAATACCATAGTTTGAGTGCATTTTCAGACAGATCTTCCGGTGCGACATTTGAATTTCTTGCCAGCGTAGCTGCAATTATGGAGAGTTCGAAGGTAGTCGGTAAGCTCATTGTTTTGTTTTGATTTTTTGACTAGCTGACTGCGCAGAGTCATGTCGCCAACCACGCATGTCAATGGAATTGCACGGTTCCAATGTTTTCAATTAATTATCATGGACGACCAACCGGCGCAGTGGCTAAAGTCGCCACCAAGATTATGAGCATTCTCCGCAATCTATTTGGACCCAGCCGCGATGTAATCTGGCAGCAGGTGGCCGCTGCCGTGGGCGGCACCATGACTGAAGGAAGCTTTTGTGGCAGCATTGGCAGGAAGGTGAACGCCGCACCAGTGGATGGTCACGCTGGACACTTATGTCGTTTCCACCGGCAAATCCACCGTCACCTACACCCGGATGCGCCCGCCCTATGTCAATCCGGACGGTTTTCAGTTCAACCTGTTTGCTGAAACGCTGGATGAACTCTGCCGCATGGGTTCGGCCTACGAAAAGAATCCGGGAGTGACGCTCCGACACGAACGCACCTAAATCATCAAGGCTTGGCGGACCACGCGTCTGGGAACCATTCCGTGTGCTGATCGCCGGAGCGGTCCAGCAGGTGATGCGCTTGTCTGGGGCCGCCCGCTCACTCTGCACCGGCATCTGAAGCGGCTGGCAACGCGACTTCAAACGTGGCAATGTCTAGCGATTGGAAACTCAACTGGCCAAAAATCTACTGGCGCGACTGGCTGGCTGGACGCTGTTCCAGCAAACAGTGTTGTTCATTCTGCTGTTTGTTCCCGGCACCTGGCATTACTGGCAGGGCTGGACGTTTCTGGGCTTGAACCTCGTGTTCATTTTGGTTTTCTGCACCTACTTCTACAAATACGACCGCGAACTGCTCGCACGCCGGCTGTTGCGCCAGGAAAAGGTCGTCGCCCAGCGATTCATCATCTTCCTAATGAAACTGGTGACCGTCGTTTTTTATGTGCTGTGCGGCCTGGATCATCGTCTGGGCTGGTCTCAAGAATATCTAACGCCGGTGCCGTGGTGGCTGACGGTGCTGGCGCTGTTTGGCTACGCCGGCGGTTATTTGCTGTTCATCCCCGTTTTCAAGTCCAACCGTTTTGCCGCCAGCGTAATCCAAACCGAAGCCGGCCAGACGGTTGCCGACCGCGGCCCCAACCGATGGGTGCGGCATCCCATGTATGCCGTCTCGCTCATCCAATGGTTTTGGGGGCCGCTGGCGCTGGGATCATTCGTCGCGCTGCCCGTGGCCGCGCTCATGGTGCCGTTGATTGTCTGGCGGCTGCTCAACGAGGAAAAGGTTCTACACCGCGATTTGCCCGGCTACTGCGAATACTGCGGACGCACCCCCTACCGACTCATCCCGTTTGTGTGGTAATCGCTGGCCGGATGTTCCGGTCCAGCTGGGTCAGTTTTCCGCAAGCTCACGGCTGGAAGTAGTCCTGATATTTTGACGGCTGCCCGGTTTCCCAAGGGCGATATTGATTGCAAAATTCAATCCGTTCAGCCGACGTAGGGTGTGAACCATACCAGGACGCCGTTCTGCACAAATTTTACAAATGCCGTTGCTGCCGCGTGATTACTGTGGGTCAGTTCCAGCCCGAGCCAAGGCGCAAATAGCCAACCAAACGCGACCGGTCGCCTGACTATATTACCAAATGACTGACTCGAACAAATTCGTTTATTCGGCCAATTCATTTTGCCCCAAGCGACGGAATCTTTTTAATGGCCGCGCGGAGATTGTCCATCTCGTGATGGGTGTATTTCTTATGCTCGCCCTCCGTCGTATGCCCCGTCAGTTTCATCCGCAGTTCTTGCGAGACATTTTCATTGGCCAGTGCGGAGGTGAAGCTGTGACGCAACGCATGGAAGGACCGGCGGGAGAACATCTGGTTGCCCGCGCCCTTGACCGTCTGTGAATCCACACCGGCCTGCCGCATGATTTTCTTGAAAGTTTCCGAAAGCCCACGTCGTCCGCTCGTGCGTTGCAACGCGAGTTTGGGCAGAACAAAGACTTCCGCTTTGTCTGTCCCGGCCAACTTATTCAAGCGTGCCAGCAGATCCGGATGAAGTGGCGCCGTGACTTTGGCACCCGTCTTGATCTGCGTGTAGCTCAACGTTCCCGCCGCCAAGTCAACGCCGTCCCATTGCATGCGGCAACAATCCGATAGCCGCGCGCCGGTGAAATAGGCAAACATGATCAATAGTTTCCATTCCCCTTCGGCGGTGTCCACCAGCAGTTTCACTTCCGCCGGGGTGAATGTGCCGCGTTCCATCCCTTTGCCCTCGGGTAATTCTACAGCCTCGGCGGGATTGGTGGGGATCAGCCCCTGGCGACGGGCGGCGTTCAAAGCCCCGCGAATGATCTTCACATCGACGTTGACGGTCTTGGGCGCAAGCCCCTTGTCCAATCGAGAATCTAAAAATCGCTGCACATCCGTCAGGGTCAGACTGGCCAGGTTTTTGCCGGCGCGATTGCCCAAGGTCTCCAGAAATCCTGCCACGGCAGCTCCGTAACGTTCCCCGGTGCCCGCCGACCTGCGATCGCGTTTGCTGGCGAGCCAAGTATTGAAATGCGATTTGATCGAAACGCTTTGCAAGGTTTCGCCCATTTCCGCCCGCTTCATGATGTCCTTCAATACTTCGCGAGCTTGGGCTTCCACCAGTTCACCACGCCGGGCGAGTTTTGCGGCGCGCTCATATTCCATCGCCACGGCCAATGCGGCTTGGCGGTTTGCCAGCTTGGTGCTGCGCAGCATCCGACAGCCGTCAGGCCCGAAATAAGCCGCGTGCCAAAACTTAGACTTCGGTCGACGATGAACGCTTGCCATAAGACTGCTAATCTTACTGCTAACGTCCAGCCTTGTCCACTACGTTTAGACACCCATAATATGCCAATAAAACAGCATATTTGGCCTGCGGGAACGAGACTAGGGTTCGATTCCCTTCACCCGCTCCATTCTCATAAATTCAACTAAAGCGGTGCTTTTGCCATTTTATCGCTCCCATTAAGACTTCCTGCTAACACTAACCGCTAACGAGTCCATCCATTTCAGAGACGTTGGGAGATACTTTTTTGGCGAGATGCCTGAACACCGCGCATCGTTCGTGTTCTGGCCGTGACTCACTAATGAGCTTGTCGTTCGGTTAACGCGGTCATTTGAGACGTGCCAGACACAATCTTGACGATGCGCTGACCGATTACATTAAAGCCATCGAAGTAAAACCTGATTTTGCGTATGTTCACGCTCGCGTCCATTTCGCCGGCGTCACTGCATTGAATTTATGCTCCAAATGCCGCCGTTTTTCGTGAATTGAAAAGTGCAATGACCGGCCACGGCATCACCGGCAAACCATTTGCCAATGGCTGTCACCACGCCATTCTCTGGATCGGCCACGTCGGCGCTCAACACCATCGCCGGGCGGCCAGTATCCAGATCCCGCGGCGACTGTCCGGGTTGTTGGTCCAAGTGCCACCAAGGTTTGAGTGGCGGGACATGGCGGGGAAATTTTTTGCTGAGCGCCTCCGTGCGGCTTTCTTCCGCCGCGATAAAAATCGCCGAGCACTGTTCATCCTCACCCGCGGGCCGCGACAACAAATAACTGAAAACCTCCATCTCGATTTGCTCTAATTCAGATTGTGTCAGACTTGGTTCCTTGAGAACAACCACCGCCGGATTTTCTGGAGCCACTGTGAAACTGTCATTGAAATCGATGGACTCTTTGTGGCTCGCGCATCCGGCACTCCACCAGACCAACCAAAGCAAAACTAACAAATGAAATCGACGATGCATGGAATTTTTACTCCGTGGCGAGGCCGACTTTGGAGATGTCGAGTTGCTGGAGGGTGTCCAGGACGGCGACCATGTGCTGGTAGTCGACGTCGTCGGCGCCTTTGACGACGACGGCCAGGTCGGGGTTGGCGGTCTTGAGGGCCGCCAGTTTGTCTTTGAGCTGCGCGACGGTGACGAACTCGTCATTGAGCGTGATGATCCCCGCCGCGTTGAGCACGATGCGGTTGATCCTGGGCTTGGGCCGGTTGTCTTTGGGCGGCGGTTTGCCGGAGGGCAAATTCATCTCCAGGTTGTTCATCAATTGCGGCGTGGTGATGATGAAGATCACCAGCAGCACGAACACCAGGTCCAGCAGCGGCGTGATGTTCAGCTCGGCCATCGTGCCGTGGCTGCGTTGCGAGGTTTTTTTCAAGCTCATGGCATCACGGGTTCGGTGGCTTCCTGCACGTCAAAACGGATCGTCACGTGCGGCGGAAAGTTCGTCGGCGGGCGCCGGTCGATCTGCGTCACCACTTTGAACACATCCTTCACGCTTTGGTCCCACTGCGGGTCGCCGGAACTTTTCTGCCACACGGGCCGGCTTAAGTTCCCCTGCTGGTCCACGTTGACGCCCACTTCCACGACGTAGTTGTCATCCGGCAGATTCTCCGGCCGGTTCCATTTCGCGCGCAGCGCGTATTCCAGGTAGCCCTTGTAGAGCTGCACCGGATCGCTCTCGGAGTTCACCGCCTTGCCGCCTTCAAATTCGAAGCTCGGCACGTCCGCCGTGGGCGGCGCGACCACCGGCGGCGCGACGGTGGGCTGGCTGGCCACCTTGGCCGGCTCCACATATTTGGGCGGCTCGTTCTTGGGCGGTTCGATCTTGGGCGGCTCCACCTTCGGCGGTTCCGGCTTGGGCTTTTCCGGTTCCGGCTTCTTTTCCTTCACCATCTCCACCGAGATTTTCTGGATCTTCTTGCCGAGATAGCCTTCGCGGGCGGCAAAATAGATCAGCGCGAGGATGATCGCGCCATGCACCACCGCCGAGATGGTGAGGTTCACCTTCGACGAGTTCTTGACCGGGCGCGGTTGGGATTGCGGGAGCATGGAACCAATTAAAAATGCAAAATTAAAAATTAAACGCGCTCACTTGTTGACCTCCGTGGCCAGGTCCACTTTCACGATGTTCGCCTGCTGGCAGATGTCCAGCACCGCGCGGATCTGTTTATACTTCACCTGCGCGTCGCCGCGCACGATGATGTTCAAGTCCGGGTCGTCCGTGCGCAGGCTGATCAGGTTCGGCAGCAAATCGTTCAGCGCCACGGTCGCCGTGTTGAGCGCGAGCTGGCCGTTGTTTTGCAGCGAAATATACGTCGCCTTGCGCGGCGGATCTTTCTGATGCTTGGACGCCGTCGGCAGTTTCAGGTCCGCATCTTTGACCGGCGGGATCGTCGTGATGATGAAGATCACCAGCAGCACGAACGCCAGGTCCAGCAGCGGCGTGATGTTCAACTCCGTCAGCGACTCGTGCGCCGATTTCGAGCACTTCTTCATCTCAATACGACGCTTCCTGCCGCTTCAACGCGCCGGCGATCTTGTCCTCGATGTCGCGGTTGTCCACATACGCGTGCTCCAGCTGGTTGGCGTAACGCGAGGCGAAGCCGTCCAACTCCTGCGTGATATGCCGGATGGTCGTCACCATGAAGTTGTAGGCGAACATCGCCGGGATCGCCACCAGCAGCCCCGTCACCGTCGCGATCAACGCGCCCGCCACGCCCGGCGCCATCGTCGTCAGGCTCGCCTGATTCGCCTTGGCGATCCCCGCAAACGTTTCCATCACCCCCCACACCGTGCCCAGCAACCCGATGAACGGCCCGCCCGCCACCGCCGTGGACAGCACGATCATCCCTTTCTCCAGCGCCATCGCCTGCGCCGCCGCCGCCTCTTCCAACACGACCTTCACCGCCTCGAAGGACGTCGGACTGATCTTCGTCGTGACCTCCTGGGCAAATTGATCCGTGTTGCCCTCGCCCGTGCTCCGCACCGCCACGCCCTTGGTCACCACCGGATTGTTCTTCAGATGATACGCCGCCTCGTCCGCCCCCCGGAGGTAGAGCTGATACGCCGGCGCCCCGTCAAACTCCGCGCCGCGCTGGCGGATGTCCAGCGGATCCCGCGTCGCCGCGTAGGCCGCGTAAAACTTCTTGGACGCCGCCCGCGCAATCCACAGCTGCCGGAACTTCGTGATGATCACCGTCCAGCTGAACATGCTCAGCAGGAACAGCACCGAAATCGTCGTCTTGCCCTCCGGCGTCGCCTTCTCAAAGGCAAACTGCAACGCGCCGTCCGCCAACAAGGGTTGTATCAATTGTGTCATAGTTAAATCAAGGGTTTCAGGGTTCAGATTTCAAAAATATCGCGCCGCTTCGCCATTTTTAATTTTACATCTTCAATTTTTAACTCGCTTCAGTTCTTCCCCGGCAACAACACCGTCACCCGGCTCACCTTCGCCGCCAACGCAATCCCCCGCTTCTTCTTCAAGGGATCGTCATCAG
>Ga0302267_10001314_pt1 | contig 31865 bp, 24 predicted proteins | sample III_Bog_E1_3_FD_194555 | JGI IMG/M metagenome (GOLD analysis project Ga0302267, IMG submission 194555) | Peat permafrost microbial communities from Stordalen Mire near Abisko, Sweden - III_Bog_E1_3 | ecosystem: Environmental > Terrestrial > Soil > Wetlands > Peat | place: Sweden: Abisko...
CGACATTTGGAAAATGCGCATCGAGCCTCCGCCCCTATAATCTCGTCCCGCTCAACCATGACCATACCCAACCTGTGCTCCGTTGAGCGGACTCCTTGTGCGGCAAAAGGCTAAAAATACAAGGTAATAGCCATACTCTCCCTGTGAAGTTCGGTTGTGTCGCTCTGTGCGGCACTGGTTGTGCCCGACGCGATTGGGTTCAGACCCTGCGGACATATGCGGAGCAGAAAAGATGTTCGTTGCAGTTGCTACGATTTCTACCGATGCATTCCGATTCTCAGCGATTCGTTAGTGTTGCGAGTTGAGCCACGGCTTTCACGGCGATAACACGGGTTCAAATCCCGTCGGGGACGCCAACGAAATCAATAGCGTACAGAGATTTTAAGCGAAACTATGAAAAACGGGGACCCTCCGGGACTAACGCAGGCTCACGCTGCCCCTACCTGTCTGAAATTTAGCGAGAAACTTCAACTGCACTATATGTGTAAATTGGCGGCGCAGTAACTGGTGTTTCAAGTCGGCTCGTGACGCGACAGCTAACTCCGTCTATCACTTTGCCATCTCCGGGATTCGATTCCTTCTGTTCCGTAAAGGATCGGGTGCCCCATGCCCCTATAGATACAGTTCCTAAATAGCGTGTAGGTTTCCACCTATTTCGCGATAAAGCCTGCGAAATGGATGGGGCACGGTACTTCTATTTGAGGGCCGGATCAAAAGCTCGCATTTGGGACCCGGAAAGAACTCACGCTCCCCGGCGATAATCTCCACTTTTGCCGCCGGTCTTTGATTCGAGCTGGATTTCGTGGATCACGATGCCTTTGTCGAGGGCTTTGGTCATGTCGTAGACGGTGAGAGCGGCCACCGATGCGGCCGTGAGCGCCTCCATCTCGACGCCCGTGGGCCCGTGGGTTGCCACCATGGCTGTGATGCGCACGCCGCCCGCTGCCACCTCAGCCTGCACGTCTATGTGCGAGAGCAGCAGCGGATGGCAGAGCGGAATCAGGTCTGCTGTGCGCTTGGCGGCCTGGATGCCAGCCACACGCGCCACCTGCAGCGCGTCGCCCTTGGGGTTGGAGGGCAGGGTAGCCAGCACCGCGGCCGATAGCCCCACGAAGGCTGACGCGGTTGCCGTGCGGTAGGTGTTTTCCTTGGCGCCCACGTCCACCATGTGCGCCTTGCCGGTTGCGTCAATGTGCGAAAGCTGCGAAGTCTCAGTCATGACGGTCCTCAGGATAGAAGGATGCGCACCGGCGCGCCCGGCTTGAGCGGCGGTGCATCGGGGGCAAGAACGATGAAGCAGTTGGAGAGGCCCAGAGCAGACAGGTCGCCGGAGCCCTGCCAAGGCACAAAGCTCACCGTTCCCTCTTGATCGAAGTGGGCGGGCAGAAAGCGCGTGAGCCCGGATTTGGCGGGTCGGAATGGTCCCTCGCCGAGGCGCGCCAGAGCAAAACGCGGTCCGCGTTCAGCACGGCCAGCAAGCGCCGCCAGCACTGGCGCGGCAAACAGCAGAAACGTGACCGCCGACGAGATGGGATTGCCCGCCAATCCGAAGCAGCAGCACTTCGTGCGGTTCTGGTTTTGGACCTGATTTTTCTCGACAGCGGGCAGCTCACCAAAGACCGTCGGCTTGCCCGGCTGCATCTTGACGCCGGTAAAGTGGAAACGCGTGCTGAGCCGCTTGAGCGCAGGTTCCACCAGATCGAATTTGCCGGCCGAAACGCCGCCCGTAATCAGCAGAAGATCTGCCTTGCGCGCCTGGCGAAGGGCTCGATCAAGAGCGGTGGCATTGTCAGCCGCAGTGGGCAGCACCCAGGGATCGCCGCCAGCGGCTGCCACCAGTGCCGCCAGCATGGGCGCATTGGAGTTGCGAATCTTGCCGGGACCGGGCTTGGCCTCGACCGAAACGATTTCGTCGCCGGTGGTGAGAATGGCAACGCGTGGACGCGCGTAGACGGCGAGCTTTGACTGCCCGCAGGCGGCGGCCAGTGCGATCTGCGCCCATGTGAGGGTGACGCCCGCAGCCAGCAGTTCGTCGCCCTTGCGGCCCTGCGCAGCGCGCGCCACCACGTTCTGGCCAGCGTGCAATGAGCGTGGTTCCAGCAGGCGCACGTGGTTCTTCTTCAGCGCCACATGCTCGATCATCACCACCGCATCGGCTCCGCTGGGCATGGGTGCGCCGGTCATGATCTCCCACGCAGCTCCTGCTGGCAGCGGCCCGCCGGGCACATCGCCCGCGCGCGAAGAGCCCGCGACCACCAGCGGCAGATGCGCGCTGGCCTTTTCGTTGATCGCCACATTGATTTCAGCGGCACGGCAGGCAAATCCATCGCGTGTGGAGCGTGCAAAGGCGGGCTGGTCGCGGTCGGCGATAATGGGCCGGGCCAACACGCGCCCGACGGCCTGCTCCAGCGCGACCCGCTCCGTGCGCGGCTTGCGCAGGGCAAGTTTCGCAGCCTGCGCGGCCACCAGCGCCACTGCATCTTCGTAGCTGAGCAGAGCCTGACTCATGCCATGGATTGTAGACGCCCGGCGCGCATTCTGTTGTTACTGGTTGGCACATTGTTCCTGGCCAGCCAGCCGACGGCCAAGCAGTTGCACGCACGCAGAAAAAGGGACGGGGGCCAATTGGCTCCCGTCCCTGGTTGACTGGTTGATACGATCTACTACGTTGAGTTAGAAGGTGAGGCGTCCGGAGAACTCCATCTGGCGGGCGTCGCCGGCTCCAACCACGGTGCCGAAGGTGCTGGTTGGTCCGCTCCAGGTTCCGTTCATCATCGTGTTGGGGTGGTTGAAGATGTTGAAAGCCTCTACGCGCAGCTTGAAACCAAGGCCTTCCCTGATGGGGAAGGTCTTGTCGACGGCGGTGCTGAAGCTGACTTCCTTCGGCCCGCGCAACATGCCGGGCTTGGCGTTACCGAATTCGCCCCAGGCCGGAGCCTGGAATGAAGCGGGGCTGAAGTACGGGCTGCGCGAGGAGCTGATGTTGGTTTTACCGTCGCCGGGATGAGTGACCGGAGCAATCAGGTTCGGACGTGCTGCCAGACCCTGACTACCCACGGAGAGCGAAGGGGTGACAGCCAGACCGCTCTCGACGACTGCCAGACCCGAGGAGCCCCATCCAGAGAGGAACTCCCGCATGACGAAGCTGCTGGAGTGCGCAAAGAACGGCGTTCTGTAGACCCAGGCCGAGGTGAAGACATGCTTGCGGTCGTAGTCGGGAATGCCGTAATCGCCTTTTTTGTTCCGAGGATTCTGGAAGCTGGCCGACTGGTCGTAGCCCACGCCAGCGCCGTTGGCGCCGGGGTTAGAGGGCTGCACATCCTCAAGGGCCTTGCTCCAGGTGTAGGCGCCGTTCAACGTCAGATCACGTGCCTTCCACGCAAAGCCGGTCTGCAGGCCGTTGTAGTTGGCGATGCCGCCGTTGTTGGTGCCGCTGATCGTACCGTAGCCGGGGTAGGGTGCGTAGTAGAGTGTTGAAACCGCGCCCGAGTTCAGGCAGGGGTCATAGGCGTACGCACTGACAGTCGGTCCGGCGTACGGATAGGATGTGCTGTTTAACGGGTTGCTGCCGCTGGCTGCGCAGCTAACCGTAGTTGGCGAGGTACCGTTGACGGAGAAGTTGTAGTTGTAGCCCTCGGCCATCACGTGCTGGCTCAGGCTGCCTGCGTAGGCCACCTGCGCCACGGCATTGGGCAGCACCTGCCGCTCAATACCCAGACTGAAGGTCTTGGTAACGGTCGGCTGGTAGTCGGGGCCAATTACGGTAAGGCCGGGAATGCCGGGTGCGCCGGCCGCACCGCCCGCCGTGGGCTGGCTGAGGAGGCTGTTGCTGATGGAGGTACTCTGCACGAAGGGAGGATTCAGCATCAGGCTGGAGGTTTCGAGCATGCCGACCTGCGTGAAGCCGAAGCCAAGGCCGCCGTGCAGAGAGGTTTTTCCGTCGTTGGTCAGCCGGTAGGCAAAGCCGACGCGGGGACCGATGTTGTCTTTTCTGGCATTGATGAATCCGCGCGAGATTCCTACTCCCGCGTAGACCAGGCCGTTGGTCAGGTTGGCAACCGATCCAGCCGAAGTCAACGGCTGAAGGGAGGAGTTCAATGTTTCTTTGCCGGTGAGGCTGATGACCGGAGCATTCGCAGCCACCCATGTGCTGGCGTTGAAGTTGGTTACCTGATCGCCTTCCATGTAGGTCGGACGGTAATAGCTCCAGCGGACGCCGAGATTGATGGCTAGCCTGGGATTGACCTTCCAGTCGTCCTGCACGTAGGCCTCAAGCCAGGTGTTGTGGAAGCGTCCGGCAGGCTGTTCGTTGCTCTGCGAATAGGTGGCGTCGAGACCGAGCAGATAGTCGGCTGCCGAGTCCTGTGTGTTGGTGCCGGAAAAGCTGAAATTGCCCATCGGGAAGGAGTTGGCGTTGACGTGCCGGACGGTCAACAGACCCACGATGCCGGTCTGTAACAGGTGGTTTCCCTTGAGCCAGCTGACGTCGTCGGAGGCAACGGTTACGCCGTCGTGGATGAAGTTCGGTTGCGCGCCCACGCCCAGCCATGCCCAGGTGCCGCCGCCGCCGATACTGATATCGGGAATGCGGTTGAATGGATCGACGCCGGGGTACTCCTGCGCGATAGTGGCGCCGGCGGGCATGGTGAAGTTGCTCACGCCCAGCAGCCACTTGTTGTAGGTTTCGCCGCCTTCAACCGTGTTGATGAGGTTGGGCGTGATGGTCGTGGTCCAACGGATGGCGGAGTTCAGGCCGCGGCTATACACCGTCGAGCCCGGGTTCGGCGCAGGATCGTTGTAGTTGCGCGAGGGACGAAGATCGTTGACCTCTTCGTTGGTCCACCGCGCGGTGATCTGGTTCTTATCGCTGAAGGAGTGATCGATCCTGTAGTTGTAGTCGGCCTGGACATCCTTCTCCGTGCCGTTGTTGATGTAGTTGATGCCGGTGGTGAGGCTGGGGGTGGGCAGCGGCCAGTAAGCGTTCATAAGAGCCACGGACGTCGGGTCCATGCAGGTCGTGTTGAGTTGGTTGTAACGGCCCAGGGAGTCAGGCTTGATGCAAGTCGTCGGATCAATGCCACGATACGTCCTGAGCAGGTTGGCCGAGCCAGCCGTCAAGACAAGGCAAGGAGTGCCGGCGGGTTGACCGGCGGGGCAGCCTGCCGTATTCGTCAGCGACGGGCTGGCGCTGAAGTCGCCGTTGCGCATCGTCTGCGGAAGCATGTTGCGCGTGCGCAGAGCCGCCGGATAGTGGTTGATGCGCCACTCGCCGCCGGCAAAGAAGAAGGTCTTTTTGGCCGCGCCGTCGTAGAGATGCGGAATCGTGACCGGGCCGCCCAGCGTGTAGCCGAAGATGTTGTAGTGCAGAGCGGAGACGCCGGTTCCAGGCGCAGTGAGGTATGGCGCGGCTGTACCGATGAAGTTGTTGCGGACGTACTCGTAGGCGTCGCCATGGTACTTGCTGCCGCCCGACTTGGTCTCGACCAGGATCTGGCCCGAGCCGGCCAAGCCGTACTTGGCGCTGTAGTTGTCTTTCAGAATCTTGAACTCGGAGATCGAGTCGATGGTGGGCAGGACGTTGACGTTGATCATGGCATTGGGGTCCATGTCGTACAGGCCGTCGATGGTGTAGGTGGTCTTTTCCACCGACGTGCCGCCGACGATGATCGCCGTCTGGCCCAGATAGCCGCCGCCGCCATAGTTGGCCAGCTGATTGGCGCCGTTCGCCGAGCTGACGCCCGGAACGATCATGGCCAGCGACTGGAAGTTGCGGCCGTTCAGCATCAGGTTGGCGACTTCCTTCTCGCTTACCGTGCCGCTCAGGTCGGCGCTCTCAGTCTGCACCACCACCGCGTCAGCTTCCACCGTTACGGTGACGGTCGTGTCGCCCACGTCGAGCTTCAGGTCGGCGCCACGGCGTTGGCCTGGATCAAGGTGGACATCCTTGACCATCTGGCTTCTGAAGCCGCTCTTCTTGATGTTGATCGTGTAGTCGCCGGGCGCCAGCGACTCCGCCGTAAAGTAGCCGGTGTTGTTGGTCGCCGCCTTTACTGCGATGCCGGTTGCCTGGTTGGTCACCGTCACTGCCACGCCGGTCACCACAGCCCCGGTCGTATCCGTCACGGTACCTGAAAGTGCGCAACTGGTGGTGTTCTGTGCTCCCAACCACGTTGCAGCGCTCAGCAGACTCAAAACTACATACAACCGCAGTGTTTTTCCCACTTTGGTCAATCTCATGCGGGCCTCCTCTATTTGCATTTCGTCCTTTGTTGCTTGCTGACAAAAGGCGTTGGTTTGCTCGTGCGGAGGCAACACTATGAAAAGGAAAAAAACGGTGTCAACGACAAAACCGCTTGTTTTTCCAGGGACACGAGTGGAAGATTTTCCGCCTTTCCATTCCTCGGTCCGGCACCAGAGCGGGGCTCTTGAATATTCCGTTTGGCGGAACTTCTTTTCGCACTCAAATGACCATAGACAGGCTCTACGCCCATCCCACTATCTGGTCCTTTGAGGCGGTATGCCATTCGCGAAAACCCTTGCCAGACGCGCAGGAACGCGCATTTCCTTGGATTCCGCGTGAAAGAGGGCTAAGCATGCCTATCTCCTTTCTTCCGTCTCACCGGCACTGATTCTCCGGCCCTGCGACAGGAAGCCATCTGTTCATCGTATGGAGCTGAAATTGGGGGGATCATTCCGCTTTCTGGCACTCCTATTCCGCATTTAATTCCGCTCAATGGAACAAATCCTGCAAGAGGTTTTCAGCGTCTCCACTGCCGCCATCTTCCTGTCTGGTTGGAACCGTCTGTGCGCCGGGCCGAAGCGCACTCGAAGTCAAAAAAAAGGGCGCACCCGGAGATCCGGATGCGCCCTTGATTAAAACAGCTCAGGCTTGAACTACTTCTTGCCTGACTTGTAGCTGGACTCGATCTTCTGGCCTGCCTGGTCGAGGATGCCCTTGACCTCAGCCGCATAGGCACCGGTAGGAGCAATTGCAAGATAGTGCTGGTAGGCTTCGAGGCAATCGGCCGGGAGCACGATGCGGTTGGTCTTGGGATCGATGGTGGAGTTCTGGATCAGGCCCTGGCCCTTGATGTAGTAGAGAATGGGCTGATTTGGATCCACCTTCAAGGCTTCGTCTGCGGCGGCAACCTGGGCAGGGCCGTTCTTCTCCTGGAAGAAGATAATGGCTTCGTTGTGCAGGTGGAAGGCGGAGCGGGTGGGGTCGGCCTTGGCGGCCGCATCGAAGGCGGCGTTGGCTTCGGGCACCTTGCCCTGGCGCGCATACACTTCTCCCAGGCCGGCATTGGCCACTCCGATGACTTCCGGCTTCGCCTTCTTGGAAGCGGCTTCGAGGTCAAGAGCCTTCTTGTAGGCCGTCTCGGCATCGTCGTACTTCTTCAGTCCAAGGTTGGCGCGGCCCAGATTCGTCCACAGAATGGATTCATCCGGCTTTGCATCGGTGTCCTTGGTCATCAGTGTCTGGATCTCGGTGAACTTGGCCGTGCGAATCTCGTTGGCCTTGGCCTCGATGGCGTCGCGGGTAGCCGAAGCGCCAAGCTCCTGCACAGCCACGTTGCGCGCACCCTCAGCATCCTTGATGTCCTGGTTGACCTGGCGCAGGTCAGAGTTCAGTGCGTTGATGACCTTGTTGGCCTTCGACGCTTCGGCGTTGGCCTTCTTCAGGTCTTCGAGCTGCTTCTTCTGTTCGGCAGGCAGCTTGTCGATGAACTCGGCGCGGGACATATCGATGTCCTGCAGCGTATCTTCGCCAACAACGACCTTGATGCCACGGATAAAGTCCACCATCTTTCCCGGAGGTGTGTCGAGGGCGCGGTAGACGATCATGTAGGTTCCGGGAGTTGCATCACCGGTGAAGTCGCCATTGGAGGCAACCGGGAAGGTGAACTTGAGCGTAGTGCCACCGTCGGTGGAAAGGCTGACATTACCGCTGCCCTGGACCTCGCCGGTAGGGTTGGTCACGTGACCGTGGACTTTGCCCGTGGGAGCCGCAGGAGCCTGAGCCAAAGCGGGCATCAGCGCGGTCGCCAGCAACCCGAGCCCGAGAATGAGAGTGCGTTTCATGTTCTTCTCCTTGAAAGCAGCGCGAACAGTCTTGCCCGCGAGCTCGAAAATCGTAGTATTTCAGTACGCCAGTCCAGCCCTGGAGTGCTCTCCGGCGTTGCTGCCTGCGCAAAGCACCTGCCCGCGGGGCATGTCTTCGCCTTCAAAAAACTTCCGTCCTATTGCCTGCCCTAGGCCGTTAGCCGCACTTCGCAGTGCGCAACACAGCTTGGGCAGCGCATGTTCCGGCCAAACTCAAGGTAAATCCTATCGAGCACCGGGCACAAGGGGGCGCGATAGATACCTTCCGCGGTTTTCCGGTTCATGCACCCGTATCTGAAACGGGGAAAACGCATGTGGTCTGTGAATGGCCGCATCGGCCCCTGTGCGGGGATCTACGCTAACAACCAGAACAGACAAATCCACCTCTATGGTAGTGTGACTCGCCCAACCAGGATTGTGGTCTGTATCACACTTTAAAATGTGAGTATGCGTACCGTGATCCGAAAAGCAACCCGGGAAGACGTTCCCCGGATTCTGGCCTTCATCCGCGCCCTGGCCGACTATGAACGGGCTCCTGAGGCTGCCATTGCCACCGAGGCCGATCTGGAGCGGGATGGCTTCGGCCTCCGGCCCTTTTACGAGTGCCTGATCGCCGAGCACGACGAACACCCCGCCGGCTTTGCCCTGTATTTCTTCAATTATTCCACCTGGCTGGGCCGCCCCGGCATCTATCTTGAAGACCTGTTCGTCTACCCCGAGTTGCGCGGACAGGGCATTGGCAAGGCGCTGTTGGCCCGTGTGGCCGCCGTGGCCCAGGAGAACGGCTGCGGCCGCTTTGAGTGGTCAGTGCTGGACTGGAACACGCCCGCCATCGACTTTTATCGCGCCATGGGCGGCGAGTTCATGGATGAATGGCGAATTGTGCGCGTAACCGGCGAGGCGCTGAGCCGCCTAGCCGCCAGCTCCACCGCTCAGGCTCCGCAGGAGAGTGCCCAGTGAAGATTCGCGTGATTGGCGGCGGACTTGCCGGCCCTGAAGCTGCATTGACCGCCGCGCGCCTGGGCTGCCAGGTTGACCTCTATGAGATGCGCACCGTCATCGACGGCCAGCCGCGCCTGACGCCCGCGCACCAGACCACCGACTTCGGCGAGCTGGTTTGCTCCAACTCACTCAAAAGCGAATCGGAAAACACCGCTCCCTGGCTGCTGAAACAGGAGATGCGCCGCGGGGGCTCTGCCCTTTTGCGTTTTGCGGATGAAACCGCTGTACCGGCAGGCCACGCCCTGGCCGTTGACCGCGTCGAGTTCTCGCGCCGTATCAACGAGGCCATCGAGGCCGAGCCCCGCATCCGCGTCTTCCGCGAAGAGGTGACGACGCTTGATCCAGCCGACGGAATCACGATCATCGCCACCGGACCGCTTACTTCGGACGCCTTGAGCGCGGAGATCGAGCGGCTCACCGGCTCCGGCCACCTGGCCTTCTATGACTCCATCTCGCCCATCGTCGAGGCCGATACCATCGATATGGAGCGCGTCTACTTCAAAGCTCGCTGGGACAAAGGCACCGCCGACTATATCAACTGCCCCATGAACCGCGACGAGTACGACGTTTTTCTTGACGCGCTAATTGGTGCCGAGGCCGCCGAGAAGAAGGAGTGGGAGAAGGCCGATTACTTTGAAGGTTGCCTGCCTATCGAGATCCTGGCCCGCCGCGGTCGCGACACGCTCCGCTTTGGCCCCATGAAGCCGGTGGGCCTGCGCGACCCGCGCACCGACAAGAATCCCTGGGCGGTGGTGCAGTTGCGCAAGGAGAACCTGCGCGCTGACAGCTACAATCTGGTCGGCTTCCAGAACCATCTCAAGTTTGGCGAGCAGGCCAGGGTGCTGCGTCTTATCCCTGGGCTTGAAAACGCAAAATTTCTGCGTTACGGCCAAATTCATCGCAACACCTACATCTGCGCGCCAGTTTTGCTGAACGAGACGCTCCAGCTCAAGAGCGCGCCCACGATTCTGTTTGCCGGCCAGCTCTCCGGCGTGGAGGGTTACACGGAGTCGATTGCCACCGGGATGCTGGCTGGAATCCATGCGGCGGCCCTTGCGCAGGGCCATGAGCCCACGCCTATTCCACGCGCCACCGCGCTGGGCTCGCTGGTCCACTACATCACCCACACCGAGGCCAAGAACTTCCAGCCGGCCAACATCACCTTTGACCTGATTGAACCGCTCGAAGAGGAGCTACGCAAGAAGATCCGCGACAAGAAAGAGCGCCACCGTATTCAGTGCGAGCGCTCGCTGGCGGCCTTCGATGCGTGGTGGGCAGAGGCTGGAAACGCAGCGGTGGCACGGTAAAGAGCCCCGCTCAATGCGTAGCTGAATCCCAGGTTCCCAAGTGCGAGGGACCTGGGGCGGCCTATGCGGCTCGCGGGGCATAGGCGAAAGAGAGGATCAGCACCGCGTTGTCGTGTGACTGGTCTCTCAGTGTTTGGCTCATGATTTAGCCCTACTCTGCCAATGACCGGTATTCGTCTATAAACGAAAACAAAGCAAGCAGAATCTACCGCCGGCTCTTCCGTTTGCTGTCGAGTTTGGACCAGTACTGGAACTCGTCGGCGTAGAGTTCGCCGTCCAGGTCGGTGGCGCGCTGCAGCATCTGCGCCTGTGCATCCCGGATGGCCTTGTTGTAGATGGCAGGGCCAATCTCTTCGAGGAAGAAGTTCAGTAATAGGTCTGCAGGCAGGTTGCCGATGGGCTCTGGTAGATTCTCCTCGAAGTAACGCTGCAAGGATGCAATGGCGTCTGCGCGCGTCTGCTTTGAAAGCTCAATCGTTGTCATTGGAATGCATTCCTCTGCGCGGAATTATTGGCCTTGCCGGAAGCGGTTGGCTTGGGTAAACTCGTCGCGCAGTTCCGGCGTCTTCAGGTTTTCTCTCAGGTGCGCCAGCCGCTGTTCGAGCGCCAGCAGAGCGTGCTCCACAGGCTCGGTGTTTGTGTGGGCAATGTCGCGCCACATGCTGAAGGGACTTGCGCCCAGCCGCGTCATCTCGCGCAGTGCGCGGCCGCCCACGTCTTTCAGCTCCGGCGCGTCGCCCACTTCCTCTTCCAGCAGAGCGCTCAGCGCCGTGGCCACAAACTGCGGCAGATGGCTTACCCACGCCACCAACTCGTCGTGCCGCGACGGGTCCAGGTCGATGACCCGCGAGCCCATCGCCGCCACCCACTCCCGCCAGCCCCGCACCAGCTCCGCGCCATGCGGCGTGCGCCGGGCATCGGGATCGTCAGTGAACAGCCACACCGCGCTGCGAAACAGGTCGGCATCGCTCAGGTCGGCCCCGCCGCGCTCTTTGCCTGCCATCGGATGGCCGGGCAAGAATGCCGCGCGCTCCGGAGTGTTGTAGAGCCGCGCCGCAGCCTCCACGATCAACCGCTTGGTACTGCCCACGTCGGTGACCAGATGCTCGGGCCCCAGCACGCCCGCGAGCTTTTCCATGAAGTCGATAGTGGCGTAGATGGGCACCGCGACGAGCGTGACCTGCGCCTGCTGCGCGGCCTCAATGGGGTCGGCGGCAATCGAGTCAATCGCGCCTAACTCGAACGCCTTCTGCGCCCCCTCGGCACTACGATTCCAACCCACAATCGAGCCCTTGAAGCCAGCCGCCCGCAGCGCCAGTCCCACCGACGTTCCCAGCAGTCCCGTGCCCAGTATGGCGATGCGTTCGATCATGGTGGCCCTTTCGGAAGCGGAGTTAGCGGGGCTAGCCCGTTGCCGCGATTTCATCGGTACTGCACACTCCTTCCTCATGGTAACCGGAAGGGTTTAGTGGAGCGAGCCACGTACAGACTTTCTGCGGGTCAAGGACCAACCACGTTGATCAAATCCTGCAACAGGGGCGCAATACCATTGCCGGTGAAATCCACTTCGATCTTCGAACGCAAAACACGCCCCCGATGGTGATGTGGCCTGTGTCGAACCCAGAGTTCATTTTTCGTATGAATTGCTTCCAGTTAGCGATCTGAGCTGCGTTCTGATTGATTCCAGTATCAAATACGTCATTCCCACCATCGGGAACGATTGATGCGGGGTATGGGCCCGGACAGAACCCCACTCTATTCACTGCAAATAGCTTCTCTTCACCCCTTGTTATGCTGACTTCGAAAGTATTCGTCGTTAACGCTGCACGCGACAAATCAGGGCCTTTAAATTGCCACAGTTCTTTCTCTGGGATCAGCGCTTCAGCCTCCTTGAGGTACACCTCTATGAAGGGATAACCAACGCCAGTCGCCTTTTCACGCCCCCAGATGAAGACATAGGCTCGATGCAGTTTCCCTTCATACGTAGCCGTTGCAGGAATACCAATCGCCCTCAAGAACGGCAAGAGTTGATGATCTGAGGGCGATTCCATCGGACTGCTCTCCACGCATCCTGTGCAGGAAGCGGCGAAGAAGAGAAAAGCAAAAGGCCGAGCAGTAGGAGCCGTTTCATCCGGGCAATTTCCTTTGTGCAAAGAATAGCTCAAGTCTCACGCCGCTCTGAAACGCCTGGTAAATGAACAAGGCTGGCGGAATGGTCAGAGCAGCCAATCCAAAGCCGCTTTGCCAACTCCGCCAGCCCCGCTGTCTCCGCCTATCTTACAGCGTGCGTCCCACAGCCTCTGCGATCACCCGCAGCTCTGTCACCAGTTTCTCAAACTGCTCCAGATAGAGCGTCTGCGCGGCGTCGCTCGCGGCCTTGTCGGCGTTCGGGTGGATCTCGACCAGGATCGCGTCTGCGCCCGCTGCCACGGCGGCCTTGGCCATCGGAGCCACCAAGTCGCGGCGTCCGGTTCCGTGCGAGGGATCGCCCACCACCGGCATGTGCGAGAGCTTCTTCAGCACTGGGATGGCAGCAATGTCCATGGTGTTGCGCGTGGCAGTTTCGTAGGTGCGGATGCCGCGCTCGCACAGGATCACATCGTAATTGCCGCCGGAGAGAATGTACTCGCTTGAAAGCAGTAGTTCCTCGATGGTGGCCGCGATGCCGCGCTTCAACAGAATCGGCTTGCGCACCAGTCCCAGCTCGCGCAGCAGGTTGAAGTTCTGCATATTGCGCGCGCCCACCTGGAAGCAATCGACCAGCGGCAGCATGGGCTCAATCTGCGCAATCTCCATTACCTCGCTGACCACGGCCAGCCCATGCGCATCGGCTGCTTCGCGCATCAGCTTGAGCCCCGGAATGCCCATGCCCTGGAAGGCATACGGCGAGCTGCGCGGCTTGAAGGCTCCACCCCTCAAAAACTTGCCGCCTGCCTTGGCCACCGACGCGGCAACGGTGAACATCTGCTCGCGGTTTTCGATGGAGCAAGGGCCGGCGATCAGCGCCACCTGCGTGCCGCCGATGGTTGCGCCGTTGGCGAACTTGACCACCGTACCTTGCGGACGAAATGCCTTGCCGGCAAGTTTGTAAGGAGCCGAGATGCGGTGCACATGGCCCACGCCCGGCAGCACTTCAAAAACTGAAAGATCCACGCCCGCCGTCGCGCCTACTCCCGCTAAAATCGTCTGCATCTCGCCGGTGGTGCGATGAGCGTGGACGCCCACCTCTTCCATGGCTTCAATTACGGCGTAAATCTGTTCTTCAGTAGCGTTTTCCTGCATTGCGACAATCATTTTCGAATCCCTGTCTCGGGCGCGCTTTGGCCCGCTGTCTGGCCCGGCTGGCCGCTCTGTGCCAGTGCCGCCTGGGCGTTTCTCTGCGAGGCCAACTCATTGCGCTGCAAGCTGCGCATCACGTCAATGATTCGCTCGTAGATATGCGTCAGCTCGATATCCGGCAGCGGCCCTTTGTTGGCCGCGCGTACGTTGGCGTACACGATCTTTTCCCGTCCCGGCTCATACACCGGCAGCGATGAGTTGGCCTTGAGCTGGCCCACCATCTGGGCAGCCCGTGCCCGTTCGCTCAGCAGATCCACCAGTTGGCGATCCAGATCGTCGATTCGATTGCGCAGTTCTTCCAGCGTCATTGCATCCTCGTGTTGCGTCTGGCTCGGAGGGGTGTCTGCGGGTAACGCGACGCTCCTCCGGCCAATGCGCCTGAGTTGTGCCAAACCTGTGCGGCCCTTGAGCCGCCTGCGGGGGGTCTTGTTTTATCGGGTCGGCGCCACTGCGATAAGGCGCAGACCCTTGATAAATCGTGCCACTGCGCCGGGCGACGTTTCCGCTGTCGAGCGTTCCACCAACTCGACGATTGCGCTGCCGATGACTACCGCATCCGCGTACTCCGCCACCTGGGCGACGTGTTCCGCGTTGGAGATGCCGAACCCCACGGCCACCGGCAGCTTGCTCCATCGCCGAATGCGTCCCACCAGCGCGGCCGCGTCGGAGGTCATCGACTGCTGGGTGCCCGTGATGCCGGTCCGCGAGATGGCGTACACAAAACCCTTGGAGTGCGTGGCAATCGCCTCCAGCCGCTCGTCGGGGCTAGTGGGAGCGGCCAGGAAAATCGGCGCCAGACCTACGCGGTCCAGCTCGGCCAGATACTCGGCGGCCTCTTCAACAATCATGTCGGTGGCCAGCACGCCATCCACGCCGGCCGCAGCCGCGTCGTCGGCAAAAGCTTTAAGACCGTAGCGCAGAATCGGATTCAGATAGCTGAAGATGACCAGACCGGCATTAGGACGCGCTGCTCGAATCTCTTTGGCGAGGCCGAGCACGTCGCGCAAACACGTTCCATGCGCCAGAGCCCGCTCGCTGGCCCGCTGAATCACCGGTCCATCGGCCAGCGGATCGCTGAAGGGCACGCCCAACTCGATCACGTCTGCGCCCTCGTCAATCGCCGCCAGCGCAATGGCCCGCGTGGCATCGAGAGAGGGATCGCCGGCTGTCAGATACACCACCAACCCCGGCTTGTGATCGAAATGAATCGGCATCTTTTTCCTGGACCCTTGCGTCTGTCCGGTCCTGAAAAGTACGAGCTTTCCAATTGCAAAAAAACTCATACTTTGAAGGGTACGGGCTTCAGCCCGTACGTTGATCTCAACCAAATCCTCGCGGGCTTTAGCCCCTGAGGGAAATCCATCCACCCTCAAGCCGCTGGGTGCCCCAGGTCCCTCGCATTTGGGGACCGGGAATATCGCAATCTCTAAAGATCCCGGAGATTCAATTCCTGGGCCAGAATACCCATGTCCTTGTCGCCGCGACCGGAGAGGTTCACGACCAGTATTTCATGCTTCCCCATCGTGGGTGCAACCCGGATGGCCTCGGCCACCGCGTGCGCGCTTTCAATCGCCGGCAGAATTCCCTCGGTCCGCGCCAGCCGCACCACTGCGTCCAGCGCGCCCTTGTCGTCCACTGACACATACTGCGCGCGGCCGGAATCATGCAGCATGGCGTGCTCCGGGCCAATCGAGGCGTAGTCCAACCCAGCCGAAACCGAGTGCGTCAGCGCGATCTGACCGTTGTCGTCCTGCAGTACGTAAGAGAAGGTGCCCTGTAGCACGCCCGGTACGCCGCCCTTGAAGCGCGCCGCGTGTTCGCCCAGCTCCGTGCCCTTGCCGCCGGCCTCAACGCCGATCAGCCGAACCTGACGGTCCGGAATGAACTCGTAGAAAGCACCAATGGCGTTCGACCCGCCACCTACGCAGGCAATCACTACGTCCGGCAGTCGGCCTTCCTTGGCCAGCACCTGCTGCTTCATCTCGATGCTGATGATGCGCTGGAAATCCCGCACCATGGTCGGATACGGATGCGCGCCCAGCGCCGAGCCCAGAAGATAGTAGGTGTCGCGCACGTTGGTGACCCAGTCGCGCATGGCCTCGCTGATAGCGTCTTTCAGCGTCTTCGAGCCCGACGAGACGCCGCGAACCTCCGCGCCCAGCAGCCTCATGCGCAGCACGTTCAGCCCCTGGCGAGCCATGTCCACTTCACCCATGTAGACCACGCACTCCAGCCCAAGCAGCGCGCAGACGGTGGCCGTGGCCACGCCGTGCTGGCCCGCGCCGGTCTCGGCAATGATGCGCTTCTTGCCCATCCGCCTGGCCAGCAATACCTGGCCCAGCGCGTTGTTGATCTTGTGCGCGCCGGTATGCAGCAGGTCCTCGCGCTTCAGGTAGATCTTCGCGCCGCCCAACTGCTCGGTCAGCCGCTTGCAGAAGGTCAGGGGTGTAGGCCTGCCGGCGTATTCGGTCAACAGCTCCGTCAGCTCTGCCTGAAATGCGGGGTCCTGTTTGGCTGCGTCGTACTCATGCTCCAGTTCAACGAGCGCCGCCATCAGCGTCTCCGGCACATACCGTCCGCCATAAACGCCAAACCGCCCCGGCCGCGACTCCGAAGGCGCTGAAGGAAGAATCACCGATGCCATTCGCTACTCCTGTTTCCTGTGCCCTGCGAGAAAGAGGGGGACACTTTAGTGTACTAGCCATGCAGAGAAACTCCGAGCGGGATCCCCGTTCTCACAGGGCAAACGCATCTTATTTCCCCAGTAGGTGGAGCAGGTAATCATTGTCCCAACCCGCTTTGAGTCTTTTTCCGTGGACACCTCGTTTTGAAGTCTTGTCCTGTTTGAGCAAGTTGAGAGCGATGCGGTTGAGTACGGAAAAGTTCTGCGCTGCATATCCTGCGCGTTTGCGGTCCTGGTCTTCGTTGAAGCCCATATCGAGTACCCAGTGCAGTTTGTTTTCGATGCCCCAGTGCTGGCGGATCGAACCGTTCAGCCGCTCGGCGTTCGGCGCGAGGCTAGTAATGTAATAGCGGATTTCGGTCTCGATTTTTCCCGTAGCCTTGTGATGCCGCTCGCTCTCAATACGCACCAAACCCTGTAGCGATGCCCATTCGGCGGCCTTCTCGACCAAGCTCAAGTCGGCGATCGCCGAGCAGCGGCGTTGCTCAATGCGTCCATGGCCATAGTCGATTTCTAGGGCAACCGCATCGGCAGCCAGCATCTGAAATGAGTCTTTGATCTCGGCAAACAGGTTGCCCTGGTTCTCCTTGACCGCCAAAATATAGTCGGCCTTTTTGGCAACGATCTTCTCCGCGATGGTTCGCTGACAGCCCATCGCATCGATAGTCACCACCGTTCCGCTCAACTCCAAGGCGTCGAGAAGTTTAGGAATCGCCGTGATTTCATTGGACTTTTCATCGACACGGCGCTGACCGAGCACCAAACAATTGCTGTTGGCCCAAGCCGAAACCATATGCACGATGGCCTTCTTGCCTGGTCCCTTCTTACTGGGCTCCGAGGCGCCCCGCAGCGTCTTGCCGTCGATGGCCACCACCTCGCCCGCCGTCAGCTTGGCAATCGACGAAACCCAGGCCACGAAGCCCTTCTCTAACTCCTCTGGATCGAGCGCAGAGAAGACTCGATTGAAAGTGTCATGCGATGGAATGCCACTGGGCAGTGTGAGAAAACTCTTCAACCACGCGTGTTTGGAGTAGGCGTAGTCCTCAATTTCGTTCCAACCGTTGGCCCCGCTGAGAACCGCCGCGATGGTGATCAAAAGAATTTCTTCCAGCAAGTGTTCCCGCGTTCGCTCCACCCGCGGATCACGCAAATCGGCAAAATGCTTCAGGGGACTGTTCATCTCCCCATCCAATCAAGCCAAACCCTTCGCGCATATAGCAATTAAGATGCGTTTGCCCTGCCCGTTCTCATAGCGGTCGGAGAGGGCGTATATTGACTACGGAATCCATTCTTCCACCCGCTAACGACCCGGCGTTCAATCACCTCTGGAGGAACATCCATGCGCAAGCCAGACACTGGCCCAGGCTTCGCAAGGCTCTGCGGCGTCCTTGTTCTGATCCTTGCAGCGGAGCTTTCCGCAGTTGGGCAAGCTGCGCCCTCTGACCCAGATCAGAGTGAACTGGCGATCCTGCTGCTCCGAATGGAAGCGGCGAGAAGCATGAACTGGAAGATCGAGCGCGAATATGTCTCCGACGATCAGGCGCACGGTGTCGATTACAACCTGCACGGCAAGAAGATCCGGGAGTACACTCAGAAGCTCGGCTGGATTCAGATCGGTGACGAGCTCTGCCGACGCCTTATGGAAGAGAACGGCAAGCCCCCCAGCGAGAAACGTCTGCGGAAATACCAGCTCCAGCAAGCGGGGGTGAACCAACTCACCGATGGAATGGAGTTTGTTGTAGATTTGGAAGATGGCGCTCCTCAGGACTCGGTTTTCAGCGCGCTGCCCATCTGCTGCCTGGCAACGCTGTTCGATAGCCGCTTCCTGCGCCACGAGGTGATTGATGGCCGCGACAATCTGGTGGTTGAGTCTATGCCAAGTCCAATCCAGGCGACGTTTCACCTCAGGATCGGACAGCCCTGGATTGGAAGCAGACCACATGGATCGACACCCAAACCCTGATACCCGTGCGTTATGAGGTTGAGTTACTGAAGAACAAGAAGTTTCTTCTAAAAGGCACACGGGAGCGGCACGATTACTTCCTGTTTGAAAGCCCTGCGCAGGTAAATGGCGCACCTGCAGAGAAGGTGTGGCTGTTGCGCAGCAAGACAGGTAGCTACAACACGCAGTTTCTATGGGCCCATAAATTTTCCACATTTGAAGATGCTTGCTCGAACTACACGAGATTCAAACCGGACGTAGAGTTTGTCCCGATCCTTTCCCTGAGCAGTAAAGCTGCTGAGTGCCCTGCATCTCGTTTTTGAGATGTGGGATCGGAATACCTCACGCCGTCTTCTACACCTGTAACGGAGCTCGCAGCCCTGCTGCCGCCAGCATAACCAGCCCACCCTGATTGTGCCGCGCGAACCACCTAATGATCCGGCAATTAAATACTGTGAGGGTGCCCCATCCTTTCTCGCGCTTTTTGCGGGAAAGGGTGGGGAGAAGATGCCACTGTTTTCTTGCCGGATCAATAATGAACAGCGGTAGCGGCTTTGCCTCTGAGAGCCTCAAACTCATGCAGAATGACCGTGAGCGCTTGGTCGAAGTTGTGATCATGGGTCTTTTGCAGAAAGGCAACTTCGATCGACTGAGTAAAGGCCCACAGAACATAATGCGTCGGCCGATCGTAGACCACGAGCCGGAGCATAGGGACCGGGTCGGATGCGCCATTCACTTTGCTGCCCCTAGATGGACCATTGGGCGCTGTCAGTTGCAACTCCAGCACCAGGTCAGCCTTGGATGGATCACTCACCAGTTCGTAGTTACCTGTTGCGAGCAGACCCGCGTAGAACTGGTTGTAGGCCCGATTCGGATCGCCGCTGAACGGCGACGGGAAGAGTCCGCTGTCGCCGCCGGCATTGGAGATAAAAATCTTCTTCGCGTTCATAATCGCCGACGGTACGGGCGCAGAACCCGGCTGTGCAGAATCTTGAGCAAGTAAGATTCCTGAAGCAAGAGGGGCCGCAAGCAGGGCCGCACAAAAGAGAACGTAGATCCTTTTCACCGCTACAACCTCCTGATCATCATCTGCATATACAGACAGCAGATCACAGGAGATAGTTTCTGGGCGCAAGCAGAATTTATTCGTCCGGCCCTCCAATAAATGCACCGTGCCCCATCCATTTCGCAGGCTTCCTCGCGAAATGGGTGGGAAGCCTGCACGCTGTTTAAGGGCAGGATTAATAGTCGTCCCAGATAAGATGACCAGATATGCCGTGTGTCCCACTGCGCTCTCTTGAGATGTAGGAGTGCATCCTCCGAGATCTTCTGGAACAATCGGTTTATAAAATCACAAGACACTTCTGTTTCATCAGTCCTCTGTCGTCGAACCATTAAAGAAGACTCATGATTCCAGCTCATTCAAAACCGATAAAAACCAGATAAACGCTGTGTTTCATGCAACTTGCCGCTAACTCATAGCGACGCAGAAGATTTTCCCGGATGTGTCGATAAACGAGTCAGGATTATGTCTATGGGGGTGGAACGATGTTAGTTACCTTGCTTACAAACAGCTCCTCTAACCTGACAGTGTTGAACCCGGGAGCAGCTTCTTCCACAAAGGCTGCGACGGCCTCGACGGCAAGTGCGTCGTCGGCATCGGGCCCACAGGATTCCACCGTTACGTTGAGCAGTGCAGCCAGCAGTGCCAGCTCGACCAGCAGCTCCAGCTCAACTTCGAGTACAAAGCATTCTTCCGGCGGTTCCTCCGGCGGGTCGGGCGCCAGCAGCGCCGCCATCACGGAGCTGATGGACACCAGTTTCTCCACCACCGTTGCGGGAAAGACCTATTCAGGCAGCGTGCAAGAGTCGAATGGGGAGTACGTGGCCACGGTTTCCAACGTCAGCGGAGCAACTGCGGACGGCTCCAGCGCGACTTCCGCGGAAAACGCCCTTGCCAGTCGCATCGATGAGCTGGTTTAAGAAGCTGTCTAATAACTGCGCTTGGGCGAAGGGTACGGGCTTTAGCCCTATCAACGCCTGAAGCAGAACTGGGCTTTAGCCCCAGAGGGAGTGTCTTCCATTCGTTTGCAGTCCCTCGGCGGCTAAAGCCGGAGAGCTTTTTGATCCTGCAACGGACGGGCTAAAGCCCGTCCCCTTCACAAAGCTTGAGTTTTTAGACAGATTCCAAGAATCGTTGAAATAGAATGCAGGCGGTCGTCTGGCGGGCGAGGATCGTCCGGTGCTTCCCGCGCCCTGGCGTGGAACTATTGATCCGATCCTTGGTTAGTGTGTAGGCTTCCCACCCATTGCACGATAAAGCCTGCGCAATGGATGGGGCACGGTGCTTTTATTGGAGGGCCGGATCAATAAGCGTGCTGCTCTGTTGCTCGCGCACGCTCCACAAACGCGCGTACCTCTTGCGGGTCTTTGCGGCCTGGAGCAGCTTCCACGCCAGAGGCCACATCCACGCCCCACAGCTCAAGCACGCGGATGGCTTCGGTGACGTTTTCCGGCGTCAGTCCGCCGGCCACCACCAGCTTCACGCCGCGCTCTGTTGCCTCGCGAAATAGAGTTTCACTGGCCGAGATCCAGTCGAAGGTCTCGCCGGTTCCGCCCGCGTCTTTGGCAGAGCGTGAATCCACCAGCACCGCGTCTACGTTGGGATCGGTGAGTTTATCCAGTGTCTGCGCATCGAGTTCGCCCGCATAGCCAAAGTGCAGCACGCGCAGAATCTTCTTCTCGCGGCCGAGCCGCTTCCGCAGTTCAGCCGTTAGAGCCAGGTCCGCATCAAAGTGCAGTTGCACGCCGGTCAGCCCGCAGGTGCGCAGAGCGGATTCCATTTCTTCCGCGCTGGCATCGACGAAGACGCCGATTTTTTCAAGCTCCGCAGGCAGCTCCGGCACAATCTCGGCTACCTGCTCCACTGTCACCTGTCGCTTGCTGGCCGCAAAGACGAAGCCGACGGCGTCAGCTCCCGCCTCGGCAGCCAGCCGTGCGTCGGTCAGCGTGGTGTTGGCGCAGATTTTCACCCAGATACTCACCGCTGTCCCTCGACGCCCTTGAGCAGATCTTCCAGCGCCTCGCCGGGGTCCGCGTGCCGCATCAGGCTCTCGCCGATCAGGAAGGCGTCAAACCCGGCTCGCTTGAGCTGGGCCACATCCTGGGGCGTTGACAATCCGCTCTCGGTCACCCGCACCACGCTCGGCGGAATCCGCTCCACCAGCTTCAGCGAAGTTTCCAAATTCACGGCGAACGACTTCAGGTCGCGATTGTTCACCCCGATGGCCTGCGCTTTGCCGTCGCCCAGCACGTCCAGCACGCGGTCCAGTTCGTCGCTGGTATGCACCTCCACCAGCACGTCCAGCGAGAAGCCTTCAGCCACTTCGGCCAGATGGCGCATTTCGGCGTCGGCCAGCGCGGCGGCGATCAGCAGAATCGCGTCGGCCCGGTGCGCGCGCGCCTCCAGCACCTGGTACTCGTCCACCATGAAGTCTTTGCGCAGGCAGGGCAGGGGCACCGCAGCCGAGGCCAGCGCCAGATTGCGCAGGCTGCCCTGGAACCACGGTTCGTCGGTGAGCACGGAGAGCGCTGCTGCCCCGCCAATGCGGTAGCGCCGCGCCAGCCACTCCACGTCAAAATCGTCGCGAATCAGTCCCTTGGAGGGCGATGCCTTCTTGATCTCGGCAATTACCGCAGGCCCTGTCAGAGCCCGCGCCTTGAGCGCCGCTGCCCAGCCGCGCGGATGGTGCAAGGCCGCCCGCCGCTCAAGCTCCGCCAGCGGCACAGTCTTTTTGGCCGTGGCAACGGTGTTTCGCGTGGCCGCCAGAATCGTGGATAAAAAAGTCTCGTTCGCGCTCGTCATACCTGCCCAGAGTATAAGGGCAATCGGCTCTGGCCGCTGTCAGCCGCTTTACCCCGTCTCCTATAATTGTCGTAATTGTCGCGACCGCCAACCTCCCAGGAGGCCCATCGCCTATGATGCGCCGAATCTTCCTTGTTGCCGCACTTGCCTGCACTTTGTTGCCATTCTCCACTGCCACAGCTCAAACCGTCTCCACGGTTGCCGTTCCCAGCGTCATCGTTGAGCACGGCGCGACCATGAAGACCCGCGACGGCGTTACTTTGCGCGCCGACGTTTATCGCCCCGCAGCCGACGGCGCCTACCCTGTCCTGCTTACACGCACCCCTTACGACAAGAGCGGCGGGGCCAGCTTCGGGCAAGCGGGCGCGCTGCGTGGCTACATCGTCGTCATTCAGGACGTGCGCGGCCGCTACACGTCGGAGGGTGAGTGGTACACCTTCAAGAACGAGTCCAATGACGGTTACGACACGGTGGAGTGGGCAGCCGCACTGCCCCACTCCGACGGCCGCGTGGGCATGTTTTCCGGCTCGTACGTGGGAGCCACGCAGGTGCTGGCAGCCATCACCCATCCGCCGCATCTGGCCGGCATCTGCCCTATTGTGACTGCCAGCAACTATCACGAGAACTGGACGTATCAAGGCGGCGCATTTGAGCAGTGGTTCAATCAGTCGTGGACCAGCGGCCTTGCACAGGACACCGCCAATCGCCTCATCAAGGCGCATACCAACGCGATTGAGGGCGTCAACACCCTGCCGCTCACCGAGTACCCACTGTTCGACTTGCACAACTTTCCCACCCGCGCCAACATGACCGGCGCGCTGGCGCCTTACTATCTCGACTGGCTCGGACATCCCACCTACGACGACTACTGGAAGCAGTGGTCGATCGAGGAGAACTACCAGAACATCAAGGTTCCGGCGCTCGTCATCGCCGCCTGGTATGACATCTTTCAGGGCGGATCGCTGCGCAACTATCTGGGCATCCGCGAGCATGGTGGCACGGCGGAAGCGCGCCAGAAGACGCAGTTGCTGGTGGCCATCGGCGGCCACTCCGGATGGGGGCGGACGGTCGGTCAGGTCGACTTTGGCCCCGACGCTCCGTTCGACGAGAACCTCGCCATCCTCGACTGGTACGACTACCTATTCAAGGGCAAACAGAACCGCTTTGCCTCGGGCAAGCCGGTGAAGATCTTCGTGATGGGCGAGAACAAGTGGCGCGAAGAGAGCGAGTGGCCGCTGGCCCGCGCCAAGGACACCCGCTACCTGCTGGCCTCGGCCGGCCATGCCAACACGGTTGCAGGAGACGGCGCATTGACCGAGGTTGTCGCCGGACAGATCGGCGGGTCCGACACCTTTACCTACGATCCCGCCAACCCCGTGCCGACCGTCGGCGGCCCACTCTGCTGCGATGGCGGGCATCTGGCCCCCGGCCCACGCGATCAGCAGACGGTTGAAGCCCGCCCGGACGTGCTGGTCTACTCCACGCCACCGCTCACCTCCGATGTGGAGGTCACCGGACCGGTCTCGCTGGATCTGTTCGCAAGCACCTCGGCGGCCGACACTGACTTCACCGCCAAGCTGGTCGATGTCTATCCAGACGGCAAGGCATACAACATTGCCGAGGGCATTTTGCGTGCCCGCTACCGCATTTCCACCGCCAAGGCCACACCCATTGAGCCCGGCAAGCCGTACCGTTACACCATCGACCTCTGGTCCACATCGAACGTCTTTCTGAAGGGCCACCGCATTCGACTGGAAGTATCCAGTTCCAATTTCCCGCGCTTTGACCGTAACCCCAACACCGGAAAAACTACCGCAGATAGCGCAGATCTGGTGCAAGCCACCAACACCGTGCTGCACGATGCCGCTCACCCCAGTGCGCTAATTTTGCCCATCGTCCCGCGCTATTGTTCCGGCCCATAAATACTGATATTGGGTGCCCCATCCATTCCGCGTTTTGTGCGGAATGGGTGGGAAAGCGTGACACTATTTGAAGGCCGGATCAATAACCCTCGCGTACAGCGGTCGAACCAAAGACCACACAACCGGCGGCTCTCTCCTGAGCGAGAGAGCCGCCGGTTGCGTTTTGGGCAAGCACGGGCCAACCAGCGGCGGGTGCATCTCTCCGTACGAAGACCAAAATGACATCCCCTACAGAAATGGGAAAAAATCGAGGGCGTCAGAGGCTTCCATTACCCTCGGCACAGAAACAAGTACTGGCGACGATCAATTCTTGCCGATAGAGGTATCTGAGTAGCAGATCGCGTTGGTTCCAGCTCTGTTCGATCTTCCTTGATCCGGTCTTCGATCCGGTCTTCATGCTTTGAGCTCCGCATTCGAAAGGAACATTCCAACATGTCTGTATTTTGTGATCTGCCTATTGCTCGCAAACTGTTCGTCGGCTTTGGAGCCGTCTGTTTTCTCACGGCTGTTCTGGGAGCCGTAGCACTCGTCAGCTTTCACCGGGTGAATGCAGGCGTGGACGACATCGTCAACAACGCCATGCCCTCAGTAAAAGTTCTGGGAGAGATCCGCATTGCCGCCACCTCCATCCGCCGCACCGATGGCTTTATGGCGCTTTGCGAAACACCTGCATGCGTGCAAATCCATCGTAATCGCCGCCAGAAGAGCATCGACGACTACAAGAGCGCGCTGGCCCGCTATGAGCCGCTGGTCTCGTATCCCGGAGAGCGGGAACTCTATACAAAGTTCCGCGACGAGATTGCCCGGTATCTCGAGTACAGCAACCAGTACGTCGGCCTCATTGACGCAGGGAAGCTGGATGAAGCTCGCAATCTGGCGACCGGCGACGATACGAGCAACCTGTTCGACTCGTTCAACACGGCCATCGAGCAGGACCAGGATCTGAACGACAGGATGGGAAGCCAATCCGGCACAACAACCATGCAACTGGTGAGCACCTCGACCAGCCTGGCTTGGCTGGCGGTTCTGCTGTCGCTCGTTCTGTCCATCGGTATTGGCGTCTTGCTTACCCGCTCCATTGCGCCGCCGCTTGAAGCCGCCACCAAAGCTCTGGAGCGCGTGGCGGAAAAGGACCTCAGCGTCCAGGTTGAAGTGCATAGCACCGATGAGATTGGCCGGCTCTCCCTGGCCCTCAATCAGAGTGTTGCAGCAACGCGTGAAGTGCTAACCGCCATCGCGCGTGGAGCAGAGACCCTTTCCTCTGCCACCGAGGAGCTGAGCGTGCGTTCCACCCAGTCCAGCGGCATCGCCAAAACGCAGTCGGCCAGCACCAATCAGATTGCCGCCGCCGCACAGGAGATGACCGCCACCATCGGCGAGATCAGTCACAACGCGGAAGAAGCTACCCACGCCAGCCGCGAGTCTGCCGAGTCTGCGGCCAAGGGCGGCATTGTGATGCAGAAGGCCAACGCCACCATGGAGCGCATTGGCCAAACCTCCAGCTCGGTTGGCGACCGCATGAGCACACTTGCCCAGCGTTCCGAAGAGATCGGCAAGGTGGTAAGCGTGATTCAGGAGATCAGCGAACAGACCAACCTGCTGGCTTTGAACGCCGCCATTGAGGCCGCGCGCGCCGGCGAACATGGCCGCGGCTTTGCCGTGGTTGCCGGAGAAGTCCGCCGTCTGGCCGAGCGCACCAAGAGCGCAACCGAAGAGATTGCCGGTACCATCGGCGCTATTCAACAGGAGACGCGCGATACCGTTAACGTGATGGAAGGCAGCCGCCTGGAGGTACAGGCAGGCATGGCGGAAACCGCAGATGCCCAGGCTGCTCTCGAGTCCACCATCCAGATGGTGCAGCGCATGGAGCACATGATCAGCCTCATCGCTACCGCGGCCACGGAGCAGACGTCGGCTTCGCAGGAAATCTCGCACTCAGCGGGGCAGATCTCCGGCCTTGCCGACGAAAACGCCATTTCCGCCGACGAAACTGCCGGCGCTTGCAAGAACCTGACCGAGCTGGCCAACGAACTCGACGGCCTGATTCGCCAATTCAACATTGATGGCGGCTCGTCCAGCGGTTCCAACCGGATGCAGCCCGCTCGCGTCACCGGCACGCCCTTTCATTCCAGGGCGCATGCCTGAGCCTGAGCTCTGCTCAAAAGGCCGGAGTGGCCTAGCCGCTCCGGCCTTTTGACGTCCAGCATCAACCGTTTTGCTCTTGCCAGGCCGGCCACGAGTTTTTTGTCGTCATCGCTTTGGCGCGTTTACACGTTCACCAGCGCCTTGGCCGCCTTGCGGCCCAGCCGAATGCAGTCGGGAATGCCGATGCCGTCGTAGGCGTTACCGGCCAGATGCAGCCCTTCGAGCGCTGCCACGCGCGCCTGGATGCGCTCCATCCGCGCCTTGTGGCCCACAGCGTACTGCGCCATGGCGCGACGCCACTTGGACACCCGCGCACAATCGGGCTCCACGGACGCGTCAAAAACCTTGCTGCCGAGAATCTCGCTCAACTCGCGGCGCACGGTGGCTAGCAGTGGACCGTCACTCTCGGCCAGCAGCGACTCGTTCTTCATGCCTCCCAGAAATGCGCGGAAGACGGCCTTGCCAGGGGGCGTGCGGCCCAAAAACTTGCGGTGCACAAACGTGCATGCCAGCATGGCGCGGCCTTCCACGGCTGGCACCAGAAAGCCGAAACCCTCCGGCAAAGTGCCCAGCTTCTTCTCGTCGTAAACCAGATTCACAGTGATCGAAGACGAATAGGGGATGGAGCTGAGTTCCTCCGCCAGCGGCTCATCCACCGCGCGCAGCAGCACGCCAGCGGCCCAGGCCGGTGAGGCCATCACTACCGCATCAAAGCTTTCCGTGCCCTGGGGCGTGTCCACCAGCCACTGCTGCCCGTTGCGGTGCAGCCCGCTGACCGGCGTGCTCAGCCGCAAAGAGCCCGCGTCGAGCCGCTCCACAATGGCGTCCACCATCTGCTGCATACCGCCGCGAATGGCGGTAAAAATCGGCCTTGGCGCACGTTTTGCCGCGCCTTGCGGGGCGGCCTTGGCTTTGGCGCGCATCTGCGCATGGGCTGCCAACATGCCGCGACAGAGCGAGCCGTGCTCGGCCTCCATCTTCACCATGGCCGGAAGTACCGTTTGAGCGCTCAGCTGGGTGGCGTCGCCGCCGTAGATGCCAGAGAGCAGTGGGTCGGCCAGCCGGTCCACTGCCTCGCGACCAAAGTGGCGCTCCACAAGGTCGGCCACCGGCTCGTCGTGCCCGGCAGGACGCGGCGGACGCAGCAGCTCCATAGCCATGCGCAGCTTGGTCTTTACGCTGAACAGCCGTGTGAGCGCGGTGGGAATCAGCTTGGTGGGCACCAGAAACATCAGGCCGTCGGGCAGGGGAACCAGCCGGTTCTTTACCACAATGAAGGTTTTGCGCGCCGCGTCGTTCGAGGGCAGAAGATCGTCGCCCAAGCCCAGCTCGCGGCACAGCTCAATGGCTGCCGGTTTCTCTGTCAAAAATGAGTCGGGGCCCTGTTCCAGCACCGCCCCATCCACAATCTCCGAGGCCAGCGAACCGCCTAGCCGCTCGCGGCTTTCGTAGAGCGTATACGCGACAGGCTTACCTGCCGCACGGGCCTTTTCCAGTTCATAAGCGGCCGCCAATCCTGCGATTCCGCCGCCAATGATAGCAATGCGCATCCCGGACATCCCTCCATCATGACAGCAATCTAGCCGGAAAACGCTCAATCCGTGGGGAAATTTGCCGCCGTAACACCGATCACTTCAAACAATAGAATCAGGCCGGAGTGCCGGTTGTGGAAGTGATTTAAATCACTTTGCGCAAATGCAGACTGTGTCAAACTGGAGCAGTATAGTCCAAAATAGGCGCGCGGTGCTTCTGTCTTATCCCATAAATCGGAGTCTTTGGGGTTGTAAAGTCGCTTCCTCAGCTTGCGGCCCCTCTGGCCTTCGGGCCGCCAATGCGCTGCCAGCTCCGAAGAAGTCTGCTGGCCAGATTCACGCCGCGGCCTCCAGTGCCCACAATTCACTCGCAAACAGCACAGTGCGCCCGTTCGCCAGGGGCTACAATCGTTTGCGTTCAGGTCTTTTTTCTTTTCTTTGCACCGGACTGCGGAGACACTGGGTCACCCCGGCCTGCGCGGGTCCGTTCATTCACCCAATTCCGGGAAGCGTATCCCAGCCTTTCCCCCAACTCCCTTCCGAGGAGGCACTGCATGAGCAGTGAACTGATCCACAGGTTGCACTTTGCCTTCACCATCACATTCCACTATTTGTTTCCCCAGCTCACCATGGGGCTGGGTCTGTTGATTGTTGCGCTCAAGACGGTTGCCCTGCGCACCAACGACCAGCAATGGGACCGCGCCGCCCGCTTCTGGGGCCGCATCTTCGCCATCAATTTTGTCTTTGGCGTGGTCACCGGTATCCCTATGGAGTTCGAGTTCGGCACCAACTGGGCGCGTTTCTCCATGATCTCGGGCGGGGTCATTGGACAGCCGCTGGCCATGGAAGGCGTCTTCAGCTTCTTTCTGGAGTCGGCGTTTCTGGGCCTGTTCCTCTACGGCGAAAAGCGCATCTCGCGCACCATGCACTGGTTCAGCTCGGTGATGGTCTTTGTGGGCTCGTGGCTCTCCGGCTTCTTCATCATCGTCACCGACGCGTGGATGCAGCACCCGATTGCCTACAACCGCCTGCCCAACGGACAGTTTGAGGTAACCAGCTTCTGGCAGTTCATGCTGAACCCCTGGGGACTGTTGCAGTACGCGCACAACATGACCGGCGCGGTCGTCACAGGCTCCTTCGTCATGGCCGCCGTTGGCGCTTTCTATCTGCTCGACAAGCGCGACCAAAACTACGGCAAAATCTTCCTCAAGGTGGGCGTCATCGGCGGCGTGCTCTCGACGATTCTCATCATCTTCCCCACCGGCGACCTGCACGGTAAATTCGTCGCGCGCAACCAGCCTGCCGCCATCGCCGCCATGGAAGGCCTGTTCAAGACCGAGAGTGGCGCGGGCGTGGTGCTGATCGGCCAGCCCAACGAAGAGACCCAGCAGATCGACAACCCCATCGTGGTCAACGACCTGTTGAGCTTCCTCATCTACGGCACCACCAAGGCTGAAGTCACCGGCCTTGACCGCATTCCGCGCGACCAGTGGCCAGAGGCGCTGCCGCTGCTCTACTACGCCTACCACATCATGGCCGGGCTCGGGACCTGGTTCGTGGCGCTGATGCTTGTCTCGGCCTTTCTGCTGTGGCGCGGCAAGCTCTACCGGTCACGCTGGGTGTTGTGGGCTCTACTGCTCAGCTTCCCGCTGCCTTACATTGCCAACACCGCCGGCTGGATGACCGCCGAGCTGGGCCGCCAGCCGTGGCTCATCTACGGCCTCATGCGCACCTCCGAGGGCTACTCGAACACGGTCTCGGCCAGCAACGGCTTGTTCACGCTGCTCGGGTTCATGGGCCTCTATACGCTGCTGGGGCTCTTGTTCACGGTGCTCATCTATCGCGAAATCAGTGACGGACCCGATGCAAAGGCGCACGGCGCTGCGGCGCACAATGCCGACTGACGCCGCCTGGCGGAACGCAACACAAAAGGCTGAAAAAGGAGCCTCGGTATGATGGGATTTCTCTGGTTCTGGCTGGTTGCCGTGATGATCGTCGGCTACGTGGTTCTCGACGGCTTCGATCTGGGCGTGGGCGTATTACATCTCTTCCTGGCAAAGACAGATGCCGAGCGGCGCACCACGCTGGCCAGCATCGGCCCGGTGTGGGACGGCAACGAGGTGTGGCTGCTGGCGGGCGGCGGCACGCTCTACTTCGCCTTTCCGCTGCTCTACGCCTCGGCCTTCAGCGGCTTCTACCTGCCGCTGATGATCGTGCTCTGGCTGCTGGTGCTGCGCGGCATCAGCCTGGAGCTGCGCGCCCACATTGATGTGGCTGTGTGGCAGACGCTGCTCGACGGCGTCTTCGGCATGGCCAGCACGCTGCTCACTATCTTCTTCGGCGCGGCTCTGGCCAACGTCGTCCGCGGCGTACCGCTGCAGCCGGATGGCTACTTCTTCCTGCCGCTGTGGACCAACTGGCAGCCTGGCGTGCATCCCGGCATTCTGGATTGGTACACGGTGATCGGCGGGCTGGTGGCTCTCTCTGCGCTCACCCTGCACGGCGCGCTCTGGCTCACCATCAAAGCCTCGGGCGAGTTGGAAGCGCGCGCGCGGAAGATCGTCACGCCGCTCTGGCTGGCGGTTGCCGCGCTCACCGTGGTCAGCCTCATCGCCACCATCGTGGTGCGCCCCGTGAGCCTGAACAACTACTTCAACTACCCGGTCACCTTCGCGGTTCCGGTGGGCGTGGTTGCCTCGCTGGCCGCCTTGTGGCTCTTCAACCGCGCAGGTCAGCCGGTAAAGGCCTTCCTCAGCTCGAGCCTCTATCTGTTCTTCATGCTGGCCGGCGCCTGCTGGGCGTTGTATCCCACACTGCTGCCTGCCACCACCGGCGCAGCCAACGACATCACCCTCAGCCGCGCCATCTCCAGCCCACACACGTTGGCCATCGGCCTGGTCTGGTGGACCATCGGCATGGCGTTCGCCATCAGCTACGTGGTCTTCGTCTACAGCTGCTTCAAGGGCAAGGCGGACGTGGGCGGCGCGGCGCACTAATACCTCGACCACTCAAACTTTCATGCGTTGCCAGAAAGCTCTGTGCCCCACTCATCGCGGCTTTATCGTGATGAGTGGGAAACCACAAAGGTGTGTGGGAAACCGCAAACACTCCAGCGATAACTTGCAAACTTGCGGTACGATACCGTCATGCCTGATGGACTCAAACGATTCCAGAGAGCCGAGTCCCTTCACTTCATCACCTTCAGTTGTTTTCAACGGCTCCCTTATCTATCTTCCGCGGAGAGCAAGTCCGCGCTCGAAGAGCTTCTGGAAGCTACCCGCGCCCGGCATTACGCCCGCATTTACGCCTACGTTCTTATGCCGGAGCACGTGCATCTGCTTCTCAACGAGCCTCCCAATATCTTGCTCGGTCAGTTTCTCAAGGCCTTCAAGCAAAGGTCATCGCGCAAGCTGAAAGGCTCTGGCGAACACTTCTGGCAGGCCCGCTACTTCGACGCCAACATTCACGGCGAAGAAGCCCGCTCGGAGGTGATCCGCTATATCCATCGCAATCCCGTCAAAAGGGGCCTTGTGGCGCGTCCGGAGCAATATCCGTGGAGCAGTTACAATCACTACGCAACGGGCATGCGCGGCACCATCGAAATCGAATCGGAATGGGCTGCGTGGCAACGCGAACGCCCATTCATCGCGATAAAGCCGCGATGAATGGGGCACAGTCCGCTAAGATCAGGTACTAAGCTGGATGGGTGAGTGGGCTTCTTGCCCAAATCGAACGGAGCAAACATGCGGTTGATGGATCTTCTATCAGTCTACGGAGCTGGTCTCTCAACGGCTATGGCTGTCTGGAACTATGATCGCACTCAGCCAAAAGTGCGCGTGCGTCTCATTTTTGCTTTAGAAACAGTCGAGGGTGAATCGCAAACCGGCATAGGCATCTATATTCAGAATATCTCCACTCAGCCCGTTCATATCATCAACGTTTCGTTTCTGTATCGATATACGAGGTGGACATTTCGAGACAAATTAAAGCATTTCATTCGATACAAGCGGATTCGCAACTGCGGA
>Ga0302267_10001315_pt1 | contig 31828 bp, 23 predicted proteins | sample III_Bog_E1_3_FD_194555 | JGI IMG/M metagenome (GOLD analysis project Ga0302267, IMG submission 194555) | Peat permafrost microbial communities from Stordalen Mire near Abisko, Sweden - III_Bog_E1_3 | ecosystem: Environmental > Terrestrial > Soil > Wetlands > Peat | place: Sweden: Abisko...
CCCCAACTCCACCATGCCGGTTTCCGCGTTCAAGGTCCTCGGCGGACTCACCTTCAACAGCCCCAGCAACACCAGATTCTCGAACTTCACGTCCACCATGTTCAGCCCACGCGTGGGCTTCGCATACAAGCCCACATTCCTGGGTGCAAACACTGTCATTCGCGCGGGCTTCGGTCTGTTTGTCATCCCTGTGTTCCCCTTCAACAACAGCATTCAGCAGGAGGGCTTCAGCACTACCACCCAGTCCCCCATTGTTCCTTACGCCCCGCCCGCCGCCGCCGGGCCGGGTTCGTTGTCAAATCCGTTCCCTAACGGAATCGCGCAACCTACCGGTTCGTCGCTTGGACTTGCCACCTTTGCTGGTCAGGGTATTACCTTCCTTGATCCCAACATCCGCAATGGCTACTCCGAGCGCTGGCATCTCGGTGGCCAGCACCAACTCCCTGGTGGTTGGCTCTTGGATGTTTTCTATGAGGGCAGCATGGGCCGTCGACTTCCCATAAACGAATCGCTTAACTTTGTGGAGCGTCAATACGAGACCACGGCCTCCAATCCGGCGCTCAGCGCTCAGGTAACGAACCCGTTCTTTGGCCTCATTCCCAATGGCGGCTCTCTCAACTCCAGCAAGAACGTCAACCTGACGACCCTGCTACAGACCTATCCCGAGTTCGGCGCCATCACGGAGTACAACGTACCGGAAGGCATGTCTTCCTTCCACGCGCTGGATATCCATGTCGATCACCGTACTGGATATGGGCTTTCGATCATCGCCAATTATCAGTGGTCTAAGCTGCTGGAAGCGGTAAGCTTCCTCAATCTCAACGACCCCAAGCCGGAGTACCGCATCTCGCAGTACGATCATCCCACCCATGCTGTGATCGCCGTTAGTTACGAGCTTCCTTACGGACGCAAACGCCACTTCGGCGGCAATGCTCCCCGCTACGTCGATCTCGCTTTGGGCGGCTGGAATGTCGCTTCAAGTTGGTTCTATCAGCAAGGGGCGCCCCTGTCGTTCGGCAACCTGCTGCTGACCGGACAGGCCATCAATTACAACCCGCGCCAGGCGACCGAGTATGCTGGGCAGCCAGGTACCACCTTGCCGTCCTTCAACATCAACGCCTACAACAACAACATAAGCAGTACCTCCACCACCATCCCGCAGCAGGGCCTTGCGAGCAATCCGCTATACAACTTCCAGCCCAGCAATAATATCCGCACTCTACCCAGTCAGTTTTCCAATCTGCGCAACGATGCGTTGAACGATTGGGATGCCTCGATCCTGAAGAACTTCAATATCACCGAAGGGAGCTTCTTTCAGTTCCGGCTGGAGGCCTTTAACGTCATCAACCGCCCGGTTTTCTCCGGCCCAAATCTGTCCCCTACCTCCGGCGGTTTCGGCCAGATCACCGGCACGCAGAACTCCAACCGCGTCGTCCAACTTGGCGCTCGCATTTCCTTCTAACCGCACCCACAAACCCCATACACCTGCTTCGGCGTCGTGCCGGGCAGGTGTATGGCTGACTCAGTGAATCAAGGAGAATGCGCCAGGAATGCCGGTATTCAACTTCGGAACGCGCCCTTCCGGTCTGTCAAGCTTGCCTCGTCTCCTTACACTGATGTTCTGGTCGGCGTATGCGGCTAACGCCCAGGCGCAGACCCAAAACGACGTAACCGCCCCATCTATCAAGAGTCCCGCCGCGAGCATAGATCGGCAGTGGATCGATGCCAGCGCAAAGTACGACGAAGCGAGAAGTCAGATACTCCGTCGTGTAGATGAAGCCAATGCCCAAGGCCCATTCACTCCGGATTGGAAGTCTCTCTCTGCCTATAGCGCTCCCGACTGGTATCGCGATGCCAAGTTCGGCATCTTTATCCACTGGGGCGTCTACTCGGTTCCTGCGTTCGATAGCGAATGGTATCCGCGCAACATGTACATCGAAGGCTCTGCCGCGAATAGGCATCAAATTGCAACCTACGGACCTCTGACAAAGTTCGGATACAAAGACTTTATTCCAATGTTCAAAGCAGAGAAGTTTGATCCAGAAGCATGGGCGCAACTCTTTGCAGCGGCTGGCGCGAAGTACGTGGTTCCCGTCTTTGAGCATCACGACGGATTCGCCATGTACGACAGCTCTCTTTCCGACTGGACCGCGGCCAAGATGGGCCCAAAGCGCGATCTCGCCGGCGACCTTGCCCGAGCGGTACGGGCGCAGGGACTTCATCTGGGCGCGTCATCTCATCGCGTGGAGCACGACTGGTTCTTCGATGGCGGACGCAAGACCTCTTCGGACGTCAACGATCCTGCGAATGCCGAGTTCTACGGGCCGGCCCATGAGCGTTTCAACAAGGGCAACGACGATCTGATTCAGGATTGGACGTATGCCAGCCCGGCGTTTCTCAATGATTGGCTGGCCCGTTCGGCCGAGATCGTCGAAAAGTATCATCCCGACATCATGTACTTCGACTGGTGGATCGGCCAACCGTCCGTCAGGCCTTACCTCGCGCGTTTCGCAGCCTTTTATTACGATGAATCGCGCAAACACGGAACGCCTGGCGTCATCGACTACAAGTTCGACGCCATGCAGGATAACTCCGGCACGTTGGACATCGAACGGGGGCAGCTGGAAGCGATCCGTTCGCTGCCCTGGCAGACTGACAGCTCAGTCAGCAACCATTCGTGGGGTTATGTGGAGCACGATGTTTTCAAGACCCCAGAGTTCATCATCCACCAGTTGGTCGACATCGTCAGCAAGAACGGCAACCTGCTGATGAACATCGGTCCACGAGCCGATGGCACCATCCCGGACGAGGTCAAGGAGGTTCTGCTCAGCGTGGGAGCGTGGCTAAAAGTGAACGGCGAGGCCATCTACGGCACACGCCCCTGGAAGATCTTCGGCGAAGGGCCGACCAAAGTGGCGGGCGGAAGCTTCAACGATATTCGCACGTCGAATTACACGGCCAAGGACTTCCGCTTCACTTCTAAAAGCGGTGTGCTCTACGCGATCGAGCTTGCCTGGCCCACAAATCAACTAACCGTCATACGCGCGCTGGGTTTCGACGAATTGGGCGTCCCCGCCAGGATTCGCAGTGTCCGCTTGCTTGGATTTTCCGATGCAATTGCTTTCGAACAGAAGCCAGACGGCCTCTACCTCCACCTTCCCAAGCAGGCTCCAACGCCGGACGCTTCGGCCTTCCGGATTGAATTTGAGCCCTCGTCCAGCGGAAGGATGTAAACGATCGCTTACCCGACCTGTCCGAAGTTTTTGGTACTTTCAACCCACTCAACCCTCCGTCCAGGTGAAAAACATTGGGTAACTTCGATGGGATAAACACCGCAGCTCTCAGACGAGGCTTTTGCGCTCTCTTAGGCGCGCCGACGAATTACCAGCCTGCGTCGGCTCATGGGTTGCCCGTCCCGCATCTTTCGCAGATGACACAAACTGGTCTTTTGCATCACCGCCGGAACAGAGCCGCCCGTATGTGTTGTGGATGTCGATGGGATGCAACATCTCAGCTACAGGAATCACCAGGGATCTGGAGGCGATGAAGTCCGCAGGGATCGGTTGGCGTCTTCTCTCCTTCTCTGTCCTGGCTCAGACTCCAATTGACCAGATCGATGCCGAACTGATCGACACGATCGCCTTCGCGCGACCGATGATCGATCGGCGCACCCGTAAGGACACGGGTGAGACCGTAGCTTGCAGTAAGACTTACTCGCAGCAGGCTCTTCGAACGCTCCGCGTCATGTTGAGCAAAGCCCATGAATGGAAGGTGATCAAATACAAGGTCAGCTTCTCCATCGGGAAGACTCAGGCGCGGGATGGAATCATCACACCAGCGACCGAGGCAGTCATTCTCCGTGGACTAAGCGGTTGGCGCACACGCAAGCCTTGGCTCATCGTCATCACGTTGATGGATACCGGATGTCGTCCGAGTGAAGTCTTCAGCATGCGGATCGAAAACATTGACTGGGCCGGACGGAGGATATGGGTCCCTGATGGCAAGACCGAGCAGGCACGGCGCTGGGTCATCATGACAGAAATTACACTGATGAACAATTGCGTCAAGCTGTGATGCAGTTCAACACAACGCTACGATTCGATTGGCCGCAGGTTGAATTCCCTGCCGCTCCCATCAGTTTACTCTGCAACCGATTGGCACGTGGCGATTGCGCGACCGCCCTGCGTTTCCGAACGCTGTACAATTCTCTCGAATCTGCTTGTGTCTTTCGAGGGGTGCGGGATTGCCGGTAACCATTGACTCAGCGCAGGGGCCGCGAGGATCGCGCGGCCTGCGTAAACTTCTGGTGCCTATCGTTGTTCTGGGCTTGCTGATCGCGGCCACGCGCGCCGCGCTATCGTACTGGGTCGACATCCTTTGGTTCCGTTCGCTTGGCTACGGCGACGTATTCTGGACAACATTCCGTCTGCAATGGGGAATCTTCCTACTCGCGGCCGCCTTCACCTTCGCCGTTCTGTATGCCGCATTCTTCGCGCTCAAGCGGACCTACCAGGGCGACCTGCCCACTGACCACAAGATCCTGATCGGTGGACAGCCCGTCAACTTCTCCGTGGAGCCGGCGCTGCGCATCCTGGGCGTGATTGGTTCACTGGTGGTCGCGGGAATCAGCGGCGCAACCATGGCCTCGGACTGGCCCACGCTGGCACTCTTCTGGTACGCACCCCACACCGCGGGCAGTCCGACCGATCCCATCTTCGGTAAGCCGCTGAACTTCTTCCTCTTCACTCTGCCTGCGGCGCAACTCATCCTCGGCTGGCTGCTCACGCTGTCTGTGATCGTCGCCGTGACCGCTGTTGTGTTCGCCGTGATCGCCGGTGGCGCCCGGGCGCTGGATAAGCGCAGTGCCGGGCATACCTATGGAGGCGCCTCGCCATGGAGAGGCGTCTCGTGCGCCGCTGCCCCCTTGCTGCTGCTGCTGGCCGTGTATGTCTATCTCGACCGCTTCCAGAGTGCGCTGGAGCACCATACCATCTTCGATGGCATCACCTTTACCGATGCCCACGTCACCCTCAACGGCCTCCTCGTCGTGTGCGCAGCACTCGTCTTCGGCGCGCTGGTGGCGGGCATCAATGCGGTGCGGAAGCCCGGCGGCCGAATGCTGGTGGGCGCCATCGCTCCAGCGGCGCTCTGCTATGCGCTCCTCGGACTGGTGGGCTGGTACGTCAGCAACTTCGTCGTCAAGCCAAACGAGTTGGTGCGCGAAGAGCCGTATATCGGCTACAACATCGCAATGACCCGGCAGGCATTCGGCCTGGACCAGTTCACGCAGCGCGAGTTCCCCGCCGAGACCACTGTGGAAGCCGCCGACCCCGCCAACAACCAGGCGACGCTGCAGAACATCCGCCTGTGGGACTGGCACGCGCTGCAGGACACACTGCGCCAGGTCCAGGAGATCCGCACCTACTACGACTTTCCCGACATCGACATCGACCGCTACTCCATCGGTGGGACCATGCGTGAAGTCATGCTTGGCACGAGAGAACTGAACGTCGACAAGCTGCCCGACAGCAGCCGCAACTGGATCAACGAGAAGCTGGTCTACACGCACGGCTACGGCATCACCATGAATCCGGTCAACGGGTTCACATCAGAAGGCCTGCCGAACTTCCTGCTGAGCAACATGCCCGTCCAGAGCACCGTGCCCGGACTTACCGTTACCCGTCCGGAGATCTACTTTGGCGAACTGACGGACACCGATGTCTACGTTAAGACCCGCCAGCAGGAGTTCGACTTTCCGCAGGGCGCCACCAACAGCCTTACGTCGTACCAGGGTACGGGCGGCATCGTGCTGGGCGGACTGCTTAACCGCCTCGTGCTGGCATTCGATCGCGACGACCTGGGCAAGCTGCCCTTCAGCGACGACGTGAATTCGCAGAGCCGCCTGCTGATGCGGCGCAACGTGCGTGATCGCGTCACGGAACTGGCTCCGTTCCTCTCCTTCGACCAGGACCCCTACATAGTGCTCGGTGACGACGGCCGGCTCTCCTGGGTCATGGATGCCTTCACCACCTCCGACAGCTACCCCTACTCAACCCACTACGACCTGGACGGCGACTCCATCAACTACATGCGCAACAGCGTCAAGGTGGTGATTGACGCCTACAACGGCACCACCACGTTCTACGTCTTCGACCCCGCGGACCCCGTGCTGGCGGCCTACCAGCGCATCTTTCCCAGCCTGTTCAAAGACGCCGCGCAGATGCCCACCGACCTGCGCCGCCACATCCGCTATCCGGAGAAGCTCTTCAAGCTGCAGGCGCAGGTCTATGGCCTGTATCACATGACCAATCCGCAGGTCTTCTTCAACCGCGAGGACCTGTGGACTGTAGCCACGGAGACCGGCACCGGAAGCGATGGACAGCAGGCCAGCCAGCCCATCGAGCCCAACTTCGTCCTGATGAAGCTTCCGGGCGAGACCGGCGAGGAGTTTGTGGAGATCCTTCCCTTCACCCCCGCCAATCGGAATAACCTGATCGGCTGGATCGCCGGTCGCTGCGACGGCGCGCACTACGGCACCTCCATTGTCTACGACTTCCCCAAGACCAAGCTGGTCGACGGCCCGCAGCAGATCGAGTCCCGCATCGACCAGAATGCCGAACTCTCCGGTCAGCTCACGCTCTGGAACCAGCAGGGTTCGCACGTGCTGCGCGGCAGCCTGCTGGTGATTCCCTCCGGCAAGGCGCTGCTTTACGCGGAGCCCATCTACCTGCAGGCTCAGCAGAGTCCCATGCCGGAGCTGCGCCTGGTGGTGCTGGCGCTGCAGGACCGGCTCGCCTACGGCCCAACGTTCGAGGCAGCGCTCGCTTCCCTCTTCGGCGGCCAGTCGTCCGCGGTGACTGCGTCGTCTGAGGTCGCACCGCCGCCCGGCAACGCTCCACCGGCCACCCCGGGCGCTGTGAAAGCCGCACCCGACCAGAACGCGCTGATCGCCGAGGCGGGCAAGGACTTTGCCGACTACCAGCACCTGACTGCCGAAGGGAAGCTGGGCGAAGCAGGCCAGAAACTCGACCAACTCAAAGTTGTCCTCGACGAGTTGAGCGAGCATCGCAAGTAATTGACTCCCGCACAGGCGGTGACCATGGGCGCCAGTCCGCAGGATGACGTTGCAGCCGTACTTGCTTCCGTCCACACGGAGACAGGCTCCAGCCTGCTCAGCCTCACCCAGGCATCGCCAGTGCTGCTCATCTTCCTGCGCCACTTTGGCTGCTCCTTCTGCCGTCAGGCCATCAGCGATGTCGCCGGCTTGCGCGCAGAGCTCGCAGCACGCGGTGTGCGCCCGGTCTTCGTGCATCTGGGCACGCCCGAGCGCGCCAGGCCCTTCTTCGACTACTACTGCATAGGAGATGTTGAGCGCGTCAGCGATCCGGAAGGCGTTGTCTATCGCAGTCCCGTCTTTGCCCTTGGTCGAATCCACCCGCTATGGCAACTGGTGAATCCCATCGTCTGGGCCGGCTGGCTGAAAGGCGCCATCTTCCGCCACGGCATCGGCGCCATCCAGGAGGACGGCCACCAGATGCCGGGCCTTTTCTTCCTGCGTGGCTCCACCATCGTCCGCCACTTCCGCTACCGGACCATCGCCGATGAGCCAGACTACCTCAAGCTGGTTCGCTGACCCTATTTGATCAGCATGGAGACGATGCTGGCAGACATAAAATTCGCCATCGTTCCAGCAAGCATAGCGCGCAATCCAAGCCGCGCCAGATCGTTACGACGGTTCGGAACCAGCGCGCCAATGCCGCCAATCTGCATTCCAATCGAGCCAACATTCGCAAATCCGCACAGGGCAAATGTTGCTATCGAGAAGCTGGCCGGATCGAGTGTCCCCTTCAGCTTGCCAAGTTCGTTGAAGGCCAGAAATTCGTTGATGATCGTCCGGGTCCCCAGCAGGTTCCCGATCGTGTGGCAGTCGTGCCATGGAATACCAATCAGCCACGCCACGGGCGCTCCAACCACGCCCAGCACATTGTTCAGCGAGTGCGGAAACGGGATGTGGCCGTGCCCCCAGGCGAAATTCGAGATGCCCAGCATGATGGCGTTGAAGAGTCCCACCAGCGCAACGAAAGCGATCAGCATGATCGCCACATTGAAGGCCAGTTGGCCGCCGTCGATGGTGCCACGCGCAATCGCGCCGATGAAGTTCTCGTTCTTGTGCTCCTCGCTGGGCGGCATCTTCACCGTTCCTGCGGTCGCTGGCACCTCGGTCTCCGGCACCAGCATCTTGGCCACCAGAATTGTTCCCGGCGCAGTCATAATGACCGCCGACAGCAGGTCCTTCGCATGGATGCCAAAGAGAATATACGCCGCCATTATCCCGCCGGAGACATGCGCCATGCCGGAGGTCATGATGGTCATCAATTCGGAGTTCGTCGCGCCTGCCAGAAAGGGACGGATCGTCAGCGGGGCCTCGGTCTGCCCCATAAAGATGCTGGCGGCCACGTTCGTGCTCTCCGCGCCGCTCGTGCCCATCGTGCGCTGCATGATCCATGCCACGACTTTGATGATCTGCTGCATCGCGCCGATGTGGTACAGGATGGCGAAGAATGCCGATACAAAGATAATTGTCGGGAGCACGGCAAACGCAAACACACTCATAGCGCTCTTCGGGTCGCCCAACGCTCCGAAAACAAGCGACGATCCATCGGCTGAGTGTCCCAGCAATCCAGTGATGAAGCCGGAAGCCGTTGCCAGAACAGTCTGCCCGTAAGTCCACTTGATCACCAGAAACGCAAAGATGATTTGCAGACTCAATCCCCACACCACGGTGCGCCAGCGGATCGCCCGGCGGTCGGTGGAGAGAGCATAGGCAAGACCCAGAAAGGTAAGCAGACCGAGGATACCGGTGAATCGTGCCAAAGGATACGCTCCGTGCTGAGAAGGTTATTGGTGTGAACCGAGTGTAACGGATGGCCGCCTGCCACTGCATCCGTTTGCTGCTGCGGATTGCCGGGTGGGCCAGAAGTTCTCCGGGTTGGCTATAATCCACCTCACAAATCCCCTACCGGAGAACTGCCATGCGTGTTGCCAGCCGTATCGTTTGTGCCGTCGCTTTGTTTGGACTTACTGCAGCACCAGGCCGTGCCCAGGCGCCCGCAGCCGCAGAGGATACCGGCCGCAGCATCGCCGGCGGAGGAATCTCTGTCCCCGGCTGGGAGGGCAAGATCGACGCCGGCGCGGAGAAGGCCGGGCAGACGGTGAAGGATGCCAAGCTCGCGCCGGAAGGCAACGGAATGCGCGTCACGACCGGTCCCGCCGTCACCTACTGGAATCCGAAGAATGTGGCGCAGGGCGACTACACCGTCTCGGCAACGTTCAATGAGCCGAAGTACATGAACCTGAATGACCACCCGCATCCCTACGGGATCGTCATCGCCGGCAATGACCTGGGCACGGCGCAGCAAAGCCTGCTCTACTGCGCGGCCTACGGCAACGGCACCTTCATCGTGCGCGGCTTCGGGCCGGACGCATTCCAGATGGGCGGACGGCGTCCCACGCCCAACGATGCGATCCATAAAGCTGCGGCGGTTGGGCAGCCGGTCACGCAGACGATCGCCCTGTCGGTCAAGGGCGACAGCGTCTCCTGCTCCATCAACGGCACCGTCGTCGCCACCTTCGCCAAGGCGGACCTGGTTGCGGCCGGAAAGCTCAAATCCACCGACGGGGTCTACGGCATCCGCTTCGCGCACAACACCGACGCAGTCGTAACCGATCTCAAGATCACCAAGCCCTAGCGGTTACTAATCGAGGGAAAGGCTCGGGCTCGGCGGCACGAGTTGGGTTAGCACCGGCGAAAACGTAGGTCGTGGCGCCCATGTGGGGGATGCGAGTTCGGGCATCGGGCTGGCGCGGAAGATCTTGCGCGTTTGCCCCGCGATCCAGCGTGCGGAGGTCTTTGCCTTCTTCTTGCGCGCGCTGTCGGTGGAAATTCCGGTACCCGCGTACATCTGCCGGTAGAGCTTCGAGAGCAGCACAAAGGCGAGCCGCGCACGCAACGTGGGCGTACATGCGGAGCGCTTCCACACGTTGCTCCAGTCGTAGAAGCGGTCCCAGACGCCCTGCGTGCGCTGGCTGATCTCGCCCGAAGTCATCGACGGATGCGGCGTAAACATCTTGGGTCGGATGGCGATCGGAATCAGCCAGTACCGTGTGATCGGCGTGCCTTCGACCATCATCGGATCCGCCGCCTGTTCCTTCTCCCAGCGCGCGAAGTCCACCGTCCCTGGAAACGGAGTCATCATCACAAACTGCGCAAACGTAACCCCGGCCCTCATGGCCACGTCCACCGTCGCATCGAAGGTACTTGGCTTGTCCGTAGGGAGGCCAAAGATGAACGACCCCAGCACATGCACTCCGTGTTTGCGAAATGTCTGTAGTTGCTGCACCAACCGATCGCCCGAAAAATTGAACTCTTTATACACCGCCTTCAGACCTTCGGGCGTCACCGCTTCCACCCCCACCAGCGCGCCTTTGATGTTGGCACGGCGCATGGCATCCAGGTAGTCCGGGTCCTCTGCAGACTCCATCGTGATCTGCGTGAAGAACACCATATCCTTGGGCAGCTTCGCCAACTCCGCCATCAGGGAGAATCGCTCCGCGCGAATCTGCTTCAGCGACTCCAGCTTCTCCAGGTTGTTCTGCTCGCTCGCCAGGCGGAGGTCGGTCAGGCTGACCGGATAGAAATTGTCGTCGGCAAGCGCGATGAAGCGAAACCCCATCCGCCGCAGATTGACGATCTCGTCGATCACGCTTTCAAACGTACGCTGGCGGGGCTGCTGGCCATCCGTGCGCCACACCGAGCAGAACGAGCAGTGCTTGGGGCATCCGCGGATCGTTTGCACCGAGGCCCACATATACTTGTCGCGCTGCATCAGATCCCAGCGGGCGGGGAGAAATTGGTCGCCGTCGATCTTTCCGCCGGCGTACACACGTTGCGCTGACCCAGCCTGCAGGTCCCGCAGATACTGGCCCCACGCGATGTCGCCATCGCCGGTAATCACGGCGTCCGCGCCGCCATGCTCAAAGGGCTCGTCCGGAAACAGCGTGGCGTGAATGCCGCCGTATGCAACCGTGGCACCACGCTTGCGCGCAAGCCGGCCGACCTCATATCCGCGCAGCGCGTTCCCGGTGTGGACACTGATGCCAACCACATCCCCTGGCCGGATCGTCCCAGGATCAAGCTGCTCCAGCGATTCATCGACCAGAATCGGATCGCCCATCGAGCGCGGAGTCGCCGCAGCCAGCACAAACAGCCAGCGCGGCGTAATAACCGCCGTACCAAAGGAATTGTCACTCGGATTGACAAGATGAACGGCCATTGCGGAGCTCTCCTTGGAGGGAATGTCCTGTGCCCAAAAGCGGACGGACGATCTCTCCGGGGATCTCCGCTAAGTTTTGGCTAACGCGCAAGCGTGGAGGCGCGACGGCTATTGTCCGTCCACGTCCTAAACTATACAGATTTGTCGGGAGGTCGACACTTCAGCGGCCTAACTTTCAGATTTACCCAGAACGATCTCCCGGATCAGGGGAACAGGTGCGGGCTGCGCAGAGGAGATTTCCAGCGTGTCCGCCAGCATTCTCTCCGGCTCGTCGAGCAGCGCTGGATCTTCGCTGAAGAGCGTTGCCATTGTCTGCCCCGCCTGCAGCCGGTCGCCCAGTTTTACATGCATCTCGATCCCGGCGTGCGCGCTCACGGGGTCGCCAGGGCGCGCCCGTCCCGCGCCCAGCCGCTGTACCGCCCAGCCAATCTGGGTGCAGTTCATGCCGGCAAGGTAGCCCGCACGATCCGCTTTCAGGGTCCGGCTTGCCGCGGGCTTGTGAAAGCCGGCAGGATTCGCGAACGCCGCATTGGCCGCCGGAAAATCGTCTGACTGCAACTCCACCATCTGCAGAAAGTGCCGATAGGCTGATCCGTCCTGCAACAGCTTCGCGGACAGCGCAGCCCCCGCCTCCGGCGTCGCAGCCTTGCCTCCCAGCACCAGCATGTGGCCAGTCAGCGCGTGAGTCAGCGCCAACAGGTCGGCAGACATTCGCAGCTTCTGCGCCGATAGCTGAAACGGGTACTCCGGCGAGAAGTGCTGGAACAGCTCAACGCACTCCTGCACCTCAATCCAATTGCCGGAGCAGCGCCCCAGCGGCTGATCCATGGAGGTGAGCAGTGCGACCGTGCGTGTGCCGGCCAGCTCTCCCGTCTCCACCATCAGCCGCGCCAGCAACTGCGCATCGTCGAAGCGGGACATGAACGCCCCGCTGCCCGTCTTCACGTCCAGCACCAGCCCGTTCAGACCCGCCGCCAGCTTCTTGCTCATGATGCTGGCGGTAATCAGGTACGGCGACTCGACCGTGCCGGTGTGGTCGCGCAGCGCGTACAGGATGCGGTCTGCGGGCACCAGCGTCGGCGTCTGGCCGGCCATCGCAAAGCCGCACTGCTGGATAATCGCAAGGAACTCCGGCAATCGAAGCTGCGTGCGGAACCCCGGGATGGTCTCCAGCTTGTCCAGCGTGCCACCGGTGTGCCCCAGGCTCCGGCCGGAGATCATTGGGTCCTTCAGTCCCGCAGCCGCAACAATCGGCGCAATCAGCAACGAGGTCTTGTCGCCCACGCCGCCCGTCGAGTGCTTGTCCACCGTGAAGCTGTGCAGCGGCGACGAGTCGAACACCTCGCCCGAGAAGCGCATCGCCTGGGTGAGTGCGGCCAACTCCTGCGGGTTCAGCCCGCGCAGAAAGACGGCCATCAGGAAGGCGGCGGCCTGCGCATCGGTCGGCGTCGGGCTCTGCGGCGTGCGGTGCACCAGCGCGTGGATAAAGCCCTGAATCTCCGCGTCGGAAAGAACCAGGCCGTCGCGTTTGTGTTGGATCACGTCAATCGGATGTATCGTCACGGATTCGATTGTATGCGGATGCGTCGCGTCGGGAACCGACTACTGCGGGAGAAGCCGAAATCCAGCCGGCAACAACTCCGCAAGCGTGGTGGAAACGATTTCGCCGTCGGCCCCGGGGTAGAAGACGGCCGTCTCGGCGCCGGCAAACTCCAGGATGGTCTGGCGGCAGGCTCCGCACGGCATGCAGGCTGCCCCGTTCAGGTTGGCCACCGCGACTGCGCGGATGCGGACCTGCGGGCCATACTGCGTGATCGCGGAAGCAATAGCCGCCTGCTCCGCGCACGAAGTGAGGCGATAGGACGCGTTCTCGACATTGGTCCCAGCCACCACCACGCCGGACTGCTTCTCGTCCGCGTGCAGCAGGATCGCCGCGCCCACCCGGAAGTGGCTGTACGGCGAGTAGGAGTGCAGTGCGGCCTGGGCAGCGCGCTGGCAGAGCGAGTCCACTTCGCCCGGCGTAAGAGGAATGGCTGGCATAGGGCTTGAGACTAGCGGCTGCCGCGAACGAAGGCAAGCACCCGGTGATGACGCATGAGGTTCGTCGTGGGAGCACGGTCGCCGCATGCAAACCCGTCCGATAGGCTACCGCACAATCTGGAGGAAATCGCTAGCAGCAGCAATGCCGTAAACTGAAACGATGATTGACGATCTGGAATACCGATACTCCCCGGTGCGCGACCGCGTTCGTGAGCTGCGGGAGTATCTTTGACTCCGCCCGCCTGAAGCGTGACCTTGCCTCCATTGAAGAAAAAATCTCCGACCCCGCAGTGTGGGCCGACGGCGCAAAGTCGCAACCGCTGATGCGCGAGCGCAAGCGCCTCGAAACCCTGTTGGCCGACGACGCCGAACTCGCCCGCCGCCAGGACGACATCGAAGCCTACTTCGAGCTCGCCAAGGAAGGCGAGGCCGTCGAGCCCGAACTCGAACGCGAGATCCCCGCGCTCGTCGACTTCTCCGAAAAGCTCGAATCCAAAACCATGCTCTCCGGCGACACCGACCCGCTGAACGCCATCGTCACCGTCCACCCCGGCGCCGGCGGCACCGAGAGCCAGGACTGGGCCGAGATGCTGATGCGCATGTATCTGCGCTGGGCGGAGCGCCAGGGCTTCAAGACGGAGATCAACGAGATTCAGGATGGCGACGAGGCTGGCATCAAGTCCGCCACCTTCACCATCACCGGCGACTTCGCCTTCGGCCTCATCTCCGGTGAGACCGGCGTCCACCGCCTCGTCCGCATCTCGCCCTTCGACTCCGCCAAGCGCCGCCATACCAGCTTCGCCAGCGTCTTCGTCAGCCCGGAGATCGACGACACCATCGTCATCGACATCAAGATCGAAGATCTGCGCATCGATACCTACCGGTCTGGAGGAAAAGGTGGTCAACATGTGAACACCACCGACTCCGCCGTGCGCATCACGCACCTCCCTACCGGCCTGGTCACCGGCTGCCAGAACGAGCGCTCACAGCATAAGAACAAGGATCGCGCCATGAAGATGATGCGCTCCAAGCTCTATGAGTACGAGCTGGACAAGAAGAAAGCTGCCACCCGTAAGATCGAAGATTCCAAGCTGGAGATCGGCTTCGGCTCGCAGATCCGCAGCTATGTGCTGCAGCCCTATCGCATGGCCAAAGACCTGCGCACGCGCGTCGAAGTCGGCGATGTGGACAAGGTGCTGGACGGCGACCTGGAGCCATTCATCCGTGGTTACCTGCGCATGCGCCGCGAAGGAAATCTGCCAACGACGATTGAGGAAGACGATGTCGTCTGAGCGATACTCCGCGACCGATTCCAGCATCCAATCCTGCGGGCAATAGAGGGAGCGGCGATGGCAAAGGCAGTGAGCGAGAAATCGAACGAGCACGACGAACTGCGCCAGCAACTGGTAGCGCTGCTGGACGGCGGGCAGGCGCATGCAACCTTTGCGCAGGCGGTGAAGGATTTTCCACCGAACCTCCGGGGTGCTGTGCCGGATGGCCTGCCCTACTCCGCCTGGCAACTGCTGGAGCACATGCGCATCGCCCTGGGAGACATTCTCGACTTCTCTGCGCCGCCCACCGGCGGATACCACGGGCTCAAATGGCCAGACGCCTACTGGCCCAAAGACGCTGCGCCCGCATCCCCGGAGGCATGGGACCGCTCTATCGCCGCAGTGGAGGCGGACCTGGAAAAATTCAAGGCGCTGCTGCTCAAACCCGGCGCCGATCTCGCCAGGCCATTCCTGTGGGGCACCGGCCAGAACCTGCTGCGCGAGGCCCTGCTGATCGCCGACCACCAGGCGTATCACGTCGGCGAGATGATCGTGCTGCGGCGCCTACTCGGCGCCTGGAAGACGAAATAGAACGACAGGAGTAGACTCGTCCGCCAGATGGCGGCACGCCAGAGGGAGATGCAGTGAACGAGCCGGATGTGCTGGACGCGATGTTGGGCAATGGGACGGGGCGCACAATTGCAGTCGTTGGATTGTCAGAGAATCCGGCTAAGCCGAGCCACTATGTCTCCGAGTACATGCAGAAGCATGGATACAAAATCTACCCGGTGAACCCCTCGATTCAGACCGTGCTGGGCGAGCAGAGTTATCCGTCGCTGTCGGCACTCCCGGTCAAGCCGGATGTCGTCAATGTGTTTCGCCTGCCATCGCAGATTCCCGCTATCGTGGACGAGATGCTGGCGCTCGGCCTGAACGAACTCTGGGTGCAGCAAGGGATCGTCAACCTGGAAGCTGCGGAGCGCGCCGAGCGGGGCGGCATCGTCGTCGTCATGGATCGGTGCATCATGGTGGAACACCGCCGCAGGCAGTTATAGACAACGCCCGCTCTGGCCGATGCTCCGGCAAGCGAACCAATACAATCGAAAGTGTGAGCATGACGCGAACAACCATCGGCTGGAGGCGAGCATTCTGGCGACTGCTGGCGATCACTTGCCTGCTTGCGGGTGCCACGGCGTATGCACAGATTCAAGTGGTCGGCGATGGCGGCCCGGGGCCGGTGAAAGCGCAGCATCTGACCGCGGAGCTGGTATCGCTGGGCCCGGCGATTGCCCCGGGCGGCGTGCAGATGCTCGGCCTGGTGCTCACGATCGACGAGCACTGGCACGTCTACTGGATCAACGCGGGCGACTCCGGCGAGCCGCCGCGCATCGCCTGGAGCCTGCCGGAAGGCCTCACCGCCGGCCCCATGCAGTTCCCAATTCCGGAGCGGCTCCCGCTCGGCCCGCTCATGGACTTTGGCTACGAGGATGAGGTCACGTTTCCCGTCCCCATCGCAGCCGTTTCCACGGTAAAGCCCGGGCCGGCGCATCTGGACGCGCGCGTCAGTTGGCTCGTCTGCGCGCAGGTCTGCATCCCCGGCAAAGCCCATCTCGGCATCGATCTCGCCGTGCAGCCGGGAGCTCCACAACCCGCGCAGGAGCCACTCGTCGGCGCGCTGGGCGAGGCAATCACGCTCATTCCCAAGCCACTGCCCGCAGGCGCGCAATTCTCCATCGCCGCGGACAACAAGAACTTCGTGCTCACGTTTCGCAACGGCAAGCAGGTGAAGGACGCGGAGTTCTATCCCTTCGACAAAGACCCGGCCGACCTGATTGTGAATGCAGCCGACCAGGGCACCGAGCCGCTGCGCAATGGAATCCGGCTCTACGTCCCCCGTTCGCCCGACGTCACCACGCTGCCCGCCACACTGCACGGCGTCTTCCGGCTCTCCGACACCGTAGCCTACGACGTAACCGCGCCCGTGGTGCCCAGCGCCACGCCGATTGTCCCCTCTCAGGATTCGGGCTCCTCGGATCTCACTGCGCTCAGTGCGGTGGGTCTGGCGCTGCTCGGCGGTATCATCCTCAACCTCATGCCGTGCGTGTTTCCGGTGCTGTTTCTCAAGGGGCTCGCGCTGGTGCAAGGTTCCACCCAGGAGCGTGGCCATCAGCGACGCCACGGCCTGGTCTATGCGCTCGGAATCCTGGTATCGTTCTGGACGATTGTGGCCGTGCTGCTGGTGCTGCGCGCTACCGGCAGCCAGGCGGGCTGGGGCTTCCAGTTGCAGTCGCCCGTGTTCCTCGCAGTGCTGGCGTCGTTCCTGTTCTTCTTTGCGCTTTCTCTGGCCGGGCAGTTCGACATCGGCCTGGGGCTCACGTCTGTCGGCGGGTCGCTGGCGGAAAAGCAGGGTTACGCGGGCAGCTTCTTTACCGGAGTACTGGCCACCGTGGTTGCCACTCCATGCACCGCTCCGCTGATGGGTGCGGCGGTTGGCTTCGCGCTGGCGCAGACGCCGGCCGTCACCTTTGCGGTGTTCACGGCCTTGGCCATCGGGCTGGCGCTTCCGTACCTGGCGCTGAGTTGGAATCCTGCCTGGGCGCGGCTGCTGCCCCGTCCCGGCGCGTGGATGGAAGTGCTCAAGCAGTTCACTTCCCTCTTCCTGTTCGGCTCCGCCATCTGGCTGGCGTGGGTGTATGGGCAGTTGTACGCCGCGGGCGAGGGTGTCAACCAGGTGGCGCTGCTGCTCGGCTGCTTCCTGGTGCTTGCCATCGCCGGCTGGGTGCTGGGTCGCTGGCCGGCAAAGAGCCCCGGCCGCATCGCCGCCATCGCGCTCATCGCGCTGGGGCTGGCTATCCCGATCTCGCAGGGACGAACCGCCGCACGCGCCAACTCTGCCAGGGCCCCCGCAGTTGCAGCGAACACGGCCATTGCCGACGGGGTCACCTGGACTCCGTACTCCGAGCCCGCGCTCGCCGCCGCCCGCGCTCAGGGCCACCCCGTCTTCATCGACTTCACCGCCGCCTGGTGCATCAGTTGCCAGTACAACGAGAAGGCGGTCCTCAAGTCGTCCGATGTGGAGAGCGCGCTGCGCACCGGCAACGTGGTGACGATGAAGGCTGACTGGACCAACGACGATCCAGCCATCACTCAGAAGCTGGCGTCCGTGGGCCGTTCCGGTGTGCCTACCTATGTCCTCTACCCCGCCACAGCGGGCGCCGCCGCAGACGTCCTACCCGAGTTGCTCACCAAGGACCTGGTGCTGAAGGCGATTGTGCGGGACGCGAAGTAGATGGCGGTTCGGTGCGCGGCCCCCTCCCCCCGGGGTGTGGCTAAAGTATAAGAAAAAAACGAGATAACGGAGGGGAGTCACCAATTCGACAACATCCCCGAGACTGCCCGGCGGTGTGGTCCAAAGGAAAAGCCCGGCGGGTGGCCGGGCCTTGCTTTGTACTTCACTACTTCCATTATACCAAGCGGAGCATAACTCCCGTGCCACCTATTTTTCACTGTGGGAATGAGAGAGAAGTCGACGAATTTCTGGGTAATAGTGCTGACGAGGTCTTCGTGCTGCTCGCCGTCGAGTGTCATGGTGACTTCGAGGACGAGGCGGCAAGGTTTACGTTCTCCTGCCTGCCGGGGCTCTCCGCATTCGCAGCAGGTCGCCTTCCGGCCGCGTTATCCACAAGATTCTTCAGCACCTTGGACACCCGAAAAGTGGTATTCCGCCCCCTCCCCCCGGTGCGATACCGTCCTCTGTAACGGCAGTATGGTATTCATTCCAAAGGTCTGCCTGGTGTCGGTTGCGTCGCATCCGGAGTGGGCACATCGCGGGCTTCCGCTGTGCGTCGCCCTATCCTTTTTAATTGACGGACCATCGCCCGGCTGAAAAAATGGGGTTACTTGAGTCATTGGCCAGTACAGCCAGCCGATACATACAGCAACACTACTGGCACCGGCTCCGCGTACGAAATCCTCCACCCCCCGCAATGCTTCCTTGCCAACCGTGGATACCCGGACCGGCAAACGAGTTGTCGCGCGCTGCGAACAGCGCAGAAGTTCCCTCCACCTGCCCTTGCATGGCTGGAGGGATGGGCCCTATGAAACGTCCCCGGATTCGGTTCCAGATCGCAGTTCTCGGCTTTATCCTGATGCCCGCGGCAGCCGGGGTGCTCGCGGTTCACGCCTCGGCCACCTGCGAGCGTTTTGTCCGAACCTACCTCACCAAGCCGGTGCGCAACACCCTGAGCAAGCAGACGGCGCAGGCGTGGGCGCTATGGCGCATCGGCCATCCCAATTGGAAGGCCAACCCAAAGGTCCAGCGACCGCGCTACGTGATGACTCGGGACGAGGCGGTCGAGAAAGTGGCGTTCGCCTGCAGCATCCCGATGATCGATGCGGAAACCAAGTCCATCGTCGCGCCCAGCGCCCCCCCGCCCATCGTCGTGCTGCCCGCAATGGCCGGTCCCGCGATCGAGTTCCCCGAACTCGCCTCGCCGAAGGTCGCCGCAATGACACCCCTGACAGACTTGCCGCCCGTCTCGCCTCCCGGAGAGCCACTGTTCGCAGGTGAGGTTCCCGAGCCGGCCAGCCTGCTGATGGTGGGCGGAGGCTTCCTCGCACTAGGTTTTTTGTTGGCCGCCCGGGCCCGCGACACCCCTCGCTTGCCAGAGCTTTTCTAGAGCAGCTTCGCAATTCCCGCTCTATTTCCCCGTCCTCCATATGTACAGGAAGCTCTCGTCGCTGGACGTGGAGATATCCATGTTCCTCTGCCGGGTGGCGCGACTGAGAGCGAAGCGAATGTTCTCCTTGGTGTCCGGCAGTTCGGCCAGCGCCACCTTGAGCGCGGAACCTGTCTTCAGATCTTCAATGGCCTCCAGCAGTTGCAGGACAATCTGCTTGTGCTTCCCGTCTCGTCCCTTGGGCACGCTGGTCTGGAGAACCGACTCAAACCTGGCCTGCGCCGGAACTGCTTCCTCATTGGGGTCCATGCACCCGCCTCTGCCCGATGTTATTTACGAAGACACTAACCTAACCACTCGTTAACGTAACGCTATTCTAAACAACGCACGACGGAACACAATAGGGCGAGATTGGATTTCTGGACGAAATCCTCTCCCAAACGAGGCCTTGTTCAGAGATAAACCTCGGCTCTGTCGGGCAGAAATTAAAGACTTAACCCGTATCCAAATAAGTGGGTTAGCGTTCTTCTCAGAGGTAAAAACATGGCCCATTCCTTGAATATCCAAGTGATTCCGCTCCGCGACATCGCCGCCGACAACTCCTTCCCCGCATTCGCCAAGCAGCAGCCTGTGGTCCTGGTGGTGGACGACGAGCGGGTCATCGCTGACACGCTGTCGGTGATCCTGTCCAGAAGCGGCTTCACCGCAGTCACCGCTTACGATGGAGAATCGGCGCTCGAACTGGCCCTGGCCGTGGCTCCTGACCTGCTTCTCTCCGATGTCATGCTCGGCCCGGGCATTGATGGTACCCAACTCGCCATGGAACTGACGACCGAACTTCCGGAATGCAAGGTGATCCTGTTCTCCGGCCATGCCGCCACCCGCGATCTTCTGACCGAAGCTCGCAGACTAGGCCACGACTTTACGCTGTTGACCAAACCGGTCCACCCCGCCGATCTGCTGGCACGCATCACGGACACGCTCCCCATGCGCTCGTACGCCAACGCATAGTTTCCTGGCTCCACCGTAGCGCTACGGCCTGCGTTTGCTCTCGCGGATACGCACAATCTCGTTCATGCGCTGGGCCAGCGACTTTTCCCGGCCCTCCTGCGTGGGATGATAGTAGCGCCGGTGCGCCAGCGACGGTGGCAGGCACTCCATGTCCGCGACCTTGCCCTCCACATCGTGCGCGTACTCATAGCCCTTGCCGTAGTCGAGCGACTGCATTAGCTTGGTCGGCGCATTGCGCAGATGCAGCGGCACCGGCTCCGCGGCGGTCGCTTCGATGTCCGCAAGCACCTTGCCGTACGCCGTGTACACCGCGTTCGACTTCGGCGCCAGGCACAGGTACACCACCGCCTGCGCCAGCGCCAGGTCGCCCTCCGGCGGGCCCAGAAAGTGCATCGCATCGCGCGCGGACAGGCACAGGTTCAGCGCCTCGGGCGCGGCCAGGCCAATGTCCTCCACCGCCATGCGCACCACCCGCCGCGCCACGTACATGGGGTCTTCGCCAGCCTGCAGCATTCGCCCCAGCCAATAAAGCGCGGCATCCGCGTCGGAGTTGCGGACGCTCTTATGCAGGGCGGAGATGATGTCGTAGTGCTGCTCGCCCTGCTTGTCGTACAGCAGCACGCGCCGCTGCAGGGCCTCGGCGGCAATCTCTTTCGTAATGCGCAGGTCGGCCGTCTCCGCCGCCAGGCTCGCGGCCACGTCCAGCGCATTCAGCGCGTTCCGTGCATCGCCGCTGGCGTAGGCGGCAATCGTCGCCAGGGCCGCTGCGTCCGCCGCGATTCCCGACGCGCCCAGGCCGCGCGTCGCATCCGCCAGCGCACGTTCCAGCAGCGCGGCAATCTGCTCCTCTGTCAGCGGTTGCAGCGTGTACACGCGGCAGCGCGACAGTAGCGCGGCGTTCAGCTCGAACGACGGGTTTTCCGTGGTCGCGCCGATCAGCCGGATGGCGCCGCGCTCGACATAGGGCAGAAACGCATCCTGCTGCGCCTTGTTGAAGCGATGGATCTCGTCCACGAACAGAATCGTGCGCGAGCGGAAGTCCGCAGCCTTCTCCGCCGCCACCATCACCTGCTTGATCTCCTTGATACCCGACATCACGGCGGAGAACTCGATGAAGGTCGCGTTCGTCAGGGCAGCAATGATCTTGGCGAGCGTCGTCTTGCCCGTGCCCGGAGGCCCCCAGAAGATCATCGACGTGGGATCGTCATGCTCGATGGCCAGCCGCAGCGGCTTGCCCGCGCCCAGCAGGTGCTGCTGCCCGACAAACTCCTCCAGCGTGCTGGGCCGCATGCGCTCAGCCAGCGGCGCCGCGCGCTGCACGGAGCCGGAGGCTACCATCGGCGATGCGTCAAAGAGGCTCATACAATCGCTATCGTTTTCGATGCAGTCCGTTGCCGTGAAGCTTCGTAGAGCAGCACCGATCCGGCGACGGCCGCGTTCAGGCTCTCCGTGCGGCCCGGCGTGGGGATGGTGATGCGTGCGTCCGCCAGCGCCAGCCATTCCTCGCTCAGCCCGGCGCCTTCGTTGCCGATCATCAGCGCGCAACTGCCGCTCAGGTCGGCCGCCGAGACCGGCAGTGCTGGCGCGCCGTCGCGGTTCGCCTGCGACTCTGCCTCCGGCGCAACCGCCGCGAGAAACCGAACTCCCCGCGACTTGAGTTCGCCAACATCGCCGGGCGTGACATCCGCGACCGGTACGCGAAACACCGATCCCGCCGATGCGCGCAGCGCCTTCTGGTTCCACTCGCTCACCGTGCCTGCCGTCGTCAGCACCGCAGCCGCGCCAAACGCCTCCGCCGAGCGGATGAGCGTACCCAGGTTGCCGGGATCCTGCAGACCCACCGCCATCAGCAGCAGCGGATGCGACACCGCGCCCGCAAACAGCACGTCCAGGGCCCACACCGGCGGAATCAGCAGCGCGGCAATGCCCTGCGGCGACTGCGTATCCACCACGCTGGCAAAGACCTCGTCCGTCAGTTCCATGCGCTCCACATTGGTAGGCGCCCACGCAGGCGCGGTGCGGCGCTCACTGACAAAGATCGTCTTGAAGACCAGGCCGCTGCGCATGGCCTCAAACAGCAGGTGCTCGCCCTCAATCGCCACCAGGCCGCCGGAGAGGCGTGCGCGCCCGGCAAAGGCGGCGCGTAGCTGCTTGACGCGCGGGTTCGCACGGCTGGTGACCAGGGTTGAACTCATAGCAAAATCTTACGCTGCCATGCGGTGGAGGCGCGGCTAGCCCCCGGTCCGGCGGAAGTTCAGTTACAGGTCAGCGCCGTCCATACGCCGGCCGCCGTGCCGCTCGCGTTCATAATGTGCAGGTCCACAAAGCTGCCTGCAGCAATCGCCACGCTTCCGCTGGCTGTGCAGCCCCCGTCCGGTGCCGCCGAACACGCAAGCGCAGTGTCCGCCAGGCTGCTCGCAGTACCGCTTCGCAGCGTCACCGTGATGGTACCCGCTTGCTGCGAAAAAACATTCAGCGCCGTCGCCGTGCAGCCTACCGGCACCCAAGTCAACGCTGACGCCGGCAACTGCGCCGTCCCGGCCTCCGTCGCGCTGAAGTTCCCGTTGTTCACAGAGTAGTACAGGTAGTTGTACGACACAGTGTGATACATCGACGCGAACGGGATTCCGCTGGTCGACCCGCTGCCGCTGCCGCCTGTTCCCGGCAAGCCCGCCGCGCCCTGCGGAATCGTGAAGTTGAGCACCGCCGAGGCACTGGTGCCGCTGTTGGTCACAGTGGCTAGGCTGCCCGCTGCGCCGGTCGTCACGGTGCCAATCGTCACCGTGGCCGCGGAGCCTGTGGGGCCGGATGGTCCCATGCTGCCTGCCTGCGCCAGCACGGCCCACACATCGGGGTATTGGGCTGGACTCTGCGACGTATTCGCCACCAGCGCAATGTACGTGGATGCAGGACTGCCGTAGGTCACCGCGTCGTTCACCGCGTAGCCGTAGCCGGAGACCCATGCCCCATGAAAGCTCAACCCCGCCCGACCCGCCGCACCGTCGATGCCATTGGTGCCATTGATGCCGGGCAGGCCCGTTGCTCCAGTCGCGCCCGCCGGACCGGTGGGTCCGGTTGGCCCGGCAGATCCGGTCGCCCCAGCGGCGCCCGTTGCTCCCGCCGAACCCTGTGGCCCCGTCGCTCCTTGCTCGCCGAAGGGTCCCACCGGCCCTGCGTACCCGGTCGGCCCCTGCATCCCCGTCGCGCCGGTTTGCCCAGCCGGCCCAGCTGCTCCCGCGGCGGCCAGCAGCCCCCAATACGCCGGACTCGAATCCGGTTCGCGCCCCACATTCGCCGCCAGCGCAATGTAGCTCGAGCCGCCATACGCCGCCGCATCTCCCAGCGCATACGCGGTGCCGATGAGCCATTCTCCCTGAAACGCGACCGGAGGCCCCTGCGACCCGGTTGCGCCTGTCGCGCCTGCTGGTCCGGCTAGCCCCGCAGGCCCGGCAGCACCCGGAGCACCGTCCGCGCCGGCCTGTCCCTGCGCCGCCAGAACGGCCCACTGCGCCGGACTCGCCGAGGGCGTGTTCCCACGATTGCCCGCTGCCAGCGAGATATACGTGGACCCCTGCCAGCTCACCGCATCGTTTGCCGCATAGTTGGTTGCGGACTGGTAGTTCCCCAGGTAGTTTGCCACCGCAGGCCCCTGCGGCCCGGTCGCGCCGGTCGCACCGGTCGGTCCCTCGGGCCCTTGTGGCCCAGACAGCCCGGCGGCGCCGGTTGCCCCGGTTGCGCCGGTTGACCCCACGCCTCCGGCAGCGCCCGCCGCCGCAAACAGTTCCCATTGTCCCGGACTCTGGTCCGGCGTGTTGCCATGGTTGCTCGCCACCAGCGACACATACCCCGAGCCCCTGTACACAACTCCGTCCGCAAGCGCATAGTTTGCCGTCGCGGAGTACGTCCCCTGGACCGTCATCCCCACCGGCCCTGCCGCGCCCTGCCGCCCCATCGGCCCGCTCGGCCCGGTTGTGCCAGTCGTGCCTGGAATCCCCTGCGCCCCTGCCTGCCCCGCAACTCCCTGCGGCCCTTGTGGTCCCGCCGGCCCATACGCGCCCTGGGTTCCGGGCAACCCCTGCGGCCCGGCGGGTCCGATCGCTCCCGTCCCTCCCGTTGCGCCTGCAGGTCCCTGCGCGGTCAGCACTCCCCACTGCTGCGGGCTGGAACTCGGCGTATTCCCATGGTTGCCTGCCTGCAGCGAGGTATAGCTCGCACCCTGCCACAGCACAATATCGCCCAACGCATAGTTCAGCGTGGAACTGTAACTCCCCTGATATGCCAGCCCCGCGCCCGCTCCCCCTGCCGGTCCGACCGGCCCCGTCGCTCCGGTGGCTCCGGTCGATCCCTGAAGACCCGTTGGCCCCACTAGGCCTGTCAGCCCTTGCGGCCCTGTCGCACCCGTCAGCCCCTGCGGCCCTTGCGCTCCACTCGCGCCGGCCACCCCTGCAGCACCGTTCATTCCCGACGGCCCCATTGCGCCCGTCGGACCTGTCGGTCCAGTTCCACCTGCCGGCCCAGTCGCACCGGTTGCTCCCGCAGGCCCCTGGTTCACCAACTGCACGTCCAGCGTTGCGGCGTGCGCTGTTTCGTCGTTCTCCTTGCTGTCGAACTGCACGTTCGCCGTCGCCGATGCCAGTTCCACCCCATTGTTACCAGCGGGGTTTGCGATCCACCCCTGCACCAGAGCTGTCACGTCTACCGCAACAAACGCCCCGGCCTGGTTCACGGTCAACGTCCCCGCCCCGGCCCCAACCGTCGGCAGCGTCGCATAGGTCACGCTGTACTCGCCCCACGTGCTGGTGACGGGGGCCAGAGTCACCACTCCCGGAGTCGTCACCCGGTTCACATACAGCCGCAACACCGCGCCCGATACCTGCGCCGAAGTCGTCCCCGGCGGCAGCAGCGACAGGTCGAACTGCAGCAGCGCCGTATACCCGCCACCCACATTCAGGTTGGAGATTGCCCCGCTATTCACCGTCGGCAGCGCGCTGTTCACATGCGCATCCGCCACCAGCACTGCCTCCGCAGCCCACGCCCTGCCCGTAACTCCCAGCAACACAGCAGCGCACAACCACAATCGCAGCCCTACCCGACGCCGTACGACACAGCCCATCCACTGGCCCCAGTTCCGGGGCACGAACACAATCCGGCGAACAATGGAGGCCTGGCCGTTCCGATCCGTACCCTGTCAACGATCCCTGCTCGACGATGCACACTGCCACTGGTCCGTTGCCGCATACGACACGGCGCGAAGCAGACTTGCAAGCGCCACCATTGTCAGCTGTCCGAGCCATGAAAATCAATGCAATTCTCAGCGGATGACACCATCCCGCGCGCCGTGCCGGTCTCTCGCTCAGCCCGGAAATGCTCTAGACTGCAAAGGCACCCAACATCGAGGTCTCCTAACATGTCCAAGACCGCCGCGAATCAACCGGGCACGCTTCCCACGCTTGACACGCTCGTCAACGTTCCGCGCCTCATCACCGCCTACTACTCCCTGCACCCGGACCCCGGCAACCCGGCCCAGCGCGTCGCCTTCGGCACCTCCGGCCATCGCGGCAGCGCCTTCGCCGGCAGCTTCAACGACGACCACATTGCCGCGATCTCGCAAGCCATCGTCGACTATCGCCGCGGGGAATCCATCGCCGGCCCGCTCTTCCTCGCCATGGACACGCACGCACTTTCCGAGCCGGCGTTCACCACCGCACTCGAGGTCCTTGCCGCCAACGGCATCGACGTCATGGTTGACGAGCAGCTCGCCTACACGCCCACGCCCGCGCTCTCCCATGCCATTCTGACCTACAACGCCGCGAACAAGGGCAAGCCGCAAAGCGATGGCATCGTCATCACGCCCTCCCACAATCCCCCCGAGGACGGCGGCTTCAAGTACAACCCGCCCAATGGCGGCCCCGCCGACACCTCCGCCACCAAGTGGATCGAGAACCGCGCCAACCAGCTCATCACCGACCGCCTGACCGCAGTCAAGCGCATAAACTTTGCCCTTGCCTTGGGCGCCGGTACCACGCACAAGCACGACTACATCACCGCCTACGTCAACGACCTCGGCAACGTCATCGACTTCACGCCGCTCAGCGGCACCGCGCTCAAGCTGGCCGTCGACCCGCTCGGTGGAGCCGGTGTCCACTACTGGCCGCGCATCGCGGAAAAGTACCTTCCGCAGTTACAAATCCTCAACCCCTACGTTGACCCCACCTTCCGCTTCATGACGCTCGACTGGGATTCGCGCATCCGCATGGACTGCTCCAGCCCCTACGCCATGGCCAGCATGATCGCGAACAAGGATAAATTCGACGTCGCCTGGGCCTGCGACACCGACCATGATCGCCACGGCATTTTGACCCGCACCACCGGACTGCTGAACCCCAACCACTACCTCGCGGTGAGCATCCAGTATTTGTTCACGCATCGGCCGGAGTGGTCCGCCAAGGTCGGCATCGGCAAGACTCTCGTCTCGTCCTCCATCATTGACCGCGTCGCCAAAGGCCTGGGCCGTCCCATGCTGGAAGTGCCCGTGGGCTTCAAGTGGTTTGTCGATGGCTTGATCGACGGGAGTCTGGGATTTGTCGGCGAAGAGTCCGCCGGCGCCAGCTTCCTCCGCCGCAACGGCTTGGTCTGGACCACTGACAAGGATGGCCTCATCATGGGCCTGCTCGCCGCGGAGATGACCGCCGTCACCGGCAAAGATCCCGGCCAGCTTTACGGCGACCTGACCGCAAGGTACGGCGCGCCCGTCTACCAGCGCATCGACGCCGCAGCCACTAAGGAGCAGAAGGCCAAGCTCGCGAAACTCTCGCCCGCGCAGGTCACTGCCACCACACTCGCTGGCGAAGCGATCACGTCGATCCTGACGGAAGCCCCAGGCAATCACGCCCCCATCGGCGGGCTCAAGGTGACCACGGAAAACGGCTGGTTCGCCGCCCGTCCCTCCGGCACCGAAGACGTCTACAAGATATATGCCGAATCCTTCAACGGCGAAGCCCACCTCAAACGAATCCAGACCGAAGCCCAGGCGCTTGTCACTGCCGCAATCGCCTGACCCTTCCCCTTCGACTTCGCTCAGGGTCAGAATGACAAGCGTGAGGGACTCCTCCTCACTTCACCAGCACCGGCTGCAGCCACGCTCCGTCTCCGGCCGCATCCCATACCGCCAGCCTCACCCACTTCTTCCCCGTCGCGTCGAACGGAATCCGCAGCGTCTTCGTCCCGAACGCCGTCGTATCCGTCAGGCTGACGATCTTGCGGTCCACCGTCGTCCCATCGCTCCATACCACCTCCGCAAACTCCAGTGGGAAGGTGTACTCGATGTTCGCCGTGTAGACGCTCTTCGCGCCCGAGCCCTCTATCTTCCAGTCGTGGAACAGAATTTCGCCCGTCGTGCCAAAGAAGTTCCCTTCATGCAGGCCCTCCACCACCGGCGCCCAGCTCTCGTTCCACAGTGGAACCTTGTCCATCTTCACGTAGTTGATCGCCAGGAAGGGATAGGTATCGTCGTCTGGCCGCTTCATGTAGGTGTCGCCCTCGGCCAGCATGAACTTCGGCTTCGGCGCCCAGTTGCTCATCTCGTCGTTCAGCCCAAAGCACCGCACCTCGCACAGCCGCGCCTGGCTCAGGTCCGCCGGCAACGACTCCCACGACCCGCCGATCCACCGGTCGCTCAGGAAGAAATCCTTGTCCTGGTACATGTCGGGAAAGATGGCCGAGCTCTTGGTCCGCGGATGCGCCGTCCACATGATCGAACCCGTCTCGTTCACCATCTTGAACATCTGGTCCGCCGAGCCGATGTGATACACCGTCCCGTAGCCCGGCACATCCTCCTCGAACGGCCGCCCCTTTTCGCCCGCGGCCGAGTGCGTAAAGTACACCGGTTTCGGCGTCATCAGGTACCAGTGCCCGTCGAAGTACGAGTTCACCTCTTCCTCCGGCATCACCAGGAAGTTCTTGTCGGAGAGTTTGCGCGCCGCCTCGAAGTAGGCCTTCTGCTCCGGCAGGCGTTTTGGTCCCGGGTCGTGCTGGTCGGAGTCGTCATGGAAGTCTCCGAGGTACACCACGTTGATCCCCAGCCCGCGAAACACCGGCACCCACGTCGGCTGAAAGTCCGAGGTCCCGCGATCGCGCACCATCTCGTTCAGCTCCAGATGGAAGTGCCCCGTCACCGTCTTGAATCCCGCGACCGGCTTGTACGTGTCCCCATGCGTATACGCCAGCACCGCCTGCTGCGTCGCGTGGCTGCCCGCCGCGCTCAGGTAGTAGTACACGGCCATCCGCTGCACCGTGCCCGGAGGCGCGTTATACAGCGCATAGTTCAGCTCCTGGTTCCGCGCGGTCTGCGACCGGTGCTTCCACACCTCATCGCTTACGCCCCAGGGCTTGTAGCCTTCGCCTCTCTCGGGCTGCATCACGCCCAGCGAGAACGAGCTGTCGGAGTCCTTGCGGTAGTACACATATCCCAGGTTGACCTCGTTCTCGCGGGCAAAGAAGAATTTGTGCGGCGCCGGAAATATCCCCAGTGAGCCCGCCCCTGTGTCAAGAATCTCCAGCCGGTTGCGCGCCTGCACATTCACCGGGGCCTGGTTGGTGTCGCCGCCAAAATCCTGCTCCTGCCAGACCTGCGATGTGTCCTCCCACACCACCTTGCTCTCGTTGGCCGTCGCGAATCCCTTGAGGCCGGCCTTATAGATAAAGGCCACGTCCTTGGCGCTGGTGCTTGCCAGTGCCTCCTGCCGCAGCAGGTTCGACCCCTTGAACGCTGTAAACTGCAAATCACCCGCAAACAGCCCCAGGCTCAGCCCGTCGAAGGTCACGCTCACCTGGTCGCCGTCCGACTTCACCGTGCACACGCCGGATTTGTAACTGACCTTAGCGCGCGTAATCTCGTCGTTCGTTTTCGCCGGCCCCACCAGGTGGCTGGCGTCCAATCCGGGAACCGCCAGCGGCGCATCCCAGAAGACGTTCCACTTGTAGCGCTCCTCGTTCTCCGGAGTGTCCTTGCCCAGCCGCACCAGAATGTCTTTCTCCGTCTTCGACATTCTCCGCTTGCCGGTCGTCACCTCAAACTGCGGCGTCAGATCTTTCCCCAGCTCCACCCACGCGCCGCCCGGCTTGCGCGCGGCCAGCTCTGCCACCGCCGGCTGCCCATCGCGCAGTGCAAACGCCGCCCGCAGCTCCTGCTGCGACTCACCTTGCCAGGTCAGCGTCACCCCTCCGCGCGCCGCCACGGCGGTCACGCCGTCCACGGCCTTGTACCCCTGCATGCTGCAATTCATACCCTGCGCGGCACACGCCATCGGCAACAATCCCAAACCCAACACCACGGCAAATCGATTCATCGCTTGTTCCCTGCTTCCACAGAATTTGACCCGCTTCACGCCACTATGACCTCGCACACTGAAGCGAAGCAGAACCACTGTACGCTTCCCGCTGCGCTCTGTGCAGCGCGACCCAGCACCTCCCCGCCTGCTACAATCGAAGCATTGCGAAAGACCCGGCGTAGTGCCGGGCCTTCTCGTTTAATACCCGGATGCGCTTGCCTCCCCGCGCTCCGCACGTCGTTCTCCCATGCCCGGTGCCGCTCTCAACCCGTCTACGACCTCCCCTCGCATCCCCTTGCTCACCCGCTGGTTCATGCTGCCGACCCTGGTCGTCGCGCTGCTCTTCGCCGCCAGCGTCCGCGCACAGGACTTCTCCCATCCGGACACCGAACCCTCCCCGCAGGCCGCCCTCGCGGTCCAGGCCAACGACGCCCTCACCGCCGGCGACTTCGCTGCTGCCCTCAAGCTGCTTACCGACCTCAACCAAAAATCCCCCAACAACCCGCAGGTCCTCTACGACCTCGGACTCACGTTGGAAGCCCTGGAATCGAATTCTCCCGCACCAGCCCCCCCGGACCCAACCGCGCCCACGGCAGAGTCCTGCTACCGCAAGTCCATCGACGCCAACCCGCTCTTCCCACCGCCGCACGTCGGCCTGGGCCTGCTGCTGGCCCGCACCAACCGCGTCGCCGAGGCGCGCACCCAGCTCGAGCTCGCCTTCGCCCTCCCGGACATCGAGCCAGCCCTGAAAGCCCGCGCCTACCGCGCGCTCGCCAAGCTCGACCAGCAGTCCACGCCCCCGGACCTGGCCGCGGCCACATCAGAGCTGCTCGCCGCCGTCCGCCTGACCCCGGAGCAGCCCGACGACATCCTCCTCTCCGCCCAGATCGCCGACGCCTCCGCCGATCTCCCCGCTGCCGAGCTGGCCTACCGCCGCTATCTCGCCCTGCCCGCCGCCAACGGCGACCCCCAGGTCACCGCCGCTCTCGCCCACATCCTGCTGGCCCAGCACCACCTCGCGGACGCTGAGGCCATCCTCACTACCGCGCTCGTCCAGCATCCCGGAAACCCCACCTTCACGGCCCAGCTCGCCCAGGCCTACCTCCAGTCCGGCGACCCCACCAAGGCCATCCGCGCCGCACCCATGCTGGTCCAGCTCCACGCCGACCACCCCGACGACCGTGCTATCACACGCGTTCTCGCCCGCGTCTACCTGGAGGCGGACCACGCCGACCAGGCTGAGGCGCTCTACGCCTCGCTAATCGCTGGCTCCGGCGACCACCCCGACCCCACTCTGCTCGACGCCAGCGCCGAGGCCCTGCTGAGCCTCCACCGCCCCGCCGAAGCTGAAAAACTGCTCAAGCAGGCGATCACCAACCCCGCCGGGTTCCCCACCCCAGACGCCTTCGGCGACGCCGCCACCCGCCTCGCCTTCGCCGCCTCCGAGATCGACGACCCAAGAACCACCTTGCAAGCGCTGGCTGTACGTGCTACAGTCCAGCAACCTTCGCCCTCGTCCCTGTTCCTGGAGGCGACGGCGAACGACGATTTGCATCAAACCAGGAATGCAGTAGCGCTGTACAAGCAGTTCCTCGATGCAGCCGGGGGGAAATTCCCCGATCAGGAGTCGCAAGCCCGCAAACGGCTCGTCGAACTCCAACACACGAAGTAAGCGCAAGATCACCTCGAGGTGACTCATGAGCTTGATCCTTCGTTCCTTCCACTGCCTTCCCCACCGCCACGCCACAGCCCTGCGACTCGCCTCCATCGGCTTGCTCTCCACGCTCTGGCTCGCCATCCCCGCCCAGGCCGCCGCCATCGACGAGACCATACCCACCGCCGACGGCCTGGCCCAGCTCGAACTGCGTGCCAGCCAGGCCAGTCCCCGCGAGCAGTGCTTCCTCTACACCCAGATCGTCCACAGCATGACTGAGAAAGCTGGTAAGGAGCTCTCCAGCGGCGACACCGAGGCCGCCACCTCCACCCTCAAGCAGGTCAACCACTACGCCCACCTCATCCAACTCAACCTCGCGCACGACACCAAGCGCCTGAAGGACGCCCAGGAGCTGATGCACCACACCACCTACCGTCTCGCCCAGTACCTGCACCTCGTCTCCGACGACGACCGCCAGACCGTCCAGGAGACCCTCAAGCAACTCAACCAG
>Ga0302267_10001318_pt1 | contig 31816 bp, 20 predicted proteins | sample III_Bog_E1_3_FD_194555 | JGI IMG/M metagenome (GOLD analysis project Ga0302267, IMG submission 194555) | Peat permafrost microbial communities from Stordalen Mire near Abisko, Sweden - III_Bog_E1_3 | ecosystem: Environmental > Terrestrial > Soil > Wetlands > Peat | place: Sweden: Abisko...
GGCCACTACAGCCGGCATCGCGATAACCTCGAACACGACCGGCACGGGCACCATCGCAGAAAGCGGGACCACCACATTGGCGGCCACGCTGAACGATAGTGTGACCAGCAACGTTGCCGGCCTCGCCGCCACGCAGGGCTCGGATGGCAGCACGGTGATCTCCATGACCGGCGATGGAATGGGAATCGCTAACAACGGTAGCACCGCACTCACTGCAGGCACGCACATCACCCTGCAAAACGGCAGCGGCACGGCCGTCACCATCACCATGGGCACCAACGGTGGCGATGTGATTGGCGCCAACGGCAACACCACCGCCGCCATTACAACCACGGCGAACACGGCCCAGGGGCTGGTGAATGCGATCAACGACAACACCACCCAACTTGGCATGACAGCGTCGATCGCGAACGGCGTCATTACGGTGAACTCGACCGCCGTGAATACCTCGATCATCGCTTCTGGAGTCACCCTAGCCGGCACGCAGGCGTTGGGCGTCGTGCCTGTCAATGGCGGCAATCCCACCATAAACACTCCCAGTTCGGTCAACCTTCTTGTCGGCACGGGCGATCCCACCAATAGCAGCCTGACCGCGAACGGCGATTCGTTGACCGGGAGCGTCACAATTGGCGATGGCACTTCGTCCGCGACATTTGTTATGGGCAGCGCACATAGCACCGGGTATTACCAGGGCACCACCTACTACACCGGCGCAACTACGCTGGCATCTCTTGAGACTGCGATCAACGACGCGGGTGCTGGAACAATCTCAGCGTGGAAGAACGCCAGTGGCGCCGCCGACGGCATGAATATCACCGCCGCTTCGGATGTCACCGCCACCAACAGCGGCCTGACGCTGACCGAAGGCACCGACGGCCCCACCATCACCACCAGCGGCACCATCACCGATGTCTCCCAGGTGGGGACCTTCACCACCCCGGCTTCGGGTGACACTTCGCAGCTTGAATCCGGTGTCCTCTCTCTGAACGACAGTGGCGTGTTGAACACTGCGGCGGATACCGCACACACCTTCTCCGGAACCATGGCGATCACCGAGGACGTCTTCGGCGCCGGAACCGCTACGTTAAACGTACAGGTCGGTGGAACCTCCCTTGGTGCAAACAGCAATACCTACCTCTACATTGCCGGCAACGGCACGTCGGACACCATGGCCGACATCGCCACGCAGTTGCAGACCTACGAGGCTATTGTTGGTACAAATACGAATGGTTTTGACCTCACCGCATCCACCGATTCCAACACCGGCGGACTCTTCCTGCAGGCGGGAGTGACTGGGGATAGCGGATTGGCGGTAACTTCGACTCTCGTCGCGACCCAGACCCTGGCTACCAGTGGTTTGGTCAACGGCTCCAGCAAGGCAGATGCGGTTGCCGAGGTGACCAATGGAGCAACAAGCACGATCGACGCCAACAGCAACAACGACACCCTCGTGAACGGCGGACAGATAACCATCACGAATTCGGTTGGATCGGAATCCACCGATCAAACCCACACGGTCGTCTTTACTCTGGGTACCGGCGCTGAAACCGGCGATGGCACCGGCGCTGTCGCCACTGCTGGCGATACAATGGGTGCCCTGATGAACGCCATCAACGCCCAGACCACAATGGATCTGCATGCATCGATCAATGCGCAAAACCAACTGCAGATTGCATCGACGGATACGAACGACACCGGCGTTCTGACTGTGTCGACCACCGCTCTCAAACAAGCCTACGGCGTAGGCAATACAGCCGGGGCCGTGGTTACCAACGCGGGAGGCGGCCCGGAGGGGGCGACCAACGCGGCGGTCTCGATCAACACCGGAGCGGGGATGGCCACAGCCGGCACCGATACACTGGGCGGCACGCTGCTGGTGCGAAATGGCAGCGGCACGGCGTACACCTACAACATGGGCAGCGGAAGTTCCGGCGCCAACCCAGTCACCGTGACCAACGCAACGGAGCAGGGCCTGGTCAACGCCATCAACGTCAATACGACCGCGACCGGCATAGCGGCAACCATCAACGCAACCACGGGCGCATTGCAATTGCAATCCAACATCGCGGACACAACCATCACCGCAACCAGCGCCCTGACGGATTCCACCAGCGCGTCCGCACTATCCGGCGTGTCGGGCGGAGGCTCGACCTCGTATTCGTCCAATACGATCTCCCTTGCCAACTCCATCGGTGGAGCAACCAATTCGTTAGCCCACAACAGCGGCGCGGACATCCTCACCGGGGACGTCTCCATCGCGGCAAACGGCAAAACGATCGACTTCATCATGGGCGGGACCGGCGCGAACAACGTCGACGCTCTTACCAGCGGCAGCGGCACGGTGACTCTTTCCGCCGCCAACTCCACGGTTCAGGGTCTTGAGAACGCAATCAACTCGACTACGGTTGACGGTGCTTCCCTTGACCTGCAAGCCAGCACAACGACTGGGTCGAACGCGATTGTAAACGGGGACATCCTGTTGCAGTCCAAGGTCGCCAACAGCACCGTGATCAGCACCGCAACAGACACCACCCAGTTGCAGGACACACTGGGCAACGCAGCCGCCACCGCAACACTGGGCAGCTTTGCCAGCGCTTCCGACATCGTGACCGGATCGGTTGACTTCGCCGTTGGAAGCAACCAGACACCGGTTCTCGCGACAATCGCCGCGAACACGGATGTGGACCAGTTGGTGAACTACATCAACACCGGCTCCTACGGCTCGGCGACTTCGCTCAGCACTCCCACCAATGCGTATGGCGTTACTGCTTCGCTGACGAGCGGCGCCAACGGCTACGAGACCATCAAGCTGACCTCGGACACCTACGGCACGGCGGGCAACATCACCAACGGTTCGGGCGCTGGAACGTCGTTGCTCGATCATTCAACCGCGGCAACGCTGAGCTATGCGCAAAACAGTGGCTACAACATCGGCATCTCCAACGTGGCAAGCAGCGGAGTCTATGACTCCTCCATCACCGGCGAGACGGCGCCGAGCAACAGTCCTTCAACAGGCGTAATTGCGGCCTACACCGGACTCAGCACGCAATCGCACTCCAGCAACGGTGTGGCGACCATCAGCTACTCCGACGGCGCGGGCCAATCCCTGAGCGCAACCGATCTGTCCAACCAGACAGACGCGGAAGCGTCCCTGACGGCCCTGAACAAATCCATTACCGATGTTGCGGCCCAGGACGGCTACATCGGCGCCCAGATCAACACGCTGAACGCAGTCAGTTCCGTGCTCAGCACCCAACAGGAGAACGTGGTCTCCGCACAGAACGCGGTGCAGGCCACCGACTATGCTTCGGCAACTTCGAACATGTCGAAGTACGAAATTCTGAGCCAGACCGGCATTTCGGCTTTGGCGCAGGCCAACAGCATGTCGCAGGAGGTGACCAAGCTGCTGCAGTAAGCCGCTGCAACGCGGGTAACCGGAAAGGGCGTCCTCAGGGGCGCCCTTTCCTTTGGTGGTGGGAAGGCAATGGACGCCCATGAAGACTTTCCAATCCGCCCTACCTGCCCTTGGCACGCTTTCTGCTTCACCTTCACGCGGAGGATTCGATGGGTACAGTTGGGCTGAGTTTCGGGTCGCCGACGAGCGGGGCGGGCTTTGATGTGAGCTCGACGGTGGCGTCGATTGTGAGCAACCTGCAGAATGTGGAGACTCCCTGGAAGACGCAGTTGACGAGCCTGGACAGCCAGGACACGGTGATCTCCAGCCTTGGCACCCTGTTTTCGACCGTCTCCAACGACATGAGCTCGCTGACGGATCTGGAAGGGATTCTGTCGGAAAAGGAAGGCTCGAGCTCGGATCAGAACGTCCTGACATTGACCGCAGCCGATTCGACGGCACTGGCCGGTACACATACGGTGGAAGTGAAAAGCCTGGCCACCACGTCTTCCGGCTATCTGGCCGAGATCGCCAACGCCTCGGATGCGTTGTCCGGCTCCATCACCGTGCAGGTGGGCAACGGAACGGCACAGGCCATCAGTGTGCCCGGCAGCGGCAGTGGGAACGACAACCTTGCCGGGCTGGCAAGCGCCATCAACGCCTCCGGCATCGGCATCACGGCCAGCGTTCTGACCGATGCCACGGGCTCCCGGCTGAGCCTGGTTTCCGGCACATCCGGCGCGGCCGGCAATATTACGGTCAGCTCGAATTCTGTTGTCGACACCACCAACAATTTGGCTTACACCGGCACGGCAGGCACCATTTCCGCCAATTCAACCGGCACGCTGACCGGAATTGCCGCCCAGAACGACACACTCTCCGGATCGATCTCCATTCAGGTTGGAGGCGGCGCAGCGCAGACCGTCACCGTGGGCACCTCCAGCAACACGCTGTCGACGCTGGCCCAGGCCATCAACAACACAGCCAATATCGGCGTCACGGCTTCGGTGGTGCAAAACAACGGCACCTACAGCCTGTCGCTGCTATCCAACACAGCGGGGACGGCGGGTACGCTGAACGTGACCTCCAGCATTGTTGACACCACAACCCCCGCCAGCACAGCGCTCGGCTATACCTCGCCGGTGAGCGGCGCGAACGCCCAGCTGACGGTGGACGGCGTGAGCCTGACCAGCGCTTCCAACACGGTAGCCAACCTGATTCCCGGCGTGACATTCCAACTGCTGGCGCCGAGCGCATCGGAATCGGATGGCAGCCTGGAGCAGGTGCAGGTGGTGATCGGCAACGACAATTCGCAGGTGGAGAGCACGGTGAACCAGTTTGTTTCCGATTACAACTCGCTGATCAGCGCCATCAATACCCAGGAGGGCAATGACGCCTCGGGCAATCCAGAGCCGCTCTACGGGTCTCCCACGCTTTCGCTGCTCCAGCAGCAACTGCTCGACGGGCTGAACGCGCAGAATCCCAGCGGCTATCTCACGCCGATCACCAACAACCTTAATACCACGCTGTCCGGCTCCATCACCCTGCAGGTGGGCAGCGCTGCCGCCAAGAACTTTATCGTCAGCTCATCCGACAACACGCTCTCCGGATTGGCGGGCGTTATCAACCAGGCCAACATGGGGGTGACGGCAACGGTTGTCCAGAACAGCGACGGCACCTCGGACCTGGCATTTCAGTCAGAAACCGCCGGGTCCGCTGGAACGCTGTCCGTGACTTCCAAGCTGTCGGCGATTAGCGCAACAGCGCTTACCTATGGGAATACCAGCCCATTTACCAGCACCACCGCGGACGGCGGGCTGATTGGTGGCTTCAGCGGTGGTGACGTTCTTTCGGGTTCGCTGAGCGTGCAGGTGGGCGGCGGAACGGCAACGACCATCAAGGTGCCGTCGGGCAACGCCACGCTTGCAGGCCTGGCGGGCGCCCTCAACGATGCCAACCTGGGAGTGACGGCAACGCCGGTCGAAAGTTCCAACGGAGCGTGGTCGATCTCGGTCGTCTCCGGTGTGGTTGGCTCAGCCGGGGCATTGTCGATTACCTCGAGGGTCCTGGACACAACCAATACCACGACAAGCAGCCTGAGTTACACCGATTCATCCGACATCGGCAGCCTTACCGGTCTTGGGATAAGCGTGAACAACGACGGCTCGCTGACCTTCGACGCCACCTCTCTCGATTCCGTTTTAAATGCCGATTATTCAAGTGTGGTGGGTTTCTTTCAGAACTCAAACGGCTGGGGCCAGGCCTTCTCCACCATGCTGACCAACACCGGTACGGGGTCCTCGACCGGTATCCTGGCGCTGGCCTCCAGTTCGAACAGCAATATCGAATCTACCCTGAATGCCGATATTTCCAAAGAGAGCACCCTGATTTCGGCGCAGCAGACCAGCCTGACCGCGGAGCTGAACAGCGCCAACGAGATCATGCAGGAGCTGCCGTCGCAGTTGGATGGCGTGAACGAACTCTATTCGGCGATTACCGGGTACAACCAAAACACAAACGGCTAAAGACTGCCGCGGTTTCGAAGGAGCTTATACGCAATGGGAAGTTATCAGGATTATGCGCTGGAAAGCGCGTCGGCGGTGGACCTGGTGGTGGCGCTCTACGACGGAATCATCCGGTTTCTGTATGCCGCGAGCGCGGCGACGGAATTGGGCGACCAGGCGGGGCGGAGGACGGCGGTGAAGCGGGCACTGGACATCATCATTCACCTGCAGGCACGACTGCGCATGGACGTGGGCGGCAAGCCGGCGCAGGCATTGAGCGAGTTCTACGCCTCGATTTTCTCTGAGATCCTGCAGGCCTCGCAGTCGGCATCGCTCGAAAAGTTCGATCACGCGATCGAGTGCGTGCGCAACGTGCGGGACGCGTGGCGGCAGGTGGCGAAAGATCCCGACGTCAACCCCGCGCCGCTGCAGGCGATGGCAAACGGCGGCGATTCAGGGAACAGAGGGTTCGAGGACGATTACGCCCGGGAATCGTATGGCGGATCGAGATGGAACGCTTAAAAGCAGGGAACAGGGAACAGGGAACAGGGAATGGGGAATGGGGAGCAGGGAATAGACCGCGCTCCCATGGTCGCGGGTTCAGGTTATCCAGCGACTGTTAGTTCCTCTTCGAGTTGCTGCTTCTGGTAAAGGCTGGCGTAGTAGCCGTCGCGGAGAAGCAGGTCTTCGTGCCGGCCGAGCTCGACGATCCGGCCATGGTCGAGCACGGCGATCTGGTCGGCGTGGCGAACGGTTGAGACGCGGTGGGAGATCAGGATGGTAGTGGATGCGGAAGTGTAGGCGCTCAACCCGCCGAGGATTCGTTCTTCGGTATAGGTATCCACACTGGCAAGAGCGTCATCGAGGATAAGGATGGCGGGTCGGCGGAGCAAGGCGCGGGCGATAGCGCAGCGCTGCTTCTGTCCGCCTGAGAGGGTGACGCCGCGTTCGCCAACCATGGTTTCGAAGCCTTGTGGAAACTCCTCGATCTCCTGGCGGATGTGGGCGGCTTCGGCCGCCGCGAGCATTTCTTCGGCGCCGGCCTGGGGAGCGCCGAAGGTGAGGTTGGCGCGGACGGTTTCGCTGAAGAGGAAGGTTTCCTGGGGCACCATGCCGATGTTATGGCGCAGGACGGCGAGCGGGTAATCGCGAACCGGCCGGCCATCGATGAGCAGGGAACCTGGGGGCGCTTCATAGAGGCGCGAGAGCAGGTGGACGAGGGTGGACTTGCCGGTGCCCGTGGGACCGACGATGGCCAGGCTGGTGCCGGCAGGAATTTTGAGCGAGACCCCGCGCAGCACCGGGGTTTCCGCGTAGCTGAAATTCAAATTGCGGAACTCGATCTCACCCTTGAGCAGGGTGTCTGCGGGGATGGAAAGATCGGCCTCGCTGTCGTTGATTGCGGGTTCGGCCTGCAGAAGTTCATCGATGCGCTGGACGGAGGCGGTGCCGCGCTCAAAGAGATTCACCACCCAGCCCACGGCGATGATGGGCCAGATGAGCAGAATCATGAAGGTGTTGAACTCGACGAAATCGCCGACGGAGATCCGGTGTTCGATAACCAGATGGCCGCCGGCGAGCAGGGTGATGACCATGGAGACGCCGAGGATGAATTCGAGGGTTGGCCAGAGCATGCCCATGAGCTGAACCAGCCGCAGGGAGCGCGCGATGTATTCGCGGTTGAGCCGTTCGAAAAGGCCGATCTGGGATTCTTCGCGGGCGAAAGCGCGAATGAGGCGTGCGCCGGAGTAGTTTTCCTGGGCGTGCGCGGAGATATCGGAAAAGCTGGCCTGAATGCGCTCGAAGCGGTCGTGAATGCGGGTGCCGAGGTACTGCACGACGATGCTGGCAAGCGGCATGGGCGCCAGGGCGACGAGAGTAAGCCAGGGGCTGAGGTGGAGCAGGAAGTAGAGCGCGAAGATGGTGAAAAAGACGGTATTGGCGCTATACATAAGCGCCGGGCCCAGCAGCATGCGGACGGCGTTGAGGTCGTTGGTCATGCGGGCCATCACGTCGCCGGTGCGATAGCGCTGATAGAAGCCCGAATCCTGCTTTTCAAGGTGACGGAATAGGTCGTTGCGGATGTCAAATTCGATTTCGCGTGAAATGCCGATGAGGATCCAGCGCTGGGCGTAAAGAAAGATGCCCTTGACGATGGAGATGCAGACCAGCAGACCAGCAAAGAGGAGAACGGCATTGCGGCTGGCCTGATGCTTCTGCAGTGTGTCCACGGCCCACCCCAGAATCCTGGGAAACTGGACGGCTGCGGCATTGGTGGCGATGCATGTAAGCGTGCCCCACACGTATCCCCAGCGGTAGCGTCGCATGTAGCTGAAGAGTGGGCGCATTTCGCGAAGCATGAATTGATTGTACGGGGAGCGGGGCGTGTCGCCCGCCCGGGCTACTTCGGCTGAATGACTTTGAGCCCTTGTACTACGGAAAAATGACGCACATTGAAGGTGGCGACGGCGCTGCCCGTGTGCAAAGCGGTAGCCGCAAGAATCAAGTCGTGCGGGCCGATCATCTGCCCGCTGGACTCAAGCTCGGCCCAAAGGCGCGCGTGTTCGAAAGCAGCCTGTCCGGTGTAGGGCACGAACTCGAAGTTCGCGAGAACCCGCTGAACAAACAGCCGCCGCTTTCTGATATGAATCCCGGTTGCGCGCTCGACGCCATGCCACAATTCGGCAACGGTAATGGCAGCGAGCTTAAACTCCTGGTCTGGCTGCGAAACCAGCCAGGCATCGAGGTCAAAAATACCTCGCTCGGCCTGGATGATGACATCCGAGTCGATCAGGATTGCCATTTATCTACCTGCGGCAGCAGGGCCTTTCGTGCTTCCTCAAGATCGTGAAGCCATGCCGTGGCTTCTTCCCGGCTGAGGTGAACGTCCCTCAAGGACTTGCGAAGTGCAGTTGCGATCTCCATTCCGGTACGTGGTTTCCGATTCTCAGGCACGATCCGGGCTACCGCCACCCCGTTCTTCAGCAGCACAAAAGTCGTGTCCTGATAGTGGGCGCGATTGATGCAGTCGGCGAAATTGCGTGCGGCTTCGGTAACCGTGATGGTCTTTTCAATCATAAAATCAGATTATCATATTTTAAATACTCGCGCCGCAACGCTGATTTACGTTGGAGTCTTCAGCAACAGATAGCCGCCAGTGATGCCGAAGAGGAAATCCGGAGACCATGCGGCGATGGCCGCGGGCAGGTAGTTCACGTTGCCCATGGCGCTGAAAGTGCCGTCGACGACGAAGTAGGTGAGGGCGACAAAGATGGCGACAGCGATGCCCGTGAGCGAGCCGCGCCTGCCCATGGAAAGCGCGAAAGGGACGGCCAATATGGCCATGACGACGGCGACAAGCGGCCACGCGAGTTTGTGCCAGAGTGCGACGCGCAGGCGCATGGTGTCGAATCCGCTCTGTCGCAGGTCGCCGATGTAGCGCTGGAGCTCGCCGAAGTTCATTTCCTGGGCCTGCTCCTCCTTCTTGGTGAAGTAGCCCGGGTCTTCATGGATCTCAGAGAAGGAGGTCTGTTTGAATTCTCGATATTCGGTAACGGCGCCAGCTTCCATGTCGCGCTTCCAGCCATTCTGGAAGCGCCAGGAATGGTTTGTCGCGTCCCAGTAGACACGGGCGGCAACAATGCGCCGGGAGAGCGCGAAGGTGGAGGGGTCGAACTCGAAGACGGAGAGGTTGGCGAACTCGTTGCGGTCTGGATCGAAGAACTGGTAATAGAAGATGCGGGCCGGTTCGCCGGGGTGGGGTTCGCCGAAGATCCATTTCTGCTCGGGGTGGAGAACAGTTTGCGCTGGACGCCCTTTGATGATGTTGCGCAGTGCCTCCTGTCGGAGGTTGGCCTGGGGCAGATAGTACTCATCGAAGAGGAAAAGCGCGACCGACAGGATGGCGGCGATGGAGACGATGGGAACCACGAGACGGTAGATGCTGATGCCTGTGGCCTTCATGGCGACCAATTCGCTATTGCGGTTGAGGACGCCGAAGGTGACGAGCACGGCGATGAGCACGGCCAGGGGAGCGATCTGGTAAAGCATACTCGGCGTGAGGTTAATGAGGTAGTTGCCGACCGTGGCGAGGGGAATGTGGTTGCGCAGGATATCGCCGACCAGGTCAAAGAAGGTGAAGACGAGCATGAGAACCACAAAAGCGGCCAACACCAGGAAGAACGTCTTCAGGAACTCGAGGACCACGTATTCGTCGAGGATGCGCGGAAACGCACTGCGGGCTTTAGCACGCTGCGGGCGGAGCTGAAAGCGGCGCGTGAAGGCCGCGAACGGACCCCAATGGGTAGAACGAACCAGCGCGGTTTCGGGTTTGGGAGAGCGGATGGAGAAGCTGGTAATGGCATTCAGGACGCGCCCGCCACTCGCCATTTGCCAGAGCAGAAAGATGCCGGCGCTGGCAAAGGCCAGATTGGCCATCCATACGGCGGCGAAGACCGGGATCTTGTCCTGGCGGCCGAGCGCGGTGCCGATGAGGGCGAGTGAGTAGTAGACGACCACCAGCGCGATGGTGAAGACCCATGCGGAGCTTTTTCCGCCGCGCCGTGAGGCGACGCCGAGGGGAACTCCAACAAGCATGAGCACCAGGCAAGCCGCCGGGTAAGAGAAGCGGTTGTGCAATTCGATCAGGTAGCGCTTCGCGTCGGGACCGTGGATGCGCTGCAGCAGGCGATCCATGGGCAGGGCGTAAATGACGGTATCCATACGCCCAAGCTGCACGGTGCTTTGCTGGCTGAGAGTCATGGGCATGTCGATGGTTTCGAAGCGCTGGATGTCGTACTGGTCCGGATGGTCGGGAGGGATTTCGTGCTCGGTCCCATTGCGGAGCCGCATGAGCAGTTCCTGGCTGGAATCGTTGACCACTGTGGCGGAGGCAGCGGTGATGATTTTGGGATTGGCCGGATCGGAGACGTCCACCATGAAGACCTGACGCCAATTGGAGGATCCCGTGCCCGCGAGCACATTCTGCACGTAAAGAACTTTGTCTTTGAATTCCTCATAGAACACGCGCGACTGAACTTCGTAGGACGCCTGGGAGGCTCCGAGAGCCTGCTGCATCTCCAGGATGGCCTGGTTGGCTCGCGGGGCGACCCATATTGAGTTGACGACGCCCACCACGGTACCGGCGATCGCCACGATGGAGGCGACGCGGACAAAGTAGCCAATGCCGAGCCCCGAGGCGCGCATGGCGATGATTTCGCTGTCGGCTGCCAGACGGCTGAGGCCCAGCAGGACACCCACCAGCACGGCCATGGGGATGGTGACTTTGAAGGTGTTGGGCAAGGTAAGGAGCAGGATCTCCATGACATTGGCGAACGTGGAGCTATTGCGGACCACGACCTCGAGAATGTGAGGCAGGTCGCGCATGAAGAGAATGAAGGTGAAGAGCGCGCAACCTATGAGCGTGTGGGAGAGAATCTCACCGAGGATGTAACGGGTCAGGATGCGCACAGAATCGCTCTTTGTCTAGTCTATCTTGCCGGTGCTGTCGATGCCGGGGTGGACTGCCAGCCGCGAAGGCGCAAACTGTTGGCCAGCACGCAGACAGAACTGAGCGCCATGGCGGCGGCGGCCATCCACGGGCTGAGCAGGATGTGGAAGGCCGGGTAAAGGGCGCCGGCGGCCAGAGGAATGCCGATGACGTTGTAGGCTGCAGCCCAGACGAGATTCTGGCGCATGACGCGCAGGGTTTGGCGCGCCAGATTGAGCGCGGCGGGAATGGCGGAAGGCTGGGCGCGCAGAAGGAGAACGTCGCCGGCCTCCTGTGCCAGGTCGGCGCCGGAACCCATGGCGATGCCGGCGTCAGCCTGGGCAAGCGCGGCGGCGTCGTTGATGCCGTCGCCCACCATGGCTACGCGCAGGCCGCTCTTCTGGAGAGCGCGAATGCGCGCCAGCTTGCCGGCGGGGTCGAGACTTGCCTCGACCTCGGTGATTCCAGCTTGTTTGGCGATGGGCGCGGCGGCGAGAGCGGAGTCGCCTGTCAGCATCAGGACGCGGAGCCCGGATTGGCGCAAGGCGGCAACAGCCTCAGTCGCATCGGGGCGCAGTGCGTCGCGGGCATCGAAATAGCCTGCGGGGACGTTGTCCAAAGCCATCCATAGGCGGGTCACGCCGGGGTCGGGCGTGGGAATGGCATTGGGCAGCGGGATGGAGAATTCCTTGAAGAGTGTTTCATTTCCCAGCAGGCAGTCGTGCCCTTCCACCTTTGCGGTGAGTCCGCGGCCGGGCATGTTCTGCACATCTTCGGCGGGTTTCCAAACCAGACCACGAGTGCGCGAAGCGTCCACGACCGCGTGGGCGAGGGGATGGTTCGACCGCTCCTCGGCCGCCGCAGCTATTCGAAGCAGGTCATTCTCAGTGTGGCCCGCCAGCGGGCGTACACCGGCCAGGACGGGCCGTCCCACGGTCAGAGTCCCGGTCTTGTCCAGGACGATGGCGTCCAGATGGGCCAGGCGTTCCAGGGCTTCCCCGCCTTTGAAGAGGACGCCAAGCTGCGCGCCGCGTCCCACAGCTACGGTAAGCGCCGCGGGAACGGCCAGCCCCATGGCGCACGGACAGGCAATTACCAATACGGCGACGGTGTTTGCGATAGCCAGCGGCAGCGAGTGCGCGGCGACGAGCCAAACGGCAAATGTGACAACCGCGAGGCCGAGAACTACTGGAACAAAAACGGAACTGGCGCGATCGGCCAGCCGCTCCATGGGAGCGCGCGAACCCTGCGCCTGCTGCACCATGCGGGTAATCTGCGCCAGGACAGTGGCCTCTCCCAGCGACTCGGCGCGGCAGGTCACGGCACCCTCGTAATTGAGCGATCCGGCGAGTACGCGGCCACCCGGTTGGCGATCGAGCGGCGTTGATTCGCCGGTGAGCATCGATTCGTCCACTGTCGTGCGGCCTTCGATGATGGTCGCGTCCACCGGGAAGCGTTCGCCGGGCAGAACCAGAACGCTGTCGCCAATCTGAATCTCGGCGAGGGGCACGATGGCCTGAACGCCATCTAGAACGCGGCGCGCAGTGGCGGGGCGGAGCTTTGAAAGTGAATCGAGGGCGGCCAGGGCTCGACGCTTGGCGCGCGCCTCAAGCGACTTGCCCAGCAAAAGAAAACCGATAATCATTAAAACGGCGTCGAAATAGACTTGGCCAACGCGCGCGGGCCAAATGGTGGCGACCGCCGAATAAAGGAAGGCCACTGTCGTTCCCAGGCTTACCAGCGTGTTCATGTTGGTAGTGCCATGGCGCAGGGCACTTATCGCGCTCGAATAAATGCCGCGGCCCGCCCAGACCATGAGGGTCGCGGTGAGAATCAGGAGGAACCAGCGAAGAAGGTCTTGCGGCAGCGCGTAGAGCCAGGGCAGGACGCGCATAAGGCCATGATCAAGCGCGCCCATTTCGCTGCCGAGGGGCATTGCCAGCAACATGGCGGCGGCGCCGGCGGCCAGCGTCACATACGCTTTCAATGCGGATTCGTCCGTGCGGGCGTGTTCATGCATCCCTGACGGGGAATCGCTGGGGCGGGGAAGCACGGCGTCGTAGCCGGCTCCGCGAATGGCCTCGACCAATGCCTGCGGCGCCAAGACAGCCGGATCGAAGACGACGCTGGCGCGATTGGCAATGAGATCGACGTGGGCCGACTCAACGCCGGGGGTTGAGCGCAGCGCATCTTCAACATGATGCTGGCAGGAAGCGCAGGTCATGCCGATTACCGGGAAGGTGAGCGATTCTGTCGCGGGCGTGGCCACCTATTCTTCCAGCCGTGCGGTGTAGCCGGCCTTGGACAAAGCCGCCAGGGCAAGATCCACGGGCCCGGGCTTTTCAACTGTGTCCGGGGCGCTAAGGCGCGCGGCGCCCAGCCGTACTTCCTTCACTGTGATTCCCTCGGCCGAAGCCAGCGCCTGACTGACGCGCCGAATGCAGGAGCCGCAGTGCATTCCATCGATACGAAGAGAGAATTCCGACATGACGTTCACCTGTTTGGTTTAGATGATAGCGCCAGAGGAAAGTTGCGGGCGTGGAGCGGTTCGTGGACGCATGGGCCCGTCGGCTTGCGCGGAGGTGCGTTAAAAGCGTTATGGTAAAAGGTCGCGGCAAGGGGAAGAACATGCGGAGAGAGTTTCCGGAAACGCCCCTGGTTGGCGTGGGTGCGGTGGTTGTGGACGCGGGGCGAGTGCTGCTGGTGCGGCGCGGAACCGAACCGCTGAAGGGCGAATGGTCGCTGCCCGGAGGAGTGCTCGAACTAGGTGAGTCGCTGCTGGCGGGCGTGGTTCGCGAAGTGCAGGAGGAGACTGGACTGACGGTTGAACCGCTGGAACTGCTTGAACTGCTGGACAGAATTCATCGAGTCGGCGAGCGCGTCCGCTACCATTACGTGATTGCTGACTACCTGTGCCGCGTGACGGGCGGCGAGTTGAAAGCCGCGACGGACGCGGATGCGGTGCGATGGGTCGAGCGAGCGGAGTGGAACAGCCACAGCTCGCTGCGACTTGATCCAGTGACGACGCGGGTGATTGAGTTGGGCTGGCAACGGGCGCAGACGCCGGGCATTGGACAAAGAGGATAACGCTGATGAGGTTGATCCGAAGATCGTTACTGGTTGCAGTTGTTCTTGGTGTGATTGCCGCGGTTGGCTTCTGGCTGAGGCCGGTTTTCTATTTCGACGAGTGGACCTACGCGCAGGAGTGTTTCGCTGGAGTGGAGAGCCATTCGATCACGGTGGCTGGGCACCGCGTACATTATCTTGCCGAAGGGCCGGCAGGCGGACCCGTGGTGGTGCTGGTGCATGGCCTGGGTGGGCGCGCGGAGGACTGGACCAATCTTGCGCCGTGGCTGGCGAAGGCCGGATATCGCGTATATATGCCGGATTTGCCGGGCTATGGGCGAAGTGAAGAGCCGGCGGATTTTTCCTATTCGGTGCCGGATGAGGCGGGCGTTGTGGTCGGGTTCTTCGATGCGCTGAGGTTGAAGCAGGTGGACCTTGGCGGATGGTCGATGGGGGGCTGGATTGTGCAGCGGATTGCCCTGGACAATCCTGATCGGGTGCGGCGATTGATGCTGTTTGACAGCGCCGGACTTTACGCAAGGCCGGACTGGGATACTGCGCTGTTTACTTCAACCACGCCGGGGCAATTGAAGCAGTTCTATGCGCTGCTTATGCCCGTTCCGCCCCAGGTTCCGGGGTTTGTGGCGCGGGACATTCTGCGGATCACAAGAGAAAGAGCGTGGATCACGCAGCGAGCGCTGGCGTCCATGCTGACCGGCCGCGATGTGACAGACAGCCTGTTGCCGAAGCTGAAGATGCCCGTGCTGCTTGTGTGGGGTCAGTTGGACCGGATCACGCCACTGAGCCTGGGCCAGAAAATGCACGAATTGATTCCACAGTCACAACTTGAAGTGATCCCCGGCTGCGGTCACCTTGCTCCGAGTCAATGCGCGCCACAAATTGGGCCGAAGGTAGTTGGGTTTGTGCAGAAATGAGCCCGGAAGCAATCTGAAGTATTGAGGTCCCCTTCGCTCCTGATGACAGAGATTTGTAAGGAGCAATAAGAAGCAGATCCCTCGACTCACCACCCCCAAACTGAAAAACGCCTGGGGCCCCGTTCGCTCAGGATGACAGCTTCTTTTTGCTATGGACGTGGGAGACTAGGCGCGATGGAAAAGCATGGTCTCTGCCGTCAGGCCTGGACCGAATGACATGGCGCAGCCATTCTGACCGCTCTGCGATTGGCTCATGAGCTTTTGCAGCACGAACATCACGGTTGCCGAAGACATGTTGCCGTATTGCGCTAGGATGCTGCGTGAGGCCGCGAGCGCATCGGCGCGCAGGTCAAGGCCTTTCTCCACGGAATCGAGAATGGAGCGCCCTCCGGGATGGACCGCCCATAGATCGATGGAGGACAAGTCGCTTCCGCGCGTCACCTGGCTTCCCATCTCCTTGAGAGCGCGCCCGATTTCGCCGGGAACCTGCCCGGAAAGGTGCATGTCAAAGCCGAGTTCGCCGATGCGCCAGGTGATGAGATGCCTGGTCTGGGGGATGTCGACGGCGAGGAAACTGTCGATCGCCAATCCTTGCTTGTCTCCACTGATCAGCGATGCGGCGCAGCCATCGGCAAAGACGAGGAACGAGAGCACCTGTTCGAGTTCGCTCGTTTCCTGAAAATGAAGCGAGCAGAGCTCAAGGTTCAGCACCAGCACCTTGGCATCCGGGACGGAGCGCACAATGTGATGGGCTGACTTGAGGGCATTAATGGCGGCATAACAACCCATGAAGCCGATCATGGTGCGTTCCACCGAAGGGTTGAGCCCAAGGTGGCTCACTACTTCGAAATCTAAGCCTGGAGCATAGAGTCCAGTGCAGGAAGTTACGATCACGTGGGTTACGCCGCGGCGTTCTTCTTCAGTGAGCGCGAGCTTGTCGAGAGCAGAATGGGCCAATTTCGGAGCGAATCGCTCGAAGAATTGCATGCGGCGCGCGGTAACGGGGAAATTTCCCGGCACGTAGATCTTCTCCACATCCCTCCACACGCCATCCTCGGTTGAGATGGGCTCAACAAAGGAGTAGCGATGCTCAATTGCGGACATGCGCGCCATGCGACGAAAAAGATTTTGTAGAGTGCCTTCGGCAAGCATGCCCGCAGCAAAATCAATGAAGGCGCGGTGAACATCGTGCTGGGGAACGGCCGTTGCGATGCGATTGATATGTGCTACTGTCATTTCGCCTCTGATAGGGAGTTTGTTTTAAGTCGCATGGATTCTTTTGCAGTCTACACCCGGAAGACGGAGGTGAAGGACTGTGTATTTGAACAGGTGGAAGCGGATTGACACCCAAGCCGGAAGATGTTGTTCCCTTGAACAGGATGGGTCAGCGGTAGCGGCGCGTCGCCTTGACGACCATGGAAAAGACGCCTGACTCATCGCGGGCTACGAGAAGCGAGACATGGCGGTTTATCGCGACTTCAGCCTGTATCAATTGCTGGCCGGTCGTATCTACGTCGGTGGCATAGGTGAGGGTGACATTCCTGCCCACCTGTTCTTCCACAATGATGCGGGAGGTGGAGTTGCCCAGGGCTCCGATGTAATTGGGGTCAACCTTGACGGAACCGGCGCCGAAGAGCTTTTGCACGCGGCCGCTCACGGTGGCATTGAGAGCGCCGCCGAGGAGAGCATCGGTGGTGGGATTGGCGCCGGTCTGCTCCTGCTGCTGGGTGTAAATACGCTGCTGATCGCCAGTGCGGCCGAGAGCCAGCAGTGCTGCGACGTCGGACTCCGGCAGTGGTGGATCGCTGCGAACGGAGACGGCCATTTTCCCGTCAGGGGTTCCGTTGACGCTCAACGTAATGTCATAGTCTTCCACGCGCGCTGTTGCATTCAGGTCGATGGTGGGTTCAATGCGGACCGGGTTGGTGAAGGTGATGTCGCCGCGCTGGAGATCGTAGCGGGTTCCAGCGATCATCGCGCTTCCCTCTGTGATGGAGACGCGGCCCAGCAGGGAGGGTGAGGCCACTGTGCCCAGTACGTGGAGGTCCACGTCGCCGGCAAGTTTGGCGTAGGCATTCTGGAAGTTCAACTGCGGCGAAGAGAGCACGTGCACGTCAAGCCGAATATGGTTTGACGGGGCATCGGGCGGGGCGAACGTCTGCACCGCGCTGGCCTGGGCCGCGAGCGCCGCTACATCGAAATCGGGATTCAAGGTGAATCGGGTGACGAGAACGTTGCCGCTGAGAAGGAGATTGTTCTGCGATCCCTGTAGACGCAGGGTGGCGTCGGCCTGGGAACTGACACCCTGCGGATAGCGGATGCGAATACCTTTTCCTGTAACGGAAAGGTCGGCATAGATGCCGTGCTGGTAGGCGAGCGAACCGGAGACGCTCAAGGGGCCTCCGCCGGTCATGGCGGTGAGCGATTTGACTTCAAGCCGGTTTTGGTTGAAGACGAGCGTGCCGTGCAATTGGCTAAGCCCGTTGGGAATGTCCTCAAGGGACAACGAGCCATTCTGGAAGTCGACGCGCCCCTCCATGTTGGGATTTGCCAAGGGTCCGTGCGCTTCCACCTGGAAGGTCGTATTTCCGCTCGTGGTGAGATCGGGATTGATGGTTTCAACCAGCTTGAGATTGATGGAGCCGCTGGCGGCAAGGTCGAGTTGCCGGTTACCCGTAAGAGCCAGGCTTCCCTGTGCGCGCAGGTCGGTGTCTTCGCCGGTCACATGCAGCGGGTCAAGCGCGATGCGCGCATTCGCAAGCGTGGCGTGGACACCGCCCTGGCTTTGCAGGTGAACGCCGGCCAGGGTGACGGAGAGTTGCTGCAGGCGGGCCTCGCCGCGCAATTGCTCCGGTTTTGCGAGCGGTCCCTCGATATTGAATGTCCCGGCGAGCGCTGATTCTCCGCGGATGATCTCGACGTGGGCCATTTTGAGCAATGCGCCAATATCGAATTGCGAAAATTGGATTTTGGTTTGGGTGGCAAAGTCACCGTTGAGGGCTGTCTGGCCATTCAAGTCGACTTCGGCGCCTGCCAGCCGGGTGGTCGCGTCGTAGATGGCGCTTCGGTTGGCGGTGTGCGCGGCAAAGACGAGGGTGCCGAGCGATTCTCCGTAGACGGTCAGCCCATTCAGGTTGGCGTGAGCCTCCATGCGCGGATCGTCGAGCGTTCCGGAACCAACCAGGGAAAAGCCCAGCTTGCCCGTTGCGTCCACGTTGCTGCGCAGGGTTTCGATTTTGGATACGTCGATGCCGGCTCCCTTGGCATCGACCTGGAAATGCCGGGATTTGAGATCGTAGCTGCCCGAGGCCGTGATCTTTCCGGCCATGTCGTTCGCGGTCACGGAGGAGAGTTTGATGACATCGCCGGCAAGGTTTCCCTGCGCGCGGAAGCGGGCAATCGGCTCGCCATAGACAGTGCCGCCATCCAGCTCGACCCATCCTGAGCCGTTGAGCGCACGGACGGGGCCATCGACCTGAACCTGCGAGTCAATGAGGCCGGTGATCGGCAACTTCTGGTTTGCGAGCGAGAGCAGATCGTTGACGCCGACCTTGGTGGCGCGCAGGTGGAGATGGAGCGCGGAGTTGAGGTCGAATGCTTGAACGGCCGGCTTGCCGGATGCGGCATCGAGTGTTCCATCCAGCACGACGTCAGCATTTCCGCGGCGCAATTCCGCATGCTGGACGGTGATTCGATTCGCGGCGTAGCTTCCGGTGGCCTGAACCGAGTCCCAGGCGACGAAGCCCGGCTGCAGGGGCTGAGCTGGAGTAGCCACGGCGGGAGCGGCGGGGCCAGGGGTTAACCGCGCCTTCAGAGCGGGCTGGATGGGTACCAGTTCGATAGCGATCTGCGTTGTCTTGGCGTCGCCGGCAATGTGAGGATCAGCGAGCGAGCCGGTCCACGAACCCTGGAAGTCGCCCTGCCCGCTCAGTGACACCGGCAAGGCGGCTGTCCCCGTCATGCCGAAGCGGGTCAGGCCAAGATCGCGAAGAGTGGTGTCGAATTCCCATAGGTTTTTGGAATGGAAGGCGACCGCCAATGCTGTCGGACTGGTAAGGGGAAATGCGCCGAGCCGGCCGTGCGCTTCCAGCGAACTGCCAGGAGTGTGCAACTGAAACTTGCGCAGATCCACTGAGCCGTCGTGCTGCGTGTAGGTCGCATCAATCAATCCTTCGGCGGGCACTTCGCCGGGCACGGTCTGTCCCGGTGGATCAAGGCTCAACAGCGCATTGGCGGAAACCGTTCCGTCGTCGCCGTGGACCCAGGTTGCGGTGGCAACGCCGTTGACGACGGTATTCAGGCCGAGTCGCTGAAAGGGGCTCTGGCTGACCATATCGAGGAGGGTGTCAAGCGAAACGCCTTTGAAGTTGGCTGTGACCTTGCCGTTCACGGGAATCTCGACAGGTCCCTGGCGCTGCAAAGTGGACGGGTTCCGGTCCGCGGCGGCGCGGGGGACAACGATGCCTGGACTGTGCATGGCTGCGGCCGTGGGCATGTCGGGAAGCCAGGGGTTCAGCGCGACTTCGCCTTCAAGTTGGCCTCCCTGGCGAAGGCGCGCAATAACGGAAGTAATTAGCAACTCTCTTGGATCCGCATGAACATGCGCGTCCAGGGTGATGCCTGTGGCAACCACGCCGGGTCCAGTGTATGAGCCCCCATCGACGTGGATGCTTCCGTCTGCGCGAAATTCAGTGCCCTCGCCCGCACTGTCGAGGTCGAAATGGGCGATGCCTTTGGGTGCGAACGGATATCCGAATACAGGGTCCAGCAACTCCATATCCAGATCGCCTTTGACTTTTCCCTGCCACTGGGGATGGGCGAAGTTCTTGAGCGTGCCGGTAACAAGCAATACATGGTCCGTGGAACGAGCGGCGTTGGCGTCTTGCGGCCCGGTGGTGATTTGAAAAGAGCGCAAGTAGGCTGCGGCGCGGGTCAGGTCAACGGTTGCCTGCAACCGTCCGCTCGCGGGCTCATACCCTTCGCGCGACAGATTCAGATCGGATGCGCCCGCCTCGATGTGGTAACTCTCGGGCCAACTCGCGGAAGCCGGCAGATAACGCAGAAGCAAGGCAATGTCATTGGCTTGAAAGTCGAGCAGTGCGAATCGATTCTGATAATCAAAAGAGGAGGCGCGATTCTCAATGTCGATGGCGCCTCGCTCCACCGCAACATGCCCGGCCTGGAGATTGAGCAGGGTATCCATGCTGAGATCACGGGTTTTTCCCGGTCGGCGCGGGTGGGGCTGGTTCGTGGTGCCGTCGGGGTAAAGGATCAGGTGAAATGCCGGCTGCGATATATCCAGGTCGCGCAGCAGAACGCGGGGGCTCACTACGCCCAGCACACTGAAGCGCACGCGCAGATGTTCGACTTGCGCGTAGGGCGCTTCGCCGGGCGCTTCCAGGCCATGAATGACCAATCCGCCCGCATCGGCTTCAAGGTCGAGAAGACTCCAGTGGAAGGATTTGATTTCAACCCGGCCGCCGACCGATTGCTGGATCTGAGCAATCAGGCCCTGGCGCACGAAACCCTCGAAGCTTGCGGAACTGGCCACGAAGTAAAGACCGATCGTGAGCACAACCACGCCCAGCACCAGCACTGCTATGGAAAGAGGAAGATGGCGCAGGAAAAAGCGTCGCAGGCGGCTCGGATGCCGTGGCCTTTCCGGAACAAGAGGCAGCGCGGACTCGGGTTCGGTCATTGGCCTCCTCCTGTTCCCGGCGCCGTTTGCGTTGGTGCAGGCTCAAGCGAGGGATCCAGCACCTCCACATCGCCTTGCTTGCGCAGGTTCTGCAGCCAGTCGTCGAAGAGAACGTTGACCTTCTGTTGCAGCAGAATTTCCTCAATACGGGGTGAAACCTTGTCCAGGGTGGGGATCGCCTCGCCCGGCGTGTATTGGGGAAGCAAGGTGTCGTGGTAGTAGGTCTCAATCTCCTGCGGAGAGATGTGGATGCCTTGCCGGAATCGCCGCTCGATGAATCGCAGAATTTCGAGCCTGTAGCGCAGATAGCTCTCCACCCGTTCAGGAGTCAGGTGATGCGCGCTCAGGAATGCGTTCCAGCCGGCATCGGAAGCGCAGTTTTGACGGACGCAGGCGGGGATTTCGTGGCGAATCTCGGCAAGCCGGGTGTCAACTTCAGACTCCGGCGGGTCCGAGGCTTGCTCGTCCTCCTCGCGAATCTGCTGCTGGATGAGGGCACGGGAGATTAGCTGCTCCAAGGCGACGCTGCGCGTGAGTGTGCCAAGGCCGCCTCTGCCGGGATCAAGAATAGAAAGCCGGATCTCGTCGTCCAGATCGCTGGAGAGAATGGCATGGTTATTCACTACTGCCACCACGCGGTCAAGAATCACGGGGCTTGATGCGGGCGGCGCATCCTGGGCCAACGAAACAAGCTGCAGGAGAGCCGCACACATCGGCAAGATAATAAGGCAGGCGAATCCGATCGCATGTCCGGCGATTGTCGTGGCGCGGATTGGGAGCGAGGTGCGCATCAGAACGTCTGTCCCAGGCTGAAGAAGAAGTTGAAGTGGCCGGCTTCGCCCACATGCGGGTCGGAATTTGCGTGTTGGAGCGAGTAGTTATAAATCACCGGATAAATCGGCGGATTCAGGTTGTAGCTGAAGTCAACACGAATGGGACCGACGGGGGTATGGTAGCGCACACCGACTCCCGGCGCGTGAGAGAAGTAGTTGAAGCTGCACTGTCCCTGCCAGCCCGTTGAGGTCACGGGGCCGGACGGAGGGGCATTGGGGTCCTGGGGATTGACGATGTCCAGGTTCTTGCAGCTATCGCGGTTCGGCTGACGTGTACGTATCGCGCTGGCCCATACGTCAGAAGCGTTCGTGAATATGTTGCCCATGTCATGAAAAAGGACCAGGCTTACTTCGTTCCCCAACCACGGCAGGGTGGGGGGCGGCAGACGCAATTCGGTGCTATTGGCCAAAGCACCGGCGCCGCCGATCGGATACCCGGTCTCAGGGTCGCGGGGCCCGGCCGCGTTCACGGAAAATCCGCGCAGTGCCGTGGGACCACCGGCAAAAAGCCGTTCCGGCAGAGGAATCAGCTCCAGATCGGAGGTGCCGAAGGCTCTTTCCTGACCGTAGCGGGTGTTGCGGGCTAGCACAAGACGGCCCTTATCAAAGCTGTAGTAGCTGGAGTTGGAGAGGTCAAGGCGGTTGAACTGGGCCTGGGCTCCAAAGTCTTTTTGTGAGAGGAATTCCTGGGCGCTGGTGTACGTGCCGCGATGCGCATCAAGGGGCGAGTCGCGCGTATCGCGAATCCAGGTGATCGCGGGACCCGCGACGCGTACCGCGGTGGATTCCTGCGCGATCTCGCCCGGAGCGACTTGAAGGCTGTTGGCCTGCACTTTCACGCGGCGGAAGTTCAGTTGATAGATGAACGTGTTCGCTTTGGAAAGAAATCCGCCTGGAGTGTCGAAGTGTTCGCTCATACGGAAACTACCTTCCAGCTTGGAGGCCACGTATGTAGTCACATCCAGGCTGTTGGCGTAGCCCCCAGAGAAATCGAGTCCGATGTTGCGGCTGGTGCGGAAGTGCGGGTCCTGAAACAGCAGGTTGATCTTCTGCTCAAGCAAGCCATAGGTGCCTTGCAGCGACGCCGAGAGTTCCCGCCCGAACAACCCATTGCGCGTGATGTCGCCCAGGACGCGGGGACTGACGCCGGTTTTGCCATTGGGATTGCATGGGGCTCCGCTGGCAATAATGCCTCCGCAGTTATATTGCGGGTTTCCTGTCTGGGCCTCGAATCCGAAGCCGTATGTCAGGGACCAGCGCCGCGCTTCAGTGAGTTGCAGCAGGACTGTCTTCTGCGTGTCGCCCCCGTTTGGGTTCTCCACCGCGGTGTTCACTTCGTTAAACAGGGCCAGTTCGTATAGGTTTCGCTGCGTATTGATGACAGCGCTCTGATTGAGAGGGTCGCCCGGATGCAGCGTGATGGCGCGTTCTACAGTCTCCGGGCGCGTGTACTCCAGGCCGGTCACCAGGACTTTGCGCACAAAAATCTGTGATCCCTCCGTAATATGGAAGACGACGTCCACTTTGTCCGGGTCGGCTGCTTCCACCTGCTCCGAGATGTCCACCTGCACCTGGCGGAAACCGCGGCTCAGATATTCGGTGAACAAGGCATCCCGATCTCCGGCCAGATTCTGTGGAGAAAGCAACTGTTCCTTGGCCGTGTTCAGCAGAGACGTCAGCGTGCCGGCATCGACATGGTCGTTCCCTTCCAGGCGGACCGAACCTACGCGCAGTTGTTGACCTTCGTCAATCCTGTAGAGCACGGTGAGTGGCGCGATCGCCGGAGTTTTTCCTCCCGGGGCCGGGGACTTGGCCGCCAGCGCGCCGGTCTCTTCAGTGACTTTCACCTTGGAAAACCCATTGTTATGGTAGACCGCCTCCAATGCGCCGATGTCGGCCGAGACCAGCGCCTGACTAAACGCGCCGTGGCGGTCCAGCACATCCGCTGGATGGACGCTCAGGAGTTCTTTCAGGGTGGCGGAATCGAAGTAATGGTTTCCGGTGATGGACACGCTTTCCACGCGACGGCGCGGCCCCAACTGCACTTTGTAGAGAATCAGAACCTGGCTTGCGGACGTGGTTTGCTGCTCGTGATCGACTTTGATGTCAAAGTAGCCAAGGCGTTGGTAGTAATCCCGCAGGCGGCGGTTGCCTTCGTTGAGAAGATCTTCATCGACGGTGCCCTCTTCATAGATGGGAATAACACGCTTGATGCGTTCCTGGCTCATGCTGGTCCCTGCCACCATGACCTTCACAATCGGACCAGGATTTGCGGAAAACCGGAAGTCGTCTTTCCTGGTGGCCGGAACATACTGCTGTGCCTCAAGCTTGATCTCGGCTTCCAGACGCTGGTCGCCCTGGTAGTGCTTGAGAACTCCCGCGAGAGCCTTGCTGGGAGTGTCGTGGTCCACATGGGAGCCGGCTCTGAGATGGGCATGGCGGCGAAACTCCTCCCCGGTCATCCCGGGGTCGCCTGTAGCCTGAACCGCTCCCACCCGCGCCTGCGGTCCACTCACCACTTGAAATGCAAGGTCGACGAGTTGATCTTCAGGGTGCGGCGTCAGGGTCTCTGCGATCTTCGGCTCATTGAAGCCATTTTCAGCGAGAGCATGGCGCATCAAGTCCAGTGCCTGGCTCAGTTTGGCTGCGGTGTAGCGCGTGCCGGGCACCAATTGGCTGGCATGCTGCAGCTGGGTATTCAAGGTTGCGCCTTTCGCACCCTCGACGCTGACCGTACCGATAAAGGCGCGCGGAGCCCCACGAAAGACCAAATCGACCCCGTCCCCATCGGGCAAGCCTTCCACCGCAATGTCCTCATAGAGCCCGGTGGCAAACAACTGACGCAGACTACTCTTCAGCTTCTCCGGACTGAGTGGAGCGCCCTCTTTCTGGGGAAGGTCCCCTGGCAGGGGGGCAAGCCTGGCGGGGTCAACTCCAGCGAAGGATATTCTCCGGACCGGCATCCCTTCGAATTGATCAGGAGGTTCTGTGGCTTCGGAGACCAACGGTCCATTCCCAAGTTTCGTGCCGGGCAACACCGGTTTCGCCGCCGCGGCGGTGTTTACCGGGAATGCACCGGTCTGGCACCAACCGCCCCCTTGCACAGCCATTCCCAGGACGACCATGGAGATGAGCAAGAAGCCATGACTTGATCGTTCGCTTCTTTGCCCTATAGGCATTCTGTTCAACACCTTTTCTCCAAATCGTTCCAGGGAGGAACACGTTGTCGCGCGCTTGGACTACCCTGACCACAAGAATCTAAACACTTCCTGCGGCGGGTAGTTCTTCAGGGGTTCGCAAAAAGAACTGCTTCCCCTTATACTAACGAGGAACCAAGGCGGGTGTAGCAGTCCTCGCAACGTAAGTCGGTCTCCCCAAGGATGTGAATGCCTCACTCGAGCCTCCCGACTCAACCCTCGGATCCCGCTTCCAAAACGCCGGAAAGGAAGATACCGCCCAGTGCGCCGACCGGATCGGCCGTGCCGGCGGCTTCTCCGGCTTCTTCCGACGATGTCCTCGCACGCGCCCAAAGCGGCGATCACCATGCTTTCGCACAACTCTACTCCCTGCACAAGAGACGAATCTACTCGCTGTGTTTGCGCATGGTGGGGAATACTGCGGAGGCCGAAGACTTAACGCAGGAAGCCTTTTTGCAGTTGCACCGCAAGATTGCCACTTTTCGCGGCGACTCGGCGTTTTCCACCTGGATGCATCGGCTGGCGATCAATGTAGTTTTGATGCACTTGCGAAGGAAGGGTCTGGCGCTGATTTCGCTGGACGAAGCAATGGACCCCACTCCCGAGGAAGGCCCTGGACGGAGCTTCGGCAGTCCCGATCTGAACCTCACAGGGGCCATCGACCGGATGGCGCTGGAGCGCGCCGTTACCGAATTGCCGGCAGGCTACCGGCTCATCTTTGTGCTGCACGATATAGAGGGGTACGAGCATAATGAAATTGCTGCGATGCTCGACTGCTCGATTGGCAACAGCAAATCCCAGTTGCACAAGGCGCGACTGAAGCTTCGAGATGCTCTGCGAAGGAACCCCGGGCAGGAGACAAAGCGATGACCGACGATCGCAACAAAATGAGTTGCGCAGAGTTTCAGGCACAGTTGCCGGAACTGATTGGAAGCGGAAAAAGCGTCGCGGCGAATCCGCATCTGCAGAACTGCGAACTTTGCAGCGCGCTTCTGGCCGACCTTGAGACAATTGCCGAGGCCGCCCGCCAGTTGTTTCCAGTTGTCGAGCCTCCGGACGATCTCTGGAAGCATATCGAATCGGCGATTAAGGAAGAAGACAGCGGTGTTGACGCCGCCGAGCACGAAAAGAACAAATAGATAAGGGCCTCCATCTGGGGCTCCAAGCCATTCCGGGGTTCCCAAAGGACCTTTCGCGCAGCCTGCGCCGTCCCGTGGCCGGGTAATTCTCTCCCGCCATTTCCGCTACCTCACATTCATTCGGCCTTGGCCGATAAACTCTTCGATCCTCGGTGCATCTAAGCCGACAGCGGATCCGGCGCCTGCGCCGCTGAGACCATCGGCACAGGACACACGTGCGACTTCCTTCTCATTTCCGGGTCGGGAACCTGTCGCTGGGCCTGTTCGTATGAGGAGAAGTACTCATGGATCGGATGAGGGATGACGAGATTCCTGAAACTTTTCATTTCCTGCGCTGTCTAATGAAGAAAAGTTGATAAGAGGGCACTCAATGCAAAACCAATCTTCGAATTCCCCGTTACCGAAAAATCCCGCTGGAAGCGGTTCGCCCGTTCTGCGCCGGATTCCTGTTCTCCCGGTGCGGGACACTGTGCTGTTCCCCCACGCTGTGCTGCCTTTGACCGTGGGGCGCGAGAGCTCCATCCAGCTGATCGAATCCCTGGGTGAGGAGCGGATGATCGTCGTAACCGCCCAGTTGGACGCGCGGCTCGACGCACCCAAGCCCTCCGATCTGCACGCCGTAGGGACACTGGCGACAGTGCACAAGGTTGTGCGTATGCCCAACCAGAGCCGCTTTGTCTTTACCGAGGGTGTGGAGCGGGTTCGCCTGGTCCGCTACACGCAGACTGAGCCGTTCATGGTCGCCGAAGTGGAAGCGCTTGAGGAAGCGAAGACTACGACCTCCTCCGGCGTTGAAGCCCTGGTGCGGAATGTCATCGAGCAGTTCCAGCAGATCGTTTCCGAGTCTCAGACACTCTCGGACGAGCTGAGGACAATTGCCGCCAACATCGACGAGCCGATCAGGCTGGTGGACTTTGTGGCCTCTTCGCTGCCGTTTCTGACCACCGACGACAAGCAGCAGTTGCTTGAGACAGGCAGCATCGTGGACCGTCTGGAACTGCTGAACAAGCACCTGGCGAAGGAGATCGAAGTGCAGCAGTTGCGCACCAAGATCCAGACCGAAGTCCAGGACCAGGTACAGCAATCCCAACGCGACTATTATCTGCGGGAACAGCTCAAGGCCATCCAGAAGGAACTGGGCGACCAGGACGACGGGCAGCGCGAGACCGAGGACCTGAAACAGAAGATCGAGGCCGCGGGCATGCCAGAGGACGTGAAGAAAGAGGCGCTCAAGGAACTCTCCCGGCTTTCGCGGATGTCTCCCATGGCTGCCGATTATTCGCTGACCCGGAATTACATTGAGTGGCTCGCCGTGCTGCCGTGGTCCAAGAGCTCTGGCTCGAAGATCGACATCAACGTGGCCAAGCAGATTCTGGACGAGGATCACTACGAGCTGAAGAAGGTGAAGGACCGGGTCCTGGACTACCTGAGCGTGCTGGAATTGAAGCCCGACATGAAAGGGCCGATTCTGTGCTTTGTCGGGCCTCCGGGGGTGGGTAAAACCAGCCTTGGCCGGTCCATCGCCCGCGCCCTGGGACGCAAATTCCAGCGCATTTCGCTGGGCGGCATGCACGACGAGGCGGAGATTCGCGGCCATCGCCGGACCTACATTGGCGCGCTTCCCGGCCAGATCATCCAGAGCATAAGGCGGGCGGAAGTCAATGACCCGGTCATCATGCTCGACGAGGTTGACAAGCTGGGTCGCGATTTCCGCGGCGATCCTGCATCGGCTCTTCTGGAGACGCTGGATCCGGAGCAGAACAATACGTTCCGGGACAACTACCTCGACGTGCCATTCGATCTCTCCAAGGTGCTGTTCATCTGCACAGCGAATGTGCTCGATCCGGTGCCGCCACCGCTGCTGGACAGGATGGAGCTGATCTTCCTGCAAGGCTACAGCGAAGAGGAGAAAGTGCACATCGCCTTCAAATACCTGATTCCACGGCAGATCAAGGAAAACGGGATCACGGCGGAGCAGATTGAGTTTCCCGAGGACGGCGTGCGCTGGGTGGTTCGCCACTACACGCGGGAAGCGGGTGTAAGGAAGCTGGAGCAGGTATTGGGTACGGTTTGCCGTAAACAGGCCCGGCGCGTGGTGGAAGGGAACACGGAGAAGCTGGTGGTGACTCGTGAGGTCCTCAAGGATTTCCTTGGCGGCATTCAGGTGCGGGTTGAGACCGAAGTGGCGGAGCGCGTCAAGCGGCCCGGTGTGGCTGTTGGGCTGGCCTGGACACCGGCAGGAGGCGACATCCTGTTCATCGAGGCCAACAAGATGAAGGGCAAGGGCGGATTCACGATGACCGGTCAGATCGGCGAGGTGATGCAGGAATCCATGCAGGCCGCGCTCACCTGGGTGCGGTCAAACGCCGCGAGCCTGGGGTTGCCGGAGGACTTCACCAAGGATATCGACCTGCACATTCATGTTCCTGCCGGTGCGATTCCCAAGGATGGCCCATCGGCCGGAGTTACGATGACGGCGGTCCTGGTCTCACTGCTGACGGACAAACCAGTTCGTCCGCTGACGGCAATGACTGGCGAAATAACCCTCAGCGGGAATGTGCTGCCGGTGGGCGGCATCAAGGAGAAATTCCTTGCGGCTCGCCGGGCCGGAGTGACAACCATCATTCTGCCCGCCGAGAATCGCCAGGATGTGGAAGAGGACCTGACGCCGGAATTGACGGCGGGCGTAGACATCCACTACGCCAGCCGGATTGAAGATGTGCTTTCGGTGGCATTACCGATGCTGAAAGCGCATTCGGATGTCCAGCCAATCGACGCGGAGATTCGGGTGAGCGCTGCGGCCTGAAACCAGTCGATCGAAGTGGATGGGGCCGGCGAACCTGCCGGCCCTTTTCTTTATGGATGGAGGTTCTCCGGAGGGTGTGACCCCCTATTGCCGAGAACTTTGAGTGCTTCAAAAAAACGCAACTTTCAAACTGTGTCTCTGTTGAAAGCCGGGGAATTGCCGATGAATTAGACAGAATCCAATGGGCGCAAGCGCTCGAAAAGCGGGGACCATGGCAACCACTCAAGCGGGCACACATGTAATGGTTCCGTTACATCTGTCAGGAAACACGACAGAGCAGCAGAACCGAATGCTGCAGGAGTTCCTCGGCGCGGCGCTGCAGGACGCCTATCGGACTGCGATTGAACATCTTGACCGGCAGAGCGCGGAAGCTGTTCTGGACATGGACAAGAAGTTCAAGACCGAGGTAACAGAGCGCGTGGTGGAGATTATCCATCGCCACACGATCAGCGACAAGTTCAAGGACGAGGAAGTAGGCTCCAATCGCGTGTATCCTCCCACCTATCGGGTTCGTCCGGTGGAGGCGCAGGTGACTGACCTGCGGAAGCTTTTCCCCAGCCTGGGAGCCTGCAACGAGAAGCTTGCGCGACGGCCGCTTCCCGAGGGCGCCGAGGCATGGTTTGCCATTCCGCGCTGGCAGGCGCTGGCGCCCTCCTACAACGAAGCGGTGGAGATTCTGATTGGTGTTTTGGGAACCAAGCGCCGGTTCTCCAACCGGATTATCGGCAAATTGGGGGAAAAATACCTGCGGCAGAGCGAGCGGTCGAAGCTGGCGGAAAAGATCCTGGCGGAGCAGCAGGAAGGGAGCGACATTCTGGTGGTTGCCGCGCAGGCGGGGATGCTTCATCGCGGATCTTCGGCTCGGCGAACACGGGTGGCCATGGCCGGCAACGAGTACGGATTGGGCCTGTTTACCTTCGGGAGCATGTTGTTGATGCATCCGGAGAGGCTCTCCCATGCCGATACCCTCATGATCGACTGCAGCGGAGACGAATACTCGGTCCGAGGCGATTACACGTTCGACCGCGTTCCTCTGTTCGACTACGACATGTCCGGCGTTGAGCTCAGTATCTTCTATGACGACCGGGCCCGCAATCTCTGGGGTACGCCAACAGCTTTCCTCTACAAGCTGGTGTGAAGAAAACAGGGAACAGGGAATAGGGAACAGGGAATAGAAGAACCCGATGCCGCCCCGCTCCAAACTCGGAACTCCGAACTCTGAACTCCGAACTCCGAACTCTGAACTCTCAACTCCGAACTCCGAACTGTTCCCTGTTCCCTGCTCTACTGCGTCTAACCACCAGGCGGTATTCTTTTTAACGTGATGCAAGTTAAAGTTCTCCCCTTCGGCGTGTTGAAAGACTGGCTTGGTTCGGCGGAAGCCACGGTGGAACTGCCGGATGGCAGCACGGTTGCCGAATTGTTGCGCCGCCTGCGGAGCAAGCAGTCTCTGCCGCAGGTCTGGCAGGGAATAGCCGTCAGCGTGAATGCCGAATACGCCATTGCAACCCAGGTGCTGCGCGAAGGAGACGAGGTGGGCCTGCTGCCGCCCGTCTCTGGTGGATCACAACAAAATGCAGTTGTCCCTGCGCTCACCCGCGAGCCAATCCAAGCGGACAGCCTGGTTGAAGCAGCCAAACGCGGCGAGGACGGAGCAGTCGTGGTCTTCGACGGTATTGTGCGCAATCACACCCGCGGCCGGCAGACGCTGCACCTGGATTACGAAGCGTATGAAGAGATGGCAGAAAAGCAGATGCAAGAACTCGCCACCGAGGCCCGCACACAATTCGGTATTCGCCATGTGACCATGGTGCATCGGCTGGGGCGGCTGCAGGTGGGTGAAACCAGTGTGCTCATCGTGGTGGCGTCAGCGCACCGTGCGGCAGCATTTGAAGCGTGCCGGTGGCTGATCGACACGCTGAAGAAGCAGGTGCCCATCTGGAAGAAAGAGACATTTGTCGATGGAGCCGTGTGGGCGGCGGGCGAGCCGTTTCCGGTTGAATTGGCTGTGATGCCTCCGGAGTCCGCCGATGAGAAGTAGAGACGATCGGGCATCCGGATTTTTGCTCGCGCTCATGCTGCTTTTTGCTCCGTTGCTCGCAGCGCAAGATGTGACGCTGCATGTGGACGTGAAACTGGTCAACATTTTCGTGAATGTGACGGACCGGAACGGCGCTGTCGTAGGAGACCTGACAAAGGATGACTTCGCGGTGACGGAGGATGGAAGGCCCCAGCAAATTCAAGTTTTCGAACGGCAGTCGGAGCTGCCGCTGAATGTGACGCTGGCGATCGACACCAGCGGCAGCGTGCACAAAGATATGGCGGAAGAAGCGGACGCAGCCAAACGATTCGCGCACGCGCTACTGCGCACCCAGCAGGACCAGATGAGCCTGCTGCAGTTTGCCACGGATGTGAGGGAGTTGACGCCGTTCACCAACAAGCTGAGCCAGATCGATCGCGGGCTGGCTCAGTTGCGGGGCGACTATGCAACGGCGCTTTACGACGCGATTGTGTTGGGCTCGGACAAGCTTGGCCCCAGGCAGGGACGCAAAGTGCTGGTGCTGGTTTCCGATGGCGGGGACACGGCCAAGAGCAGCACCTACCCCGAGGCGCTTGAGGCGGCGCTGCGCAACGAGGTCATGATCTACTCCATCATCGACGTGCCGATTGAAGCCAGCGCCGGGCGCGACCTGGGCGGCGAGCACGCGCTCATCACACTGGCTGAGCAGACCGGCGGCAAGAGCTACTACGTGAGC
>Ga0302267_10001320_pt1 | contig 31799 bp, 22 predicted proteins | sample III_Bog_E1_3_FD_194555 | JGI IMG/M metagenome (GOLD analysis project Ga0302267, IMG submission 194555) | Peat permafrost microbial communities from Stordalen Mire near Abisko, Sweden - III_Bog_E1_3 | ecosystem: Environmental > Terrestrial > Soil > Wetlands > Peat | place: Sweden: Abisko...
CGGTTGGTGCCGCATTGACGGTGAAGATCGAACCACTCGTCGCAGTACTGCCATCACCGTTGGTCACGGTGATGGTCCGGGTACCTGGTGTAGCGGAGCCCGAAATTGAGACGTTGACGGTCAGTGACGTGGCGCTATTGAACGTCGTCGAGTTGACGGTGATGCCGTTAGTGGAGAAGGCAGTGGTGGCGCCCGAGACGAAGTTGGTGCCCGTGATGGTCAGCGTCTGGTTAGTCGCGCCTTGACCTCGTGACGTCGGGCTGACCGCCGTCACGGTTGGTGCCCCACTGACGGTGAAGATCGAACCACTCGTCGCAGTGCTTCGATCACCGTTCGTGACGGTAAAGGTTCTGGTACCGGTAGCCGCGCTGCTCGATATTGAGACGTTGACCGTAAGGGTGGTGGAGTTCACGTAGGTCGTGGAGTTGACGGTGATGAGGCTCCCCGAGAAGACGGTCGCCAGACTGGCGCCATTCACGAAGTCGGTGCCGGTAACAGTCAAGTTCTGACTGACCGCACCTTGGTCTCTCGAGGCGGGTGACACGCCGGTAATCGTCGGTGCCGCGTTGACGGTGAAGATCGAGCCACTCGTCGAGTTGCCTGCATCCGGATTCGTCACGGTGATGGTGCTCGAACCGACGGTCGCGCCGCCGGCGATCGTGACATTCACCGTCAGTGTTGTGGAGTTCACGAAGGTCGTGGAGTTGACAGTGATGCCGGTTCCGGAGAAGGTGGTGGTGGCACCACTCACGAAGCCGGTGCCAGTGAGCGTCAAGGTCTGGCTGATTGCACCTTGATTCAGGGAAGACGGACTCACGGACACTGGTGACGGGGCAGTGTTGACCGTGAAGATCGAGCCGCTGGTGGCGCTGCCATCGTCAGGATTCATCACGGTGATGGTGCCCGAACCGACGGTCGCATTGCCGGCAATCGTGACGTTGACGGTGAGTGACGTGGCGCTCACGTAGGTCGTGGAGTTGACGGTGATGCCGGTGTTAGAGAAGGTTGCAGTCGCGCCACTCTCGAACCCGGTGCCGCTGACCGTCAGGTTTTGCGACGTCGCGCCTTGGCCGCGCGACGTTGGACTCACGGCCGTCACGGTCGGTGCCGCGTTGACCGTGAAGATCGAGCCACTCGTGGCGATACTGCCGTCGCCGTTCGTCACGGTAATGACTCGCGTTCCCGTGGGGGCGCCACCCGTAATGGAGATGTTGACGGTCAGTGACGTTGCGCTGTTAAGCGTCGTGGAGTTGACGGTGATGCCCGTTCCAGAGAAGACCGTCGCCAGACTGGCGCCGCTGACGAAGTCGGTGCCGGTGATGGTCAGACTCTGGTTCGTCGCACCTTGCGCAAGTGATGTTGGACTGACGGCCGTCACGGTCGGTGCCGCGTTAACTGTGAAGATCGAGCCACTGGTGGCAATACTGCCGTCACCGTTCGCCACCGTGAAGGTTCGTGGTCCGGTGGCCGCGCTGCTCGATATCGAGACATTCACGGTGAGCGTTGTGGCGTTCACGAAGGTCGTGGAGAGAACGGTGATGTTGCTTCCAGAGAAGGCCGTCGCCAGACTGGCTCCGCTCACGAAGTCGGTTCCGGTGACAGTCAAGCTCTGGTTTACAGCGCCCGCGTTGAGCGACGAGGGCGACACGCCGGTGATCGTCGGAGCAGGGTTGACCGTGAAGATTGCGCCACTCGTACCATTGCCCGCATCAGGATTCGTCACGGTGATGGTGCTGGATCCAACGGTCGCACCACCTGCAATGGTGACGTTGACGGTCAGCGTCGTGGCGTTGACGAAGGTCGTGGAGTTGACGGTGATGCCGGTTCCGGAGAACGTCGGGGTTGCGCCACTCACGAAGCCGGTGCCGGACACCGTTAAGGCCTGACTGGTTGCACCTTGGTTGAGGGATGTTGGACTGACGGCCGTCACGGTCGGTGCCGCGTTAACCGTGAAGATCGAGCCACTCGTAAAGGTGCCGGTGTCCGGATTCGTTTCCGTCACGGTGCTCGTACCAAGCGAAGCGTTCGCCGCGACGGTGACGTTCACCGTGAGCGACGTCGCGCTGTTGAACGTCGTTGAGTTGACGGTGACGCCACTGTTTGCGAAAGTGACCACTGCGCCGTTGACAAAGTTTGTCCCGGTGAGTGTCAAGTTCTGGTTGGTCGCGCTTTGGCCTCTCGACGCGGGACTGATTCCCGTAATCGTGGGAACAGAGATGAAGTTGACGGCGGCAGTTTGGCCGATAACGACCGAGTCAGTCGTGTCCGTCGCGGTGTAGGTGACGAGTTCGACCGTGCCATCAGTTGCGCTAAACGTTGCCACGCCGCTCGAGTTGGTGACGACCGACCCCGTGGTGTACGTCGATTGCGTGCCACCGTTCGGCGAGATTGAAATCGATTTGCCGGAAATGGGATTGTCGCTCGCGTCCATCAAAGTGACCGTGATGGTCGAGACCGAGAGACCATTGGCCTTCACGAGGCTCGGACTGGCTACGACGGTAGATGTGGACGACGACGCGGGTCCCGGCCCCGTTGGAGAGAACGCTCCGCTGGTAGCAGACTTGAGGCTGCCGGTGAGGACCGGCGCGGCCGTCAGGGTATAGCTATTGGGTGGATTGACGAGGCCCCCGAACGTGCAGCCTGCGACATCGATAACGCCAGCCACTGCCTGTAACCCCGTACACGACTGGAGGCCCACGAGAGACGCGGGCGACGCGGTCAGGGTAATCTGCGTCGACGAGTTCGTTACGACATTGCCGCCCGAGTCTTCAACCTTGATCACCGGTTGTGTCGTGAACGTGGATCCGGAGAGTCCTGCCGTCGGATTCGTCGTGAAGACCAGTTTCGATGCGGCGCCATAAATTGTGGGCGAGAACGCGGTGCTCGTGGCTGACGTCAGTCCAGATTCGGAGGCCGTCATGGTATAACTCGTGCCCACCAACCCCGAGAACGTGCAACTCGTTACCGTTACGACACCTTGATTGGGCGCCAAGCTCGAGCAGTACAGGAGGGCACCGCCCGAGGTGGTTAGCGTTATTTGAGCCGTTGCCGCGGTCACGATATTTCCGCTGGCGTCTTCGACGTTAATCACCGGCTCCGTCGTGAATGCTGTGCCGGATGCACCCGCGGCCGGCTGAACCGCGAATACCAATTGGGACGCTGCCCCCGTGATATTAAAACTCGTGCTCGTCACCGTGAAGGTCGTGCCGGTTGTCGTCGTCGCCGTTAATGTCAGCCCGTTGGCGTAGGCGCTCCCGGCGCAGCCCGTGAACGTAATTGCGACCTTGTTTACAATCGACGAAGTGCAGTTCGACAGCGTCTCGGGGACAGTTGCACCACCCAACGTCGTTCCACTACTTATGGATAGGGCCACTGTCGCGGTCGGATTCGTTATGACGTTACCGTAGGAGTCCTCGACCGTGATCGCGGGCTGACCCGAAAACGCAGTTGACGCTGAGGAACTGCCCACGCCAGTGGGCTCGGTGGAGAAGACCAACTGCGCGGCCGGGCCGACTCCCGAGACGGTGAATACGTTGCTCGTGGCGGGGAGCAGCGCAGCGGCGGTCGCGGTCAACGTATAGGGCACCGGGGTATACAACGAGTTCGCAACGTTGTAGTAGTCAGTGCCCGCGAACGTGCAGCCCGCCAGGGAAATCGACGTCACCCCTGCGGTCGTGGTTGCCGGCAACGTGACCACATTGGGGGTGGTCGACGAGTTGCCCGTGCAGTTGGACAACGTCCCGCCCGAAACCGTGACGGTGATGTTGCCGGTGAAGGTGGTGTCGCCCACCACGGTCACGACCGGCGTTGTGGTAAATACCGAGCCCGAGGTACCAGCGACCGGTTCGCCGCCCGCAAAGGTGAGCGAACCCGCTGCCGCGCTGACACTAAATGGTGACGAGGTCGTTATATCCGACACCGTCGTGCTGGAGGAGTCGCCGGTCCCCACGCTCGCGGTGATTGTGTAATCGACACCCTGCGCGCTGACGGTGCAGCCGGTGAACGTGATCACGCCCAGCACTTCATTACTTAGGCAGCCTTGCAACGTCGCGCCATTGGACGAACCGTCAGCGTTCCCGCCGTTCAGCGTGAGGGTGACGGGTGAGAGATCGGTGGTCACCGCGGCGCCCGTGGCACCTAAGACTTCAACAATTGGTTGGGTGGCGAGAGGAGTGCCTGCGGCAGTGCCAGCTTCGGATTGCAGAGTCGGTTGCGCCAGGAACGTCAATTGGGACGCGGCCTGTCCGGCATCACTTTCTTGCGACGTGGTGACGGGGTAGTCAACCACGAAACTATTGGTGAATGTGGCGCCCGTGAGCGTGTTCAATGCGGAGATCATTATCAGCTCCGGCTGGAAGGTATCGACCACACAGTTGTTGTCGAACGTGTTGCTCGTCGTATCCCAGTATTGGACGGAGGTGTACGTGATCTGAAATTGACTCGTATAGGGCGAGGGCACGGAAAGGGCGAGGAGGGGGTTGGCCTGGTATATCGCGGCCGTTCCCGACGCCGATTGCGTTGCAGGACAGTTAACGAATAAGGACGAATCTTGCTGGATGAGCGAAATAGCGTCTTGCGAAGTACTGGTCAGCACCGTGTCAAACGTGGCGAGTGTTCGGTGTGTCGAGGACGCTGAGAGCGACGTTCCGAAGGCAATGATAAGGGCGACCGACGCCATAGAGAGAATGATGAGCGCCAACAACACCTCGACGAGCGTGTCACCCGACTCAGAGCGATCCCTGCGGGGCTTCACGGTCGAAGAAACCCGTGCGTTATGCGTTACGCCGCGCGACGCGCTCATTGGAGCAACCCGTCATTCTCAGTTGGACAACGACGTAACTCCGGTCGCCGCGAAAACGTCGAGCGAACGAGGCGCCGCACGTCACATGGGGAGGTCACAACGTTCATTAGATAAACACCCCAAAAGCAACGGCTTCAAGACCAGTGCCCACCAACGTCACGGTCATGGACTGCGGCGCGATCGCCTCCACCATGGCTGTTCCAGACTTATAGGCACCCGTTTCGCTCTCAGCGGGATTCCCATTTAGGGCGGGCATGGAGCCGTTGCAACTCACTGTTGGTGTCTTATTGCCAACGAGACCCTGAGTTGGCTGGTCGTCCAAGCACGCATTGCCGACTGGGTCCGCGGCTGTGTCGATTGAGGTTCCGTTGGGAACGATGTGAAGATTTTTGACATTGGTCGCGGTCGCGTCCGACCAAACAATTGACTCGCCCACGTCCGTGGATTCAGCATCCGCACTCATGAATTTCCAGCCGGTCGCCGGAACTCCTTGAGGGCTGTCGATCGTGATATCGGTGAGCGTTATCGTCGACGTACCTGAGCCTGTTTGATAGAGCGCCGGGTCACCCGGGATGTTCGTGTAGTTCGCCGGTATCGCGGGATTACCGCCGCTCGCGGGAACTCCCTGGTTACCGAGAAAGCCGTTCGTCCACGTCGGCAGTGGCCACGGCTTCACCGCGGTTCCTGTGATATTGATGCAGAAATACAAGAAGTACCCATCAGGGAGTTTCACCGACATCTCCAGACAGTCCGAACCCGACGTCGCGGCGGTCATGGACGAGCCAATCAGCGTCGAGAAATCGACGAAGCACAGTGACCCCGCGTACTTACCGGAACCGGGAGTCGCGTATCCGCACGTCGTAGTACTGCTCGGAGAAATGGGTGTTCCCGACGAGTCCTGCGATGAGCTCGCCTCTGGGAAGGCGTCCAAGGTGAACGCGTACTTACTCCTCGGCTCCGTGGTACTAAAGACAACGTTCGTAACAGCCGAAGTGAGTACCCACTTCGACTTCGCGTCCGTGTTACAGGTCGTGTCCGCGGAGGAGCACGAGAGCGCCACAAAGGTACTTGGACTTTGCGATGAGGGTAGATCGTACGAAACTATTGACGACGACGCCGGGTTCGTGGTATTGCCGTTCGTGCAGTATTGACGAACAAGATTTACCGAGCCGTTGGTTGAACCATTGGCTTTCTCAACGTAGGAAATCACCGTTTGGTATATGCCCGACGTAGCCAAATTCCACTCAAGACCTAGTACCTGCACTCCGGTTCCGCATTGAGGGTTACTTACCTGGGCCGTCGTCACTTCCAACGCACTCTGCACGTCGGGCTGGAAGCTCGCTTCGAGGATCTGCGAGTCGCCAGTATCGGCCAGCCGTGCCGCAGTGCTCGTTTGAAGGGAGAGAATCGAAACCAATCCCAAGGCGAGGCCGCCCACGATGAGCGGGGACACGACCGTTACAATCAGCAGTTCGACGAGTGTAAAACCGTTCTCAGAATGGCCGCGACGTCGTTCGATCATCCGGGCAATGGGCGTGGCGCTACCGCGTGACGGTCTGGGGTGAACCCCTCGACGCCGCGATTTTCTCATCCAACCTTTACCTGGTTGTAGATGCCGTACATCGCCGAGATCAGCGCCACCGCCACGAAACCGACGACGACACCCATGAAGATGATGATCGCCGGTTCGAACAGGGCCGTCGCCCGGTCCAACTTCGTTTCGAGTTCTCGGTTGTAGTACTCGGCGGCGACGTCCAGTTGCTGGTCGAGGGTGCCCGTCTCCTCACCAACACGGAACATCTGACGCGCGGCGCCCGGGAAGAGCCCGCTACGCGCAATCGGTCCCGCAAGACCCTGTCCTTCCATCATTGCTTCGCGCACCGCCTCGAGCGCGTCGTGGTAGACGGCGTTATTGGCCGAATCAGCCGTAACGGCCATCGATCGCGGCAGGTCGACGCCAGCCTTCAACATCGAGGAGAGAATCCGACACGTGCGCTCGAGGATTGCCGTCTGAGTGAGGTCGCCCACCACCGGCAGCTTCAGCATCCAGGCGTCCATCATGGCGTGGCCCTTGGGTGAGCGACGCATTGATATGAAGCCGACCACGAGCACGATGACGACGGCTAACTCCGCGTACCACCAGTGCAGGACGAATCCCGACGAGTCGATCATCATGACCGTGACCAGGGGCAACTTCGCATTGAGTGACTTGAAGAACACCGTGAACCGCGGCAGCACGAACACGACCAACACCAGCACGGTGACGACCGACATGCAGGCCACCACCGCGGGGTAGATCAGTGCGGCGGTGATCTTGCTGCGCGCCTTGGTGTCACGCTCGATGTAGTCGGCAAGTTGGTTGAGGACTTGGTCCAAGTTGCCCGTCAGCTCTGCTGACTCCAAGATGCCCACGTAGAAGTTCGGAAACGCCTCAGGATGCTGCGCGGCCGCGGTGGCGAAGGTGTCGCCCGCGCGCAGGCTGTCAACGACCTCGCGGAGGATGTTTCGCAACAGTTTGTTTTGGGTCTCTTCGACGATGACTTCGAGGGCCTCCATGATGGGAATCCCGGCCTTCATGAACACCGCCAACTGGCGCGTGAAGTTCATCACGTCTGGTCGAGGAACCTTTTTCTTGGTGATCTCGAACTTGAGGACGCTGGTTTTGGTGGCGACCTCAAGAGGCTGAAAACCCCGTTCCAGCAGGGCGACGTGGGCGGCACCACTCGAGGCGGCCATCTCTGTGCCGCTGACCTTCTTGCCGTTGGCGTCAATGGCCGTGTACTTGTACGCCTGGAGGGAGTGGTCGTTCTTGTTCTTCTTGCCTTTGAGAACGACTTCCTTTTCCTTCTTAACCTTGGGAACGACCTCTTTGTCCTTGTCCTTCTTCAATGTGAGTGGGCTCATAGTGCGTACACGCTCCTAATCACTTCGGCGACGGTGGTGATGTCCTGGACCACGAGGCTGATGGCCTCCTGGCGTAGGGTTCGCATCCCTTGTTTCCTGGCCATGTTGTGTAACTCCTCTTGGGTTGCCCAGCCGACGATGAGACGCTTGATTTCAGGGGTCATCACGAGCAGTTCGTAGACGCCGATGCGGTCCTTGTAGCCCGTGTCACTGCAGAAGTTGCACCCGGAGCCGTAGTAGAAGGTCGTTTTGGCCGGCCCGCCACTCTCCTCGTAGAACTCCCGTTCGTCGTCGGTCATCGTGTAGGTCGTCTTGCAGGAGGGACAGATCCGACGAAGGAGGCGTTGGCCGACGATGCCGAGCACCGAAGAGGCCACCAGGAAGGACTCAATGCCCATGTCCAAGAATCGGTGCAGGGCCGAGACCGAGTCGGTGGCGTGCATCGAGGAGATGACGAAGTGACCGGTCAGCGCCGACTGGACGGCGACGCGAGTCGTCTCCACGTCTCGGATCTCACCCACCAGGATGACGTCGGGGTCCTGACGGAGGATCGACTTGAGACCGGTGGCGAAGTTGAGGCCGGCCTGCTCGTTGGTCTGAATCTGGTTGATGCTCGGAAAGACGTACTCGACCGGGTCCTCGATGGTCATCACGTTGAGCGTGGGGTTGGAGACCTCCGAGAGCGTGGCGTAGAGCGTGGTGGTCTTGCCACTGCCGGTGGGTCCCGCACACAGCACCATCCCAAAGGGCGATCGCACGAGTTTGGAGTACGTCTTGTGCGTATCCTTCGGCATGCCGAGGTCACCCAACTTGAAGACCGATCGCGTCTTGTCGAGAATTCGCATGACGCAGTTCTCGCCCATGATCGTCGACACGGTGGCGACGCGAACGTCGACCTCTTGACCGTCGATGGTGATGGTGAGCTGGCCGTCTTGGGGACGTCGTCGCTCAACGATGTTCATGTTCGCCATGATCTTGATGCGACTGACGAGTCCCGGACCAATCGCGATGGGAAGTTGCAAGATCTCCTTGAGCGCGCCGTCGATGCGGAAGCGCACGCGCACGAACTCCTCGGAAGGTTCAATGTGGACGTCCGACGCGCGGTCGCGCATCGCTTGGGTGAGGATGCGGTCAACGACCTGGACGACCGGTGCGCTGTCGCCGATGACTTCTGCCTCTTGTGGCGTCGTGCCCGCCGCCTTCTTCCTCGCGCTCTCGACCGACTCGAACGCTTGGACTAACTTTCCGACGCTGCCGATGGCGCGATAGTTCGTGTCCAGCGCCCAGACGATGTCACTCGTCGGCGCGATCATCAGGTTGACTTTTTGCTTCGTCGCCGACGCCAGCATCGCTCGTAGTTCGTCACTCGGTTCGGCGACCGCGACGTAGAGGCCGTCGGCTTCGAGGCGCACCGGGATGGCGAGTTGTTGGCGCGCCATCTCCTCGGGCACCATCGTGATCACCGCCGGATCGACATTGTCACGTCGAAGGTTCACCACGACCAGACCGAAGTACGCCGCGAGTGCGTCGGCGAGAACTTGGGCGTCAAGTGCTCCCATGTTGACGAGCAGTTCGCCGAGCTTGCCACCGTGTTCTTGTTGTTCGGCGAGGGCCTGATCGAGTTGGGCCGACGTGATCAGACCCTTCTCCATTAAGAGGTCACCGAGGCGACCTTTGAAGGGTCCCGCCACCGCCATCGAGGAGGGGGCCGAACCGCCAGGGGCTCGTGCGGGCTCGACCATGGTTGAGCCGAGTTGACGTTCGCCCGCCGTGCCCGAGGTCCCGTTCAGCGACGTCGACCCGGGGTTCAGAGTTTCCGCGTCGTCCTTCTCGCCTCGGCCGGGGCGAGGAATTTTTTCCGTCTTCCTCTTGAGCGCCACAGTCACCTCACCGAATTCCGACACAAACTAAACGTTTTGAATATAGTTCTGGGTTCTGTAAAAGAATGGTCATTATTTTCCCACGTCGACATCAACTGATCACTCGCGCGGTCAATTGACCGGTGATTATTAACGTTCATTTCGACGGTCCCGACTCATCTTCGTATGTCGTCATCACGACTTCTGCAGTAATCCAGGCTAAATCCTTCTTCGAAGGTTACTTTCACGATTCCTCAGTTCCGGTCATTTGTTGGCAAGAATTTGACAGAGTGTTGAGAAAAAAATGCAATGTATCTTGGGCTCAATGGCACGTGGTGAACAATTTCGGCGTGTTTCATCGTGAAATCCCTCTTCATAGTTACGTGAACTTCCTTTCAACCAACTTCGTACGTCGCCCATCGATCACGCGAATGACGGCTTTCTCCGTCATGCTCGAACCTTTGATGCAGCTCCAGCGTCACCACAAATTGGTCATCGCTGGAACCCACGACCGTGCTCTCACCGCCGCAGCGCCGCCACTCGCATCTACCCCGACGCGATTAACGAAGGATCGCGGGCCGTCCAAAGAAGTACCCCTGACCGAGCATCCCTCCCTCACCCAAGGGCACGCCGAGCTCGCGCAGCATCCTCGCCTCGGCCTCGGTCTCGATGCCCTCCGCGATCAGCGTCGTGCCGCTCTGGGCCGCGAAGTGACACATCCCCGCGATCATTGCTTGGCGAGCGGGATCGGTATCGATGTCGCGCACGAGCGAGATGTCGAGCTTCACGAAGTCGGGCTGTAGTTCGAGGATGTGACTGAGACTCGTGTACCCGGCGCCGGCGTCGTCGACCGCCAACTGGCAGTGATCGATCTCACTGAGGGCCCGGCGGATCGCGGGATAGTTTTTTATCTGCGCGTGCTCGGTGACCTCGATCACGAGCTGTCTTGAAACGGCAGCGACCACCTCGGCGGCGTCGCCATCGATCAACGCCGCGGGTGAGAAGTTGAGACTCAGCCAAATGTCCTCGGGCAGCTCCGACGCCGCGTCGAGGGCCATCGTGGCGCAGAGCGCTTCCAACTCGTTCCCGAGTCCGACGCTGTGCGCTTGCATGAAGCGCAGGTCGGGACTCTCGAGGTCGTCGAATCTCGTCAGCGCTTCGTAGCCGACGACGCGACCGCTTTCGAGTTCGACGAAAGGTTGGAAGACGGGATGGAACTGTCGTCCACACATAATCGAGAGGATGCGCGTGCGCAATGTCTCGCGCTCGGAGAACATCTCCGCCTCAGCTCCGAAGAGCGCCCCGGCGTAGGAGCCCAACTCCTCGAACACCGCGAGCCTCGAGGTCATCCAACTCGGACCGTCGGCGTCCTTCGACGCCAGGGCCAGGATCCCGATGAGTTGACCTTCCCACCGGATCGGCACGTTGGCGACCGTCCTGAATCCGTCGCGGATCAGTCCCTTGGAAAACGGGTCGCTAAAGTTGCCCGCCGGTGAAGCGAAGTCGAGCCACCACGCCCCGGCCGTCGTGCGCTCGGCGAGCTGGTCGGGGTTAGCGACACCGAGGGTCGCCCCGCTTCGCGCGTCGGCGAAGGAGTCACCCCCGGCACCGATCGTCATTAAGGTCCCGTCACTCTGGATGAGGACCATCAGCGCCCCGTCAATCAGGTCCAGTTTCGTCGCGGCGTGACAGAAGGCCTCGGCGGTCGCCTGGAGCGACGGCGCTCGCCGGACCTCCTGCATGATGTCCAGGATGTCCATGCGGTCGCGCTGCTCGCGAGTCCGGTTCGTCTCGAGGCGACGCTCGAGGGTGAGGTCGCGCTTGACCGCCACGTAGGCGAACAAGTCACCCTCGGCGTCGTGGACCGGAGAGATCGTGGTGTCTTCCTCGTAGAGCTCACCGTTCTTTCGACGGTTGATCAACGTCCCGTGCCAGGCCTGGCCGCCGAGGAGGTGGGACCACATGACCTGGAAGAAGGTGTGGTCGTGCAGTTCGCTGCGAAAGAGGGTCGGGGTCTGGCCGAGGACCTCGTTGAGGTCGTAGCCACTGGTTCGCAGGGAGGAGGGATTGGCGTAGAGGATGGTCGAGGTGGGATCGGTGACGACGATGGACTCACTCGCCTGGTCGATCGCCTTGGAGAGGAGGGTCTGGTCTCGTAGGGACTGAGTGAGCCTCGCAAAGTCCCGCAGACGTTTGAGGCCGTAGCCCAGTTCGCTGGCGAGGTCCTCTAAGACGTCGACGACGTGCTCGTTAAAGGCACTCGGCTCGGCGGCGTAGACCTGCAGTGTGCCGTCGACCGTTCCGTTGACCGCAACGGGTAGGGCAATGCACGAGCGGAAGCCGTGGACCGATGAGGTCTCGCGCCAGGGTAAGAAGGTCTCGTCGGTGGCGAGGTCGCCGATCACGACGGTCTGGCCCGTGCGCATCGCCGTCCCGACGGGGCCTCGACCCAACGGACCGACACCCCATTCGATCTCAATCGATTCCACATACTTATGGTGATTCGAGCTCATCGCGACCTTTTCGACGCTATGCGCCTGGTCCGGCACCCGGCGGGCGTACCACGCGAGCAGGTAGCCACCTTCGTCGACGGCGGCCTGGCACATCTGCAACAGCAAGTCCGTCTCGTTCTCCGAGCGCACGAGAACTTGGCTTCCGGCCGACAACGTTCGTGCGGCGCGCTGCGCCACGACTTCGCCTTGGCAGTCCCGCAGCCCGACGACGGCACCGGTGATCTCCCCCGCGGTGTCGCGCGCGGGCTGGATCCGTACGGCCATCCAATGAAACTCCCCGCCGGCGGTCTTCACGCGGAGATTCGTGTCCTCGACTGGCTCACCGGCGTGGACCGTCTCTCGCCAGTCGTCCAGCCGAGCGAAGTCCTCCTCGTTGATGAGGTCCCGGGACTTGGTGCCAATCAACACACTCGGGGCCCAACCGAGCACGTCGAACGACGACGGCGAAACCCAGCGAATATCGCCGCTGCGGTTGGTCTCAAAGATGACGTCAGAAGAGTTCTCCGCCAGCAGGCGGAACTTCTGGCTCAGTTCGACCCGGTCGGTCACGTCGCGCCAGGTGTAACTCAGCCCGTCGCCCGTCTTGACCGCGCGAACGTCACAGTGCCGTTCGGAGCCCAAGATCTCGTTGAAATACGTGAAGTCGTCGAGGAGCAGGGGCTCGCCGGTCTCTACGGTGTGGACGTACGTCTCGAAGACACCCGAACCGAGATGTCCGGGGAGGAGGTCAAGGAGGCGGGCACCGACCATTACTTCGCGTGTCGAGTGGTTATAGGTAATGGCCGCTTCGTTCGCGTCGGCGAAGACGAAGTCAATAACGACGCCGTCGGCGTTGCGCACGGCCTCGAAGATCACGAACGGATCCATCAGGGCGTCGCGGGCGGCGTTCAGGCGGGCACGCTCGAGCGCCAGCTGCTCCAGAAGTTCCTTGGCGTTCCCGCGACCCGCAGGCCGCGCCGCATCGTTTCTCTCCGGGGCGTTGGCTTGGAGATTCCCGCGTGTGCGATGACGCTGCAACATGCGGCCTCCGACCTGACGCCCTCCGAATTTCGCTGGGTTATCCACCAACGACGTACTGATACGCCGTTCGCGGAGACTCCATCTTCAACGGTCGCCGCCAAACTGAGCGCACGGGTTTCACAACAATCGAAAACCTTGGACGCGACGGCGTACGCCGTCACCGTGTTGGTGGCGTGGACCGAGTCACGTTTCCCGCGGGGTCACGACGGTGAGGTTGGAGATAGCCGGTTCCGGTCGTCGGGTGGGACCTTCAGCGGAGCTACGCAGGAGGTGGCGCGTGATCTTCGCGATGTTCGGTGCCTTGTGGTGACGTGGCGGCGATCGTCCTCGTGTTCGTGACGGCGATTGCCGTCGCCGACGTCGTGGTGGTGGTCGCGGTGCCGATCTCCGACGCCGCCCCGTGAGCCGGGCGTCTCGTATCGTTTGGGCGTGACATTCGTTTCCGAGCACGCTCAGGGCATCGAGCTTCGCGGCCTGACCAAGTCTTACGGCGACGTACCGGCAGTTCGCTCCATCGACCTGTCCATCGCGCCGGGCGAGACCGTTGCGCTCCTCGGACCCAACGGCGCCGGAAAGTCAACGACCATCGACATGATGCTCGGTCTGACCCGTCCGGATTCGGGGACCGTCTCCCTGTTCGGCTCTACCCCGAGCCACGCCGTCGACGCGGGTCTGGTGGGCGGGATGTTGCAGACGGGTTCACTGCTGGATTACTTGAGCGTGCGAGAACTCGTCACCATGGTCGCCTCGCTCTACCCCGACCCGCTCAAGGTCGAGGACGTCTTGGAACTCACGGGTGCGAGCGACTTCGCCAGTCGACGGACGACCAAGTTGTCGGGTGGTCAAACCCAGAGGGTCCGAGTCGCGATCGCGCTGGTGGCCGACCCGGAGCTACTGGTGCTCGATGAGCCGACCGCCGCGCTCGATGTCGAAGGACGCCGAGATTTTTGGAACTCAATGCGAGCCGTCGCGGCGCGTGGCAAGACCATCATCTTCGCGACCCACTACCTCGAAGAAGCCGACGCCTTCGCTGACCGCATCATCTTGATGGCCCGGGGTCGGATCGTGGCGGACGGGCCACCAACCGAGATCAAGGCCAAGGTCGGTGGCCGCACGATTCGCACGACGCTTCCCGAAGTGGCGCTCGCCGATCTGTCGGCGCTGCCCGGGGTGGCTACCGCCGAGCAACGAGGCGACGCCTTCACCCTGACCTGCGTCGACTCCGCGTCGTCGGACCTGGCGCTGCGATCACTGCTCAGTGGCTTTCCGGCTGCACGCGACGTTGAAGTGCGTGGCGCCGGCCTCGAAGAGGCGTTTTTGAACCTCACGGGCGACGACCCGGACGACTTCACCGCGACCAGCGCACCATGAAACAGCTCACCTACGTCCGCTACGAGGTGCTGCGCACGATTCGAAATCGGCGCTTTCTGATCTTCTCGCTGATCTTTCCCCTCATCTTGTTCTACGCCATCGCGAGCGAACACCGCACCGCGGTGACTGACGGTATCCCTTTTCCGCTCTACTTCATGACCGGCATGATGGCCTTTGGCTCGATGAACGCCGTCGTCTCGAGCGGCGGGCGCATCGCCGCCGAACGCCAAGTCGGCTGGACACGACAGATGCGCGTCACGCCCCTTCGAACCAGCACCTACTTCTTCGCCAAGGTGTTGACGGGGTACTTGATGGCCCTCTTCAGCCTCGTCGTCTTGGCGCTCGCGGGTACCACGCTGGGCGTGCGACTCGACGCCACGCAGTGGCTCACCATGGTGGGCCTGATCCTGGTGGGACTACTCCCGATCGCGGCGATGGGGATCATGCTCGGTCACCTGGTGACGGTCGACTCATTGGGCCCCGCGTTGGGTGGCGTCACGTCGCTGTTGTCACTGCTCGGTGGAGCGTTCGGGCCGCTCGCGACGGCCGGCACACTGTTGACGATCGTCAAGTTGCTGCCGTCGTACTGGATCGTCCAAGCGGGTACGACCGCCTACGGCGGAAGCGAGTGGCCAGCCGAGGCCTGGATCGTCATCGCGGTATGGACGATCGTGACCGTGCGGATCACCGCACTCGCGTATCGTCGCGCCACCGCCCGCGTGTAGGACTGAACCGGAAGTCGAGTGACGCGAGGGCTCTTTCCTACTGGCTACCGGCTGACGTCGTTGCTCAGGAGTGAGAACGTGACGTTGCGTGCAGTGCCGCTCGCCGCAGCAGCGCGGAGTCCGAGGCGACCGCGACGAAGGAAAAACCTCGCTCGTTGAGCGCCTCGACGCCCTCGGGGTCACCGGTCAAGATCCCCGCGGCGACGTTGGCGGCCTTCGCGGCGCGGATCACCGCGTCGAGGGCGTCTAGGAAGATTGGCGCGTCGAGTTGACCCGGCACACCGAGGGACGCCGAGAGGTCCGAGGGTCCGACGAAGAGGGCGTCCACGCCCGGAATCGCTGCGATACTCGCGACGTGTTCCACCGCAGTCGCGGACTCGATCTGGACGACACCGACGACGTCGTTGTTCACGCTCGCACTGTCGCGGGGGTCCCCGCCGAAGGATCGAGCCCGGTTATAGGTCGCCACGCCGCGGTCGCCCTGCGGCGGATACCAGAGGTGCGCGACGGCCGCGCGAACCTCTTCGGGCGTGTCTAGCCGCGGGAACATCACGCCGCAGGCGCCGAGGTCGAGCACGTGACCGACGCGAATGCGCTCGGGCGACTCGACGCGGACGAACACCGGCACGTCGTGAGCGGCGCCGGCGAGTAGTTGCCCAATCAGCGCATCTTCACTGCGCGAACCGTGTTCGAGGTCCACCAAGAGCCAGTCAAAGCCACTGAGCGCGAGTACTTCGGCGACGAGGGGCGACCCGAGGTTGAGGAACGTCCCGCGCAGGTCGGCGCCGTCACGGACCCGCTCACGCAGCGTCGTCACGTAACTCGCCCGGCGATCAACGTGGTCACGTCGGGCGCGGCGAGGAGAGGGGAGAAAAACGCCATGCGTTAGTCTTCCACCACGGGTGGGGGGTCGCAACTTACCCGCCCACTCCCGCGACGCGAGTCCATGAGCCCAACGCGCATCACCAAAGTCGTCATCACGCCCGTCGCCTTCGCCGATCCACCGCTCCTCAACGCCGTGGGGGTGCACGAGCCGTTCGCGCTTCGCTCGATCATCGAGATGGAGACGTCCGACGGCGTTACCGGGCTGGGTGAGTCCTACGGGGACGCGAGCCACCTCGAACGCCTCCACCGCGTGGCGCAGGCCCTCATCGGCGTCGACGTCTTTGCCACCTCTCGCATGCTCGAGGTGACCGCCGACACGCTCGGCGGGGCCGTCGGCGCGGACCGACACGGCTTGACCGGGCAGATCAGTGCCTCGGGCACCGCGTTACGGACCTTTGCCGCCTTCGAAGTCGCCGCGCTCGACGTCCAGGGCAAACTCCTGGGTCGCCCGGTCTCGGACCTGCTCGGCGGTGCCGTACGCGAGCTCGTGCCGTTCTCCGCCTACCTCTTCTATAAGTGGGCGTCACACCCGGGCGACGCCGCCGACCGTTTCGGCGAGGTGCTCGATGCAGCGGCCATCGTCGCCCAGGCCCGCTGGATGCTCAAGGACTACGGCTTTGGCGCGATCAAACTCAAGGGCGGCGTCGTTTCGCCGGAGCTCGAGATTGAAGCGGTCTTCGCGTTGCGCGACGCCTTTCCCGAAGTGCCGCTGCGACTTGACCCCAACACCGCCTGGAGCGTCGCGACGTCGATTGACGTCGCGCGGCAACTCGAGGGCGTCCTCGAATACCTGGAGGATCCGACCCCCGGGCTCGCGGGGATGGCCGAGGTCGCTCGTGAGACCCCGACGCCGCTCGCGACCAATATGTGCGTCGTCGGCTTCGAGGACATTCCTCCCGCGCTCGCCCTGGGGAGTGTCCGCGTCATCCTCTCCGACCACCACTACTGGGGGGGACTACGAAAAGTCAGCGGACTGGCGGAGATCTGTGACACGTTCGATCTGGGCCTCTCCATGCACTCCAACTCCCACCTCGGGATCAGTCTGGCGGCGATGACCCACCTTGCGGCGGCGGTGCCGAACTTGACCTACGCCCTCGACACCCACTGGCCCTGGAAGGACGATGACGTCATCGAAGGTGGCGTCCTGACCTTTCGCGACGGAGCGCTCCGCGTGCCAACGTCACCGGGCCTCGGCGTCGAACTCGACCGTGACGCCCTGGCGCGACTGCACGAGCGCTACCTCACGTGCGGGATCAGCGATCGCAGCGACACTCGCTACATGCAATCCATTGACCCGACCTACGACGGAACACTCCCGCGATGGTGAGCGTCACCGGCTACGCCTACCCCTGGGACTACCTCGACGACGACGCGGCCGCGCCGCGCGCCGCGGAAGTGGGCCTCGACGTGATCGCCCTCGCCGCCACGTATCACGCAGCTCGAGTGCCCCGGCCACTGCATCCGACGCGACGGATTACCGAGATTCCTTACTCCGCCGCCTACTTCCCGATCCGCGACGCGGCGTGGCAAGGACGCCGGCTCATGCCGCGCGCGCCGCGTTGGCTGGACGGCGAGGCGCCATTTCTTGAGGCGCAGCGCCAACTAACGGCGGCGGGCTGCGCCGTCGACGCGTGGATCGTGCTCACCCACGTCGACGACGCGGCGACGGAGTACCCCGACCTCGTCGTGCGTAACGCCTTCAACGAGCCCTACCCCTACGCGCTGTGCCCCCGCTGGAGCGAGGTCCGGGCGTACTGTCGCACCCTCCTCGAAGAGACACTGCTCACCACCGAGTGCCGCGGTGTCGTACTCGAAGCCTGTGGCCCCATGGGCCTTGATCACGGCGGGGTCCACGACAAAGTCGAGTTCGCCCGGGTGAGCGCGACCGATGACGCGTTGCTCTCGATCTGCTTCTGTCGCGCGTGTCGCGACGGGCTCGCCGCACGCGGCCTCGACGCCGGGGACCTCGCACGACGCGTTCGCGAGGGTCTCGGCACCGGCGCCGCCTCGCCCGAGGAGGTACTCGGCGAGAGTGCTGTCGAGGTCGCGGCCTATCGCGTGTCCCTGAGCACCCAGTTACGCGACGACCTACTCGACGCGGTGCGCCATTTTCGAAGCGACGCGCCGGTGAGCGTACATACGTCGTCACGGCCGTGGGCGACGGGTTCGTTCCCGGCCGCGGGCGACGCGGCGTCCCTGGGTGGGCTCACGAGCGTCGTCGCGAACTGTTGGGACGACGAGCTCGCCGAAACCGAGGTCCGCACCCTCGCCGCGTTGGCGGGCGACGATCGGGCTGTCGGCGGCTACCTCCGGCTGGACCGCGAGTGGCCCGCGGCCTCTCTCGAGGCACGGGTGCGCAACCTTCTCGCGTGGGGATTGAGCGAACTCCATCTCTACCATCTGGGACTCCTCGACGCGCAGGGTCTAGCGACCGCGCACGGCCTGGCTGCGGCGGCGCGCACTATTGAGAACGACTCAACGCCCCCGAGCGATATCGCGAACTAAACAGAGTGTGCAAACGGTAGCGAGTGCGCAAGGAGCTGTGGTGGCCAGTGACGAGATAGTCGTGATTACGGGTGCGGATGGTGTCATCGGCACCCGACTTCGCCACTCGCTTCGCCGACCCGGTCGCCACCTGCGGCTCCTCGACCTCATGCGCCAGGCGCCCCTTGAAGCCGACGAGGACGCCGAATTGATCGTGGGTTCGTTTCTCGATCCGGAGTTGATGGAGACGACGTGCGCAGGCGCTCACGCGATAATTCACCTGGCCGGCCTCTCAACCGAGGGCTACACCTGGGACGAGTACCTCGACGTCAACATCGACGGCACCCACGTGGTGCTCGAGGCGGCCCGCCGAGCCGGGGTGCCTCGCGTGGTCTACGCGAGCAGTAACCACGCCGTGGGCTTTTCAACCTTGGAACCGGGCGCTCCGGCGCCCGACTACCTCTTTCCGAGACCCGACAGTTTCTACGGGGTGTCCAAGGTGGCGAGCGAGGGTCTCTGCAGCCTGTACCACGACCGCTTCGGCCTCGACGTCATCTGCCTACGAATCGGCTCGTACCGAGAACGCCCCGACTCTCGACGCGCCCTATGGAGCTGGCTCTCGCCAAAGGACTGCACACGGCTCTTCGAGGCCGCGCTCGCCACACCGAACCCGGGTTACCGCGTGGTGTGGGGCGTGTCGGCCAACGCCTGCGCCGCGGTCTCGCTCGAAGAGGCCACGGCGATTGGCTACGAGCCCGTCGATGACGCGGAAGCCTTCGCCGACGAGGTCGCGGCCCTCGACGCGGATGGACCCGCGACGCTGGGCTTCATCGGCGGCTCCTACGCCGCACCCTTCTCCGCCTAGGCGCCGTAAACCCGCAAGGGCCTTCGGACGTGGTGGTTAGTCTGCACTTGAAGACTGGAGTGACGATGACCGCGAGCAGTGAACCCGTCCATCTCAACAACCACCACCGCGCCACCTTGGAGAAGATCTTTCAACACCCGGTGAACCACAACGTCGAGTGGCCCGACGTGCTCTCGCTACTCAACGCCGTCGCCACCGTCGAAGAGAAGCACGACGGCAAGTTCAGCGTCACCCTCGGCGGGGTCACCGAGACCATTGAACGACCGAAGGACAAGAACTTAGGGGCCGAAGAGGTCCTCGATCTTCGCCGACTCTTGAGCGCGGTGGGTTTCTCGGCCGAGTGACGTCGCCACCGGCCGCGACACGACGGTCTAGAGTCGCGGCAGCGCGGCGAAAATGGCCTGCGCAATGAGGGCGTAGCCCGCGTCGTTCGGGTGGTCGTCGGGCCCAAAGGGTGCGCCGTAACACATCCAGGTCTCCTCGCAGGTGTCCTCGACGTTCTCGGGGATCGAGCCCACGTTCGGCAGCGTGACCAACGACGAATTATCGAGGTTGGAGATTCCGGGCACGTTCGCCGAGGGGACACCGGCGGCGGTGTAGGCCGACAGGAGCACGGCGTTCAGTTGGGTGACGTCGACGAGCGACGCCGTGGCTTCGCTCGGTCCATCCGCGCCATTGAAATAATGTGCGAGGAACGGATCGGCGTATAAGAGGCCGACGAAGCGGACCTGCGGTCCGGCGGCGGCTTTGAGCTGCGACAAGATCTTGGGCAAATCCACCTTGACCGCAGCGATACCCGCGGCGACGCACGCCGCGTTGGGGACGTCGGGCCAGAGACAGAGTCGGATGTTGTTGAACCCGAGATCGATCGTGACCACACCGGTTTCGCTCTGGTTCGCCTTCAAATACTGAACCGCGTTGGTCAGTTGCGTCTCGGGGGCGCTGTAGCAGTGGTCGTTGGCGGTGGTGTTAAGGACCGTTTGGACCAGGTCGCCCGGACAACCCATCTGTCGCAGCGTGAGCGAGACGCCCTGGAGTCGTTCTAAGAAGATCAGGTCGTTGGCGTAGCCGGTGTCGGTGCGGTGCCCGTTGTGATTCACGATGCCCGTCGGCTGGAAACCCAACGACGACGACGCACCCAAGTCGAGGTAAAAGCCCGTCAACCGCGCTGGAGCGGTCGTCGTGGTGGCCGACGCGGCACTCGCCGGGGTGCCCGCGGTGTGTAACGAGAACACGGCCGTCGCGACCGTCGCTATAACGATCAGCGCCACGGGCACGTACCTCACTAGTTGACGCATGGCTAGAACTCCGAAACGCAGATGGTGTGCCGCGACGCGAGGCCCCGGCTTGTTGAAACGCTACCCGCCGCAGCTCCTGGCTTCAGCACGTCTGGCGTCCCACGCGACCTTTCGATACGAGGAAACACTTCGAAGGTCCTGACGCTGGCACCTAATTGTCCCAGATCACAGTGTCCAGGTAGTTCGGTGCCAAGGAAAAATCTACCGACTGAACGCTAACCCCCGTCGGAACTTGGAATAGAACGCACCCAGTAGCGGTGTCGCCCCCGGGGAGGTCAATGAGACCAGTACCGGATGTGAAATTTCCACACTCCGAGGCACTTCCAAAGTCCGGTGTGTACGTCTGCCCATCGCTACCCTCCAGTGCTGTGCTGTAGTTTGCATCGCCATCAATACCCGGCCCCCCAGGATTCGAGAGAGAAAGCACAACCGCCACGAAGCGAAATCCTGAATCGGGCAAACCTGACCCGTCCCCAGCCGTCGCGGGATCAATAATCTGGGTGGCGGTCACGGAGAGCACATTTCCGGAAAAATCGTGGACTAATGATGCGGTGTTCAATGGAATCGCTGTAACCGGTGCGCCGGTCGCAATTGGACCCGTGATCAGTTGTGGGAGACCGAGGTCGGTTCGCACCCTCGCATCGGCCAGCGTCTGTTTGTTGAGATCGGACTGCAGTGTGTCCAGCACGGGCCCTGGATCGGACGTGTCTATCGAGTAAGCGCCCTTCCAATCGGCTGAAAGATGATTCGAATCAATGATGAAACTTGCGATATCCGCTCTTGCGATTACTGGCCACTTGTCATCATCGAGCGTTTGGGTGAGGTCACTGTAAGCGACCTGAAGTTTCGAGATTGCTTTCCCAAGTTGTGCGGCGGAGCCATCTTCGTTAAGCACTTCGATGATTGCGTTTTGTCCGTCCGTAGATTGGCTGTTAAAGGCGACCACAGCCGAGAGAAAACTTGACTTGGCGCTCGGCACGCGAAACCGACTGGACGGCGCGGACGGCGTACCGGGGCCGGCGGCGTTCTCCGCCACGACGGTAAAGGAGTAACTCGCCCCCAGCGTGAGGTGAGCGACGACACAACTCGTCGTCGTGGTGACACACTTCTCATTCGTTGGGTGCGCGGTGGCGACGTAGCGTCGCACGGACGATCCGCCGTTGGAAGCGGGCGGCGACCAGTGCACCTCGACCGAGCCAGCGACCTCGCTCGCGTGCACGCCTTGGGGCGCGCTCGGCGTCGAGGCGCCGGCGACGGTAACGGGAATCAGCGTGGTGGCGACGACGGTGGCGAGAATGACGATGGGGCGCAGCCCGAGGCGCCGAGTACCACACTGCATTCTCTCTCCTCCGACTCCATCAAGGCTAGTGACTGACCTTCGCCGAAACGACCCGCCGGCGTCGCTCAGTAGGCTCGACGCAAGGAGAGACGATGGCGAAGGCACCGAGCGAACACTGGCAACTAGAACCCGACGAGCACGACTATCCCGCGGCGACCACGTACCTCGGTCTGATCTGTGACCCGGCACTGGTGGCCAAACTGGTCAAGGAGCTCCAGGGCGCGCCAACCTCAATTTACGACGCCAAGGACCTCCTGCGCGCGAGTCGACTACCGCTGCTCGAGCGCGACAACCTCCACGTCGCGGGGGACCTCGAAAAGGTCAAGAACGGCAAGAGGCTCTCGCCCGTGTTGCTCGTACGCGGCAAGTTCCTCAAGAACCGTGATCTGGTGGTCGCCGACGGCTACCACCGCATCTGTGCGAGTTATTGGATTGATGAGAACTCCCAGATCCCCTGTCATCTCGTCGACGTACCGACCTAGGCGATGTAGCCGGGCGCTCTCGCTCTTCGGGCTCGAAGCGCCGCGCGGACTGCTTACACTTGGCGGGTGCGCCGCCTCATCCCCTTCACGATCCTCGCGGTCCTTACCGTCGCGTCACTCGTCACTCTTCGCCTCTCCTACGACCAGTCCGGTACGCACGGCTCACGGGTGAGCATCGTGACGAGCTGTTCGAACACCCTGACGAAGAGGCCCCAGGAGTACGTGATCACCTGCGCGGACGCGAACACGCTCCTCGGGTCGTTGCACTGGACCAACTGGGGTCAGGCGACCGCGTACGCCACGGGCGTGGCGCGGTGGAACAACTGCACCCCCGACTGCGTGAGTGGGCACTGGGAGAGCCAGCCCGTGACGGTGTGGGCGTGGCGGATTCGCGATGACCACTACACGCGACTCGCGAGCAGCGACCCGCACGTGCTCGGCCAACTCTCGGTCCGTCCGTACCCCTCCTGAGAAGCACTCGCCGCGCCCCACGATCAAAATCGGGTCCCGGGCCGTCTTTATACTGGAACTCGCACCACGCGACCTCGGACGACCCTCGTCGCGGGCGGGTGTCGCTCGAGCGGCACCGTGACACTCTCGAAATTGGAGTTCGGACGATGAAGTCTGCTCGCACCACCCTCGTGGTCGCCGTCCTGGTGACACTCGCGAGCGCGCTGCCCGCTTCGGCGAGCATCCCCGCGTGGCGGGCGGCAAAGTTGGTAGCGCTCCCGAGCGGCGCTGTCGGGATACCCGACGGGTTTCTCCCGACGCTCTCGTGCGTCTCGGCGGGCAACTGCGAAGCGGGTGGCGCCTACACCGGCGCGCACGGCGACGTCGAGGGACTGTTGCTCAATGAGACCGCGGGGAAATGGACCGCGCCGACGACGCTCCTGGCCCCCGCGAACGCCGCGGCGAATCCCGGTGTCACGATCTACGACCTCTCGTGTGGGGCGCTCGGGAACTGTGCCGCGGGGGGCAGTTACGAAGACCGCTCCGGCGACACCGAGGCCTTCGTCGCCAACGAAGTGGGCGGCCACTGGGGCGCGGCGCGGTCGCTGACGCTCCCCTCGAACGCGCTCACGAAGGGCCAGAGCGCCCTCGTACGATCGGTCGACTGTTCGGCGGCCGGTTCCTGCAGTGCGGTCGGAAACTACGGCGACAACGACGCCCTCGCTTCGCGCAGTCAGGGGTTCTTCGTCAGCGAAACGAACAACTCGTGGGGTCGAGCCAAAGAGATCACGTTCGCCACGGCAACGAACTTCAACCCGTTCGTCTCGATGAGCCAGGTCGCCTGCGTCGCGAGCGGCGACTGCACTGCGGTGGGCTCATTCATCGACGCGAACGACGTCACCGAGGGGCTACTGCTCAGTGAGCACAACGGCGTGTGGGTCAGGGCGCGGACGATCACGTTGCCCGCGAACGCGAGCGCCTTCGCGGGCGCGTCGATCAGCGAGGTGACCTGCGTTCGTGGCGCCTCGTGCGCGGTACTGGGCACCTACAACTCCACGACCGGCGCCATCGAAGCGCTCGTCGCAACGAATCACGACGGCTCCTGGTCGCGGGCGCGCGAACTCGCGATGCCCGCGGACGCCGCGGTGAACCCCCACGTGTTCCTCTACGGATTCACCGGCATCGCGTGCTCGAGTGCGGTTGACTGCGCGGTCGGCGGACAGTACCGCAACGTCGCGGGTGACTACGAGGGGTTCCTCGCCGACGAGGATCACGGGGTGTGGGCCGACGCGACCGAGCTCTCGTTGCCCACCGGCGCGCGCGAAGCCGGCAAGAACGGTGGCGTGGTGGCGGTCGCCTGCCCCGCAGAGGGAAGTTGTCGCGCCAGTGGCGCCTACATCGACTCGTCGGGCAACTACCAGGCCGTCGTCGTCAACCAGACGGGTGGACTCTGGCAGCGCGGCGCCAAGGTCGTCTTGCCCGCGGGAGGCGCGACCGTCGGCGTCGACGGCGGGATCTACTCACTGCTCTGTGCGACAGCGAACTCCTGCGTGGGCACCGGAAGCTACCTAAAGGGTGCGGGCATCTACGAGGGATTCACGCTTTCGGGCTGACCGGTGACGGGCTGCGCGCTCGGGCGAAGGTTTCATCTGCTGACCACCTGGGAGTCCCCCTCTTTTCACCTTGCGGTAACCCGGTCTCCTTATCGTGAGTACGTGGCACGTCAACGAACTCAAAGCCCCCTTGCAGACCCCGTTCGTGCCACCCCTCGCGACGTAAAGCGCCTGGCGTGAGCGCCGCGCTCGACGTGCCAGGTCGCAACGTCATCCTCATCGTCGAGGATGAGGAGAGTTACCAAGACGCGCTCAACGTCGGACTCAGCGTCGAGGGCTTCGTGGTGGTCGGTGCGACCAATATCGCCGAGGCGCGCGCGCTCCTGCTCACGGCCAAGCCCGACCTCGTGCTGCTCGACGTGATGCTGCCCGACGGCTCGGGCATTGACTACTGCCGAGAACTCCACGACACCACCCACATCCCGGTCATCATGGTCACCGCGCGCACCAGCGAAGTCGACGTCGTCTTGGGGCTCGAGATTGGCGCGGCCGACTACGTCACCAAGCCGTACCGCTTGCGTGAGCTCGTCGCGCGCATCCGCGCCGTGCTGCGACGCCCCCAGTCGGCGAGTGACGACGAGGTCATCAGCTTCGGCAACCTCCGCATCGACTTCACCCGGCGTACGGTCACGCGCGACAACCGAGAGGTGGAGCTCAGTCGCAAGGAGTTCGACCTGCTGGCGCTCTTCGCCACGAGACTCGGCCAGGTGGTGACCCGCGAAGTCTGTCTCGACACGCTGTGGTGGGGACTCGAACTCTCCGACACCCGAACCCTCGACACCCACGTCAAGCGTCTGCGCCAGAAAATCGAGGCCGATCCGGCGACGCCACGTCATCTCATCACCATTCGAGGCGTCGGCTTTCGATTGGACGCGTAGCCTGACGTCGTGAAGAAAAACGATCTGGCGTATGACTTCACCCTGCCCGATCAAGACGGGAACGAGCGGACCTTGTCGACCATGCTCCGTGACGGACCGGTCGTGCTGTTCTTCTTCCCCGCCGCGATGAGCAACGGCTGCACCAGGGAGTCCTGTCACTTCCGTGACCTCAAGGGTGAGTTCGAGGCGCTCGGGGCCCAACGGGTGGGCATCTCCATGGACGGCGCCGATCGCCTGGCAAAGTTCGCCGAGAAGAACGGCTTCGACTATCCAATTCTCGCTGACGTCGACGGCGACGTCGCTCGCCACTACGACGTCAAGCGGGCGCTCAATCTCTTGAAGGTGAAACGGGTCACGTTCGTGATCAATCAGGACCGCACCATCAAAGAGGTCATCACGAGCGAGGTCTCCATGAACGCCCACGCCGACCGCGCTTTGGCGGCCCTGCGCGCGTAACGCCTAGGGGGCGATGATTTTCGCCGCGGGGTCCGCCAAGAACGCCGCGACGTGACCGAGCACCCGTGACGCGAGAGCCCCGTCGATCTGGCGGTGGTCAAAGGCCATCGCGATCTCGACGGCGTGGCGCACCACCACTTCGTCGTTGACGACCCACGGCGCCTTGGCGATCTGACCAATCGCCAGAATCGCCCCGGTGCCCGGGGGCAGGATCGGCATGGCCGCGTCCACGCCAAAGGGCCCGACGTTGGTGATCGTCAAGGTGGTGCCGATCATCTCGTTCGGCGTCGTCGTTCCGTTGCGCGCCTTTTCGACCAGCACGTTGAGCGCTCGGGTCATTTCGACGAGTCCCATCTCGTCGGCGCCCTTGATGTTGGGCACGATCAGTCCACGCGGCGTGTCGGCTGCGATGCCCAAGTTGACGCTTCGTCGCACGACGACTTCGCTGGTGTTGCTATCGAAACTGGAGTTGATCCCGGGGTAGTGACGCGCCGCATCACAGAGCGCCAACGCCACGATCGACAGCGGCGAGAGACGAATATCGTTCAAACTCGCCTGTTGCTTGAGCGACGCGAGCAACTCGACCGTCTTGGTCGCGTCCAAGCGCACCCAGACCGCGGCGTGCGGCGCACTGAAGGCACTCTGAACCATCGCTTCGGACATTGCGCGCAGGACACCCTTGACGGGGATGCGCTCCTCCTTGGGACCGGTCGACCACGACTCGATGTCGCGACCGACGAAGTGCGACGGGCTCAGCGGTCCGGTGATGGGGGCGCTGGCTCGAAGGGCGGGGGCGGAACTCGCCGGCGCGCCACTGAGAGCCCGTTCGACGTCGACGCGCGTGATCAGTCCGTCACGGCCGGTGCCGGCGAGTGTCGAAAGGTCCACGCCGTGTTGCTTGGCGTAGAGGCGCACGGGCGGCGTCGACCGTGGCGCCAACGCGGACGGCGGGTTCGCCGCGACGCTCGGCGTCGATGGCGGCGGTGGAGGTGACGTTACGGGTGCGCTCGGCGCGGGCGCGGGCGCCCCCTGGCGACGATGTTTGCGAGTGGCGACACCGTCTTCGTTGGCGACGCCGTAGCCGACGAGGACCGCTTCACGACCCTCGCCCACCGACGCCGCCCCTTCGACGGGGGCAGCTACGATCGCGGCGGGTGCCGAGGGTGCGCCGCCGACGTTGAAGGTGATGAGGGGTTTGTGCACTTCCATCACGTCGCCCACGTTGCCGTGCAGCGCGACGACGGTGCCCTCGTACGGGCTCGGCAGTTCGACGGTCGCCTTAGCGGTTTCGATGTCGACCAGGGGTTGGTTCAAGACGACCGTGTCGCCGACGTTCACCTTCCAGGTCACGATCTCGGCCTCGACGAGACCTTCGCCGACGTCGGGCAGCAGGAAGATCTCTTCGCTCAACTCTCGAACTCCATCACTCGGTCCACCGCGTCCAGGATGCGGTCAACCGTCGGGCGGTAGTCCTCCTCGAGACGCGTGGGTGGGTAGGGCACGTGGTAGCCACTCACGCGCATCCCGGGGGCGCGCAGTGAGTAGAAGCAGCGCTCGGAGAGCTCCGCGACCAGTTCCGAGCCGATTGAGGCCATGTGCGGCGCCTCTTGGACCACGACGAGGCGTCCGGTCTTCTCGAGCGACTTCACCATCGGTTCGAGGTCGAGTGGCGCGATGGAACGCGCGTCGACGACCTCTAACGACCTCCCCTCCACCGCGGCGGTGTCGGCCGCGCGCAGGATGGTCTTGATCGAGGCGCCGTAGCCAATGACGGTGACGTCGGTGCCTTCGCGTCGAACGGCGGCGTCGAAGAGCCCTGACGGCGGGTTCTCCGTGTCGACCTCGCCCTTCTCCCAGTAACGGCTCTTGGGCTCACAGAAGATGATCGGGTCGTCGTGCTCGATGGACTGTTGGATCATCCAGTACGCGTCGTTCGGCGTCGAACACGACACCACGCGCAGTCCCGCCGTCGCGGCGAAGTACGCCTCGGGGCTCTCCGAGTGGTGCTCGATCGCGCCGATGCCCCCCTGGAAGGGGATGCGAATCACCAGGCCCATGGTGTAGACGCCGTCGCTGCGCTTGTGCAACTTGGCGACTTGGCTGACGATCTGGTCGAAGGCCGGGTACACGAAGCCGTCGAACTGGATCTCGCACACGGTGCGGTAGCCCCGAATCGCCAGCCCCACCGCGGTGCCAACAATGGCGGACTCCGCCAGCGGCGCGTCGATGACGCGGTCTTCGCCGAAGTCCTTCTGCAGTCCGTCGGTGATGCGAAAGACCCCACCGAGCTTGCCGACGTCCTCACCCATGATGAGGACCTTCTTGTTCTTCTCCAGTGCGCGGCGCAGGCCCTCGTTGAGGGCCTTGGCCATGGTCATGGTGGTGGTCGCCATCAGTGCGACCCTCCACTGACGCCGAGTTCGACCATCTCGCGGCGACCCTCGTCGATGAGGGGATGCGGTGCGGCGTAGGCGTGGTCGAACATCGTGATCGGGTCGGGCCGGTCCATCGCGAGCACGTCCTCTCGTAGTTGCAGCGCCTTCGTGTCGGCCTCTTCTTTGACCTCGTCGAACTTGGCGGTCTTCACGTGGTATTCGCGCACCAACAGCGACTTGACGCGCTCGATGGGGTCACGGTGCTTCCACACCTCGACCTCGGCGTCGATGCGATAACGCGTCGGGTCGTCGGAGGTGGTGTGGGCACCGAGTCGGTAGGTGTAGGCCTCGATCAACGTCGGCCCCCCGCCCACGCGCGCGCTCTCGAGCGCACGCTTCGAGACCTCGTAGACCGCGAGCACGTCGTTGCCGTCGACGCGTATCCCGGGGAAACCGAATCCCTGCGCGCGGTGATAGAGCGGAATCTTGGACTGGATCGACATGGGCGTCGAGATGCCCCACTGGTTGTTCTGGCAGAAGAACACGACGGGGGTGTTAAAGGACGACGCCCAGACGAACGCCTCGAGCACGTCGCCCTGGGAGGAGGCGCCGTCACCGAAGAACGTCATGACCGCTTCTTCGGCCCCGTCACGTTGGATGCCCATCGCGTAGCCAACGGCGTTGAGGACCTGGTTACCGAGCACGATCGTGGGCACCGAGTGGCGGTACTTCTGAGGGTCCCACCCGCCGTTGCTGGTCGCACGAAAGAGGCGCAGCATGTCCTCAGGGGGTACCCCCCGGCACCAGGCGATTCCGTGCTCGCGGTACGTCGGGAAGGTGAAGTCCATCGGCGCGAGCGCGCGGCCGGCGCCGATCTGGGCGGCCTCTTGACCCTGGATCGGGGCCCAGAGCGCGAGTTGGCCCTGGCGCTGGAGGGACGTCGACTCGTTGCAGAGTCGTCGGATAATGACCATGTCGCGATACAGGCCGAAGATCTCTTCGCCACTCAGTGTCGATTCATAGTCGGGGTTGGCTACTCGCTCACCCTCGGGGGTGAGTAATTGGACGAGTTCTTCGCCGATCATCTGACTCCTTAATCCACAACCCCCAGGCCGTAACCTTACCCTCCTACGATTACCGGATGCCCCGGCTGCTCGTCGACGTAACCCCGCTGCGCACGAGTCGAAACTTCCGACTGCTCTTCATCGGCCAGTTCGTGTCGGTACTCGGCAGTAACCTCACAATCGTCGCGGTCGCGTACCAGGTGTACCAACGAACGGGCTCGAGCCTGTGGGTCGGGCTCGTGAGTTTCATCCAACTCCCCGCCCTCATCGTCGGTTCGCTCTGGGGCGGCGCACTCGGAGACCGCTTCGATCGGCGCACGTTGCTCGTGTGGGTCTCGTTGTTACTCGGACTCGCGAGTTGCGCCCTCGGCGCGAACGCATTACTCACTCGCGCCAACTTCTTCGTCCTCGTCCTCGTGCCCGCGCTCGCCGCCGGGCTCGCGGGCGTCGCGGGTCCGCTACGCACGGCGGCGATACCCACGATGGTCGCGCCCGAGGAACTCGTGGCGGCCTACTCGTTGAACCAGGTGCTCATGAACACCGGCACGCTGGTCGGTCCCGCGAGCGCCGGAGTGCTCTTAGCGACCGTCGGTCTGTCGTGGTGCTACTTCGTCGACGGTGCGACGTTCTTCGCCCTCGTCGTCGCGACGTTCTTGATGTCGCCGATGCGCCCGGTGGGCCAGCACGAGGGCCAGAAGATGCTGCGCGCCATCGGCGAAGGCTTTCGCTACGTACGCCAACACGCCGTCGTGCAGGCGGTCTACCTCGTTGACTTGAACGCCATGGTCTTCGGTCTGCCGCGCGCACTCTTCCCCGCGGTCACCCGGCACATCTACCACGGTGGTCCCGAGGTGCTCGGACTGCTCTACGCCGCGCCGGGGGCCGGCGCGTTCGTGATGGCGATCGTCACGGGCTGGCTCGACCAGGTGCGTCGACGGGGTCGACTCGTGGTGCTGGTGGTGCTCACCTGGGGCGTCGTGATGGCGCTGTTCGGTCTGGTGCCGGTGCTCTGGGTCGGGCTCGTCTGCTTGGCGGTAGCGGGCGCCATGGACGTGATCTCGACGGTGCTTCGCAACACGATTCTCCAGACGTCGATCACCGACGACTACCGCAGTCGCATTTCGTCGATTCAGATGGCGGTCGTGACCGGTGGTCCGCGTCTCGGGGACCTCGAGTCCGGGACGGTGGCGAACTTCACCTCGACGGAGTTCTCCATTGTCTCGGGCGGCGTGATGTGCGTGCTCGGGGTGCTGGCACTCATCCGGTGGCGGCCGACCTTCTGGAAGGAGCGCGCTCTTTAGGCGCCGCGCACCGGGATCGAGCGCCGCTTGGCGTTGGTGACCGCGGCCAACTGACCACAGGCCGCCGCGATAGAGCGACCCTTGGTGTTGCGCACGGTGGCGTTCACGCCGCGGGCAGTCAACTCGTCACGGAACTCGCGCACCCGCTGCGCCGAGGAGCCGAGGACTAAGTAGCCCGGCGTGGGGTTGAGCGGGATCAGATTCACGTGCGCACCGAGGGAGTTGGCGTACGCGGCTAACTGCGCGGCGGCGATGTCGGTGTCATTCACCCCGTCGATCAACGCCCACTCGAAACTCAGTCGCCGGCCGGTCACTTCGATCCACGTCGAACAGGCCTCGTGCAGCCGCGCGAGGGGGTAGCGACGATTAAGTGGCACCAGTTCATTTCGCGTCTCGTCGTTCGCGGCGTGCAGTGACACCGCCAAGGTGAGGGGCAGGCCCTCCTTCGCGAGGCGCTCGATCGCCGGAGCCACGCCGACCGTCGAGACGGTCAAGTGTCGTGCGGAGAGGCCCCGGTACTCGTGCAGCCGCCGCACCGCTCCGACGGTGGTGGCGTAGTTGGCGAGTGGCTCGCCCATGCCCATGAAGACGACGTTGGAGAGACGAGACGGCGCCGCGGCCCGCGTGGCGAACATGACCTGTTCGAGCACTTGGCCGACGCTCAGTTGTCCCGAGAAGCCCGCCTGCCCGGTCGCACAGAACGTGCAGCCCATCGCACAACCCGCCTGCGAGGAGACGCACACCGTCACCCGGTCCTCGTAGTGCATCAGTACCGTCTCGATGGTCGCGCCGTTCGCCAGGCGAAAGACCCACTTGCGCGTCGCGCCGTGGTCACTCGCGACGTCGTCGACGACCTCTAAGCCCGCGGGGAACTCCTCGACGAGTCGAGCCCGCAGCGACTTAGGGATCGTGGTGATCGCGTCGAGGTCGACGCCGTCGCTCCAGAGTCCTTGCCAGAGCTGCTCGACGCGGTAGCGAGGTTCCCCCTCCAGCAGCGTCGCCAGTTCCGCCCGGTCGAGTTCGTAGATCGAAGACACCGTCATACGCTACGGGAGAAGTGATGAGCACTCTCAAGTCGCGTTTCAAATGCCGTACCGCACGGCGTCGAGACCGTCG
>Ga0302267_10001321_pt1 | contig 31772 bp, 20 predicted proteins | sample III_Bog_E1_3_FD_194555 | JGI IMG/M metagenome (GOLD analysis project Ga0302267, IMG submission 194555) | Peat permafrost microbial communities from Stordalen Mire near Abisko, Sweden - III_Bog_E1_3 | ecosystem: Environmental > Terrestrial > Soil > Wetlands > Peat | place: Sweden: Abisko...
GCTAGTTGAAGATGGTGGGGGCCGAAGGCCCCCCCCATACCCCCCTGGCTGTGAGCTTGGGGACCCCCCTGGCTGTGAGCTTGGGGACCCCCCTGGCTGTGAGCTCGGGGGACCCTGGGGTTGCCCTGGGGGCTCGGCGTTCTGCGAGCGCGGGACGTTCCGCCCGACTCAAGGACGAGCAGTCGTCTCCGTGGTCAGGGGGCGGGTGAGGAGGGGCGGGCCGGCGATCGGGATCGAGATCTCGAAGACCGCCCCGCCCTTTTCTGCTTTCCGGTAGGCGATCTCGCCGCCGTGCTCGAAGACGATTCGCTGCACGATGGCCAGCCCCAGCCCCGTCCCCTTCACCTTGGTCGTCGCGTAAGGCTCGAAGAGCCGCGGCAGGAACTCCTCGGGCACGCCCGGGCCGTTGTCCCGCACCACGATGCGCACGCGCGCGTCGGGGAGCGGGCCGATGGTCACGGCCACGCGCGGGTCGGGGCGCACGGCTGCGGCCGCGTCGAGGCCGTTCTGGATGAGGTTGGTGAGGATCTGGATCACCTGATCCCGGTCGGCCAGCACCGGCGGGATCGGGTCCGAGGCGAGGGTGACGCGCGCCTCGGTCGAGGCGGCGGGCTCGTCGAAGGCGTGGAGGGTGACCACGCTGCGCGCCACCTGGACGAGATCGATGGGCTCCGGGTTGGGGGCGGGCATCCGGTTGAAGCGGGTGAACTCGGTGACGATGTTGGCGATCCGGTGCACCTCGCCGAGCACGGTGATCGTCGCCTCCTCGAAGTACTCGTCGAAGGCGGGGTCGTCCCGCTGGCGGAGCCTCCGCAGGGTCTCGACCGCGGCGCGGATGGGGGCGAGCGGGTTCTTGATCTCGTGGGCGATCTGCCGGGCGACCTCCCGGCGGGCGGCGATGCGCTCGGTGGCGGCCAGGCGTTTGCGCATCGCGGTGAGCTCGTCCATCGTCTTGTTGAACGCCTCGGCGAGGGCGCGGATCTCCCGGCCGCCGTGGCCGCGCACGTGCTTGGGCTCGCCGCTCACCACCTCCCGCGTCTCGTGGGCCAGGGCGACGATCGGGCGGGACAGGCTGCGCGCCAGGCCGATGGCGATGAGCAGGGCCACGCCGATCACCGTGGCGCCCGTGTAGAGGATCGAGCCATCGAGGGCGGTGAGGGCGCGATCGAGCTCGTCGCGGGGGACGGAGGCGACCACCTTGAGGCCGGTCACCTCGCTGAAGTCGATGGCCGAGACCTCGTGGTCGCCGTTGCTGGCGGGCACCGGCTGGCGCGGATCGAGGGCCTCGAGCTGGAGCCGGTAGGCGCGCCCGATGCGGTCGAGGATCGGCGCGATGCGACGGGCGGCGACGATGCCCACGGTGACGCCGTTGCTGGTACGGGCGCAGTGCACCTCGATCGAGAGGTCGCCCCCGGCCGCGAGCGGGCGGAGGCTGGGCGGCCCCGGCGGCTGCTTGAGGAGGGCGGCGAGCCGGGCGTCGCGCACGCCGTTGCGCCCGACGGTGGTCGCGCCGAGGAGGGTGCCGTCGCCGGCGATCAGCGCCAGATCGTCGAGCTGATCGGCCTCGGCCTGCTCGGGCACGGCGTAGCGGAAGGCGATCCAGCTCTCCGGGTCGAGCGCCTTGACGTCCCCCCGGGCGCGCTCGAGGGCGAGGTGGGCCTTGTCGAAGAAGGTGTCGTGGCCGCACAGCCGCACCAGACGCTTGTTCAGAGCCTGGCTCTCCCAGCGGAGCTCCTCCCCGACCCCGCTCGCGGCCGCCTGGATGCGCAGGTTGAAGTCGTGCTCGATGAGCTTCCGGGAGGTGTCCCGCACCGACGCCCCGACGAGGGCCGACGCGAGGATGGCCACGAAGCCGAAGGCGAGGAGGAGGCGGGCGGCGAGGGTCACGATCGGGCCGGCATCCTACAAGCTCCCCGGCGAGGCGTCGGGGTTGCATGGTTTCCCGAGCCGCCCCGTCCAATCCCCGACCGCGAAACGGAGGATGACATGGTGGCGAAGCTTGCAGGGGCAGTGGTCATGGCAGCGTTGCTCGCGGGGTGCAGCCTCCGGGTGCAGGCGCCCATCCGTGAGGTGGCGTACGACTTCTCGGATCGCGACTTCTACGATCGGGCCTACGCGCCCTCCCCGGCCTACGCCCCGACCCCGGTGATGGCCAACTGGGCCCCCGAGCGCCCCTTGCCCGTCATCTCCATCTCGACCCGCTAACGCCCCCCCTGCACACCTGATTCCCCGCCCCCTCCGGCGGGGACCCCGCCGATCTTGCACCCGGACCCCTAAGGCTCCTAGGCTGCCGGCGCTGCGGGAGCGTCCGGTTCGGCGCCTCTTCCGCGGTCCCGACCTCCTATGAATCCCAGGCAGATCGTCGCTGCGGCCTTCGCGGTCGTGGGCCTCGTCCTAAGCATCGCGTTCAAGATCCCGGCCATCGCGGAGATTGCGCCGCAGCTCTTCATGGCGCTCGGCTTCGGGGCCGCCGCCGCGGTGCTCGTCGCCGCCGGCGGGCAAAAGGGCCCGGCCCTCGCCCCTCTGGTCGAGGCGTTGCGCGGCGCGGCGCGGGGCAAGCGCCCGCGCCTCCCCGAGAACGTCACCGGCGAGCTGGCGGAGGCCTACGACGAGGTCGACAAGGTCGCCAAGCGCAGCGTCGAGCTCACCGAGGAGGTGGCCCGCCTGGAGCAGACCGCCGGCAGCTCGTCGGTCGACGTGCCCGCGCTGCTCGACGCCGTCGAGCGGGCCCGCAAGGGCGAGCGCACCCGCGCGCCGGCCGGCTCCCCGTCCGAGGTGGGCGAGCTCTACACCGAGCTCGCCCACGCCGCCGAGCGCGTCGCCACCAGCGAGCAGGAGTCCCGGACCCACCGCAGCGAGGTCGGGTCGCTGACCGAGCGCCTCGCCGCCGCCGAGCAGGAGTCCCGCACCTCCCGCAACGATCTCAACGCGCTCCGCGACCGCCTGATGAACGCCGAGCTCGAGGCCAAGTCCAAGACCAGCGAGGCGGCCACGCTGGCCGAGCGCGCCGCCGCCACCGAGCAGGAGGCCCGCGCCCGCCGCAACGACTTCACCCGCGAGCTCGCCGATCTGGTCGAGGCCGCCATGCACGCCAGCGAGGGCGAGCGCGTGCGCGCCCCCGCCGGCATCTCGCCCGAGGCCGCCCGCGTCTACGGCGAGCTGGCCGCGCTGGCCGATCGGGTCACCCAGGCCGAGCAGCGCGACAAGGCCCGCCGCGCCGAGCTCTCCCAGGCGGCCGCCGCCATCGAGGACGCCCTCCCCCGCCTCGCCGACGGCGTCGGCGCCATCCTCCAGGCGAGCGAGCAGGCGACCGAGCACATCCGCGAGACCACCACCGCCCTCGCCCACATCGCCGCCTCGATCGAGAGCCTGGCGTCGAGCGCCGAGGAGTCGAGCTCGAGCATCCTGGAGATGACCGCCACCAACGACGAGACCGCCGAGAACGTCGGCGAGCTCGCCTCCAGCGTGCGCGAGACGGTGTCGTCGATCGAGGAGATGGCCTACTCCATCCGCGAGGTCGCCAAGAACGTCGACGCCCTCTCGCTCACCGCCGAGGAGACCAGCTCCTCGATGAACGAGATGGACGTCTCCATCGACCAGGTCCAGTCCAACGCCAACGAGACCGCGCGCCTCTCCGAGGAGGTCGCCACCGACGCCGAGAAGGGCGCCGAGGCCATCCTCAAGACCATCGGCGAGATCTACCGCATCAAGGAGTCCAGCCAGGAGGCGGTGGCCGTCATCTCCAACCTCGGCTTCCGCATCGAGGCCATCGGGCAGATCCTGGCCGTCATCGACGACGTCGCCGAGCAGACCAACCTCCTGGCGCTCAACGCCGCCATCATCGCCGCCCAGGCCGGCGAGCACGGCAAGGGCTTCGCCGTCGTCGCCGACGAGATCAAGGATCTCGCCGAGCGCGCCGGCGGCAGCACCAAGGAGATCGCCGAGCTCATCAAGACCATCCAGAGCGAGTCCAAGAACGCCATCGCCGCCGTCGAGCGCGGCGCGCACAACGTCGACCGCGGCGTCGAGGTCTCCAACGAGGCCGAGCGCGCCCTCAAGAAGATCCTCGAGAGCTCGCAGAAGTCGACCAACATGGTGCGCGCCATCGCCCGCGCCACGGTGGAGCAGGCCAAGGGATCCAAGCAGGTCACCGACGCCATCGGCCGCATCGCCGAGACGGTGCAGCAGATCGCCGCCGCCACCGCGGAGCAGGCCCGCGGCTCGGAGCTCATCATGAAGAGCGCCGAGAAGATGCGGACCATCACCCAGCACGTCGAGCGCTCCAGCCAGGAGCAGGCCCGCGGCGGGCGCCAGATCACCACCGCCATCGAGCAGATCTCGCAGATGGTCAACAACCTCAACAGCTCGCAGCGCACCCAGATGCGCGGCGGCGAGCAGCTCCTCGACGCGGCCCGCCGCATCGAGGAGAGCGCGCGCAGCCAGGACCAGGCGGTCCGCCAGCTCAACACCGTCACCGAGCGCCTGCGCCGAGCGCTCACGTAGTCGCGATGGGGGCTCTGCCCCCAAACCCCCGCCCCCGAGCCCCCCGCGGGGCACCGCCTCCGTACTCCCTCATGGCCGTAACCGTTGTCGTGCTGTCCGGTGGTGAGCCGGGCGCGCCCGATCTCTCGCTCACGCTGGACGCGCCGCGCCTGGTCATCGGGCGGGGCGAGGGCTGCGACGTCCGCCTCCCCGACGCCAGCGTGAGCCACCGCCACGCCTCGATCCGGCAGCGCGGCGGCGAGCACGTGCTCCTCGACGAGGGGAGCACCAACGGCACGTACATGGATCGCGTGCGCCTGCCCCCGCACACGGCGCGGGTGCTGCGATCGGGGGAGCGCGTGCGGGTGGGGCGGGTGTGGCTGGAGCTCCGCTTCGAGCCGGCCATGGTCAAGGGCAGCACCGCCGCGGCCGCCAAGGAGCTGGCGCTCTCGTTGGTGGCGCGCGGCCTGCGCGCCCAGCACGAGGAGCCCGGCCCGCGCATCACCGTGATCGAGGGCCCCGGCGCCGGCGCGACGCTGGTGCTCGGCGAGCCCGGGCGCACCTACACCCTCGGGCGCGCCGAGACCTCCGATCTCATCCTCGACGACAAGGCCGCGCGCCGGCACGCCTGCGTCTCGCGCAAGGGCGATGCGCTCTTCCTCGAGGACACCGGGGCCGCCGGGGGCACGCACCTCGACGGCGAGCCCATCGGCGCGGTGACCTGGCGGCCCGGCCAGGAGGTGGAGATCGGAGCGTCACGCCTCGCGCTCGACTACGCCGCCGCCGACGCTCTCGCCGAGATCGAGCAGAGCCCCGACGAACGAATGCCCGACGGCGAGGGGCCCGAGGCACCCGCGGCACCCAAGGGGCCCGCCGATCCCGTCACCGAGGCGACCGAGACCCCCGCTCCCACCGGCCCGGTCGAGGAAACGCCCCGGCCGCGTGTCGCCGCGGAGCCGGGCGGCTGGGGCGCGGTCGACTCGGCCGTGATCCTGCTGGCGCTGGGCGTCCTCGCCGTCAGCCTGGTCGGCGCGTTCCTGCTCCTCGGTCGCTGAGCAGCCTGTTCAGCAGGCTCTACCGGCGGGCGCCGCGCTGGAGCCGATCGGCGAGGACCCGCGTCCCCGCCACCGTGGAGGCCTCGTCGAAGAGGAAGGGGAGCCGGACGGCGGGCAGCTCGATCGCCTTCGCCAGCCGCCTCAGGCTCTCGTCCTGGACCTTCTCCCGCACCGCTCGCCGAGCACCGGCGACCAGCGCGCTCTCGCCCGCCGGCTCGGGGGACGCTCCCTCGGGGAGGATCCCGGCCGCGCGGGCCGGCGCTCCGGCATCGAGCAGGCTGGGGTCGCCGAGCAGCACCTCCCGCTCCTCTGCCGAGAACGCCGGATCGACCACGCCGTTGATCACCAGCCCGACCACCGGGAGGCCCAGCTCGGTGCGGATCTCGGTGCAGAGCTCGATGGTCTCGGTCGTCGGCATCTCCTCGGGCAAGGTCACCACCAGGACGCCGCTCTGCCGGGGATCGAGGAACATCTTCCAGGCGGCCTCGGCGTCGCGGCGGAGCACGCCGGGCGGGACGACGTCGATGATCACCTTGGGGACGCGGAGCATGTCGAGCCCGTGCCCGGTGGCGGGGGCGTCGAGGAGGACGACGTCGAAGCGGTTGGTCCCGTCCCGGAGCCGCTCGGTGGTGTGGAACCACGCCTTGCCGAGCATGGCCCACTCGTAGAGCCCGGGCGTCGCGCGGAAGAAGGTCTTGGTGTAGCGGTTCTCGAAGATCGCGTGGGCCAGGGCGCCCACCTTGAGCACCATCTCGCCGTACTCGCGCAGGGCCTGCTCGGGCGAGAGGTTGACCGCCCACACGTTGTCGGCGACGGGCATGATCTCCGGCCCGATGGGCGGCGTGCCGAGGATGGCGGAGAGCCGCTCCTTGGTGTGGCACATGGCCACCAGCACCCGCTTGCCGCGGGCGGCGAGCGCCAGCGCCAGCGCGCCGGAGACGGTCGTCTTGCCGACGCCGCCCTTGCCGGTCACGAAGAGAAAGCGCCGCGCGCCCAGCACCTCCGCGGGGCTGGCCTCGAAGGTCGGGGGCTGCGCGTGGGCACCCTCCGGGATGCGTGACGGGTCGGTCATCGGGCGGTTCCTGCGAAAAGCCGTCGATCCGTAGGCGACGGGGCCCCGCGATGCAACCCGTTCCTCTGGTACAAGAGCAGCATGCGCGTGACCGACCTGGGCCTCGCCTCCCTGAACGAGCGCTTCCGCGCCGCCGAGCCCGTCGAGGTGCTCCGCTTCGCCCACCGGACCTTCGGCGACCGGGCGGCGATCCTCTGCAGCATGCAGAGCTCCAGCGCGGCGCTCTGCCACCTCGCCGACCGGGCGGGGCTCGCGTTCGACGTCCTCTTCGTCGACACCGGCGTCCTCCACGCCGAGACGCGGGCGACGCGCGACGCGCTGGTCCAGGCGCACCCCAACCTGCGGGTCATCACCTTGCACCCGGAGCGCACCTTCGCCGAGCAGACGACCGAGCTCGGCGTGCTCTACCTCGACGTCGAGGGGCAGCGCCGCTGCTGCGACCTGCGCAAGAGCGCGCCGCTCCGCGCGCTCCGGGGCCGCTACGACGCGCTCCTCGCCCCGCTCCGCCGCGACGAGGGCGGCGCCCGCGCGGGCGTCCAGCCCTTCGCCCTCGACGCCGAGATGAACGCGCTGCGCGTCCACCCCTTTGCCTACCTCGGTCACGGCGGCCTCGAGGCCTACCTCGCCGCGAACGCGGGTCCCGGCGGCGTCGTCGTCAACCCCCTGCACGGGATGGGCTTCCCCTCGATCGGCTGCTTCCCCTGCACCACGCCGGTCCTCCCCGATGAGCCCGCCCGCGCCGGCCGCTGGCGCCACCTCGCCGGCGTGCAGTACTGCGGGATCAACCCCGTCGATCGCGGCGAGGCCCCCGCCGCCGTCGAGCTGCCGGACCGCTACGCCACCCTCCTGGTGACCGGCGGCGCCTGAACGACGCCGCGAAGCGCGCTTCGCGCCACCATTCCCTTGACGGGGCGGCCCCCCGGAGAGATTCCCACGACCTCATGGCGGCGAGCTATTTCGACGTCGACGGCACGTTGGTCACGACCAACCTCGTGCACCCGACCGTCTTCTACCTTCTCAATCAACCCACGCCCCTCCACAGCCTGGCGAAGCTCGGTCGCGCCGTGCTCCGGGCGCCCTGGATGGCCCTCGCCGAGGTGCAGGACCGGCGCCTCTTCAACGAGCTGCTCTTCAGCTCGTTCGAGGGCGTCTCCGAGGACCGGCTCCTCTCGCTCGCCGAGGAGGCGTTCGAGAAGGTGATGAAGCCCAACATCTTCCCCGGCGCCAAGGATCTCGTGCAGATCAGCCTCGACAAGGGGCACGACGTGGTCATCGTCTCGGGCGCCCTCGACTTCCTGATGAAGCTCCTCGCCGATCACCTCGGCGCCACCGGGATCATCGCCAACCACCTCGAGATCAAGGACCACTTCGCGACCGGCAAGCTCCTCCGGCCCGTCGTCGCCGGCCCCGAGAAGGCGCGCCTCGTCCGCGAGCACGCCCGGAGCAAGGGCCACGATCTCGACGAGTGCTTCGGCTACTCGGACAGCTACTCGGACGTGCCCATGCTCTCGGTCGTCGGCCACCCCGCCGCGGTCAACCCGGACCGCAAGCTCTCGCTCCTCGCCAACGCCTACCACTGGCCCATCCTCCGCCTCGCCGCCTAGGCGCCCAGCCCCCCCGACGCCATGACCCACCCCTGCCTCGTCACCCTCGACAGCCGCAGCGCGCCGCGCACCCTCTTCTCCGGCGACCGGCTCGTCGACGTCGACCTCCCCACCGGCACCCGCGTCCTCTACTCCAAGCCCCCGCTCGAGGCGCTCAAGGACGTCGACGCCGCCATCCGCTACGCGATCAGTCACCCCTACAACTCGGAGCCGCTCTACGCCAAGCTCCGCCCGGGGATGAAGGTGACGATCGCCATCGACGACATTTCCCTGCCGCTGCCGCAGATGAAGCGGCCCGACGTGCGCGAGCGCGTGCTCACGGTGGTCCTCGACCTGCTCGCCGATCACGCGGTCGACGACGTGGAGATCATCATCGCCACCAGCGTGCACCGCCGCATGAAGGACTGGGAGGTGCGCCACGTCGTCGGCGACAAGATCTTCAACGCCTACTGGCCGAAGCGCCTCTACAACCACGACGCCGAGAACGCCGCCAACATGGCGTACATCGGCACCACCGAGATGGGCGAGGAGGTCGAGCTCAACCGCCGCGCCGTCGAGAGCGACCTGGTAATCTACGTCAACCTGAACCTCGTCCCCATGGACGGCGGCCACAAGTCCGTGGCGGTGGGCCTCTGCGGCTACCGGAGCCTGCGCGCGCACCACAACCCCAAGGTGATGCGCGACTGCCACTCCTACATGGACCCGAGCTCGTCCGCGCTGGCCACCAGCGTGGAGCGGATGGGGCGCCTCACCAACCAGAAGCTCAACGTCTTCACCATCGAGACGACGATCAACAACCGCATGTTCGATCGCCCCCTCGAGTTCCTCGCGCGGAACGAGGACGACCTCACCACCACCGAGAAGAACTCGCTGCGCGTCCTCAAGTTCACCCTCGACAAGCTGCCGCAGCCGGCGCGCCAGGCCATCTTCCAGCGGGTGCCGTCCCCCTTCGGGGTCACCGGGGTGTTCGCCGGCGAGACCGAGGCGGTGCACGCGCACACCCTCAAGCGCGCCTACGAGCAGTACCTCGTCCCGGTGGTGGGCCAGGCCGACATCCTCATCACCGGCATCCCTTACATCAGCCCGTACAACGTGAACTCGTTCCTCAACCCCCTGCTCGTGCAGGTGATGGCCAGCGGGTACCTGTTCAACCTCTACAAGGGCGTCCCCATGGTCAAGAAGGGGGGCACGATGATCATCTTGCACCCCTGCACCGATCAGTTCGACAACGAGCACCACGCCCCCTACATCGAGTTCGTCCACCGGCTGCTGCCCGAGACGCGCGACGCCATGGAGCTGCACCGCCGCTACGAGGCGAAGTTCGCCGCCAACCCCGCCTACATCGAGATGTACCGCGCCGGGAACGCCTACCACCCGACCCACCCGTTCTTCATGTGGTACTGGGGCGAGGCCGGGCGCCAGCACCTCGGGCGCACCATCGTGGTCGGCGCGGACAACGAGTACATCCCCAAGCTCCTCGGCTGGGAGACCGCGCGCACCATGGACGAGGCGCTGCGCATGGCGAAGACGACCGCGCCCCCGCGCCCCGAGATCCTCGCCCTGCACACCCCGCCGATCATGATGGCCGAGACCTCGCTGGAGAAGCCGCGCGCGTCCTTCGGCCCCGAGAGCGCCTTCGGCTGAAGGCTCGATGACCGCGGAGCCGCTCGTCCCGGGTGACCTCACCCTCCCTGAGCCACGCTCCACCACCGCTCGGAGCGTGCTCTCGCGGGCGATGGGGCAGCTCCTCCGGGAGCTCTGCTCCGCGCACCGCGGGGCGCCTCAGGGCGCGAGCGTCGAGGCGGCCGTCCTCCAGAGGATGGTGGCGGCGGCGCGCGTGTCCGCGCCGGGGGCTCTGGTGAGCGCCCTCCGCCGGCCGACCGTGAGCGGGCTGCTGCGTTGCCTGCGTCAGGAGGCGCTCCCGCGACGGGAGGCGGTCTTCGTCGAGCTCGTCGCCCAGCTCGCCTTCGAGCTCGCGATCGCCGGCGTGCTCCCCGAGCCGGTGCGCCTGCGGCGGGTCCCCTCGCGTCTCCTGTCGATCCCGGCCCGGCTGGCGCTCGTGATCGCGCCGGGGGCGACCACGATCGTCGTCGAGAACGGGAGCGTCGCCGTCGAGCGCGACGGGGCCTCGGCGCGTGTCGACCTCGCCGCTCCGGCTTCGGCGCGGGGTGTCGTCGTGGAGCGCCCCTACCACGCGATCTCCGGCGACATGGTCCTGGCCCTCGCCGACAACAACCCGCTCGCGCTGGTCGAGGCGCACCCGGACAAGTCCGGGAACGCGGTGGATCTGGGCGGCCACGACGCCTCCGAATGGGCGACCGCGCTCGCTGCGGCGCTCGACCCGATCGCGCGCCATCTGCCCGAGCTCCGCGCCGAGATGGACCTCTTCGTCGCGCAGATCGTCCCCGTCGGCTGGGATCCGGAGAAGCACCTCTCCGCCTCGTATCAGGAGATCATCGGCACCCTCTACCTCACCCTCCACCCCAGCCGGATGACCCTCTCCGAGGCGCTCATCCACGAGTTCTCCCACAACAAGCTCAACGCCCTCTTCGAGATCGACGCCGTCCTCGAGAACGCCTGGACCCCGCTCTACACCTCCCCGGTCCGACCCGATCCGCGCCCGCTCCACGGCGTGCTCCTCGCCGTGCACGCCTTCCTCCCGGTGGCGCGGCTCTACGAGCGGATGATCGCCGCCGGCGATCCCGAGGCTCAGAGCCAGCCCTTCCGCGCTCGCTTCGCCGCCATCCGCACGATCAACCGCGAGGGCGCCGACCTGGTGCTCGCCGAGGGCAAGCCGACGGCCGTGGGCCGGGGGCTCTTCGACGAGATCGGCCGCTGGCGCGCGCACTACTCCCGCTTCGACGAGACCCCATGAGCGAAACCCTCCGAGAGGCCCTCCCCCGCGTGTACGGGAGCCTCCTGCCTGCCTTCTTCGATGCGCTCGCGCCCGAGGAGCCCAAGGCGACCTGCCACGACTGCGCGATGTGCCCGACCGCGGAGCCGACGCCGGAGGTCGTCCACTTCCGGCCCGACACCAAGTGCTGCACCTACCAGCCGCACCTGCCCAACTACCTGGTGGGCGCCATCCTCTCCGACACCGAGCCGGCGATGGCCGAGGGCCAGCGCCGCGTGCGCGCCCACATCGCCGGCAAGGTCGGCGTCACCGCGCGCTGGCTGGCGCCCTCGCGGAAGCGGAGCGCCCTCTTCCGCGCCGCGCGTGATGCGAGCTTCGGCCGCTCGCTCACCCTGCGCTGCCCGTACTACGTCGACGAGGCCGGCGGCCTCTGCTCGATCTGGCGGCACCGGGACTCGGTGTGCAGCACCTTCTTCTGCAAGTACGCCGCCGGCGCCGACGGCCAGGCCTTCTGGCGCGCGCTCGACGCCTACCTACGCGGCGTCGAGCGGACCCTCGCCCTGCACGCGGTGGAGACGCTCGCCCCCACCCTCGCCGAGCCGCGCCGCCCCTTCGATCAGATGTCCCTCGAGGAGCTGGAGGACAGGCCCCCCACCGACGCCGACTACGCCTCCTTCTGGGGCGAGTGGCAAGGCCGCGAGGAGGCGTTCTACCGCGAAGCCCATGCGCTCGTGGCCGGCCTCTCCCGCGAGGCGTTCGATCAGCTCGTCGGCGCCGAGACGCCGGAGCTGGCTGCCCTGGAAGCCGCCCTCGGCCGGGTGCGCGCGCCCGTGCTCCCGCGTCGCCTCGCGCTCGACCTGTACCAGCCGCCGGTCCCGGTCGCGGACGGTGTCATCGTCTCCACCTACAGCAAGTACGAGCCCATCAAGCTCACCCCGGCCCTCTACGACGTGCTCCGCGAGCTCCGCCCCGAGGAGACCGTGGATGCGTTCCGCGCGCGCATGCTCCGCGATCACGAGGTCGACGTGCCCGAGGCGATGCTCCTCGCGCTCCACCAGCTCCGGGTGCTGATCGAGCCCACCTGAGCCCTCAGCGGCGCGGCCACCAAGGCACCAGCATCGAGACGCGCTTCATGTGCTCGGCGTACGCGGGCCGCCGCGCCACCGAGCGGCGGTCGAGCATCGGGACGCTGGCGAACACGAACATCAGGGTGATCGCCAGCACGCCCACGCCGCAGCGGAGATCGCTGGGATCGGCGGCGAGACCGAAGAGGAAGAGCCCGCACCAGAAGCCCAGCTCCCCGAAGTAGTTGGGGTGGCGCGAGTACGCCCAGAGGCCGCGGTTCATGATCGCGCCGTCTCGGCGGCTGCGGCGGAAGCTGCGGAGCTGCTCGTCGGCGATGGTCTCGACGAGCACGGCACCCAGGGTCACCGTCGCGGCGAGGACATCGAGGGGCCCCAGGGGCCGCGCGCTGGTGAGCGCGGGGAAGAGCGGGAGGCAGCCGAGGAAGACCTGGACGGTGGGGAAGAGGTGCAGCGCCGCGAGGCTGGCCGCCCAGTAGGCGCGGCCGGTCTTGGCGCGGATGTCGACGTAGCGCCAGTCCTCGTGGGCGAGGCCCTGGAAGCCGCGCGCCCAGTTGTAGGTGAGGCGAACGCCCCAGAACAAAACCAGGACGCAGACGACGACCCGGCGCGCGACGGGCGCGCCCTCGGCGCCGGAGCCGAGCGCCAGGTAGGGGGCGATGGCGAGGGGCGCGACGCTCCAGTAGGGGTCGTAGACGCTGCTGTTGTTGAGCGCCGCGCTGAAGACGAAGACCACCAGCGTGGCGGCGAGGTCGGCGCCGGCCACGGCCCAGCGCCGATCGACCCCGGGGCCAAGCCAGGTGAGGACGGCCCAGGCGACGGGGAGCGAAGCCAGGTAGGCGGCGGCGATCCAGAGGAAGCCGCGGGCGCGAGGGGAAGGCACGGGCGGGTGTTCGTCCGCCCGCGCCGAGGCGTCAATGCACTCCGCCGAGGAGCCAGGCCTGGGCGGGCACCAGCACCTCCTCGGGGGAGACGCCGCCCTGGGTGGCGGGGCCGGAGGCGCGCCCATCGGCGCTGGTCGGGAGGCGGAAGCCGTGATCGCCGAAGAGGAAGACCAGGGTGCGCGGCGGCAACGTCTCCACGTACTTGACCAGGATGGGCGCCACCTCGTCGGCGAGCGCCTCCACGCGCTCCTCGTAGCCGGGCCCGGCGTTGCGCAGGCGGGCCTCGACGAGGTCGAGCTTCATCACCTCGCGCGAGCCGACCCGATCGCGCCGCACCGTGCCCACCGCGCGCCCGCGCACGATCTCGGGCTCGGGCTCGCTGGCGGGCTCGGCGTCGCGCAGGCCCTCGGGGCCGCGCGCCAGCAGGCCGAGCTGGGTCTGCGTGGTGGAGGGGAGCGCCGCCCAGAGGAGCATCCGCTCGACGCAGACGGCGCGCCCGGCGAGCTTCTCCTTGAGGCGCTCGCCGACGCGCTCGCCCAGATCGAACCGCATCGCGTCGACGAGCAGGAGCTTGGTGGCGCGGGCGCCGTTGAGGCGGGCGATGCGGGCGGCGATGTCCGGCGCGTCGAAGACCATGGGCGGCCGCTTGCCGGTCACCCGCAGCGCCGCGTACGCCTCGCGGTAGCTGTGCTCGAAGCTGGTGCGCCAGGCGTCGACGACGCCGCGCACGGCGCCGTCCGCCTCGCCGGACGCCACCGCGCCGAGCAGCGGCATGTAGCGCACCGCGAAGAGCCGCTCGATGACGCTGACCGGCTTGGGCCCGCGCGCCTTGTCGAGCTCGATGGCGTGCTGTCGCCACTCGGCGGCGTCGACGGCCCGCCGAGCGACCCCCTCGCGCGGGGCCGGGGGCGGCGCGTGCTCGGGCTCCTCGACCTCCGCCTCGGCGACCGCGGGCGGCTCGGCCGTCGTGGGGGGCTCCACCGGCACCACGGCCATCAGGGCGGCCGCGCTGCGAAGCACCGCGGGATCGGCACGCACCGGCTCGGGGTCGGCCACGCGAGGCTCGGTGACGGGAGGCTCGGTGACGGGAGGCTCGGCGAGCGAAGCCCCGGAGACCTCGGCGCTGCGGGGTCGCTTCTTCATCACGCCGCGGCGGGGCATGTTGAGGACCGGCGGCGGCGCCACCGGCGGCGGCTCGGCGAGGGCGCGCGGCCCCACCTCGATCTCGCCCGAGGGCGGCGGCGCGCTGTCCTCGGCCGCGAGGGGGCTGGGGCCGGCGAGATCGGCGATGGGAACGGGGGCGAGCACGCGGGCGGCGCGGTCACGCTCGTCGAGCACCAGCAGCAGCGGCGCGCGCCGGGCGGCCAAGAGCCAGGCCGAGAGGGTCGCGCCGTCCGCCACGTCGAGCAGGCCGCCTTCGACGTCACCGAGGTGGGGCAGCGTCAAGGCCAGCCCGGTCGCGCCCAGCGCTCGCGCCCGGAAGATCTGGTCGCGCATGGTCGGCTCGATCGCCGCCCCGAGCTCGACCGCGGGCGGGAGCGCGCCCCGCATGGCCAGGGCGCCTTCGACGGCGTCGTCGATGGTGTGCCGCAGCCTGCCGTGCGCCGACGGGGCGACCGGCACCACCAGGTAGCGGCGCCCGCGCAGCTCGGCGCACAGATCCATGTGCCGCGGCGCGGCGACGAAGTGAACCCCGCCCGCGGGGACGGGGGCGACCGCGGACGTTTCGACCTGGGCCAGCGACGACATATGCTGGGCACCCTAAGCAGAGCCGGATGAAACAGGCCAATTTTCGGCGGCCGCGCCGCGCCGGTTCGGAGTACTTTGCGCGCCAATGCGCCGCTTTTCTCGCCTCGCTCCGCCGCTCCTCGCGACGCTCCTCCCGCTGCTCACCGGCTGCTACGTGGACGACGCCCTCGCACCCGGGGCCCCCCCGAGCCCTCTCACCCAGCTCGCCAGCCTCCCCGTCGGCACCCGGGTGACGTTGCAGAACCTCGCCGGCCCCGTGGACGTGGTCCGTGACACCTGGGGCCGCCCCCACATCTACGCCACCACGACGCCCGACGCGATGCGCGTCGAGGGCTTCGTCAACGCGCTCGATCGCACCATGCAGCTCGAGTTCTACCGCCGCGTCTCCGAGGGGCGCCTCGCCGAGCTCCTCTCGGACCTGAGCGCCTCCACCATCGATCTCGACATCACTTACCGCCACATCGGCCTCGCCCGCACCGCCCAGGCCGAGTACGCGGCGCTGCCGCCCGGCCCGATCCACGACGCGCTCGACGCCTATGCGGACGGCATCACCCAGGCCTTCCGCCAGCTCCGCAGCGGCGCGCTGCCGCTGCCGAACGGGCTCACCGGCATCCCCACCGCCGCGTTCACGGACTGGACGGCGGTCGACTCGCTGGCGATCGCGCGGTTCCAGACCTACCAGCTCTCCTACGACGCCGACGAGGACCTCGCCAACCAGGCCTTCTTCGACGCGGCGCGGGGCACGTTCGCGGCGACCAGCGCGAACCCGCTCCTCGCCAAGCGCGCCGGGCTCGAGCGCGATCTCTTCCGCTTCGCGCCCGCGGATCCGGCCACCACCACGACGGGCTACCCGCTGCTCCCCGCGTCCGCCTCGGCTCGACCCGCGCCGGTGCCCCGGCGGCCGATGGAGCGGAGCCTCGACCACGACCGGCTGGAGGCTGCCTCGGGCTACCTCGCGGCCATGCGAACGATGCGCAGCATGTTCACCCGGGCGGGCTTCGGCTCCAACAACTGGGCCGTCGCCCCCTCGCGCAGCCTCACCGGCCACGCGCTGGTCGCCAGCGATCCGCACCTGTCGCTCAGCGCCCCGTCGGTGTTCTGGCCGGTGTCCATCGACGTGACGGCCGCGGCCGGCGGCGACGCCACCGAGAACCTCAGCATCGCCGGGCTGGCGTTCCCGGGCATCCCCGCCATCATCCTCGGTCACAACCGGAACATCGCCTGGGGCGCCACCGTCGCCGGCTACGACGTCAGCGACGCCTACCGCGAGCAGCTCACGCCCGACGGCGGCTCGGTCGTCTTCAACGGCGAACCGGTCGCGCTCCAGACCATCGAGGAGGTGATCAACCTCCAGAGCGGTCCGCCGGTGATCTACAACGTCCAGGTGGTGCCCCAGCACGGGCCCATCGTGCCCACCATCGTCAACCACCTGGTCGTGCCCGCCGATCCGTCGGTCGGCGCCTACAGCATCCGCTGGACCGGGCTCGAGCCCACCCACGAGCTCGAGGCCGTCTTCGCGCTGCTGCGCACCACCAACGTCGACGACGCGCGCACCGCGCTCAACCTCTTCGGCGTCGGGGGGCAGAACTGGATGATCGGCGACACCGCAGGGGACATCCTCTGGACGTCGCACGTCCTCGTCCCCACCCGCGATCGCCGCTCCTTCCAGTGGGACGCCGCGAGCTATCAGGGCAACCTGCCCTGCTTCGCGCTCCCCGGCGACGGCACCGCGGAGTGGACCGGGTACCTCCCCGACGATCTCGTGCCCTGGGAGAAGGATCCGGCCGCCGGCTACATCTCCACCGCCAACAACGACCCCATCGGCAACACCCTGGACAACGATCCCTCCAACGACACGCTCCCCGACGGCACCCCGATGTACCTCGCGTGCACGTACGATCTCGGCTTCCGCGAGGGCAAGATCCACAAACGCATCGAGGCGCACACCGCGCCCCTGGTGACGGCCGATCTCTCCGCCATCCAGGGCGACGAGCAGTCCTCGATGGGCACCGTGCTGACGCCGGCGCTGGTGGCCGCCCTCGAGGCCGCGCAGGCCGAGAAGAAGACGCCTGGCACCCACCCCGACCTCACCAGCGTGGTCGCGCTGCCCGGCTACGTCACCGCCACGATCGGCACCGTCCACGATCTCCTCGTGGCCTGGGGGGCCGCCGGCTACCAGGCGTCCTCGGGCGTCGACCCCGACGACAACACGCCGCTGCCGGCGAGCGGCGCCACCGCGGCGCAGGCCTCGGCGGCGCAGGCCACCCTGATCTTCAACGCGTGGCAGGTGCGGCTCTACAACCGCGTCTTCGACGACGAGCTGACCCTGATGGGAACGGGGATCCCCGACCCGCAGCAGGAGTCGCGCGCCATCCTCCGCCTGGTCACCGGCGACCCGACGACGTTCGCCACTTACGACCCCAAGACCGGCGACTCCAGCCTCTGGGACGACGTCGGCACGCCCGCGGTGGTGGAGAGCCGCAACGAGCGCATGGTGCACGCGCTCCTCGACGCCCTCGCCGATCTCGCCCCCGTGGTCGGGACCGACGTCACCGCCTACCGCTGGGGCGGGCAGCACACCCTCACCTTCGACGCGATCCTGCCGTTCTGGCCGACGCTGTCGATCCCGCCCAGCAACGATCCCATCTTCGGCGCCACCGGCTTCCCCCGCCACGGGGATCTCTACTCGATCGACGCCGGCGACTTCGCCTTCGTCGCGGCCGGCGCCCCCTTCGACTTCACCTACGGAGCGGGCCCGACGCAGCGCTTCGTGGTCGACATGGACCCCGCCGGGCCGAAGGCGTTCAACACGCTGCCCGGCGGCGTCATCTGGGACGCGTTGAGCCCGCACTTCCGCGACGAAGCCGAGCTCTGGCGGCGCAACGAGACGCACCCGGTGCCCTTCTTGCTTGCGGACGTCATCGCGGCCCGAGAGAGCATCACCCTGATGTCACCGCCCTGATCCTCCCGCCGCGCCCGAGGTGATCATGCTCCGCGACGTGCTCAACCGGACCGCCTCCCGAGTCGACGCGGCCGTCGGCGCGGCCCTCTTCCACCGCAGCGCCCGCTCCAGGGCGCGCTCCAGCACCGAGTCGCTGGACCACGGCGCCCGCCTCCACGCGCTCCGTCAGATCATCGAGCTCTACGATCGTCCGGAGCACTACGAGCCGGGCGGCAGCTTCTTCGCGGAGCCCGCCCCGATCACGCCGCGGGTAGAGCGCGTGCGCCCGCTCCCCGAGGGCGACGTCGTGGACTGGTACTGGCCCAGCCCGTTCGAGCTCCACTGCACCGACGTCGCCGATCGCTACCTCCGCCACGAACAGAACCGCACCGCGGCGGCGCGGCTCTTCCTCCACGGCGATCGCCCGCGCCCCGCGGTGCTCTTGCTCCACGGCTACCGCGCCGGACAGTGGGCCCTGGAAGCGCGGGTCTGGCCCGTCGAGTGGCTCTTCGCCCGGGGGCTCGACGTGGTCCTGCCCGTGCTGCCGTTCCACGCGGTGCGCGCGCCGAGCCTGGGGGCGCCGCTCTTCCCCGGCAGCGATCCGCGCGTCACCAACGAAGGCTTCCGTCAGGCCGTGCTCGACCTGCGCACGCTCGCCCGCCACCTCCGCGATCGCGGCGCGACCGACGTGGGGGTGATGGGGATGAGCCTCGGCGGCTACACCGCGTCGCTGCTCGCCACCGTCGAGCCGCGGCTGAGCTTCGCCGTGCCGATGATCCCGCTCGCGTCCATGGCCCACATGGCGCGCAGCCTGGGGCGCTTCACCGGCTCCGCCCTCGAGCAGCGCGCCCAGTTCGAGGCGCTCGACGCGGCCCACCGCGCGGTGAGCCCCCTGGCGCGCGCGCCGCTGCTCGACGCCGGGCGCGTGCTGGTGCTCGCGGCCGAGGGCGATCGCATCACCCCGCTCGACCACGCCCGCTGGCTGGCAGCGCACTTCGGCGCGCCGCTCCACCTGTTCGAGGGCGGCCACATCCTCCAGTTCGGCCGCGGGGAGGCGTTCCGAGCGGTCGGGCGCTTGCTGGGCAAGCTGGGACTGCTCTCTCGCGCGGCCTGAACGACCCACGGACGGACCGGCGGACGCCGTCTTCCTCTGTGAATTCGGGCTCCCCGAAAATCAAGACTCCCCCCCTCTCGCGCCCCGCGGTACGCCCGCCGCCGTGTCCGTCGGCCTCAACCCCTCGCAGCAAGCCGCCGTCGAGCACCTCGCCGGGCCCATGCTGGTGCTCGCGGGTGCCGGCTCGGGGAAGACGCGCGTCGTCACCCACCGCATCGCCCGGCTGATCGAGCGCGGCACCCCGGCCCGGTCCATCCTCGCGGTGACGTTCACCAACAAGGCCGCGGCCGAGATGCGCGAGCGCGTCGTCGCGCTCATCGATCGCAAGGTCGCCAAGGAGCTCGCGGTCTCCACCTTCCACCGCTTCGGCCTCGACGTCCTCGGCGCCGAGACGCGCGCCCTCGGCCTGCGCGGCACCGCCTTCGCCATCTTCGACCAGGCCGACCAGACCGGCGTCATCCGCGAAATCCTCCGCGACATGAAGCTCGGCAAGAACTACGACGTGGCCGCCATCCTGGCGCGCATCTCCAACGCCAAGAACGCCTTCCTCACCGCCGAGGAGTGGGAGGAGGCGCAGCGCAACGGCAAGGGGGTCGACGACTACGACGAGGTCTCGATGCTCGTCTACCCGCGCTACCAGGCGGCGCTGCGCAGCTTCCAGGCGTACGACTTCGACGATCTCATCTGCGAGGTGGTGCGCCTTTTTCAGCGCCGGCCCGACGTCCTCGCGCGCTGGCAGACGCGCTTCCGCCAGGTCATCGTCGACGAGTACCAGGACACCAACCGCGCCCAGCTCGAGCTGACCCGGCTCATCGGCGGTGAGCACCGCAACGTGATGGTCGTCGGCGACGACGACCAGTCCATCTATGCCTGGCGCGGCGCCGACGTGCGCAACATCCTCGACTTCGAGGAGCACTTCCCCGGCGCCAAGGTCGTCAAGCTGGAGCACAACTACCGCTCGGTGCGGGGCGTGCTCGACGTCGCCAACGCGGTGCTCGCCAAGGGCACCGGCCGCCGCCACGGCAAGACGCTCATCGCCACGCGCGAGTCCGACGAGCGCATCCAGGTGGTCATCGCCGCCGACCCCGAGGTCGAGGCGAGCTGCGTCGCCGCCGAGATCCAGAGGCTCCTCGAGCGCGAGGCGGTGCGGCCCCGGGAGATCGCGGTGCTCTACCGCTCCAACCAGCAGGCGGTGCCCATCGAGGCCGCGCTCAAGGAGCGCGGCATCCCCATCCGCACCATCGGCGGCCAGCAGTTCTACGAGCGCAAGGAGGTCAAGGATCTCATCGCCTACCTGCGCGTCATCCTCAACCCCGGCGACGAGATGGCCCTCCGCCGCATCATCAACTACCCGGCGCGCGGCATCGGCGACGTCGCCCTCGAGCGCATCGCCACCTACGCCACCGCGCACGATCTCACCCTCTGGGCGGTGGTCTGCCGGCCGCACGCGGTGCTCGATCTGCCGACCGTGGCGATGGAGGGCTGCCGCGCGCTGGTGCGCCTCGTCGAGGCGATGCGGCTGCGCCTCGAGACCTTCTCCCCCGCCAGCGTGGCCCGCGCCGTGGTCGGCGAGATCGGCCTCAAGGAGGACATCACCGCCGGCTCCACCAGCAACCAGGCCGCGGCGCGGCGCTGGGGCAACATCGAGGGGCTGCTCAACGTGTTCTTCCGCCGCGAGGAGCAGGGCAAGGGCGATCGCGCCCGCTTCGCCGAGTTCCTCCGCCTGCTCGCCCTCCGCCAGGACAACGAGGAGGAGGAGGTGGCCGACCGCATCACCCTCTCCACCGTCCACGGCGCCAAGGGGCTGGAGTGGGGCCACGTCTTCCTCATCGGCCTCGAAGAGGGGCTGATGCCGCACGCCCGCACCATCGACGAGCGCGCCACCGACGCGACCCCCGACGGCGACGCCGCCACGAGCCTCGAGGAAGAGCGCCGCCTCTTCTACGTCGCCGTGACCCGCGCCCGCGACCGGCTCTGGCTCTCCCGCGCCAAGGTCCGCGGCCAGCGCGGCAAGCCCGTGCCCCGCACGCCGAGCCGCTTCCTCCTCGACATCCCCCCCGAGCTCTACGACGAGCGCGAGGAGGAGTCGCCCGTCGCCCCCGAGCTGGAGAAGGCCAAGGCGGGCGCCGCCGGCGTGCTCGCGGCCATCCTCGGCGAGGGCGGCGGGACGGGCGACCTCGCGCTCCTGCGTCGACCGGGCCCTCCGCCGCGACGCCGCGCGCGGTAATCATCCTGGGGAACGCCCGAGAGCGTTCCCCGACAGGCGCCCCACCGCGGGTGCTACAACCGTAGCGTGACACGCTGGACGCGCCGACTCGCCCCGGGGTTGTTGACCGCCACCCTAGGCTGCGGCGCGCGCTCCGCGCTGCCCGTCGGGGAGAGCCCCTCGACGCACATCTACGTGGCGGACAGCGGCAATGACCGCATCGTCCGCATGGACGACCTGACCGGCGACGGCTGGACGACCGAGGGCGGCATCGCCGGGCCCTGCGGCGTCACCCTCGACGCGCAGGAGCGCATCTACGTGGCGGGGACCATGACGCTGCCGCTGACCGTGCTCCGGATCGACGACATCAGCGGAGCGGGTGGCGTGAGCCTGGACGGTTCGCCCTCCTCCTCGGGAAGCCAGGGCTTCGGGCTCCCCAACGGCGTGGCGGTCGACGGCTCGGGCCACATCTACGTGGTCGACGCGGTCTTCAACCGAGTGGTCCGGGTCGACGACATGGATGGTAACAACTGGATCCCGCTCGGGGGCGTGAACGCGGCCTCGGGCACCGGCGCGTTCAGTCAGCCCTCGGGCATCGCCGTGTCTGCGGAGGGGCGCATCCTGGTGGGCGATCTCGGCAACCACCGGATCGTGCAGGCCGACGACATCAGCGGCGCGGGCTGGCAAGAGCTGGCGATCCCTGGCAACCCGGCGGCGTCCCCCTACGGCGTCTCGTTCGATGCCAGCGGGAGGATCTACGCCGTCGACTCCCAGAGCTCGGTGCTCCACCGCTTCGACTCGATAGCCGGCGACGGGGCCGTGGCCTTCTCTTCACCGGCCCTCGCGCAGCTGTCGCACGTCTTCGTGCACGAGGGCGGGCGGATCTTCATGACGATGGGCGGAGGCTCCGGCGTGGCGGCCATGGACGACATGAGCGGCGCCGGGCTGACGGTGCTTGGCACGCCGGGGAGCGGGGTGGACCAGTTCACCCGCCCGTGCGGCATCGCAGTGCGCTGAGCTCGCCGCTCAGATCACCGCCTTCGCCGCGGCAAACCCCACCCGCGTCAGCTCCGCCGCCCCGATGCGCGCCACGAACTCGCGGAAGCTCTCGTCCTGGCCGCGCTCGGCCACGTAGTGGCGGGCGAGGGCCGCGACCACGCGAGGCGCGTCCTCCTCGGGGATGCGCCCGTCGAGGCGCTCGCCGACGCGGGCGTCCGGGCCCACGCCCCCACCCACGCGCAGCGAGTAGTGCGGGCGCTCGACGCCGTCGGCGCCCTTCACCATGAGGCCGGTCATGCCGACGTCGGCGACCTGGTGCTGACCGCAGGCGTTGGGGCAGCCGGAGATCTTGATCGCGAAGGGGCCTACGGCGCGGACCATGTCGTCGGCCTCGGCGCGGGAGCCGTCGGGGGCGAGGTAGGTGCGGATGTCCGCGCCGAGCTTCATGCTCCGGGTGATGGCGAGCGTGCAGTAGTCGCCCCCGGGGCAGGCGACCACGTCGGTGATGTGCTCGGCGTCGGCCTCGGCGAGGCCGACCAGCGAGAGCGCGCGGTGGAGCGCGACCAGCCGCCCCTCGGGGACGAAGCGGAGCACGAAGTTCTGGGTGTTGGTGGCCCGGGCCTCGCCGTCGGCGAAGCGGCGGGCCGCGTCGGCGAGGGCGCGGAGCTGCGCGGCGGTGATGTCACCGAGGGGCAGCTTGATGATCGCCGCGCGGTAGCCGGTCTGCTTCTGCTCCACGGTGTTGGTGCGGAGCCACCGCGCGAAGGCGGCGTCGCCGAGGGCGGGGCCGGGCTCGGCGGGGGGGGGCGCGCCGGTGACGAAGGCGGCGGCGTAGCGCTCGAGATCGGCGGCGAGCCGGGGGCCGGCGTCGGCGAGGATGCGGACCATCTCCTCGTCGACGCGGCGGAGGAGCTCGGCCACGCCGAGCTTGCGGAGGAGGAACTTGAGGCGGTTCTTCTTGCGGTTCTTCCGCTCGCCGTCGCGGAAGAAGACGCTCACGACGGCCTCGCACGCGGCGAGCAGCTCCCGCTCGGGGAGGAAGTCGCGCCAGAGGTGGGCGATCTCCGGCGTCGAGCCGAGCCCGCCGGCGACGTAGACGCGGAAGCCACGCTCGCCCGCCTGCTCCCGGGCGAAGAAGCCCAGGTCGTTGATCATCGCCTGCGCCAGGTCGGCGTCGCTGCCCGAGAGCGCGATCTTGAACTTGCGCGGCAGCTTGCGGTTGTGCTCGTGGAAGAGGAAGTGCTCGGTGATGGCGTGGGCGTGCGGGGTGACGTCGAAGATCTCGCTGGCCACGACGCCGGCGAAGGGCGAGGCGGTGACGTTGCGGATGGTGTCCGCGCACGCGCCCAGGCAGGTGATGCCGGCGTGGGCCAGGTCGCGCTGGAGCTCGATGGTCTCCTCGATCTCCAGGTAATGGAGCTGCACGTCCTGGCGGGTGGTGACGTGGGCGAGGCCACGGCCCCAGCGCTCGGTCACGTCGGCGAGCGCCTCGAGCTGGGCGGCGGTGACGCGTCCCCCGGGGATCTTGATCCGCTGCATGTGCTTGACGTGGGCGAGCTGGGCGTAGACGCCCATTCCCAGCCGCAGCGGGCGGAACTGGTCGGGCGTGATCTCGCCGCGGCGGAAGCGGGCCACGTTGTCGGCGTGCGCGTCGATGGCGCTGAGCAGCCGCGGTGATGCGTCGGACATGGCGCGCAGCATATTCGCCGGTCTTCCCACGGATCCAGTGCGACAATGGCGAACGTGAAGACCTACCCCGCACCGAACGGGACGGCCGCCGTCCACGCGGGCACCCCCGAGACTCGCCCCGGGAATACCTTGACCGCGGCGATCGCGCAGACCGCCACCTACACCTTCCGCGACACCGCCGACCTCGAGCGGTACTTCGACGGGCGCGACGCCGACCCCGATCGGCAGGAGTACGGGCGCTACGGCAACCCCACCGTGCTCGAGGTGGAGCGCCGCGTCGCCGCGCTCGATCGCGCCGAGGACGGGCTGCTCTTCGCCAGCGGCATGGCCGCCGTCACCACCGCGGTGCTGACGCTGGTCAAGGCCGGCGATCACGTGGTGCTCTTCCGCGACGGCTACCGGCGCACCCGCCAGTTCGTGGTCGGCATGCTGGCGCGCTTCGGCGTCACCTGCTCGCTCGTCGATCCGGCCTCGCTCGACGGGCTCGAGCAGGCGGTGGGTCCACGCACGCGCGTCGTCGTCACCGAGTTCCCCACCAACCCCTACCTGCGCTGCATCGATCTGGCGCGCCTGGCCGCGATCTGTCGCGCCCGTCGGGTCAAGTCCATCGTCGATGCCACCTTCGCCACGCCGCTCAACGCGACCCCCCTCGACCTCGGCGTCGATCTGGTGATCCACAGCGCGACCAAGTACCTGGGCGGGCACAACGACGTGCTCGGCGGGACGGTGAGCGGATCCGCCTCGCTGATCTCGCTGATCCGGGAGCTGCGCGGCGTGCTCGGCGGCGTGGCCGACGCGCACGCCGCGGCGTTGATCGGGCGTGGCATCAAGACGCTCGGCCTCCGCGTCGAGCGGCAGAACGCCACCGGGCTCGCCGTGGCCGGCGCGCTCGAGGGCCACCCGGCGGTGGAGCGGGTCTACTACCCTCTCCTGCCTTCTCACCCCGACCACGCCGTGGCCAAAGCGCAGCTCCGCGGCGGCGGGGGCGTGGTGAGCTTCGTCGTAAAGGGAGGGCGCGCGGCCGCCGGACGGACGGTGGACCGCTTCCGCCTCGCCACCATCGCGCCGAGCCTGGGCGGCGTCGAGACGCTGGTCGAGCAGCCGGCGGTGATGAGCTACCACGAGCTCGCCGACGACCAGCTCGCCGAGATCGGCATCGAACCGGGGCTGATCCGCCTGGCGGTGGGGGTCGAGGAGACGGAGGACGTGGTCGCCGACGCGTTGCGCGCGGTGGGCGAGGGCTGATTCGCGGTCTCCGCGCGACGGGTCCCCTACTTCTCCTCGAACCGCGTCACCCCCGACCAGCCTTGGGGCGCTCCGCTGTGGAGCAGACGCTCGCAGCGCTCGGCGTAGAGCGCAGCCGGGCGGTCCTCCGGCGCGCAGGCGCGGAACCGCTCCGCGGCGGGCGCGAAGGCGCCGGCGGCGTAGAGCGCCAGCCCGTCGGCGAACAGCGGCATGGTGGCGCGCTTGGCGTCGCGCACCGCGGGCGGGTCGGCGGCGAACACCTCGTGCAGGATCACCGGCGCGTCCTTGCCCTTCACCTGCACGCGGCCGACGGGGCGGGCCAGCACGTCCCTGTCGGTGAGGCGGGAGAAGGTTTCGTCGGCGATGAGGACCGAGGTGCCGTAGTGCTTGGTGAGGCCCTCGATCCGGGAGGCGAGGTTCACCGCGTCGCCGATGACGGTGCCATCCATGCGCCCGGCCTCGCCCACGGTGCCCAGCATGACGCGGCCGGTGTTGAGGCCGACGCCGATGGCGATGGGCGCGAGCCCGGCGGCGGCGCGGTCGCGGTTGAAGGCCTCGAGCTCGTGGAGCAGACCGCCGGCGGCGCGGACCGCGGCGTCGGCGCCCGCAGGGAAGAGCGCCATGATGGCGTCGCCGATGTACTTGTCGATGAAGCCGCCGTGCTGGCGGATCACCGGGCCCGCGCGCCCGAGGTACGCGTTGACGAAGCGGAAGCACTCCTCCGGGGTCATCTTCTCGGCGAGATCGGTGAAGGAGCGGATGTCGGAGAAGAGCACGGTCATCTCGCGGGCGACCTGATCGCCGAGGGCGACGTCGACCATGCTCCTCTGCCCGAGCTGGGTGAGCAGCTCGTGCGGGACGAAGCGGCCGTAGGCGGTGTAGAGGCGGGCGTTCTCGATGGAGATGGCCGCCTGCGCCGAGAGGATGGCGAGCACCTGGAGGCGCTCGGCGGTGAAGGCCCCGGCGGCGAGGTTGTTCTCGAAGTAGAGCACGCCCACCAGCCGGCCCTGATCGAGCACGGGGGCGCAGAGGATCGAGCGCGGCGAGCACCGCTCCAGGTACGGGTCGGAGCTGAAGGGGTTGGGCCGCTGCGCGTCCTCGAGGACCACCGGGGTGCTGGTGCGGGCCACGTACTGCGCGATCGACTCGGGCACCCGTCCGCTGCCCAGCAGCGGCGTCGTCGCGAGCGCCGCGGTGCGACCGACGGCGGCCTCCGCCTCGATGCGGAGCTCGTCCTTGTGGCGCAGCATGAGCACGGCGCGCTCGGCGCCGACGTTCTCGACGAGGATGTGGATCAGCTTGGAGAGCAAACGATCGAGCGCGACCTCACCCGAGATCGCCTGCGAGGCCTTGAGGACGCTCACCAGATCGAGGGCGGCCGAGCCGGACACGGTGCCGGAGCCCGAGGCGGTGAAGCCGGGGCCGGGACTGCCAGCGGGGCGCGCGGGGGATCTGCCGGTGGCGCCCCAGCGAGTGTAGTGCTGCGAGGCCTCGCGGAGGTGGTACCGGGCGAGGTCGGGGAGGCCCAGGTCCCCGTAGAAGCGGGCGGCGAGATCGCAGGCGAGGGCGGCGTCGTGGACGTGGTCCTGCTCGTCGGCGGCGCTGGCGGCGCGCGCGTAGAGGGCCATCGCCGCCTTCAGGTCCCCCTCGTGCGCGGCGAGCTCCGCCGCGACCAGCGCGTGCTTGTGGGAGAAGTTCTCCGGGCAGTCGCGCGCGAAGGCCTCGAGGTGGCCGAGGTGGACGCGGGCGCGGCGGACCAGGGAGGCCGCCTCGCGGGGGTGCGCGCGGGCCGCTCCGAGCAGGGTGAGCGCGGCGAGGAAGCGGTGCTCGGGGACCTGGAGCAGCCCCCTCGAGAGGCCGAGCAGCGCCTCGGATCGGTCGGCGACAGGGAGCGCCCCCTCGACGTCGCCGCACACGAGGAGGCAGCGCAGCTTGAGCAACGTGTAGAAGTGGAGGGCGAACTTGAGCGAGCTCCGCTCGAGCTGCCGGACGAGATCGCGCTCGTCCGCGTCGCTCGCCCCGAAGACGGCCGGCCCCGGGGTCTCGCCGCGCAGGCAGCGGATCAGCCGCTCGACCACCTCGGTCTGGAGCACCCCCTCCTCGAAGCCGATCTGCCGGGAAAAGAGGCCGGACCAGGCGCACTCGGCGGCGAGCTTGTCCAGCGAGTCGCCCTTGAAGGCGAGGGCGTAGGTGAGGTGGCCGACCGCGAAGCCCGCATAGACCAGATCGCCGACCTCCAGCGCGCAGCGGTAGGCGTCGCGCAGGTACGGCTCGTTCTCGCGGGCGTGGTGGAGCCCGTGGGTGAGGAAGGCGCCCATGACGAAGAGCACGCGCGGGCGCACCGCGGTCAGGTTGAACCGCTCGACCAGCCGCAGCGCCGCCGCGCCGAGGGCGTGAGCGAAGGGGCGATCGCCGAAGAGGTCCGCGAAGAGCGCCGCGAGCGCGCCGAACGGGCCGCCCGAGTCGGGAGAGACCCCGTGGGCGAGCGTGAGGTTGGCGGCCTTGAGGACGAGCATCGCCCACAGGTTCTTGTCGACGAAGAAGGCCGCCGCGGTCACCTCGGAGAGGAGGCCGAGCAGCTCGCGCATCGAGGGATCGGTGACCAGCCCGAGCGCGTCGATGACCGAGGTGTCGCGCGCCCGCAGGGTGAAGCGCAGCCGGGCCAGATCGGGGAGGACCTGGAGTCGGCTCGGGTGGGCGTGGAGCCGGACGCCGTAGAGGCGCGCGGCGGCGACGCCGATGTCCACCGCCTCGCGCGTCCGGCCCTGGCTGAGGTGGTAGGCGATGGCGAGCCGGTGGACGCGCGCCCGATCGGCGCGGACGCGCGCGCGCCCGAGCAGCTCCCGGAAGCGGCGCTCGGCGGCCGCGAAGTCGCCGGAGAGGTACTCGCACTCGGCGCGGAGCAGCTCGGTGGCGAACACGTCGGCGTAGCGCGACGCCCAGGCGTCGGCCGGCAAGCAGCGGCGGCCGACCTCGAGGTAGGCGACCGCCGCGCCGTAGGCCGTGGCCGCGCGGGCGCGGCGCGCCGCCTCGAGGTTGTCGGCCGCGAGCGCGCGGCGCTCCTCGGGGTCGACCACCAGGGCTTCGCCCTTGTCGAGGTGGTCGACGACGGCGAAGAGCTGCGCCTCGCGCCCGGGCTCTCCCGCGCGGGAGCGGAGGAGCCGGCCGATCCCGAGGTGGACGCGGGGGCGCTCGGCCTCGGGGATCTCCGCGTAGGCGGCCTGCTGGACGCGATCGTGGGGGAAGCGGAACCGCGCCGACGACGGGGCCTCGGCGAGGGCGGTGGCGCCCTCGATCCAGCCGATGAGCTGCTGGGCCGCGCCGAGCGGGACGAGGAGGCCGAGGTGCACGGCGGGCGCGAGCGCGCGCGCGGCGTCGAGCGGCGACAGCTCGGCCACCGCCTCGATCTGCGCGAGCTCGAAGGTGTGCCCCACGGCGGCCGCGAGGGAGAGCACCCGGCGCTCGGTGGGGCCCAGGCCGCGGAGGCGGCGGGTCATCAGCTCGACGACGTTGCTGCTGAGACCGAGCGCCTCGATCTCGGCGAGGTCCCAGGTCCAGCGGCCGCCGTCGCGGTCGAAGCGGACCTTCCCCTCCTGCGCGAGGGTGCCGAGGAGCTCGCGGACGAAGAAGGGGACGCCCCGCGTCTTGTCGAAGACGACCCGCGCCAGCGCCGCCGACGCCTCGTCGTCGCGGCAAACGGCGTCGGCCACGAGGCGCCCGACGTCAGCGAGCGAGAGGGGATCGAGGTGCAGCCGCTGCACGGGGCACCCGTCGTTCTCCAGGGCCGAGGCGGCGCGGCTCAGGGGGTGGGCGGCGTCGACCTCGCTGTCGCGGTAGGCGCCGACGAGGAGGAGATCCTGGAGCGAGGGATCGCGGCCGAGGATCTCCACCAGCCGGAGCGACGCGCCGTCGGCCCACTGCAGATCGTCGAGCAGGATGACCAGCGGCCGCGCCGGCGCGGCGAGCGCGCCGAAGACGGCGCGGAGGAGCGCCTCGAAGCGGTTGCGCGTCTCGGCCGGGGGCAGCTCGGACACGGCGGGCTGCGGGCCGACGATGACCTCGAGCACCGGCGCCATTTCCACCAGCAGGCGCCCGTTGGGCCCGAGCGCTTCGAGGAGGCGGGCGCGCCAGGTGGCCAGGCGATCGTCGCTCTCGGAGAGGATCTGCCGGAAGAGATCGGCGAGGGCGCTCGCGACGCCGCTGTAGGGCACGTTGCGCTGGAGCTGGTCGAACTTGCCGGTCACGAAGTAGCCGCGCCGGCTCACCAGGGGGCGGGTGAGCTCGCGGAGGATCGAGCTCTTCCCGACGCCCGGGGCGCCGGAGACGAGCACGATCCGGGTGCGCCCCCCGGAGCCGCCGGCGAAGCTCGCGGTGAAGATCCGGCCGACCGCTTCGAGATCGGCCTCGCGCCCATAGAGCCGGTCGAGCACGCGGAAGCGATCGGGGATGTCGCTGCGGCCGAGCTCGAAGTCGTCGAGGGTCCCCGTCGCCGCGAGGCGGCGCAGGCACTCCTCGAGATCGGCGGCGAGGCCGCGGCAGCTCTGGTAGCGATCCTCGGCGCGCTTCTCCAGCATCTTCATCACGATCCGCGACACCACCGCCGGGATCTCGGGCGCGACCTCCCGCGGGGAGCGCGCGGTGCGGGCGAGGTGACAGTGGACGAGCTCGATGGGATCCGCGGCGGAGAAGGGCGGCACCCCCGTGAGCATCTCGTAGCAAGTCGCGCCGAGGGAGTAGACGTCGGAGCGGCTGTCCACGGGCCGGTTCATCCGGCCGGTCTGCTCGGGGGCCATGTAGAGCAGGGTGCCCTCGAGCACGCCGGGGCTCTGCGCCTCCTCGATCTCCTGCGAGAGGCGCGAGGCCAGGCCGAAGTCGATGATCTGGACACGACCGGTGCCACCGTGGATCACCACGTTCTCCGGCTTGACGTCCTTGTGGAGGATGCGCCGCGCGTGGAGCGCGTCGAGGGCGCGCGAGAGCTCGAGGGCGACGGGGAGGAACGCCGCCACCCCGAGCGGGCCCCGGCGGAGGATCGTGTGCAGCGAGGTGGCGCCGATGTCCTCCATGATCAGCGCGAGGCCGTTGCGGCAGCGCTCCAGCCCGAGCATGCGCGGGACGCCGGGCGCGTCCACCAGGCCGCCGATCTCGTGCTCGTTGCGGAGCGCGGCGAGCACCGCGGCGGAGGGGTAGTCGAGGCTGGACGCCTTGACCACCACGCGGACGCCGTCGGCGCGGCGGACGCCGCGGTAGGCGACGGTGCGCGCGTTCTCGAACAGCCGCTCGACGAGGTCGTAGCCGGGGAGCTCGAGCATACCAGGTCAGCGTATACCAGGAGCGGCCGGCGCCAGGGTGGTGCTAGCGTTGCGGCCTCCGCCCCGGATCCGTGCATGCCCCGCGATCGTAACCAGAGCTTCCGCTTCATCGTCGCACCCGCCGACCAGGGCCGCCGACTCGACCAGGTCCTCGCCGCCCACGTGCCCGAGCTGTCGCGGCGCCGGGCGCGCGTGGTGCTCGACATCGGCGGCGTCTTCGTCGACGGGGCGCGTACCAAGGTCGCCGGGCGGGCCATGCGCGCCGGACAGGTCGTGGTCGCCAACCTGGGCGGCGCGCTCGAGCGAGCCACCAAGGAGCTGGGACAGGCGGCCCGCGCCCGCGACGAGGCGGCGCTCCCGCCCTTCCGCGTGGTGTACCAGGACGCCGAGCTGGTGATCGTCGACAAGCCGGGCGGCCTGCTCACCGCGCCCACGCCGGAGAGCGATCGCAACAACCTGGCGCGCGGCCTCCAGGACCGGCTGGGGCGCCCGGTCTTCGTGGTGCACCGGCTCGATCTCGAGACCAGCGGGCTGCTCTGCTTCGCGCTCACGGAGAGCGCCAACCGCGTCCTCGCCGAGCGCTTCCGCGAGCACGACATCGAGCGCGTCTACCTGGCGGTGCTCGGCGGGGTGCTCGCCGACGACGCCCGCACCGTGGAGCTCCCCATCGCGGGGCGCCGCGCCGTCACCCGCGTCACCGTGGTCGAGCGCTTCGCGGCGGCGACCTGGGTGCGCTGCCAGCTGGAGACCGGCCGCACCCACCAGATCCGGCTGCACGCCCAGCACCTCGGCCACCCGGTGCTCGGCGACCGGCGCTACGGACAGAGCTCGATCTTCGACCCGCCCCGCATGGCGCTCCACGCCACCGTGCTCGGCCTCCGCCACCCCGAGAGCGGAGCCGAGCTGCGCTTCGAGAGCCCCTGGCCGGACGATCTCGGGCCATGGCTCGCGACGCTGCAGCGCGCTAGCTGAGGGGACGCCGGATCGTGGCGAGATCGATCGTCGGATCGAACGCCTCGTCCCGTTGCGGCTCGGCGGTGTCCTCGATGAGCTCGACGTCACCGAGGAACACGCTGGAGAGCTCCTCCACGTAGATCTCCAGGGTCTCCTTGTCGTGGAGGACGAACTGCACCTCGCGGAGGCGGGAGCCGCCGAGCAGGACGTGCCAGTAGAGCGCGCTGGCGGTGGCGTAGGCGCTCGACTCACGGGCCACCTGCGCCTTGCCGGTGGCGAGCGCCGGGAACGCCAGGGTGCGCAGGCCGAGCTCCTCGGCGAGGAGGAGGGCGCGCTGGCTCGCGCGGCCGATGCAGGAGGCCTCCTTCCAGCCGCTCACGGCGTGGAGGACCATCTTGCAGTCGAGCGTGCCGGCGCCCGTGGCGATGCACTCGCCGAGCGCGCGGCGCCCGCCGCTCCGCGCCTCGTCCTCGATCTCGCGGCCGCCGCGGACGCGCAGCGCCGCGCCCACGCCCGAGCGCATCCACATG